>Ga0302325_10013126_pt1 | contig 17712 bp, 22 predicted proteins | sample Palsa_T0_2_FD_201948 | JGI IMG/M metagenome (GOLD analysis project Ga0302325, IMG submission 201948) | Peat permafrost microbial communities from Stordalen Mire near Abisko, Sweden - Palsa_T0_2 | ecosystem: Environmental > Terrestrial > Soil > Palsa > Peat permafrost | place: Sweden: Abisko...
CACACCGAGGACGTGTTGCTGAGAATCCGGCTGCGTCAGGGTCTGTCATTGGACTTCCTCGACGAGGCCGAGCGGCAGCGCGCCGAGACCGCGGTCGAGGACGGTTTGTTGCGTCGCGAGGGCGAACGGTTGGTGCTCACCAACCGGGGGCGGCTGCTGGCCGACGGCGTCGTCCGCAACCTGTTGGGGTGAATCAAGCGGCGTGCTGTGCCAAGGCAATCCCTACGCGGGCTTCGAGTTCACTGATCGACCACGTCGCGACGCACGGTAGTGCCACTGATCGGTGACGCCCACCGGTTGGGGTGAGGTATTCCGCTGTGTGTCTACCGGTTTCGTCAACATGCGTGTGCACTTGCCAGCCGTCGGCCTCTTTGACGTAGTTGCAGCGTTCGCATAAACCCAGCCCGTTAGCTGCCGCGGTTTGCCCCCCGCGGGCATGTGGTGTGGCATGGTCGCGATGCCGGATCGGCGCGTCGCAGTACGGCGTACGACATCGTTCGTCGCGCAGTCCGATGAATGCGGCCAGTCCGTTCGGAAAGCTGCGAGCTCTTGACTCCATAGCCACCAGCGCACCGGACCGGGGATGGGAGTACAGCCGCCGCAGCGTTGCACGTGACTGCGGGTTAGTGGCGGCGACCCACACCAATTTACGAGCCACTTCGGCTGGGATCGGGCCGTAGCCACTGACACTCGCCGGCGTGGTGTCGTCTCCGAGCAGCGTGCGGTCCGAGATGACCAGGTTGACCGCGATCGGTGTCGGCGTCGTCGCGCTGCGACCGGTGGCGCGTTCGACGAGAGTGTCGGCCATGACCTGCCCACGCGATCGGCCGTCGAATGTGGTGTCGGCCGCACGGCGCAGTGCCGCATATACCGAGACGCCCTGTGCGACAGGTAGCAGCGCCGTCAGATACGTCATCGTGTCAGGCGCGGGCCGGATGGTCACTGTGCGCTCGGCTTCCGCTTTGGCTGCCCGGTCGACGACCGCGTGAGGATCAAGCCGGTACGCGATTGTTTTGGCTGCCGCCGCCACTCGCGCGTCGCCCATGCCGTCCAGAGCAGTCATGTCGCTGCATATTCGCTGTCCAGGGTCCGCCGATCGTCAACGTCCAAACAGGCACTTTCCCGCACGATTAGCGTGGCACGCCACTCGGAAAGCACCCCAGCCTCCAGTGCGGCCAGGGTGTGCGGCATCTCGTAGACCAACGCTTTGGCGAAGCCGAGATGCCTGCCCCCACGGGCTGGTGAGTCCCGTCGGGCCAATGCGATTTCGCTGGCCACCCCGCGTCCGCGTCGCGCGGCAGGGACGCCGGCTGCGGCCTCTGCGGACCCGGCGAGTGGCATCCAGAGCTGCGCTGCTCGTGCTTGACCAGCGGCTGCCGCGGACTTGAGAAGCTCAAGTTCGGCAATTCGCTCTACCAGGACTGATTCGTCGGCAGTGGGGTCGATTGCCACGACGTTATCGAACATACATTCGATTCTAGCGATCTCCACCGACAAATACCGGTGGACTCGATCAGGTGCCGCTTACCTGTGGTTGGCGACGGTATGCGGACGCCGCACGCCGTGCTCTTTGACCCGATGTGTCACTCATGCCCACGCCGACGGCGAGTAGTGCGTCGTGACTTCCTCGAACCCGTCGAGCCGGTGCACGCTGAGCACACCGGTGTTGTCGTTGACGCTCAGCTCATCGTTCTCGGACCCGCGAATCTCTTCGCCGTCGAGCAGTCGGATAACGAACACGATGCCGTCGGCCGCCCGGTCACGGAGTTGCCCGCCCATTCTGAGGTTAGGCTACATTTACTAACGTGACCGATGTCGGCGTCGAAACCAGCCAGGCGGGCGCCGCCTCACTCTCGTTTCCACTCGCCGCTGACATCGCTCCCGCCGACCTCGCTGCCGAACTGATTTCGGCGCTGCCCGAGCGTGACGGCGAGGAATACCTGCTCTACGAGCACGATGGTCAATGGGTGCTGGCGATCGGCGCGCTGGCTGTCATCGAGTTGGACAGCGACGAGCTTCGCATCATCCGCGACGGCGTGACCCAGCGCCAAGCGTGGTCCGGGCGACCCGGACCGGTTCTCGGCGAGGCCGTCGACCGGCTGCTACTGGAGACCGATCAAGCCTTCGGCTGGATCACTTTCGAATTCGGGGCGTACCGGTTCGGTCTCCAGGACCGCCTAGCGCCGCACACCCCACTGGCCCGCGTGTTCTGGCCGCGCACCCGCATCGTCGTCACCAGCGACACTGTCATGTTGGTCGACGCCGAAGATCGTCACCACGACGCGGTAAGTCGACTGCTGGACGCGGGCCCGCCGCACACGCCGACCCCGTCCGCGATCGATGTGGCCGCGGACACCTCTGACTACCGTGCCCGGGTTCGCGCCGCGGTCAGTGAGATCACCGCCGGCAGCTACCACAAGGTGATCCTGTCCCGCTGCGTGAATGTGCCATTCCCGCTGGACTTTCCGTCGACCTACCGGCTCGGTCGGCAGCACAACACTCCTGCGCGATCATTCCTGTTGCGGCTGGGCGGATTCCGGGCGCTGGGCTACAGCCCCGAATTGGTGGCGGCCGTGCACGACGACGGCGTCGTGGTGACCGAACCTTTAGCCGGGACAAGGGCTCTGGGCCGTGGCACGGTACGCGACCGCCAAGCCCGCGAGGATCTCGAAACCAATAGCAAAGAAATCGTCGAGCACGCCATGTCGGTACGTAGCTCGCTGCAGGAGATCACCGAGGTTGCCGAACCCGGAACCGCGGCGGTCGTCGATTTCATGGCGGTGCGCGAACGCGGCAGCGTGCAGCATCTCGGTTCCACCGTCACCGGTCGGTTGGACGCGTCGAAGGATCGAATGGACGCGTTGGAGACGTTGTTTCCGGCGGTCACCGCGTCGGGCATCCCGAAGGCGGCCAGCGTGGACGCCATCCTGCGGCTCGACGAGGCACCACGAGAGTTGTATTCTGGTGCGGTGGTGATGTTTTCGGCTGACGGCAGGCTGGATGCGGCGCTGACGCTGCGGACGGTCTACGAACGCGACGGGCGGACCTGGCTGCGGGCCGGGGCCGGCATCATCGGCGCCTCGGATCCCGACCGGGAGTTCGAGGAGACCTGCGAGAAGCTGACGACGCTGGCGCCGCACCTGGTTGCGCTTCGCGAGATGCCATGAAGCCCTAGCCGACCTCGGCGTCCGGAGAGCGCTCCAGGTAGTCGGCGAGGATGCTGCTGACCAACGATTCGATGGTCGATTCGATCGACGACGCGAGGGTGGCGGTCACCGATGAGACTGCCTGGGTGCGCAGCCGGACCAGCATCGTGATCAGTTGGGCGATCTCGGTATCGGCGGGCAGGGCTTCGCGCGGTTTGATCCGGTCGGCGACGTGTTCGGCGCCCGCCCGCACCAGCAGCTCGCTGATCTGGTCGATCAGCGGAACGATCTGCTCGTGCAGGTCGATCAGCTTGTCCATGCTCACGCCGTAGCCACGGATCTCGTTGAACGCTTCGATCAGTTTGGGACGCGTGACGCTGGCTTGGTCGCCGTCGATCCGGATCACCTGAAGCTGCTCCAGTCGGTCAAAAGCCTTGGTGTCGTTGATGAGTCGCCGCGCCTCGGTCAGCGGCATGGTCTCGGACTTCTCGGTGGTCCAGGTGCCGACGATCGCGGTTTCCAGACCGAGCACGTCGCCGAGATTCTTGCCCTCCTCCCAGGCGCTGAGCATCTCCCGGACGTGCGCGATGTTGTAACCGCGGTCGAGCATCGACGTGATGAGTCGCAACCTGGTCAAGTGGGTGTCGTTGTACAGCGCGATGCGGCCCACCCGCAGCGGTGGGGGCACCAACCCGCGATCGCGGTAGACCCGGACGTTGCGGGTGGTGGTGCCGGCCAGCCGGGCCAAGTCGTCGATGCGGTACTCCCCGGAGCCCAGCGCGCCGTGCGGCTGGCGGACCGCCGCGTCGAACAACTGCGACACCGCGTTTTCGATGACCTCCCGCGACTGGCGCCGAACGCGCTTGGGCGCGCGTCGCAGGTTGGCCAGGATCCCGGCGATGGTGCCGGTCTCTGCGCGCGGTGGTCGGTCGGGTGCCATCGTTCAGGCGGATGAACTGACGCGGACCGCGCTCTGTTCGACCGCGTTGTAGTCGGCGAACCGGAAATCCCGCATCTGTCGAAGATACTGGGTGGCGAACCCGGGGTACATCGACGCGTTGAATCCGTCCTTGGTCAGATACCAACTGCTGCAGCCCGACATCCACGTTGTCTTGGTGAGCCGCTGCTGGATCCGTTTGTTGTAGCGGCGCTGCACGTCTTGACGGACATCGAGGTAACGCAGGTCGCCGTCGAGGATGGTGGTGATGCCGCGCACGGCGTAGTCGATCTGACCCTCGATGAACACCAGCAGCGAATTGTGTCCGGGCCCGGAGTTCGGGCCGGTCATGAGGAACAGGTTCGGATAGCCATGCGCGCTGGCGCTCTTGTAAGCCTGTGCGCCGCCGGTCCATTCGTCGCTGAGCTCGCGGCCACCGAGCCCGGTGACCGGAAACGGTGGACCGTCCAAGTGCACGTCGTAACCGGTCGCGAACACGATGCAGTCCAGATGGTGTTCCACGCCGTCGCTGGTGCGAATGCCCACCGGGCTCAACGTCGCGATCGGCCAATCGATCAGCTTGCAGTTGTCGCGCTGCAGGGCCGGGTAGTAGTCGCTGGAAACCAGCATGCGTTTACAGCCCGGGGTGAAATCGGGAGTGAGCTGGCGGCGCATCCACGGATCTTTGACCTGGCGGCGCAGATGCATGCGGCCCAGCCGGGTCACTACCGAGGTCAGCGGGGTGTTCCATACCAGAGCGGTGGCACTGGCCTCATGGCCCCAGTACAACGCCTGGCGGGCAAGCTGTTGAACCGCAGGAGCTTTGGCGAAAACCTTTTGCACTCTCGGCGGAGTCGCGACGTCCCAGCGGGGCAGTACCCAGCCCGGTGTGCGCTGGAAGACTTTGACGAAATCGGCCTGCTTGACCAGCTCGGGGATGATCTGGACGGCGCTGGCGCCGGTTCCGATGACCGCGACCCGCTTCCCGGTGAAGTCGTAGTCGTGGTCCCACCGGGCACTGTGGATCTTGTGCCCGCGGTAGGAGTCGATGCCCCGCATGTCGGGGAAGCTGGAATCCGGCAATGGTCCAGACGCCAATATGACCGTTCGGGCCCGAAAGCGCTTGCGGTTGGCGGTCGTTGCCGTCCACACGCCGGCGTCCTCATCGAACGAGAGTTTGGTGACTTCATGGCCGAACTGGATGTGTCGGCGGATGTCGAACCGGTCGGCCATGTCCTCGATGTGCTGGCAGATCTCTCCGGCCGGCGAGTATGTCCGTGACCAGGCCGGGTTCTTTGCGAACGAATAGGAGTACAGCAGGGACGGGATGTCGCAGCTGGCACCGGGATAGCTGGTGTCGCGCCAGGTTCCGCCCACGCGGTCGCTGCGCTCGAGGATGACGATGTCGTCGACATCGGCCTGCGCCAACTTGATCGCAGCACCGAGTCCGCTGAAACCGGCTCCGACGATCAGTGTTTCGTAGGTATGCGTGGTGTTGGGCATGATCAGGCCGCCGGCTCGTGGGTGACTTCTTTGACCCAGGTGGGTACCGAGGGCAGCAGCGGCCGTGGATACCGGTCGGAAAGCCACACCATCGAGTTCGCCAGCAGGTGGTAGGGGTGGCGCGGGTTTGTGACCACGCCGGCGTAGCGCCTCAGGAACCGATAAGTCGGGACCCGGCTGGTGTGTTGGCCGCGGTCGCCGAGCTCTTTGAATCGTTTCACAGCCCGGTAAAGCCGCTCGGGCTCCATACCCATGCCGATGATCTCGTTGCGGATCCGGTTGATCAGCGGTGCCCCCATGATCGCCCCGATGATGAGACCCGGAGTGGCGTTGTGACCGACGAAGTCGATCAGCAACCGCCGGATCTTCGCGTGCCCGATCATGTCGAGAACTTCGAAATCAACGACTAAGTGGCGCGATTCGTCATTGTTGATCTTCTCGAACACCTGGTGACAAACGGGGTCGTGCACCTCGTCGAGGAGGAATTTCAACAGGGCGCCGTCCAGGGCGACTTCGAGCATCGGGATGACGGTGCCGAGCAGAGACAGCGGCATGTCGTCGGCCCAGCGGTCCAGCCAGTCGATCGCCAGCCGGATGTTCACGTTCGGCTCGGGAACCTCGCCGTCCTCGAGCATGCCCCAGCGCTTCATCAGCGCCAGTTCGGCGTTGGCGTGCCGCTGCTCCTCGGCGTGGAAGTACCGATAGATCTCGGCGATGGTCGGTGTCGGCGCCTTCTTCGCCAGCGCCGCGAAGCCGCGGGCACCGATGTTTTCGATCCAGCACAGGTCGGCCATGAATGCCTTGAGCTGTGGCCGGAATTCATCCGTGATGGTCTCGGCGCCGGGTGCGTCCCAGTCGATGTCGGCAAGCGCCCACTGGCGATCCTTGATCTTGGCCAGCATCACTTCCATGTCAATACTCATGTGCGCCCTCCTTTGGTCGGGATTCCTACATCGGGGAAACCCTGGACACCAGGCCGATGGCGCGGGTGTAGGTACCAGGGACCAAGCGTTTGATGCTCCAGCCGATCTTGGCTTCGAGTTGCGGCATGCAATACAGGTCGCCGCGATCGTGGGCGTCCAGGCAGGTGCGCGCCACTTTGTCCGCCGAGACTCCAGTCCAGCGCATGATTTTGTGCGCGAACTGATTCGTCTCGGCCGAGATGCGACCGGATTCGAGGATGTTGGTCTTGACGAAGGTGGGACACAGGGCGGTGACTTTGACTCCGTTGCGGGATAATTCGGCGGCCAGCGTCTCCGAGAGCGACAGCGTGCCGGCTTTGCTGACGTTGTAGGCCGCCATGCTGGGCGCTGCGCCGAACGCGGCAGCGGACGCGACGTTGATGATGCCTCGCGGGATGTCCGAGGGTCCGGCGGATCGCAGGATCGGCGCGAAGACGTGGCAGCCGTGAATCGGTCCCCACAGGTTGATGTTCAGCACCCACTGCCAGTCTTCGATGGGGAGCTCGCCGATCAGGGCGCCGCCGGAGCCGACGCCGGCATTGTTGATGACCAGCGTGGGTGCGGCGCCGAACCAGGACTGCGACTGTGTGGCAAGTTCCTGAACGTCGCTGAGTTGCGTTACGTCGCAGGCGATCGCGACCCCCTCGCCACCGTGGTCGATGACCGCGCTCACCGTTCGCTTAGCCGCGACCTCGTCGATGTCGCTGCAGACGACCCGGCCACCGCGCTTGGCGAGTTCGACGGCAAACGCCGCGCCGATACCGCTGCCCGCACCCGTCACCACCGCACGCGCATGGTGGCTCACCTTGGGTGATTTACCGAACGGTCCAATCATTTCTAGCCTGCTTTCCCTGCTAGGGCGTCAAAACCACTGGCCCGCAATGATGTTGTGATAAATCCTGCGGCCTGCGCCATAGCCTTGACGGCCTCCGGCGATAACCGCGGCAATGCTTGAAAGACGTGCACCTGGTCCGGCCAGACCTGAAGTTCGCAATGACCTCCGCCGGTGCGGATATCGGCGGCGAGTCGTCGGGCATCGCCGAGCAGCATCTCGGCGCCCCCCGCCTGGATCAGGGTCCGCGGCAGAGCGGGCCCGCCGGCCACGTCCAGGGTCAAGCGTTGGTGGGCGGGATCGACTCCCCGGGTGTACAGCTTGAGCAGGCGGCCGGCATCGGCGACCCGGATCGCGGGATCGCGACGCAACGCTTCGCGGGCACGAGCCAGCCCGAGGGTGAGATCGATCAGCGGCGAGAACAGGACCAGCGCAGCGGGTTTCGTACCAAGGTCAGGCTGCAGCAGCAGATCCGCCGTCAGATGACCGCCTGCCGAATCGCCGGCGACGACAATTCGTTCCGGCGGCACGTGGCCGGTCAGCCAGTCCCATCCCGCACGCACGTCGTCGGCCGCGGCGGGGAAGCGGTGCCGCGGCGCCAACCGGTAATCGATGACGAACACCGGCAGCCCGGTCAGTCGCGACAGCCAGGACGTCAGCCGTCGGTGCGTGCGCGGCGAACAGAGTGCGTAACCGCTGCCGTGGACGAAGTAGATCGCGCTGTCAGTCGTCTCTACACCGGGTGTGCGCACCCACTCGCCGACGACACGACGACCGTCGGGTAAGACGCCGTCAACTTTCTCGGCGCGGGCACCGGCCAGTGGGGGTCCGAACGCGTCCATGACCCCGGCAAGGATCCGGCGCGACAGGAAGAGCCCCCAGGCCTGCTCAGGCGGTAGCACCGCGCTGATCTGTCGCAATGTCAGCGTGCTCACGAGGGCTGCACCACGCGATCGTAGCGATCCGCGGCCCGGCGCTGGGTCCGTCATGCGAAAGAGTCAACACAAAATGGTGACATTAGTCAATGGCAAGGTCGGCCGGTTCGCCCGCTGCGTACCAGTGGAATGGCCGCACCAGATAGTGCGTTGCTGGCGACACGCCCACCGGAATCATCCTGATGGCGCGCGATGACACAGCCAATCTCGTCGACGATGTGATCGCGCAAGCCAAACGCGCTCATGAGCTCGGCGTCAAGCAAGTGTGGTTGCCTCAGCAGCAGAACTACGACGCCACATCCCTGGCGGCACTGGTCGGCGCCGCAGTACCCGGGTCAGGTGTCGGCACGTCGGTAGCAAAGCCGAGGCCGTAAACTAATCGAACTCAGCGAAGCGACTGAGAGCATGGGACGTGCTGTCGGGTCGGGCTGATGCCCTGCCTAATGACATGAACCGCGATGCGGGGGTCCGTTTTTGAACGTTGTTCGGGGGTGGTGGCGTCAGAGCGACCACTTCGACTGGCTAACTCTGTATTTGAACACCCGGGGTATCCGGCTGACCTGGCGGGCAATGATCGCCGCCGTGATCGCGTCGATGGCCGTGGTTCCGGCTCTGGTGTCGGTCAGGCCAGCCCTGCCGCATTACCCAGTCGCCGTCGTCGTTGCGCCGGTCGCCAGCGGCCTCGGCCTGACGGTGGCGCTATTGTGGTTGATCCGCTGGCCCACCCGCGGCCAATCCGTGCTGTACGCCCTTACCGGGAGTTTCTGCATCGCGGCGGCGTGCCTGGCGCAAGGCAACCCGCTCGCGGGGTTGCTGGGTTCTGGCGCGTTCGCCGTGCTCGGCGGCTACATCGCCTTCTTCCACACCGCGCGCTACATGATGATGAACTTCGCGATCGCCATGACTACCGCCGTGATCCTCGTGGAGCGTCTGATCCGCACCTACGACACCGTCGTGGCCAGCTGCGCGTTTCTGCTCGTGCTGGTGCTCAATGTGGCGTTTCCGTTTGCGGTGCAATGGCTGATCCATGCGCTGGCCAACGAATTGCGACAATCCAGCCGCGACCCGCTCACAGGCCTGCTGACCCGCCGGGCCTTCTATCACTCGACCTACGGGTTGCTGCTGCGTCGCAGAGAAGGGCCGAGTTATCTGGGTGCGGCGATGATCGATTTGGATAACTTCAAGCGCCTCAACGACACTCACGGCCATCCCATCGGGGACCAGGCCCTGGTCGCGGTGGCGGGTGCACTTCGCCTCGTCTGCCCGCCGACAACGATGATCGCCCGCTTCGGCGGCGAAGAATTCGTCGTCGCGGACATCTACCGCACCGACGACCTGAACGACGTCGCCGAACAGTTGCGCCAAGCCGTCGCCGCCACCCGCTACCCGATTACGGCCAGCATCGGCATCGTCAGCGCCCCGCTGGGCCCGGGCTTCGACCCCGCCGAGCGTGAGCTCATCGACGATCTGGTCAACGTCGCAGACAGTGCCATGTACGTCGCCAAGCGCGCCGGCGGAAACCAGAGTCGCTCCACCCACATCTCGCACGCCGCCGTCAAAGGCAGCGCCGCGTAATGTCCTGTCAGGCCGATCGAAGAAACCAAAGTTCGGAAGCTGCAGGAGGAGGTCGTCGCGATGACTGCTGCCATCGACCCGTCGGTGCCGCCAAGCGGTTTCGGCTGCGCGGAATGTGACGCCACCGGCGGTTGGTGGGTGCACCTGCGGCGGTGTGCGACCTGCGGTCACATCGGTTGCTGCGACGATTCCCTCGCCCGACACGCGACTGCGCACTGGCGAGCGACGGGGCATCCGATCATCCGGTCGTTCGAGCCAGGCGAGGCCTGGTTCTGGGACTACGCGACCGACGACTACTACGACGGCCCCGAACTTGTTCCGCCGCAATGCCATCCCGAGGATCAGACGGTCCCGGGACCACGCGATCGAGTGCCGCGCAACTGGGCCGAACTGCTCGGTCAATAAGAAGACTGAGGCGTCACCAACGCCCCGTTACGACATCGGTTCGACCCATTGAGCGCGAGACGCCCCCGGCTCGAATGGATCGCTGAAGTACTGGGTCTCGCGGACCACCACAGCGCCGTCGAATTCCATGATGCTGACGACGTAGTAGGGCTGGTCGTCGTAGGTCATCACGAGTTCGGTGACCCACAGATCGCCGCCGCCCACCATCCGCCGCACGGTAAACCGCTTCGAATTCGGTTGCGCGGTGCGCGACGCCTGGATGTTGCCTCGGCCGCGGATCCGCTCACCTGATTGCGGATACTCGAGAACCGCGTTCTCGCTGTAGATTTCGTGTTCGGCGTCGAAGTCGTCAGCGTCCGATGCTGCCCAGTGTCGCCGCAGGGCGGCCCGCACGTCGTCGTCGCGCATCGAGGTCCTTCTTTCCTGGCGTTCGAGCCCCAACATAGCTGACCCACCGATTACTGTTGAGCGCATGAAAGCGATGGCCGGCATCGACATGCCACCAGAGCTGCCGACCGTCATCACCGCCGCTGACGGAATCACCCGCTGCCGCTGGGCTACCGGGACGGGCCGCGACCTGACCGTCTATCACGACGTCGAGTGGGGGAGGCCGACCCATGACGAGGTCGCGCTGTTCGAAGCGCTCGCTCTGACATATTTCGAGAACGGCTTGTCATGGGTGACCGTCTTCGACAAGCGCGACAACTTTCGCAGAGCGTTCCGGGGATTCCAGCCACACGCTGTGGCGTCCATGACGGCGCGCGACGTCGACCGATTGATGACCGACAGCACGATCGTTCGCAATCGGCGAAAGATCGAAGCGACGGTGCACAACGCTCGCGTGATGGCGACATGCTCGCTGGCCCAGCTGGTGTGGGTGCACCAGCCGCGCTGCCATCATCGACTGCGGAGCTGGACCGACGGCCGGATGGACAGTCCGGAATCCAAGGCGATGTCAGTAGCGTTGCGGGCCGCGGGCTTTCGGCTCATCGGCCCCGCCGTCGCGCACTCGTTCATGCAGATCGTCGGGATCGAGAACGGTCACTTCGAGGGCTGTTTTCGGGCATGAGGGTCCTTCTGGTCGAGGATGAGATGCGGCTGTCGGCAACGTTGTCTGCGGGCTTGGAGGCGGAGGGCTTCGTCGTCGTCGCCGTTGGTACAGGTACCGATGGGCTCCAAGAGGCAACGGCGAACAGTTTCGACGTGGTCATCCTTGACATCATGTTGCCTGGTCTGAGCGGATACGAGGTGTTGCGTCGGATGCGGGCCGCGCGAGTCTGGACGCCGGTGCTCATGCTGACCGCGAAGGACGGGGAGTACGAAGAGACCGATGCGTTCGATCTTGGAGCGGATGATTATCTTAGGAAACCATTCTCGTTCAGGGTGCTCGTCGCGCGGTTGCACGCACTAGCGCGGCGCGGAGCGCCGGAGCGGCCGGTGGTCCTGACTGCCGGTACTTTGTCGTTGGATCCCACGCGGCGCATCGTGCAGCGCGGCCGAACCCCGATCAGCCTGACGCCCCGGGAGTTCGGGTTACTCGCATTCCTCATGCGGAAGAAGGACGCAGTGATCACCAAGGCTGAAATATTGCGCAACGTGTGGGATGAGCACTACCAGGGACCTGACAACGTCGTTGAGGTTTATGTCGGGTACCTGCGCCGCAAGATCGATGTGCCGTTCGGTACCAACACCATCGAGACAGTACGAGGGGTCGGTTACCGATTGGTGTGCTGAGGCAACGACACCAGCATCGTGGTTCCGCGCCCGGATCGATCTTCGATCGTGACGGTGCCGCCATGCGCGGCCACGACTTCGGCGACGATTGCCAGCCCGAGGCCGGCTCCTCCACTGCTGCGGGACCGATCGGAGTCCAGTCGCACGAAGCGTTCGAACACCCGCGTCCGGTCTTCGGGGCCGATACCCGGGCCATCGTCACTGATCTCGATGACCGCTTCTCGGTCCCGGCTACCGACGCAGACGTCGACACGTGATGTCGCGTGTCGGACGGCGTTGTCCAGCAGGTTGCGTATCAGTCGCGAGATCGCGGCCGAGTCGCCGAGTACTGGCGCCGGCATGGTGACGGAATGTATCGCGCAACTGGCATCGTGGCGCGCTCGAGCCACTTCGGCTTCGGCAACTTCGTTGACGGACACTTCCTTCGCGTGCGTCACCAAGCGATGTTCGTCGGCTCGAGCCAGCAGAAGCAAGTCGTCGATCAGTGTTCGCATACGGTGTGCCTCGGGGAGCAGGATGTTGCTTGCCAACCCCGTGTCAAGGATCTCGGGGTGGTCCTCTGCTGCTTCCAATCCGGAGATGATCGTGGTCAGCGGGCTGCGCAGTTCGTGAGAGGCGTCGCCGACGAAACGCTGTTGCGCTCGATGACCCGCTTCGATTCGGGTGAGCATCTCGTTCATCGTGACCGCCAGCGCGGAAATCTCGTCTCTGCTGCCGGGCACCGGCACACGCTCAGCCAGGTCCGAGGCCGAGATTTCGGCGACTCTGCTGCGGATTGCATCCACCGATTGCAACGACCGGCGAACGAGCCGGTAACTCACCGCCGCTGCGACCCCGACGATAATCGGTGCGCCACAAGCCAATAGCAGTGCAACAGTCCGAGCAATCGCCTCGACTGCTTCGCTGCCTCCTCCGACGATCACGGTGTACGTGCCGTGTGCCGTGTTGACCCTCTGGCCGCTCACCCGCATATCGTCGTTGGCTACCGCATCGTCGGACAGGCCGCGCAGCAGGTTGTAGTCGAAGCGATCCACCGGTACCAGCGGCGTCGCGGGGGCCGCGCCGACCCGCTTGACCACCTCGCCATTCGGTCCGACCAATTGAATGGCAACGACGCGCTGGCTAGTGGTCAACAAGGCGTCGTCGAGACCGTCGGGCGGGTTCGTGTCCAAGGAGCTGACAATGCTGCGAACTCTGCCTGCGGTGGCATCGTCGACACCGGCCAACAGGTAGCGGTAGAGCGCGACGTCCAGGACCGAGCCCGCCAGCGCAAGCGCCACCAACACGGCGACCGCCGACACCGTGGCCGAGCGAGCAGAGATGCTCAGCTGTTTCAGCCACCCCCGTCGCGCTGATACGCGACGCCGAAACGATCGCATGGCAAACACACACACAGTGTGATCGTGCATCGCTGAGAAGCGTCTGAGAACTGCAGCGCCGTTATGCCTCTCAGCGGCTTCTCAGCGGTGCGCTCCTAGTCTGGGCTCCCACCGTTGGACCGCAATCTACTTTGGATCGGGGACAGATGCCGGACGGCTACACCGTGTACATCGAGAACTCGGCCGCCACCACCATTCGGCAGCTCCAACGCGGTGATCAGGTGAATGTGTGCACACGTATCAGCGCTCTCGCCGACCAACCGCGTCCACCCGGCTGGGTCCGAGATACGACGCTCAGCAACCTATATCGCCTGCGGGCCAACGGATTCTGTGTCGCCTACATTGTCGACGAGGCAGCCCGCGCGGTCACCGTCACCCGGATCTGCGACCGAAAGGACATCTTCGGATGAGCAAGGTCGTTGCCATAGGCGAAGCCCGTACCCGGTTGGGCCAACTTGCCCGCGAAGTAGGCGATCAGCACATCGTGCTTATGAACAACTGTCGCCCGGCGGCGATCCTCGTCTCGCCCCAGCGATACAGCGGCTTGGTTGAGAAGATTGAGGACCTGCGCGACCGATTGAGCGTGCACGAACGCGAGCACGCGACGGTTTTGTTCTCCGCCCTGGTGGCCGAGCTTGGCATCGCCGAGGACGCCGAGCAGCCAGCACCCCGAGAGGCGCTGTCCCATAACGCATCTGACGCCGAGAGGCCTGTTGCCAGATGAGCGACTTGGTGAGGCGGCACGACCCGTCGCCCGCCAAGAAAGCCGCCGCCAAGAAAGTGCCTGCCAAGAAGGTTGCTGGGGAGAAAGCGCCCGCCAAGAAGGCTGCGGCGAAGAAGGCACCGGCGAAAAAGGCTGCGGCGAAGAAGGCGCCGGCCAAGAAGGCTGCGGCGAAGAAGGCGCCGGCGAAAAAGGCTGCGGCGAAGAAGGCGCCGGCCAAGAAGGCTGCGGCGAAGAAGGCGCCGGCCAAAAAGGCTGCGCCAAAAAAGGCCTCACGGACGAGGACAAGCCCAACTGCCGGCATGAGATCCCAGAAAGCACTGCCGGCGCCGCCGAAGGACCCGTGGATCATCCTCGGACTGACCGAGCCGTGTACTCGTGCAGATTTACGCCGCAGTTGGCGCGCTTACGCCTCCCGTCACCACCCGGATCAAGGCGGCGATGCAGCGACTTTTGCCCGCGGACACGCAGCCTACGAGACACTTTTGCGCCACATTTCATGACGCGGTCGGCGGCTGATTGTGGCGCAACCCGTCGTAGCTCTCAGCGGCTTCTCAACGATCCGCTCCTACTCTGGCGATCCCATGTTGACGATGGCCTGCTTCAGCTCGCAGCGCGTGCGGCGGATACGACTGCGGCGCCTGATGATTGGTGGTGTCGATGAACGTTGACCAACTGCTACGCATCCTGACTAGCCTTCCGGGTCGCCTGCCGATCGTGGTCGAGGACTCCTCGGCAGGGTGGATGCAAGGCGCAGGATTGTATTTAGCACCAGCGCATTTCGATCGCCGTATCTCTGGAACATATCTGTACGCCGGCCACCAAGAGGGTCCCGACGATTGCCAGGCACTGGTGATCAGCGCCTTCAACCAATCAAATCCCGACTATCTCGAGATCACCGAACCGCCGACGTGGACGCCGACGATTGACGCCGAAGTCGATATTCCGGAGACAAAAGACGTTGCTGGCCGGAGCGCGATCGCTGCCGCGCCTGCCTGGGGGAGTGCAAACGATTGTGGAGGCGCAGAGGGAGGCGGCAGATGACTGCCCTGACTGCAGTGGAAGGCCAGTCGGCAGCAGCGTCGGGTCGTTGGACGGTGACGCTGATCTCGGTCTGGGTGACGGCAACCTCATTTCTCTTCGTCAGCGGGGTCGCATTTCTGATTCCGTCCCTGGCTTCTGCGCGTCGAATATCTCTGGCGGAAGCCGCTTTACTGGCTTCGATGCCCAGCTGGGGCATGGTCGCCACGCTGATTATGTGGGGCTACCTCACCGACAGGCTGGGCGAGCGTCTCGTGATGACCGTGGGCTCGGCTCTTACCGGGTTCGCAGCGTGCTGCGCCGCCTGGGCCCATTCCTCGTTCGCGATGGGAGCGCTGCTGTTTGTCGGCGGGATGGCAGCCGCAAGCTCTAACACCGCAGGAGGCAGCTTGGTATCCGGGTGGTTTGCGCACGACCGGCGTGGCTTGGCGATGGGAATCCGTCAGACCGCCCAGCCGCTCGGAATTGCACTGGCCGCCTTGGTAGTACCACAGCTGTCCACGAGCAGTCCGTCGCCGGGCCTTTTGCTTCTCGCGACTGCGTGCACGATGTCTGCGGTCGCCGCCGCGATCGGAATAGTGGACCCGCCGCGCATCGCGAAGGACGCCGCCCGCAGCCCGGAGCCGATAAACCCGTACCGCGACAGTCACACATTGGTGCGGATCCATGCGGTCGCGGCGCTGCTGATGATTCCTCAGGCAGTGACGGCGACCTTCATGCTGGTGTGGCTCGTCCACGGCCACGGATGGTCAATCGCCGCGGCCGCTGGCGCCGTGACTACGTCGCAATTACTCGGCGCCCTGGGTCGCGTCGCCGTAGGGCGTTGGTCTGATCTCATCGGCTCGCGGATGCGACCTGTCCGACGCATCGCCGCAGCGGCCGCCGCAACGCTGTTCGCCCTTGCGCTTGTGGATCAGAAGGCGTCTGTCAGTGCAGTCTTCTTGATGATTGCCGTGTCGGTCATTGCAGTGCTGGACAACGGGTTGGAAGCAGCGGCTGTCACTGAGTTCGCGGGGGCATCCTGGAGCGGACGCGCGTTAGGAGTGCAAAATACCGCGCAGCGATTGATGGCAGCGATCGCAATCCCGCTTTTTGGGACGCTGATCGCGGCGTCTCAATATCGGCTGGCGTGGGTTCTATGCGGGTTGTTTCCTCTGCTCGCAATCCCGTTGATGCCGACTCGACTGATCCCGACGGGCTCCCAATCCGCATCGTGCGATCAGCATGTAGGCGAGGTTGGGCGCAAAGACATTTCACCGCCATCCGTGAACGAGCGCAGGGGAGAGAGACCGTGAGTCGTCAGATTGGTGCAGCTCTGTTGCCTTCGGCAATCGCATCCCGCGGTGGCGGACGCACGGGACAGCTGACCACGCTTGCCGTCCGACCCCGGCTGCGCGGATGGATCCATGTCTATTGCGCGGCTGCGGCTTTCGTGGCCGGTTCGGCACTGGTTACGGTGTCGTGGGCGGTGGCCTCCAGGCTGGCGGGACACGCCACGCTGGCATACACGCTGGCGATCGTCGCCATGTTCGGCGTCAGTGCCACCTACCACCGCGTCGACTGGGGTTCGGATGTCGCGAGGGCCTGGATGCGACGTCTCGATCATTCGATGATTTATGTCTTCATCGCCGGCACCTATACGCCGTTCGCAAGGCTGAACATGCCTCGAGCAACTGGGCATGTGGTGTTGGCCATTGTCTGGGGCGCGGCACTGGCCGGCATTGCGTTGACGCTGTTTTGGCCCGCCGCCCCACGTGGGCTGAGTGTGACTCTCTACCTGCTGCTGGGTTGGGTGGGGGTGTGGTACACCGGACTGATTCTGCACAATGCAGGTGTCGGTGCGACGGTGCTGCTCGGTGTTGGCGGCCTCCTTTACAGTCTTGGCGCGATCTTCTACGCGTTACGTTGGCCGGATCCGTGGCCGAGGACATTCGGATATCACGAGCTATTCCATGCGTGCACTGCGATCGCGGCGACGTGCCATTTCGTCGCGGTGTGCTTGGCCGTGTTCTGATGCGAGAGAACGTGAGTGGACGCTTGGTGCGGGCGTAGCCCAGGTGCAGCGCGGCGCCCAGGGCGTAGCCGCTGCCCCACATGATGGCGAAGTAGGCCAGCAACGGTAGTGGGATGCGGGCAACGTCTCTCCGCGCGGGCCCTTGCCGGACTCGGCATCGATATCAGCGGCCACCAGCCCACCCAGCGCACCGCCGAGCTGATCCAAGCCGCCGACGTTGTCGTGATCGTCGGCACCCAAGCCCGCCTCGATCCACTGCTCGATAGCACGACGGTGCCTACATGGGACATCTGACGAACCTCGTTGCGCAGTATCGACGGGATCGAGCGCATGCGCCTGATCCGCAAAGAAATAGCCCACAAGGTCCGAACCGCAATCGACGATTTGGTACCCACGCCAGCGGCGCCGAGCCCGTTTCGCGACCAGTTGCAATAAGTCGCGACTAGCGCTCGTTGCTATGGATGGCACCAAAAAGGTCGCTAACCTGGTAGCGGTAAACCCGCGCCGACCAACACGACCCCCGCAGCT
>Ga0302325_10013127_pt1 | contig 17711 bp, 13 predicted proteins | sample Palsa_T0_2_FD_201948 | JGI IMG/M metagenome (GOLD analysis project Ga0302325, IMG submission 201948) | Peat permafrost microbial communities from Stordalen Mire near Abisko, Sweden - Palsa_T0_2 | ecosystem: Environmental > Terrestrial > Soil > Palsa > Peat permafrost | place: Sweden: Abisko...
CCTCGGGAATCAGGACGTTGAACAACGAGTTCTGGCTGTAGAGTCGATAACGGATCCCGGTCTGCTTGTCGGTGAGCGATGTGACTGGCACGTCGGCGACGACCACGTCGGCCGGGTGCGGTGGGTCGCCGGCGATCTTCACATAGGGGTTCACGTATTCAAAGCCCGGCGGATGCTTCATCCGCCGCCGCACGACGTACATGACCGCGTAGTCGGGAAAGTTGCCGTTGGTGGCCAGGCCGACCCAGCGCATCTTGCGCCCGCTGACGAGTTTGGCAAGCTGCGTGAGTTCCTCGTCATGGCCGATATAAGTGAATCGGCGAGACAGGTCATCGCGCTCGAAGACATTTCCCGGCCCGATCAGATGGCGCGAATTGGCCAGGATCGTGGGAATGAGCAGAAAGGCCAGCGCGCCGACCAGAATCGGCAGCGTGAGGGCGCGCCAGCGGGCGCAGAACGCGGCGGCCATCACGGGGGCGAAGAGCGCGGTCTGGGGAATGAAGTAGCGGACGTTCCATTCCTCCCATTTCAGACACCAGTTGAAAATGACGAACCCGGAAACGGCCAGTGCGCACAGCAGCAGCGCGTAGGGCATGACGATATTTCGTCGGGCGATCAGCAGCCCGATCGGCAGGAGACACAGGAGCAGAATGTGGAATGGCGCGCCGGCGCGGTCTTCGTCGTCGCCGCGAAAAGTCAGGCCGTTGTAGGCGGAAAATGCGGTTGTGGTCCGCGGGTCGTTGATGCCCAGACCCAGCAGATGCTGATGAAGCCAGACGACATCGCGGAACATGGCGTCGTCAAACGGCTGATAGCGGACGGCGGCGGTCCAGGCGAGTTGGCGGACGACGTTGGAAACGACGACGTTGAGTCCATGGCTCAGATTGTAGATGTCGTAACCGCCATCATCGGGCGGCGGCCCGTCGATATGCCCGAAGGCGCGGGCGTTGCGGGCGAACTGGGGAAGGTTGATGGCCAGGGCGACGAGGCCGATGGCCGCGAGCGTCTTCAGTCGCGGCAAGGTGAAGCGTCGGAGCATGGCGACGGCGAGCACGACGACGATGGGAAGCACGAACAGCGGACCGGTGCCTTTGGTGTCGCCGGCACATCCGATGGCGGAGCCGAAGAGCAGTACATCCAGCCAGTTCAGGGCCGCACCGTCGAGCACACGGACGAGCCAGCAGGTGCAGATGATGATCCACATGGCGACGACCATGTCATTTTTGGTGTTGGAGGCTTCCATGAAGACGACAGGGCTGGCGAGGAGGATCAGGCACGCGAGAAGCTGCACGGCGCGATTGCCGCCGAGGCGCTCGCTGAGCAGCGAGACGCCGCAGAACGTGACGCACAAGGCGGCAAACTGAACGAGATTGGTCCAGCGGTCGGAATTGGAGAGGGCCATGAGGTGTGCGCCGACGAACTCGCTGAACGGCGCCATCATCAACTGGCGGAGGTCGTTGGTGGCATAGAAGGCCACATTGGCGTGCTGAAGCCAGAAGACCTGGCGCGGGAGGTGATAGGTATAGGAGTCATAGTTGTTGGGTGGGTTGAAGAAGGCCGAGCCGAGGGCGAGCAGGAGGATCGACAGGAAGGGGAGCGCCGCGACGACGGTGAGGACTGCGGTGAGAACCCGCGGGCGGCTAAACCGCATGTGGGGAACAAGCGTCGGATCGTACAAGTGGCAAACGGCAATGACGCCGGCGACGAGGGCGATGATCCACCAAAGCAAAATGGGGACGAATTTGAGTTGATTGACGGCACTGAGGCCTTCGGTGCCGAGGATGACCCAGAGCCCAAAGAGTGCAGCGGCCTGGAGGATGGTGTTGCGACAATTCGCAGCTTGCCGGTTGCGGCGCCGCTGAAACAAATAGAGCGCAGCCGACCAAACCAAAAAGGAAATGAGTGGGAGTCCCCCCAGGGCGAATCGCATCATGATGCCGTGAAAGCCCAAAAACGATCGGGTGCCGCAGTCTAGGGAATGTGCGCGCTGCGCACAAGCGAAACGAGCGGGGCGCGCCCGGTCTTCTTCCATACAAAGACGCCGTGCAGATACGGCCCGCTGCCTTGCTGGGCCAGCTCCTCAATCCAATCGCAATAGCGGGCCAGGTGGTCATTGAACAACTTCATCAGCTCATCGTCGAAGCTCATGGAAAATTTCAGATAATCGTGGAAGAACCTGACGAAGGAAGGGTGCCTCGGGTTGGCATCGCGGCCCGGCGTCCAGTCGTAGAATGTTTTGTTGGGAAGGAAGTCGAGGGTGAGACCGGCTTTTTCACCCATTTTCATCAGTTCGTCGACGCGAAACAAGTGCTTGTCCTCGGCGAGGGATTTGTCGACGTCGCGCCGGGAATAGAACTTCACTGTGTCCAGAAACAACTGCACTGTCTTGCGCTGTGCGTCGGTGAGCCGCTTGCCCTCATGCTCCATCACCAGCGGAAAAAACTGGGCGATGGTCGCCATCAGGACAAACCCCTCGTGGCAGGGCTCTTCCATGATCATCATTCCGCCCGGCTTCAAGGCCCTGGCGGCATCGCTGACGAAGGCGTTTACATCGACGATGTGATGAAGAGTCGAGCGCAGCAGAATGAGCGCGAATCCGCCGGGCGGAAGGCGCGACATCTCTTCGCCGGCGAGCACCGCAAATCCAACCTTGTCCGTTGGGAGCTTGGCGCGCCCCAATTTCTTGCGGACGATGTCGAGAAACGCCGGAGAAGGGTCCGTCAGCAACACATACGGAAAAGCCGCGGCCTGGATGATTCCCAGGGACATCAACCCCGTGCCGCACCCGATCTCGATCACCGGCCCGGAAAAATCTCCCGCGCGCTCTCGATAGACCTCAATCGCAGCCACGCCGACATCCAGGATGATCGGGTCGTTCCCGTATTGAGCGTCGTAGCCCGCCTCGTCGTGAGCGAACGACTTGGCCGCGGAGATCAGGAAATTTCCGTTCATCTGCGGCAACGAATGGAGCCACCGCAAGCACGAACGCGTACGAACCGCGGCAGGTTGGAACACTGCCGGGCAGCAACGGAATAGTTTACCCAAGCGCTGGATGATGGCGCGACCCGTTCATTTACCGGCCACGGGAATCGTTGGTCGGCGAGAATGCTACTGTCTCGACCGCCCGGCGTGTGTCAAATGCAATCCGCACGGAGAGGGTCAGAGGCGCGTGTCCAGCACACCCGGTGCTCCGGGCGGCTGTGGCGGGAGGCGGAAGCCCCCTTGCAGGTCCGGCGGGTGGCGAAGTCGCAACGCCGCATCCAGGTGCGGCGAATTGGGCAGGGGCGCGTCCCAGACCTGATTCGATCCTTCCGGGGGCACGTAGAGCACGACGCCGGGGGGAATGATCTCTTTTCGAAGGCGGGGTTGGGTCGGCGCGGGAGCAAAGCCGCCGGTGACTGGATCGGGCGGAACCCAGACGACGTCCATGATTTGCCGCATCGAACCGATGGCCCAGAGCTGGGAGGCAACCGGTCCCAATGCGACCGCCGCGGAAAGGGCGACGGGGAGAACCCGGCGCCAGGCGTTTTCGGTGCCGAGCCGGACCGCGACGAGCGACGCGCCGGCCGCGAACCAAAGATAGAACAGTTGCGAGACGTATCGGGGATCGGGCGCCGAGTGAAACCACATGACCATGGCCAGCGCCGTGCAGAAGAGCACCCAGGCCATCGCCCCCCACGGCGCGTCCAGTCGCCCCCGGGCGTCGCCACAAAAACGCCGCGACAACCAGCAAGGTGCTTCCGAGGCAAAATGGAATCAGCCCTTTCCAGATGTTCCAGACACGAAAAACCCGGATCTGAATCCACCGGCTCACCCATGAATGATCGTGTGACGTATCCAGCTTCTTTCCAATGCGGGCGTAATCCAGCATGACTTGCTGGGTCGTTACAAGATCGGGCCTGGCAATCCGCCAATCGACGCTTACAGGCAGGAGGGTGGATGGGAAAAGCGGATAGCCAGTCAGGATGATCTGGCGGAGGAGCCAGACCCCGACGATGAAAAACAGCGGCGCGGTGGCTGCGGCGGTGCGGGCCGCGCGATGCAGCACGGAGCTCCCGGCGGCGAAGATCGGCAGCAAACTGCCCACCGCCAGCGGAGCGGCGAAAGGAATTGCGCTGGCCTTGGTGGAAATCGCCATTGCACAGAGCGTGCAGCAGGCGAACACCTGAAACAGTTGTCGGTTGGGCTCATCGACGGCGGCGCGGCTCTGGAGAAAACATGCCGCGGCGACGATGCAGAGGACCATCGGTGCGATGTCAGTCGAATAACTGCTGGCTTGAATGTCCAAGCCCCACTCGACGACTGCGACGGCCGCGAACATCAGGAGCCACTGATCGGGGCGGCGCTGGGCTCCGTCGGCGAGCACGCCCAGGGCGCCGCGCAGCACCATCGCGGTCAGGCTGAGAAGAAAAAACCCATTGAGCAGATGGCTGCCGTTCCCGGCCCACGGGCCCCGGTTCATCGTGGCCGCCAGCAGAGTGATCGAACTGGTAAACCCAAAGCGCAAATGAAGATTGGCCAATCCCGGAACGATGGCGTATTGGCTGGCCCATTTGACGGCGGCGATCTGATAAAGCCCCGCATCATAAAACGCATCGGGCCCCGCGCCACGATCAGCCAGCCAAAAGGCGGCGACGAACAATCCGATAAGAAATGTTCCGCGCTGCCACCTAGGGATTCTGGCGGCGCTGGCGCAAAGCGGCGCCGGCGCCCGCAAACAGAGTGTCAACCCTGCCAACAGGATGATCCAAAACGCACAGCTGTTGATGGGCCAGTGCAGATGCCAGACCTGAAGCAGCCCCAGGATCGTCCCCAGCCCGATCCAGAACGACCAGACAAGGTCGGAATGGCGCGTCTGTTCAAGGCGGAACATCCGGGTCCAAAACCACCCATATCCGAGGCACGCGGATGCGAAAGCCGCCCACGCAAGCATCGTGTCAACCAGCAAGGCGGCAAAATGAGCGGTGATCATTCGATGGACTTTCGCACGGCGGGTTGCGGCCCGGTACATCAATACCGCGGGCAGGCGTCAAAGCATAGCGATTGCAGCCGCCAGCGATGCGCGCGCCAACTTGCCCGCGGCGGGCGCTCGCTTGTATCATCGCGCCGCTTCGGGAAACCATGACCATCAGCCTCTATCGCTACCGGGGATTTATCTGGCATCGGGCCATCACGGAAATTCGCAATCGCTATGCCGGCACTGGCATCGGCGTGTTGTGGAACATCCTGCATCCGCTGGCGCTGATCGTCACCTATTCGCTGGTCTTCTCGACGATCATGTCGGCCCGCATCGATGCGATGCAGGGGAAGAAGCTGCCATATGTCGTGTACTTGTGCTCGGGGTTATTCCCGTGGCTGGCGCTGAGCGAATCGATCATCGCGGGGTGCAACGCGTTTGTGGCCAACGCGAATTATCTGCGAAAATTGCCGGTGCCGGAACAGGTGTTTGTGGCGTCGGCGGCGATGTCGTCGACGCTGACGCTGCTGTTGAACTTCACGCTGCTCCTGTGCATCGCGGCGGCCTTGAACTTCACGCCCACCTGGTACTGGCTGCTGCTGCCGTTGCCGCTGATTGCGTTGCAGGCATTGGGATTTGGGGTGGGCCTGTTGCTAGGCACGCTGAACGTCTTTTTCCGCGACATCGCGCAGTGGACGACGGTGACGCTGCAGATTGCGATGTGGACGTTGCCGATCGTTTATGCCATCAAGATTCTGCCGCCATGGGTGGCGCGGCTGCTGGCGTGGCATCCGGTGATGCCGGGGATCGAGACGGTGCGGGCGCTGCTGCTCTATTCGCGCCTGCCGCCGGCGCATGACTGGGTGGCCATGATCGCCTGGCCGGTGGGAATTGGGGTGATCGCCGATCTGGTGCTCCGGGCGTTGCGAGCGGAAATTCGGGACCTCGTATGAGCGCACCGCTGGTTCGGGCGTGGGGGCTGGGCAAACGGTACAAGCTCTATGCCAATCCCTATGCCAGACTATTGGAGTGGGCTTCGCTGGGGAGGGCGCGGCGGCACAGCGACTTCTGGGCGCTGCGGGATGTGGAGCTGGAGCTCAACCGCGGTGAATGTCTGGGGATCGTCGGGCGCAACGGGGCGGGAAAGAGCACGCTGCTGCGGCTGCTGAGCGGGACGCTGCGGCCCACCACGGGGGGATTCGAGATCTCCGGGCAGGTCTTTTCGCTGTTGGAATTGGGCACCGGGTTCAACGCCGAGTTGACCGGCCGGGCCAATGTGCAACAGACGGCCCAATTGCTGGGTTTGCCGGCAGATTATGCCTCACAGCACATGGGGCAGATCGAGAAGTTCGCCGATTTGGGCGAGTTTTTCGATCGCCCGGTGCGGATTTATTCCTCGGGCATGTCGGTGCGGCTGGCGTTCTCGATGTTCGCATCCTTCGAACCGGAGGTGCTGATCGTGGACGAAGCGCTGGCGGTCGGCGATGCCTCATTTCAGCGCAAGTGCTATCGCCGGATGGAAGAGATGATCGACAGCGGCGAGCATAGCGTGATCATCGCCGCCCACGACACCGGTGCGATCACCAAGTTCTGCGACAAGGCGATCTGGCTGGACGGCGGAGAAGTGCGTCTGGCGGGCAACCCGCAGGAAGTGGTGCAGGCCTATTTGAAGGAGCTGCTGGTGAGCGCGGCGAACGGGACCCCCGCGGAGCAACCTCCGCGGGCTTTCCAGCCCCCTGCGCCGGCGGCGCAGTCGGGGCTGGGCGTCCCGGCCGAGGGCTTGCTTGCGCGCAGCCGGGCGGCAGTGGTTTATCCGAGCAAGGATTCGGAGTTGCTGGGTGTCTGGCTGGAGGACGCGGCGGGGCGGGTGGTGCAAACGGTCGCGGTCGATGAGCCAGCGAGCATTTGCTATGCCGTTCGGTTTACCGCCCCGCAGGAACGTCCTGTTTTTGGGACCAGGATCACCAACATCCGGGGAGACCCCCTCGTGGGAACCAACACGCAGATGCAAGGCGTTGTCGCGGGGAGCTATGGCGCCGGCGATGTGGAGGTCGTCCGCTGGCCGCTGTCGCCGGGACTGGGCGTGGGAGATTACTTCATTTCGTGCGGCTGCTCACTGGGCGACGACGTTCACCATTTCCTCGTGCGGGAGGTGGATGCGTATCAATTCAGCGTGCTGGGCACCGCCCGCTGCTCGGGCGTCTGCAACCTGCTGGACGCGCCTCGGCTGAGCAGCCGTGCGTGATTTAGGAGAAGGCCTGCGTGTCACCGCACTGCTTGCGGGCATCGCGCATCAGGCCCGCGAGTCTGTCGATCTCTTGGGCGTGAGCGGCGTCGGCGGCGAGATTCCGCGTTTCCGCGGGGTCAGCCTGGAGATCGAAAAGCTGAGTCGTTTTTTGCCCGTTGACCTGATACCGAATGTACTTCCATCGCCCGTCACAATAGGCGCGCTGAAAGGTTTTGAACCCGCTGAGCATGCCGGTGCGCGCGGCGCCCGCGTTGCCGGTGAAAATATCGCCGAAGCTTGTGCCCTCGACGCTTTGGGGAGCTTTGATGCCAATCATCTGGCAGAGCGTGGGAAAATAATCCTGCTTGAGTACGATCGCGTCGGTGCGTTTGCCGCGAGGCACGCCGGGTCCGACAAACACCAGCGGCGTGCTGAGCGACGGCTGGTAGAGGTTCTGTTTTCCCAGCAGCCCGTGTGAACCGATGGCCAGCCCGTGATCGCTGGTGTAGATGACAATCGTGTTGGCTGCCTCATCGCTTTGGTTGAGTGCCGCCAGGATGCGCCCCACCTGGGCATCCAGGTGAGTAATCAGCGCGTAGTACAAACGCAGCTCCCTGCGCACGACCTCGGGGGTGAGGGGGCGAGGCAGGAGCAATTCATCGCGGACGTTCAGGTCGCCATTGTCAAACGGATGTCTCGGCAGGTAGTTGGCGGGCAGGGTGACCTTGGCCGCATCGTACAGCCGGGCATATTCATCCGGCGGCGTGCGGGGATCGTGCGGTGTTGTAAAGGCGGTGTAGAGAAAAAATGGCTGCCCGCGCTTGCCCTTGCCGCGCTGTTGCAGAAACCCGACGGCGGCGTCGGCAAACGCTTCAGCGTCAAACTTGCCGGCCTCACGGACCGGGGTGAGCGCGGGGTTGGCGCCTGCCGTAAAGTCCTGCACCGGGGCGTGCAGATGGTCGGTCATTCCGCCGAAGAAGATCGTCGAGCCGGCATGAAAAGAACGGGCGAACCCCGGCATCCCGTTATGCCACTTGCCCGCGGCATAGGTCACATAGCCGGCCGCCTGCAATGCCTCGCCGAGCGTGACAACTCCCGCCAAATCCTCCGGCGCCCGATAGAGATTACGTCCCGTGTGAAGCATCGCCCGAGCCGGGACGCAGACTGCATCGTTGTTGGCGCCCATGTTATAAGCCCGGCTGAACGCCGTGCCGCGGGCCGCCAGGGCGTCCAGATTTGGCGTCTTCACGTCCGGGTGCCCCAGAAATCCCAGGGCGTCGCCACGATGATCGTCGGCGACCAGCATCAAAATGTTCGGCGGTTTTGCGGCCGGTTCGGCGCGCAAGAGCGGCGCCATCGCAGTGGCGGCGATGCCTGCCCCGACAGTTTTCAATACCTGACGGCGATTGAGTCTGGTTTGTTCCACGAAATCCAGCATATGCCGATGAATTGGGATTACCAGCCGCCGCTCGCCGGAGTCGCCCAGGATCGTGAAGCGGGGAGCCTGGATGGCGGCGTGTCGACCAAATCGGGCGATGTCGGACCCGAAGAGTTGGCCGCTGGAAGCCCGTGCCGCGAGGCAGTATCATCGTCGCTTTGCAAGGCGGCAATGATCCCTTGGAGCGTCTCTGGACTGCTGGATGCACCGCGGCTGGGCAGCTCGGGCGCTCCACCGGATAATCAGTTACAAGCATGATCAGCCAACAAGGTGACGGTCTGGTTTTTCTGCTGGGTGTGCCGCGCTCGGGCACGACTCTGCTGGCGACGATGCTGTCGCAGCATCCGCAGATTCTCAGCCCGCCCGAGCCCTGGCTGATGCTGGCGCTGGAGGCGATCGGGAAAACGCCGGACGATCATCCCGCCGATGCCCAGCTCATCGGCGAAGCGGTGCTGAAGCTCGCCGACTCCGATGCCAAGCTCAACGCCGCCCGGGCCTATGCCCTGAGTCTGTACAACGGCCTGCTCGACAAAGCCGGGCGCAGCGTGCTGGTGGATAAGACGCCGCGGTATTATCTGATTCTTCCTTTCCTCAATCAGCTGTTCCCCAACGCCCGCTATTTGTGGTTGCATCGCAATCCGCTGGACGTCGCGGCGTCATTCAAAACGACGTGGAAAGTCGATTTGCCGGCGGATTTGCGGGCCTCGGCGGCGAATCGCGGGTGCATGGACCTGGTGCTGGGGGCGCGGATGCTGGCGGACTTTGCCGACGCCAACCCCGCCATCGTCAAGAAAATCGCATACGAGCAGCTGGTGGCCGAGCCGGATCGGCTGGGAGCGGAGACGATCGCGTTCCTCGGTCTGGAGGCGGCGCAGAATCTCACGCAATTCGACTTGCATGACAGCGACTTGGCCAAGTCGGATTTCGGCGATCGCAAGATCGTGGAAACGCAGGCTCCCCACTGCCAGTCGGTGGGACAATGGGAACGCACGTTTGCCGGCGAAGATTTGCAGATCCTGGTCGATGCGATCGGGGTCGATCTGTTTCGCAGGCTCGGATATGACGCGGTGTTGGCGAAGCTGCCCGAACTGGGAATTGCCGAGCCGTCGAGCGAGACCACCGTCATCGCGCAGCGCCGCATCGAAGCACACTATGCGCAGCGCCTGGCATCGGTCGCGGCCACCAGTTCGCTGCGCGGCGCGGGAATCGCGGGGCCGGTCCCCAGAGATCTGGCGTCGCTGCTGAATAATCCGTATGTGTCACTGATGGTGGAAATCAACGGCTGGCAACAGAACATCGTGAGCCTGCGCAAAGAGATGGACAAGCTGAAACAGATCACCGAGGCTGCCGAGGAGATGGCGCGGAAGAAGGCCGACGAATTGGCGGGCACGGAGCAGCGCATGCACGGGCTGGAGACGGATCTGGCGGAAGCCAACGGCGTGGCCCGCAAGCTTCGGGACGAGCTGGCGCGCGCGGCCAGCGCGGCCGGCGCTGCCAAGGCAACGCCGCGGGCAACCGCTGCGGTTGACGAGCGACTGAATCCGCCGGATGTGCTCTGGCCGCTGGGCGAAGACCGAACGTATCGACCGAGCTGGTCGTCCCACGGCGGATTGATCAACGACGAGCACGCGGGCATTTACGACGCCACCAAAGATCTGCCCGGCTGGCAGGACCCGCAGGACAGCCAGAAGCTTTACGAGATGGCGTATCACAGCGGGTCGATCATTCTGGAGATCGGCGTGTACGGCGGGCGCAGCGCGGTGGTCGAATTGCGGGCGGCGCTCAAAGCGGTCGCCGATCGCGGCGGTACCAGCCCGCAGTTTTATGGGGTGGACCTCGACCCGGCGGCGATTCCGCGCAGCTTCAAATCCCTGAGCGATGCGGGCGTGGAGAAATACGCCCTGCTCTATCACGGCACGCTCAGCGATTTTCGCCGTGATATTCCGATCACGCCGACGATGGTTTTCGTGGACGGGGACCACAGCTACGAAGGCGTGCTGGCGGACCTGGCCCTGCTGCACAGCTTCCTCGCGCCGGGCACGCCGGTGCTGTGTCACGATTATTTCGGAATTGCCGGCGTGGCCCAGGGGGTGGATGAGTCGATTGCGACGGGCTTTTACGAGCCGGGTGGGCAGTTTGCCGGGTCGATATTGCTGCGTGCCTCGGCTCGATGCACGGGCGCGGTGCGCGGGCTGGGGCATCGCACCTTCGAGCAGACTCGGGCGGCGCTGCTGGAGTTCTATCTGTCGGGGAAATTAAACAACATGTCGACGGTGGATTACGCCACGAACCGCAAGCTGACGCGACCCGCGCGCCAGGAACTGCGGTTGGGGAGCGATATCCCCGGCAGCAGCGGGCGCGGGCAGTGGCCGTATGTGCCGGTGCGTACAGACCCCCTTCCCGCCACGCTCCCCGACGGACGGCCTTGGCCGAAGATTTCCATCGTCACCCCGACGCTCAATCAGGGACGCTTCATCGAGCAGACGATTCTCTCGGTGTTGAACCAGGGTTATCCGAATGTCGAGTATGTCGTGATGGATGGCGGGTCGATCGACGAGACGCTGGCGATCCTCGCCCGCTACAGCGATCGCCTGCACGTTGTCAGCGAAAAGGACAGCGGGCAGAGCAACGCCATCAACAAGGGATTCAAGCTCTGCGGCGGCGAGCTCTTCACCTGGCTCAATAGCGATGACATGCTGGCGCCCGATGCCCTGGCCGGCATGGCCCTGGCGTTTTTTACCTCCGGCGCGGACATGGTCGCCGGCGTCTGCGAGATTCGGAAGGACGGCAAGGTCCTCAATCGCCACATGACCACCTGCGGCGACGGGCCGCTGCCGCTGAACGATCTGCTCGATCTCGACGGGATTTGGATGCAGGGGCAGTTCTTCTATCAGCCGGAGGTGATGTTCACCCGCGCCCTGTGGGAACGGGCCGGCGGATCGGTCGATGAATCGCTGCATTATTCGATGGACTACGAGCTGTGGCTGCGCTTCGCCGAGCAGGATGCGAAGCTGCACTGCATCGGGCGGACGATTGCATTGTTCGGCGTTCACGAGAATCAAAAGACGCATCGGGTCGGCGATTTTCTGCCGGAGCTTCGAGAGGTGCGCGACGCATTCCTGCGCCGCACCGGCCGCGGCGCGCCCGTGGCCCGGCCGGCCCCGACCAAGCAGCGATTGCGCGTCGTTTTCTTCAACGATCTGGGATGGATCGTGGGTGCGGGTATCGCCCAGCAGCGCTTGGCCATGGCGCTGATCTCCGCGGGGTGGGATATTGTGCCCGTGGCGATTTCGCCGGACGTGACGCCGACGAGCATCTCCGAGGAAGCGATCGTCGCGGCCATCGCCAGGCATGAGCCGGACCTGGTGGTCCTGGGCAATCTGCACGGTTCGAGCCTCGCCCCCTCGGTGATCGGCGCAATTTCGTCGCGCTGGCCGACGGTGCAGGTGGTGCATGATCTGTGGATGCTGACCGGCCGCTGCGCCTACAACGGCCAGTGCACGAAGTATCTCGCCGGCTGCGATGAGTCCTGCCCCACGCCGCACGAATATCCGACGCTGGCCCCGGCGAAGATTCACGGGGCGTGGGAAGCCAAGGGGCAGTTGATGCTGGGCCCACATCCGCCGATTCTCGCGGGGCTCAGCGCGTGGACGGTGCAGTTCATCAAGACGCGCTTCCCGCACCTGGCGGACGCGGGCGATCAACCGAAGCTGCTGAGCGCGCGATGCGGATTGCCGACGGAGTTTTTCCATCCCGCGGAGCGGCGGGCGGCCCGGCAATGGCTTGGATTGCCGGAGGACAAGTTCATCATTCTGTTCTCCGCGTCGAACCTGAGCGACAAGCGCAAGGGGCTGGCCACGCTGTTCGAGGCGTTGCAGATGCTGGCTCTTCCGGACGTGCTGGCGGTTTGCGTGGGACAATTGGACTCCAGCGCCCGGTGCGACGGCGTGGCGGTGCGATCGCTGGGATATCTTTCGGATGCGTCGGAGCTGTCGATGGTTTACTCTGCGGCCGACGTCTTCGTCGGACCGAGCCGGATGGAGACCTTCGGCCAAACCTTCATCGAAGCCGCCGCGTCGGGAACACCATCGGTGGCGTTCGGCGTGGGGGGCGTGCCCGAGGCGCTGCTCAACGGCGTGAGCGGTCGGCTGGCGGCGAAGGTGGACGCCCGCGCGCTGGCGGCGGCCATCGAAGAGCTGCACCAGAACCCGGCGCTGCGGCGCGACATGGCGGCGTGGGGCCAACTCTGGGCCGGCAACGAGTGGTCGCTGCGATCGGCGGCCCAGCGCTTTGTCTCGCAACTCAATGCCATCGGGTTGCTCGCCCGGCTGGGGGTCGCGCCCAAAACGGGTTTCGCCAACGAGCCGGCCAGCGTTTCGGCGCCGATCTATCTGGACATGAAGAGCTCGCCGCACCCCTCGGCACACAGCAACGGCGCGTCGATGGTGCAGGCGCGGATCGCGCGGCTCGAGGCCGAGCGCGATCAGTTGCAGAAGCGAATTCGCGACATCACCGACACGCGGCTGTGGCGAATGGTCGGATCGTTCTATCCCACGTATTATCGCGCCATTCACGCGCCGGTGGTTCCCGGCTGGATGCGCGGAGTGGTCATGCGATCGGTTGCGCGCCTGGGAAAGCCTCAGCCGGCCAAGCCCGCGCCCAAGCAGGACCCGATGCCGCGGGATAAATGATCCGCAATTCATTCGGCGAGGAGTCGCATTTCATCGCTGCCGCGCATCAGCATCGTCACCCCCTCGATGAACCACGCGCCGTTTATCCGCTGGTGCGTGCGCTCGGTTCTGTTGCAGGACTATCCAAATCTCGAATACCTGGTGCTCGACGGCGGCTCCACCGATGGCACGCAGGAGATCGTGGCCCCATATCGCAACCAACTCGCCTATTGGCAGAGTGCGCCGGACGCCGGGCAGGCCGACGCGGTCGCGCTGGGGTTTGAGCGCAGCACCGGCGAGGTGATGGCGTATCTGAACAGCGACGACATGCTCGCCCCCGGCGCGCTGCAATTCGTCGCCCGCTATTTTCACGAGCATCCGCAGGTGGATGCGATCTATTCGCACCGCTGCACGGTCGATGAAACCAATCGTGTCCGGTCCTACTGGCTTCTGCCGGAGCATCGCAACTATCTCATGCGGCGATGGGATATGATCCCGCAGGAAACTTGCTTCTGGCGGCGGCGGCTGTTCGAGCAATGCGGCAATATCGACCGCTCGCTTCAGTTCGCGCTGGATTACGATCTGTTCCTGCGTTTTATGTCGGCCGGGACGTTTGTGCGGGTGAACCGGTTTCTCGGCGCTTTTCGCAAGCACCCACAGGCCAAGACCTTGCGGCTGTTGAGCACCAGCGGCCGCGAGGAGATTCGCCGGGTTCGGGCGGCGCGGGACGTGCGGATTTCGGTGCCGGAGAAGGTCGTCGGGGCGCTATTTTTTCGCTGGGTGGTCGCCCGGGGATGGTGGCACGCGAAAACCCACCGGAGCCTGCCGGGGGCTTTACCCGGCGTGGGATATGATTATGATGCGGTCTGGGGCGCGCTGCTCAATTCGGCTCAGACCGGGGAAAGAAGCTGAACGTCATGGATTCCATGGTCCGTGACTTCGGTTAGACTAAGATCGTGCGAGTTGCCCTTGCCGAGTCTCTGCCTCATCCGGTGATGGTGAGCATTGCTCCCACGCCACGCCAGCCGCGTTGTCTGGCCATTGTGCCCGTGTTCAACGAGCGGGATTCGGTGGCCAAGGTGGTGCAGCGGCTGCGGCGGGCGCTTCCCGACATTGATGTGCTGGTCATCGACGACGGCTCGACCGACGACACCGCCCGCCAGGTTCCCGCGGACACGCCGGTGGTGAGCCTGCCCTTCAATCTGGGCATCGGCGGCGCCATGCAGACCGGATACCGCTACGCCCTGCTGCACGGCTACGACATCGCCGTGCAGGTGGACGGCGACGGACAGCACCGCCCCTCAGAAGTTCGCAGGTTGGTCGACCATCTGCTCGAGGGGCATGTCGATCTGGTGGTTGGTTCGCGGTTTCTGGAGGAGACCAAGTTCCATCAAACCCCGCCACGCCGCCTGGGGGCATGGATGCTGCGGGCGATCATTCGCCAACTTTCCGGGCTGACGATGACCGACTGCACCAGCGGCTTCCGCGCCGCGAATAGCGCGGTGATCCGCGCGTTCGCCCACTGGTATCCCGAGGACTACCCGGAGCCCGAAGTCATTTTGCTCCTGCATCGGGCGGGCTATCGCGTTGGCGAACTGGCGGTGCGCATGCGCCACCGTCGCACCGGGCGCACCAGCATCGGGCTGATGCGCGGTCTGTTCTATGTCGTCAAGGTATCCGTCTGCCTGCTGCTGGACCTGGTCCGCGAGCCCTGGCCGAGCGGAAAGGTGGGAAAATCGTATGAACGTGTTCCGGAGCCTCTCCCTCACGGCGATCGGTGGCAGCCTGCTCCTTTTGGCAATTCTCCGTCTTCGCAAGTATAAGCTCAAAGAGCGCTACACGATCCTGTTCCTGCTGATCGGCACGCCATTTCTCCTCCTGGCCGTTCGCCCCGACACCGTCGGCTGGCTGGCCGTCAAACTCGGGCTGCAATACACCACGCTGGCCCTGATCTGTGTGTCGGCATTTTTGTTTCTGATTGTCTTCGAGCTGCTCTCGATCGTGAGCGTGCAGGATCGGAAGATCAACGCCCTGGCCCAGCTGGTGGCGATCCTGATGGAAAAGCAAAAGCTCGCCGAGCAAACTCCGCGGGACATCGGGCCGGGCTAATCCAGCGTCCGCCCCTTGGCCCCGTGCATTCGCGCGCGGATGCTCCAGGATTGATCTGTCGCGCCCCCGTATCATTCCCACGATGGAATCGGTGCAGAACGGTTTATCGATCGGTCGACTGGCGAGTTCCGCTGGCGTCCCGACCTCAACCGTTCGATTCTACGAACGGCGCGGGCTGTTGAAGCCGGACGCACGTACGCAGGCGAATTACCGAACGTACTCCACCGGCAGTGTCGAACGCCTGAGATTCATCCGGGCGGCTCAAGCCACCGGATTCAGCCTGAAGGATATTGGCGAAATGCTCGCGCTAACGCATTCCGATGAACCGCCGTGTGATGAAGTCGCGGCGCTCATCGAACGCCGGCTGGACGACGTGAGAAGGCGTGCCCGGGAGCTGAGGCGGATCGACCGCACTCTGTCTACGGCGCTCAAGTCGTGCTGCAAGGGCGGGCCGGACTGGTGCAATGAAATCGAGCGACTGAAGCTCCGCAAATCCCCCGCGTACCTGCCCACCCGTTCGAGCGCGCGCAGCCCCTTGACCTTACACTAAGGTTCAAGCTCTACAATGTTGGCCACGGTCCGGATGATGCCGTCGCGTGGCGGCATCCGGGCCGCGCCTGACCATGAGGTATGCCATGATCGCCATTACGACATGCGGTCCGTGCTGTCCCGATTGCCCGCCCGATGACTGCCCCTGCTGCCCGCCGGGCTCTCCGTGCATCGGCAAGTGAACGCACCGCCGCGCGGCGGATTCGCGTCCGTAGCGCGGCTTCTACGTCGGAGGGAACATGCGCGACAAGCCCCTGATCCTGGTGCTCTGCACGGGCAATGCCGCCCGCAGCCAGATCGCCGAAGCATTTCTGCGGAAATACCACGGCGACAGATTCGCCGTCGCCAGCGCCGGAACACAACCAAAGCCCCAAGTTCATCCGCTGGCCGTGCGCGTGATGAACGAGATCGGCATCGATATCAGCGACCAGCGGCCCAAGGACGTAAATGAGTTTTTGGGCACTCGGCCGGTGCGGCACGTCCTGATCGTCTGCGACAAGGCGAATCAATCCTGTCCGCGAATCCGGCCGGGGACATTCTCCCACACGTTCATGCCGTTCGATGATCCCGCCGCCGCCACCGGCAGCGACGCCGACAGACTTAACACCTTCCGGCGCGTTCGCGATGAAATCTCCGCGGCAATGCGAAACTGGGCTCCCGGCCCAACGGGAAGGGACGGATGAAGCGCTGCGCCGCCGAGGCCATCGGGACCTTCGCGCTGGTGTTCGCCGGCACGGGCGCAATCGTGATCGACGACATCACACACGCCGTTACGCACGTCGGCGTGGCGATGACGTTCGGGCTTGTCGTGATGGCGATGATCTATGCCCTTGGCGACGTGTCCGGAGCGCACCTGAACCCGGCAGTGACGATCGGCTTTTGGTTGGCGCGGCGACTGCCAGGCCGATGCGTCGGGCCGTATATCGTCGGACAACTCATCGGAGCGTTCGCTGCCAGCGGTGCATTGCTGGCGATGTTCGGCAATCGCGCCGCGCTGGGTGCTACGACGCCGGCGGGTTCGCCGTGGCAATCCTTCGCGCTGGAGGCCGTGCTCACGGGGCTGCTCATGCTCGTGATACTGAACGTGTCCACCGGCCCAAAAGAAAGCGGCGTCATGGCGGGGATCGCCGTGGGGGGCGTGATCGGACTTGAGGCGATGTTCGCCGGGCCGATCTGCGGGGCATCGATGAACCCGGCCCGCTCGCTCGCTCCGGCCATCGTGTCGGGACAGCATGCGGCGCTGTGGGTTTATCTCACGGCCCCGATTTTGGGAGCGGCTGCGGCGGTGCCGCTGTGGAGGATCGTGAGACCGAGGCGGGATATCCAAGCGGCTGCTGATAAACCGCCGCAGGGAAAGCTCAACTCAGCCATCGCATCAGTCGATACGCCAGCACGATCTTCTCAACATTGAGCCGATGAATCGCCCGGCTCAGGTGATCGGAACCGAGATATCTCCGGGCGACCTCATACTGCTCGTCGAACTGCCCGCGCTCGACCTTCCCGGATTTGCTGCCGGCGTGCAGGCGGAACTGGGCCAGGACACGATCCAGCATCAGCGGGTCGGACAGTCTGCCCATTCTTAGCCATAGGTCGTAGTCCATCGTCCAATGGAGCGTTTCATCCAGCGGCCCGATCTCGCGGCCGAAATCGCGGCGCCAGAAGACCGCGGGCTGGGCGATGAAATTCTCCCGCAGCAATTTGCGATAGCGATACCGCCGCAGACCGCGCTCCTTGTAGCGGACAACGGATCGACGGATGACG
>Ga0302325_10013128_pt1 | contig 17709 bp, 14 predicted proteins | sample Palsa_T0_2_FD_201948 | JGI IMG/M metagenome (GOLD analysis project Ga0302325, IMG submission 201948) | Peat permafrost microbial communities from Stordalen Mire near Abisko, Sweden - Palsa_T0_2 | ecosystem: Environmental > Terrestrial > Soil > Palsa > Peat permafrost | place: Sweden: Abisko...
CGTTTGCCTGCGCAGGCGCGATTTCCAGAGTTGGCTCCGCTGTGCCCACCAGCAGCCCGGTTGTGCCCGCAGGGTTGTCGGGTTGGCGCAGTATTCCTTCGGCCACCCGGGCTTCATCCTCATAAAGTCGGAATTGTACCCCGTCGAAGGTCGCGGCCAGCATATGCCACTTCCCGGGAGTGATCGCAGCAGTTCCCTCGAGGCTATTATTCTTGCCCAGATACAGCTCTACCTTTCCCGGCGCGATCGCCAGGTAGCGGGGATACTCGGCGTTGGGCGCGCCCACGCCGGCAATCAGCTCCCGCCCGGCCGCAGCATCTTCCGCATTCACCCAGAGCAGCAGCGTCCAGGGCGATTCCGCATGCAGGATGGTATCGTTCTCACTCAGCGTCGCGTGCAGACCGTCTCCGCCCGGCAGGATGACAGCGTTCCATGGTCCGTAAAACGGCGGCGGTTGCGATTCGGGTGCGGCCGGCGGCCGCTGGGCAAGACAGAACACCGGACAGATGATGATCAGGAAGGCAACGAGGACGGGTGGAGCACTTTTAGGCTTTTTCATTGCTCAATAATCCCTTCTTTCTTGCCCAACACTGTCTATCGATGCCGAGCCGGCGGTCGCATCCTCAGGTCTCTTGGGCCGGGACTTGCGGTACCGCGGATCTGCTGGAACACGACTGCCTCGCTGGCTCGCCTTATTCCTTCTCGCGCCTACCGGCTTTCCTGGGCAAATCATGATAACGCTCCCAATTCCGGAAATTGAGAGTTAATATACCCTCTTCCGGATGAAGCTCCCGGAGAGGTCGCAAATATGTCGGTCGATTCCCGCTCCCATGTTGCCTTCGTCTGTCTCCTGGGTATGCTGGCACTTCGTGCTTCCGGGGCCACACCTGCTCCGTCCTCACTCGGAATCTTTGAGGCGGATCAGGATGTCGGAACTGTGTTGCATCCCGGGTCGGCACGGTACGATCCTGCCGGGCAAACCTACACCATCAGTGGAAGCGGCGAAAACATGTGGTTCGCAGAAGATGACTTCCACTTCGCCTGGAAAAAGATCACCGACGCGCGCGATCTTGCCCTGACTGCGGATGTCGCCTTCATTGGCCAAACCGGGAACGAACATCGCAAAGCGGTGCTCATGATCCGGCAAACGCTGGATGCAAATTCTCCGTTCGTGGATGTTGCTCGCCACGGGAACGGCCTTACGTCGCTGCAATATCGGCAGACTGCGGGTGCCGATACTCACGAGGTGGAATCGAACGTGTCGGGTCCCCTGACGGTGCGCCTGGAGCGCCGCGGTGATCGTTTCTACGCCTGGGTCTCCGGGGAAGACGGAAAGCTGGAACCCGCCGGGGCTGCCACGCAACTCCCCCTTAGTCTCCCGTTCTATGTCGGAATCGGAGTTTGCTCACACGACAAGAACGTGAGCGAGACGGCAGTTTTCTCGCACGTTACGCTGCAGGATCTGCTCCCTCCCGGGAAGACGGTCTTATACAGCGTGCTTGAGACCGTGACAGCGGTCTCGACGGATCGCCGCGTCGAATACCTCGCGCCCGCTCATTTTGAGGCGCCTAACTGGTCTCGCGATGGGTCCTCGTTCCTTTTCAATCAAGACGGAAAGATCTACCGGCTGCCCCTGAACGGGACGCCGCCCGTCATGGTGCCGACCACGCCGGCGGACCATTGCAATAATGATCACGGCATCTCGCCGGATGGCGGATCGATCGCCATCAGCGATCAGTCCGGCGCAAAAAATCTCTCGTCCATTTTCGTCCTGCCCATCGAGGGGGGGACGCCGCGGCCGATCACGCTAAACTCGCCCTCGTACTGGCATAGCTGGTCGCCGGACGGGAAGACCCTTGCCTTCACCGGACTGCGCGATGGCAACTTCGACATCTACACAATTCCGGTGACCGGTGGGCAGGAGACCCGGCTGACGACCGCACCGGGCCTGGATGACGGTCCCGAATACTCTTCGGATGGGCAATTCATCTACTTCAATTCCGACCGTAGCGGACGGATGCAGATCTGGCGCATGAAGCCGGACGGTAGTGATCAGGAACAGGTCTTGTCTGATGAGACCAATGACTGGTTCCCGCACATTTCGCCCGACGGGAAATGGATGGTCTTCCTCTCCTATGACCAGGGGGTAACCGGTCATCCGCCGGACAAAAATGTTGTTCTGCGCCTGATGTTGATGAGCGACAAAAAGGTCCATGTCCTCGCGACGCTTTTTGGTGGACAGGGAACCATCAACGTGCCCTCTTGGTCACCAGACAGCCGCAGGCTGGCATTTGTCAGTTACGAATACCTGCCGGAGAATGGAGCGATGGCACCGTAGCGCTCGTCCTTCGGTCGTCGCTAATCGACGGTCTAGCGGACCATTCGTAACCGACATGCGTGCCGTGAATCGCTGGAATATGATTACAGGCGTACCGCCCCGGCAAATGCTCAAATATTGACCCGATTCTTCATGCCATGCTAGCGTCTAACCATGTCGTTTTTCCTGCTTCGCTGTTGTCGCTGCTACCAGCCTTTCGTTGGGTGAGCCGCGACATTCTCAGATATTCCTGAACCGCCTTCCCCAAAGCTCATCCGAAAATGCTCCATCGTTTGCCCGTAGTGTCCCTCGACAAGCCGGCATCCGTGCCGGAGCTTGGTTGCGAGGGTTCAGCTGTGGAGAGATCCTATGCAATTCGCTGATTTCACTAAGGGTACCGTCTTGACCGCCTCATTTTGGGGAGATAAGGCAGATTAATCATGGCGGTCTGGCCTCGCCAATTGACGGTGCCGCAAATGCCGCCCAACCAGGAGATGTGCCATGGCAACAGATGTACGACTCGCGCGCGAGGCCAGTACTACACCGATAGCAGCGAAGGGCCTATCCGGCGCGGTCTCGAGAACGCCTGAGGAGCTCGCCAACATCGTCTCGCTGTTCGCGTCGTCGGATGGATGGATCGATAAAGTGCGCCTGCGCGCCGAAGGGCGCTGGTATGAGCGGCTGTATCACGGTCCGGACTATGACATATGGGTGATCAGCTGGCTGCCAGGGCAATCCACCGGCTTCCACGACCACGGTGCGTCCTCGGGAGCGTTCGTCGTAGCGACCGGGATTCTCGAGGAGCATCGTCCCGGTGAGCGGACACGCGTGATACATCCGGGCAAGGCGCGAGCATTCGGTCCCGATTACACGCATGACGTCCGTAACGTCTCCCTCGCGCCGGCCATCAGCATTCACGCATATTCTCCTCCGCTTAGCGAGATGAACGAGTATGAGCTGGATGGGAGTCGACTGGTTCCGCGCGAACCCGCGTCTGGGAAGGCTGAGACGCTCGATCAGGAGTGGCCCGTGCAGAGGTGGAAGCCTGTAGACGGGACCGCCGCCTTGAGCATTGAGCAGGTGCTTGCAGCGGCACGTGCCCGACTGCGACGGCTAGCTCCGGATGAGGCCTATGAGGCGGTGGCCAAAACAGAGGCAATACTCGTCGATATTCGTCCCGAAAGGCAGCGCGCGATGGAGGGCAGTATCGCGGGCGCGTTGGTTGTCGAACGTAACGTGCTCGAGTGGCGGTTCGACCCGGCGTCCAGCACGCGGCTGCCGGTCGCGACCAATCATGACCTCCAGGTGATCGTGTTCTGTTCCGAAGGCTATACCTCAAGCCTCGCGGCCGCAGCTCTGCAGGATCTTGGGCTCTGCCGCGCGACGGACCTGGTTGGTGGATTTCATGCTTGGCGCGAAACGGGTCTGCCGATTGTGCCGCCCAGCAAGGCTTCCTAGGACCGGTCCTGCAGATGACCTATTTCCCAGCAGCGCCCTCCTCATGCGAGTAGCTTGTATAGGCCAAAATGTCGAAGTGAGCCTGATTCCGCAGCCTTTGGACGCCCTATCCCGTCCAACAAGCCAAGCCCACATCTATCCTAAGCTTTGCACCATGGAGAACGTCACATGACACTGCATGCATCCAATCGAGGCTTGACCGCCCTGACCAGTCACTTCCTAAGCTTAGCGGCCGTACTCGCCGTCGCAACCCAACTCCTCGCGCAGGGCCCGCCTCCCGGCAACCAGCCCCCACCGCCGCCGCCAACTGCGGGCATCAACGCTACCCTTGACTCCGATGGGTCTTCGGCGACTTACATCGTCACCGAGCAGCTCGTCGGCATTAACTTCCCCAACGACGCCGAGGGCACTACCCCTACCGTCTCCGGCAACCTCGTCATCGCGCCGGATGGCAGCATCCCCGTCGGCTCCTCCAAGCTCACCGCCGACCTGCGCAACCTCAAGAGCGACCAGGATCAGCGGGACGGCTACATCCGCAAGAATGTGCTCGAGACCGATAAGTTCCCAACCGCTGAGTTTGTTCCGGCGAAAATTGACGGTCTGCCAAAGCTGATCCCCTTCACTGGCCAGGCCGGCGTACAGATTACCGGTAATCTCACCGTACACGGCGTGACCAAGGAGGTCACCTTCCAGGGCATCGCCACCTTCAACCGTAATGGCACGATCGCCGGCCGCGCCAAAACTACCTTCAACTTCGCTACCTTCGGCCTCAACAAACCCACCATAGCTCGTCTGATGAGCGTTGACGACAAGATCACTCTCGAGCTTGTCTACAGACTTAAACGTAGTTAGAGGGGGTTGCCCGGAGCGCTGAACGACGAGGCTATGCTTGTGTTGCGTGTCGCGCCCTCGTTGCTGCAACGGCTTTTTCGACGAGCGTCTCAAGCACCTTCATGTCCACATCCGCGAGCTTCTTGATGTACAGGCATCCCTTTCCGGTGGTGTGCTTGCCGAGCTTGGCGAGCAACGGCTCAGCGCCATCAAAGCCGATCGTGCCGTACAAAACGTTTGCCGCCTTGCGCGGCGAAAAGCCGACGATGGGCATATCGCCTTCGCGCCCGCTCTCGTAGGTATAGTGGTAGCTGTCGAAGCCGACAATCGACGCTCCCCACATCGCGGGCTCGTTGCCGCTGACCTTCTGCATCAGCTTAGCCAGCACCTTGGCGTCTGTGCGCCGCGCCTCGTCATGGCACGCATCGAGAAACGCCGGAACGCTGATGGCTGTGGGTTTGGTCTTATTCTCGGCCATAACTTTCCCTTGGGGTCAACTCCGAAGCTTACGAGACAAATTCTATCTTCGTTCCGGCCCGGACTCCAATAGCCTGACCAAACATACCGCGCGACGCGCTACGACTGGTCCCGCAACGATGGAAAATCGCTGAGACCGCGAAGTTTCAACGGAACCTCATTGATAAAGGCTTCCCCGTGATGGACGCCAATCAGCGAACCGAAAAATCGGTCGCGAGATTCAAGTCCGAATAGGTAGTCGTTCATTCCAAGCGGCAACACCCCGAAGCCCTCAGCGGTTTTTGCAAACTGCGAAGCGTGCATGCGAAGCAGTTCGAGTTTGCGCTGGTAGACACTGGAGATGTCGACGACCATGCTGGGATGCTTGAAGTGGTGTAACAGGTAATACAGGTAAGCCGCGGGCTTGTGTGGTGGATTCGGGTCGCTCGACTTTCTCAAGGTGCAGTGTACGGCGGCATTTCGAATGAGGCACCCTGTCGCCGCATGGTCGGGGTGGCGGTCTTCCCAATAGGGCGCCAGTACCAGCTTTGGGCGGTGTCTTCGGATGACGCTCGCAATCAGCTGTCGATTCTCCACCGAATCAATAACTCCGCAATCAGGCAAGCCGAGGTTTTCGCGAAACCGGGCACCTATCCAGGACGCGGCTTCCTGCGCCTCTTTGTCGCGCTCCTCCCTCGTGCCTCTAGATCCCATTTCACCTCGGGTGAGATCCACAATACCGAATGAGGTGGCCGTTGCCCTTAACGTCAGTACTGTTCCGCCAGCCCCCCATTCGACATCATCAGGATGCGCCCCGAAGAGGAGGACATCTACCAGCATCCCGTCACCGTGGTGTTGGTTCTGTTTATCAACTATCATCTCGTCTCGATATTACCTCTCGGCCTTACGACATCGCAGCGAACCTCCGTTATGGAGCGGAAATGGGTGTTTGTTTTCTTGCCGTGATGTCTACGACATGCCCGGCCAAGCAACGCGTGGAACGGTAAAACCGTCCCACGTCTTGGAGCCTCTCTCCGGTTAACCTTTGCCGCCGTCGTGCAGCTTCAGTGTCTCGTCGAGCCAGTTGAAAACAACTTCGTCTTTGTAAGCCAAGGCACCGGATTGGCAATGATTCTCGGCCCCATCTTCGGCGGTAAATTGGACTAGCTGCTTCGGAACTTGCAACGCATCGTAGATTTGTTGCGGCTGACCGCGGAAAAACATGTCCCCATCGGCTTCCAGAACGAGGCAGGGACACTGAATCTGTCCAGCGACGCCAGCCATCGTGTACTGCTTGCTTTTCGTTACGAAATCGGTAAAACTCGAAACCCCGAAAGTCCAGACACCCTGTGTCACGAGCCAGCGCAGTGCCGTGTTGTTCTGCATGAGCTTGTAGATGGTCTCCTCGAAGCTTACTGAATCGCCCGCGTCCAGAGCGGCAATAGCTTCTTTCGGGAGTGGGCCCCGAACGGCCTCATAGAAGTCATATACACCGTCGAAGAAGACAGCTGCGCGAAATCTATGCTCGAACGCTACGGAGCGAGCAGCCCAATAGCCGCCCAGGCTCATGCCCATGAGTGCAAGATGATCGCCGTCCACATCCGGCCGGGTTAGGGCGTAGTCGACGGCGGGGGTCACGACTTTCTCCCAGTCGTACCGGAAAGGAAGCTTTTGTTCGCGTATAGGAGCTCCCTGCCCAGGGCCGTCGAAGGTAAGACAGTTATAGCCGCGCCTTGTGGCCGGGGCGCCACCGTAATAGAAAAGCTCCTCGATACTCGAGTCAAAGCCGCCGAAAAAGATAAGTGTGGGACGCGGCTTGCCGGAATTGTCCACCTTATAGAAATATCCGGGTAATGTCGTTCCTTCATAAGGAATTTGCACCGGCTCCCATGTTGGGCCGCTCAGCCTCGCTCCTTCGGCATACGCCTTTTGCGACGCCCTGGACTCCGAGAGAATGCGCGGGTCTCCAGGATTGCCATGGAGATAGAATTCGGCTGTCCGAAAGTAGGTGGATGCACGGAGATAGGCTTCGCGAGCGCTTTCCAAGTGACCTGCGGCCAGACTGCCATCGGCACGTGAAAGAACTCGGCGCGCCAGCTTGTCAAATTCTGTGAACCAGCTCTCCTCATCACCTTCCTATTAGGCATGGTGCAAGAGGAGTTTGCAAAGCGGAGCACCATCGATGGAGTTCCTTCATAGGTGGATGACGAAAGACGCCGTCGTAGGTTTGCATCCAATTACGTTGGCAACCCCATCCATGTAAAAGAATCGTCGTATTTTATCGAGGGGAATCGCGGTTGAACCAATTAGCAGTCGTCCCACCGGATAGTACAGAGGTGACGGGAAGGTCCGGAGCCCGGCGCACTCTTCTGCTCGCCAGCCTCACCCACGCCTTGCACGACGGTTTCACCGACATGATCTACGTTCTGCTGCCGGTTTGGCAGGCAGAGTTCGCGCTCGATTATGTAGCGCTCGCGGCCCTGCGCGGCCTCTATGTGGGCGTCCTGGCCGCGTTCCAGGTACCGTCTGCTCATCTCGCTCGACATCTGAATCCGCGCACCGTCCTCGTGCTGGGCACATTGCTGAGCGCGGCTGGCTATGCTCTGGCCGGCCTCTCAGGCGGTCTGATTGGATTGTGCGCGTCTCTCGCCCTCACCGGTGCTGGTGGCAGCACACAGCATCCCATCGCTTCCGCCGCCGTGTCGCGTGCTTATGGCGAGAAAGCGCGTGGCCCCCTCGGCACGTACAACTTTGCCGGCGACCTCGGCAAAGCGACACTCCCGCCCCTTATCTCTCTGCTGCTGACTGTGATGCATTGGCGCTCGGCGCTGTGGGTCGCAGCTGGTTTGGGAACTCTGGTTGCGGTTCTGATCCGCTGGCTCATGCCACTGGTTCCAACTCCTCCAGTTGCACTTGCGACGGTCACTGCGCCGGACGATGAAGTCGCAGGCAAGGGCGGTTTCGGGCTGCTCTTCGCCATTGGCGTGCTGGACACTGCGGTACGCATGGGCTTTCTGCTGTTCCTGCCTTTTCTTCTCAGGAACAAGGGCGCATCCTTGACAACCGTAGGCTTGGCCTTGTCTCTGGTCTTCATCGGCGGAGCGTTCGGAAAAGCAGCCTGCGGCTGGCTCGGCGCGCGTCTTGGTCTTCTCGCGACCGTGGTGACGACCGAGGTTGGCACGGCAGCAGCCATCTTTGCCGTGCTCGCCTTACATCTCGCAGGGAGCCTGATCTTACTACCGCTCTTAGGGATGATGCTCAACGGCACGTCCTCCGTGCTCTACGGCACGGTCCCAGAACTTGTGACGGCTAAACGGATAGAGCGAGCCTTCGCGCTGTTCTACACCGGCATTCTCGGATCAAGCGCGCTGGCCCCGGTGCTCTACGGGCGGCTTGGTGATGCAGCGGGGCCGATCTGGGCAACCGTTGCGGCAGGCCTGACGGCGCTCGCAGTTGTGCCGCTCATGCTTCTGTTATCACCTCGACTGGCACCATCCGCGAATGCTCAGAACTCTTAGCTGGTTCCGACACGCGCGACCGAACCCTCACTGGGAGCATCTGCGAGTGATGGAAGAGTGAAACGGAGATCCTGTAGCAGTATTTGCATCAGCGCCTCCTGTGGGAAGGGGAAGCCGGGCCGTTTCTGAATTTTGAAGCACTTTCGGGGCCACGCCTGACATCTTCCGACGAGCACTCACCAGAAACCGTAGCACGGATTGCGGCTTTCGCAGGTAAACGTGAGGTTCGCTCAGGCGCCGTACCCTATGGGCGCTGTGAAACCACCGATCTTGTCGCTCAGAAGAGCCGCAAACTCAATAGACGTCGCATCTTCCCAGAATGGTCCCATGATCTGGATTCCAACCGGCAGTCCGGACGAACTTTGGCCGATCGGCGCAGCCGTCGCCGGGCAGCCGGTCAATGTCGCAGTCACTACCCACGGCATGAGTTGCATATAGGGGCGAATTCCATCAGGAGTATGGATAGTCCGCGTCAAGAAATCTCCCTTGTGGTCATGTTGGAAGGCAACGGTAAAGCAGGTCGGCATCAAGAAAACGTCAACCTGTTCAAAGTATTCTTGCCACATGGCGCGGAAGGATAGCTGCCGGAAGCGTTGCTGCTGCCAGTCAGCGTACGAACTGAGCGAGCCGGCGGCAAAGGGATTTTGTGGACTCTGCTGGTACCTTTCGCGGTCCATCTCCTCCGCCTGCTTCCCCTCGGTGCTGAAGGTGAAAGCAGAGAGAAGAAAAATATAGTTGTTGTAGGCTTCGCGCAGGTCGTAGCCCGGCGGCCAGCCGGGTCGCAGTTGTACTCCTGCGCGCTCGAGTGCCCCGAGCGTTCTGTCCAGCAGCGGCCGCACTTCGGAAGTCGGGCTTGCCATCGGGCTGTCTAGCACGTACCCAACCCGAAATTCCTTTAAAGCACGCTTCCGGGGCGGCGGCAATGTCCAGGACCAGGCCTTTCGCTCGTATCCAACGGGGCCGCCCAGCACGCTAAGCGCCGTCATCAGATCACGCGCGCTACGTGCCATCGGGCCCGCCACCGCAAGCCCGGTCGAGAACCCGGGCAAGCCAGGGACGCCTCCCGGGACCATGCCGCTTGCGCTAACCAGATCGAGAGTCGGTTTGTGAGCGAAGACTCCGCAGAAGCTTGTCGGGACACGCAACGAACCGCCGATGTCACTACCAATGCTCAGATACGACAGGCCAGCGGCGAGGGCGGCGGCGCTCCCGCCGGAAGACCCCCCGGGCGTGCGGGTCAGATCCCACGGGTTATTGGTCGTGCCGTAAATATCGTTGAATGATTGCCAGTCCATCAAGTCAAGCGGAACATTGGTTCCACCGAGCAGGACGGCCCCGCTATCGAGCAGGCGCTCGACCGCGGCGGAGTTTGCCGGCGCCTTCGAACCCTTGAGGGCTACGATCCCCCAGGTGTCGGGCTCGCCTTTCACGCCGAACGCCTCCTTGACGCATATCGGCACTCCGTGGAAGGGTCCAACCTGATCGCCTTTCGACAAGGCGGCATCGGCACGGCGTGCTTGCGCCAGCGCTTGATCTCTCATCTGGTAAGTGAAGGCGTTTAGTTTCGGGTTGTATCTATCAATGCGGGCAAGCATGCGATGCGTCAGTTCGGTAGAAGAAACTTGCTTCGCCTTGATCCTGGCAGCAACGTCAAGCGCCGAGGCAAAATCGAGATCGCTCGTGTTCGCTGAGATTGTGCCTGGAATCATTCCCGCAGCGATGAGGGCCGAAGCAGAGGTCAGCAGTTCGCGGCGCGTCATGTGCTTATCCTCTTTCAGTTTCTATCGTGCTGGAAGGATAGCCCGGAGAGCCAGTCGTACCAATAAGGACACGTGTTGCCATCGATGGCGGTTGTCCCGCATGTCGCGTGCTGTTGACCGGTGATAACGCATGGGCCAGTTGTCAGCTTTTGTTGTTTGTCCCTTCAGCCTTCGGGAACTCCGGCCTTACGAAAGACAGCAAGTGAGCTATCGAGGCCGGCTTTCGCGGCTGCTTCCGGTGTCATGTCTTTCGTTCGCCCGAAGACTTCTACGCTGAGCGCATCGTTGTAGTGGATGCTTTCGAGCGCCTGCAGGAAGCCGGTCAAGTGGATCACACCTTCGCCGGGTAGCAGACGCTGATTATCGTGGATCTGCTCTGCAGGCAAGTTCGGCGAGTCATTGAAATGGACGTGCACGATGCGATCGCGGCCGGCGGCAATGATGTCCTCTGGGGTGGCTCCTGCGTGGTGCCAGTGCCAGGAATCGAGCAGCAGTCCGACGTTGGGACCACAGTCCTTGGCGAACGCGAGCATATCGTTCATGCGCCAGATGAATTCGTATTTGTGCGCTTTGCGCAGTTCGAGCGGACCGAGAAACTCGAGGCCGAGGCGGACGTTGGAGCGCGCCAAAATCTGGGCACTTTCGGTAAACCGCTGCTTATAGGTTTGGCGCAGTTCGTCTTTTGGGGTGTCGCTCGACGGCATGATGTACGTGATCATGCGCGGGCAGTGGATAGCCGCAGCGAACTGGGCGGCTGCGTCGAGCTGGGTGAGCGAGGCCTGGAAGGTTGCGTCGTCTTTCCGGAATTCGACCGGAAAATCGATGACGGCTGGCCTGATCTTAAGGCCGGCAAGTAGGTCATTGGTCGCGCTGACGCCGGCTTGCATGGCCGGGCGCAGCATGATGTCCGTGCCGGGAAAGCCAATGTGCGCGGCCAGGCGCGCGAAGTCAGGCCAGGGAACACGACCTTGCAACAGGACGCTGTTTAGGGAGAGGAACATGTTGCGGTCTTCGGAGGACGCTCGGGCGAGCGGGGCGAAAGCTCTGGCGAGCGGGGCTGCGGCGAGCAGCTTACCAAATGACCGTCTGGATATCAAATAAGGCACGCGCAATCGATCATATCCGAGTAGCATGGTGTCGAGGAGGGGGAAGACATGAACAGGCGAGAAATGTTGACCACCACGGGTGCTGCGACGCTTGGGGCACTTGTCATGCCGAAGCTGATGAAGGCCGAGGCTCCAACGAGCCAGGTTGCGATCGTGCGTTGCCGCGATTACGCGCAGTATGGGCAGCAACTCTCGAGCGCGTTCGATCAGATCGGCGGCATCGATAAGTTGGTGCGCGGGAAGACCGTTGCGCTCAAGCTCAATCTCACGGGGAATCCCAAGAACTGGCCGCTTACGCCTGAGCTTCCTTATCGGACGAATCCGCAGACGGTGGCGGCGACGGTGCATCTGTTTGCCAGGGCCGGTGCGCGCCGCGTTCGCTTGATTGAAAGCTTCTTCCCGGCCGATCAGGATCTCTCGCTGTGGGCGCGCTACGGCCTGGACGTAAACGCGATTAACAACATGGGCGTGCCGGTGGTTTGGGAAAACGTGCAGAACCTGGGCAACTACAAGCAATATGTGCGCATGAAGGTGCCGTGGGGTGGGTACGCCTATCCGGCATACCACCTGAACCCGGCGTTCTATCAGTGTGACGTATACGCTTCGATGGCGAAGCTGAAGAACCATTGGATTGCAGGCGTGACCATGACGATGAAGAACAACTTCGGCAACACGCCCTGCTCGCTCTATGGCGGGGACTGCGGACCGAGCGGGAACGAGCGGCCGACGAAAGAGCGCGGAGAGGTGCTGCACAACGGAACCACGCCTGCGCCCTCTGGAGTCGATGCCGAGTTGCATCCTGACACGCCGCGCGATCCGGGCTATCGGGTTCCGCGCATTCTGGTTGATCAGAACGGTATTCGGCCCATTGATATCGCGATCATTGATGGCGTCGAGACGGTACGCGGAGGGGAAGGTCCGTGGCTTCCTGGCCTGGAAAAGATGACACCGGGCGTGATCATTGCCGGCCGCAACGCCGTCAACGTGGACGCTGTCGGGATGGCAGTGATGGGCTACGATCCGTATGCGGAGCGTGGCACTTCTCCGTTCATCCGAGGCGACAACTCGCTGCGTCTCGCGGAAGAAGCCGGGATCGGAACCCGGGACCTGAAGCGTATCGAAGTAGTCGGACTTTCGATTAAGGACGCTCATATCAATTTCGGACCCGGCGCGGTCGGTAAGAAGCTGAGCGAATTGAACTCGTAGATCGCACCGGTGAAGCGGGTTGGGATCCTGGGGACGAGATAACCACTACCCCGAACAGCCTCAGTGTCGTGTACAAGATGGTGGTTACTTCGCCTGTCCCTCCAAGCCCTAAAAGTGGTGGTGGGAGCCCCCGCATTTATGCGGGAGAAGGAACGCTTTAGCGCTCTGTGAAAGAGTCTCGACTCTGATCACGCGCTTTAGCGCGGGCAATGACGTGCTGCATTCTGCCCTTTTTTAGTGCGACTGATCCCACATCTTCGCGCGCTGCTCTTTCACGTATTGCTTGAATTTCGCGTCTTCCTCGGGACTCACAATATCCAGTGGGACAGGCCAGACTGAGAAGTCGCGCATGCATAGCCGCTTCACCGTTCCATGCATCGAGCGAACGGCATCACCTAGTTCCAGCAGTGTTCCGCGCGTGAGCGCCAGTTCATGCTCGTTGGGCTGATACATGGTGCCGACCGGGTAGTCGAGAAAAGGAGTGCTCGTCTGCTCGATATGGTTGCCAAGCACCTGCGCAACTGGCTTGCCCTCGGTGAACTTGATCAACCGTTCAACGCTCGCCTCGAAGCTCGGAAAGTCAAACACATACAGGCGCCCCGGATATAGCGTGTCTCCGGTCAGCAGCACCGCAGTTCGCGAATCGTACATGGCGATACTCACTTTGCTGTGCCCTGGGATCGCGATGACATCAAGCACGCGCTCGCCCAGATCCACACGGCCGATGTCGGTGGGCCAGTTTTTGATCCCGAAAAACTTCTGCGTTGCTTCTAATTCGGACGGCACAAAGGTGATCGGCATGGCGGGATCGTTCATCGCCAGCAAAGCCTTATCGCCCCATATATGATCTTCATGCTCGTGTGTGTGTGCCACGATCAGCGCGATGCTCGTTCTCCCGTTACGCGCCAGCCAGCTCTTCACTGTGCGATTCAGCGTCGGTGCGAGGTTCCCGTCCCGCGACCCTGTATCCATGAGGAGTGCTTTGTCTTTGCCGAAGAGAAGGAAGACAAACGGCTTTTCAAAATCAGTGCATGGGGACTGCCGAAGGATGAAGAAATTCGGATTGTACTCATGTACTTGCCACTCGGGAATTTCCATGCACTTCGGTTGTTCCGAGAGCCACTGCGCCGGTAGGCTCCCGCGTTCGATAGAGCCACCATTCGGCTGAGGCAGTTGTGCCTCAGAGGTGCAGGCGTAAAAACAAAGCGCAACCCCCAGGCTGGCAGTCACGAGAGAAATTCTGAACATCACTACCTCGGTAAATTGGCTGGATCTGCAAGAAGTATAGGACCTTCCCCAATTCGCGAACCTAAGGACCCGGAACCTTAAGGACCCGTGACAAGGACCCGTGACAGACGGGACTGGCCCCGTTGGTCTTGCCGGGTCGCTCAATGCGGTTCGAATGTTCAGCGTTCATCATTTCGCTGCCCTGCGAACCGATGAACGTCCCGTCCGGGACATCACGTTCCTCCCCCGCCCGTAACCCAATCAGTCAAGCACAGCGAAACAGTGCGTTAAGAGGCTCGGCGCCCCCTCAACGAGCACCTTCTGATGAGTGTCAGACGCACTTGTGGGATGGAACTAACAAACGTGAGCGGTCCACAGCACCTGCTGGACAGGGGTTGACGTTTTCATCCGACTTCGGTACTTTTCCATCATGTGGTTGCCCGCCATTGACCGCTGTTGTCGCTCTCAGGCGAACTAGCCGAACGAGACACCCCGTCTCACATCTTTTCAGCACGAAAAGTCCAGGACAATTTGCTCGGACCCGCGACAAGCGGAATCGAGGAGCGGAAATGCCTTACGCAAAGACGAGATCTTTATTTGGCTGGCGGAGTGCGCGTTCTTTTTGCCTGGCGGTCGTTTTCTCAACAATGGCGGCGGCCCAGAATAATGCTCCTTCCGGGAATGAAGGCACAACATTTGCTGCCTGGGACGCCTTTGCCGGCCAGCTTCGCAGCCTGGGTGACCAACTGGTCGCGCATTTACCGGAGCGTCTGCGCGACGATCCCCAGGTCCGGCAGGAGGCCGGACGAGTGCTGCTGGAAGCAGTCGCTGCGGAGACCATCCAGGCCATCAGTGCTGATCCCGATTACCCTGTTTTCCTGCCATCTTCCAACATCACCTTTGATTCGTCTCAGCCCAACGCTGACACTACCTACAAGACCGCCGTCATCGCCCCAGGGGGACAGTACCGGCTGCGTGGCGTCTTAGGATCTTTAGTCATTTTCAATGTGGCCCAGTATGCCAGGGGTGCTGCTAACAGCGGCAGCAAGAAGGTTCCTCCCACCTACGATGATTTCAAGGCGCTGCACCACGATGCGGCCGGACACTTTGACGTAATCCTGAGTCCAACCCGGCCGGCTGGATACAACGGCGAATGGTGGGAACTTAAACCCAACACTAATTTCTTGTTTTTGCGGCAGGTGGCGTACGACTGGACTACAGAACGCGATCCCACCCTTTCTATCGAGCGCCTCGACAAACCCGCCGCGCGGCCTCGGCCAGATGCCGCAGAGCTTGAGAAGAGGCTGCGTGACCTGGAGCCTGCCATCAGCAGATCTCTTTTTCTGCTCGTCGACCATGTCGAGCAAATGCGCAAGGATGGCTATATCAATCGATTGAAGCCCTGGGACCTGGCAAACGCGGGAGGCGTGCCTAAGCAGTTTTACTACGAGGGCGCGTATGAAATCGGTCCCGACGAGGCGCTGATTCTGGAGGCGAAGGTTCCCGAAGGCTGCGCCTACTGGTCGACCATCCTCACCAACGATCTTTTTGAAACCACCGACTGGTACAACCACCAAAGCAGTCTGAACGGTACACAGGCGGTCATCGATCATGACGGAACGTTTCGCGCCGTAATTTCCGAGAAGGACCCCGGGGTTCCCAACTGGCTCGACACCGCGGGCTATCGTAGCGGCTCTATCCAGGGGCGATGGAACGGCTGCAGTGCGCAACCGGTACCTTCGGTGCGCAAGGTCGCTTTCGCTGACCTGCGTCGTCTTCTACCGCCGGACACAAAAGCCGTCACGCCCGCTCAGCGGGAAGAAGCACTCCGGGATCGCAGATCCCATGTACAGCAGCGCCCTCTCTGGTGATGTCATCGCCAGACTCGAGAGTTCATCGCGTTAGACCACCCCGCACCCGGCAAGAATGCACCCGGGTTTTGCAAGTACCAGGAGGTTCTTCATGGCTCATCTTTGTCCAGGTCTAGCCAAGTGGGGCATTCACGTACATGACCCATTCCGAGAACTTAGCTCCATTGGGCGGGGTATAGCGAATGATTGTCTTACCTGGTGAATTCGCCCACGCCACCCCTCTCTGGTTGACGTACATCACCAGGGGATTGCTTGATGTCCCGGTGCCGCTCGATCCCTGAAACCTGATATTGAGCAGGCTATGATAGCTGCCGTCACTGTAAAGGCCTACCGGTGTGAATTGCAAAACTGCACCCGGATATACGGTATTTACATTGATTGGCGCAGCGGTTCCGCTTGTGAACACTACGTTGTCGTTGTATTGCTCGACGTTCTGCAAATACCCTGCCTCCAAAGTCAGGTTTAGGGTGGCTATGGCGTTCTCTGCTGGGTCATCAGGTTGTATCCAGTAGGACTAACCACATATTTAGGCGAAAAGGGCACGGAGTTCACAGTCGGCACTATGTACGGCCCTCCACCATACGTTCCGAAAACGTCGATTCCGATACCGGATGGCTGAAGGGGTATCAGGATTGAGCCAACGCAGCCGCATAGTGCGTCTCCGTAGTTGATAACCGGGATGTTATTTGCTGCCCCATAGCTTTCAATGACTGAATTTATCGATTCAAGCTCCCCGGAGTAAGTGAGGTACGGATCGCGCCCGATGAAGAGCGTAGCAAACTGAGGGAGCTTATGCACCATGCGAGTTGTGTGATCTGAATCCCAGCGTAAGAAGCTGGATGGGCATATTGTGATGACCATCCGCATTCTGGCTCCCATGACCGGAGTACGGCGGAAGATGGATGCTCCCTGATGCAGGAGTTCCAGCTATCGGCATCTTTTGTCCAGCAATCCGGGTTCTCAGCGCGAACGCCGGACAACAACAGTTAACTTCCGGCTTGCCCGTAATCCAGGGGGCTAACTATTCATGACCGCAAGGGTATCTCCCCAACGCCCATTCGGGATATGATGAGGCGCAAGTCGGGGAAGAATTCGGGCCCAGTTCACACTCTTTTGTGCTCATGAAGCTTCCTATACATTTGGCCAGACTGTTATCGTTGGCGACGTTAGCCTCTCTGGGTCCCGCTTCCCTCTCTGCCCCTTCTGCGACTGTTCCCGGCGATCCGCTGACAGGAAAGGGCAATGTAAATCGCAGTGTTCTCACGTACGACGAGCTCTTCTCGAACACTGCCCCCGCGTCTCCCGTCGACGACAGGGTCGGCTTTGCCGTGCCCGCCAGTGCGGCTGCACCGTCGCAGATTTTTGAAGGTACTCTGACGCTGTCCAACCCTACATCGAGTGGCAGCTTTCGGCTTCTCCGCGACGACGAAAAGATCGACACCGGAACCGATTCCCCGTGGCGGCACCTCGCAAGCTTCAGCTTCCAATTTGTGCAGAACGGCAGCTATCTCATTCCCGTTCAGCAAGGACTTGTCATCACCGGCAGTTCGGCGTGGAACCACATTGTGGATCCGGGACGCGTCTGGCAGGAGGACGGCGACCACGGTTACATGCGGGCATCCGTGCCCTTTGCTCTGGTGTTACGAAATCAAAACTGCGTCCATAACGGGGAGATGACGTTCCTCTTCAGCAACAAGAAGAGCCCCCATGTTTCGCAGGTGCGGTACCAGATCACCCAGGAAACTTGCGAATATTTCAAGTTCAACATGTGGGGACAACTATCGGCCACCTACGTTCCCAGCAAGGTCGCAAGGGCAGACGAAGTCCGGAAAGCAACAGCGGCCGAGATGGCGAATCGCCTGCCGACCAAGCCTTTCAGCGCGCTCGCCGTCGACTATCCCGATTCTGGTCTCGATCTGGCGAACTTCATGAGCGGCCGCAAGTTTCCGGAAGACGTCA
>Ga0302325_10013129_pt1 | contig 17707 bp, 11 predicted proteins | sample Palsa_T0_2_FD_201948 | JGI IMG/M metagenome (GOLD analysis project Ga0302325, IMG submission 201948) | Peat permafrost microbial communities from Stordalen Mire near Abisko, Sweden - Palsa_T0_2 | ecosystem: Environmental > Terrestrial > Soil > Palsa > Peat permafrost | place: Sweden: Abisko...
GGCGAGATTGCCTCGATCGTTCCATTGACCGAATAAGTCGTAACCGTTCCGGCGCTCACACTCACCCCCATCAAGCCACTAGCGGAACCCAGATAGACTGCCGCGCCAGCAGGATCGGCGACCATCGAGTTTGGTAAATGCGGAAGTGTAATAGCGGTGCCCGGTGTATCGGTCTGGATGTTGAACGGCACCAGCATGGTGGAGTTTGTGCTGGCCGCGTAAACCGAGGTTGCAGTTCCTCCGCTTACGGTTACGGTAACTACGTTTTGACTATATTGCGCCGGGAGATATTTGTTGCAATTGGGGAAACTACAGGAAGCGGTAATGTACGCTGTGCCCGGAGCAACCGCCGTGATCGTGCCCGGATTGTTTACCGTGCCGGTCGCTGCAATCGTGGCAGTTGCGGTTGAGGATGAGCCCCAGGTGAGCGTCGGCTTGATGTATTGATTCATGGTGTCGTAAACGTCGGCGGTTAGCGGCTGCGTGCCGCCCGGGGCCAGGGTGAACGAAGTGTCTGAACTGCTGGCACTGTGCACCTGGATGGTAGCTACAGGACAAGTGACATAAGGCGCGCCCACGCTGTTCACACCCGAATTGCTGCCAAAAACTGTGGTTGCGCCGGGAGCGACGGCGACCAACTGCCCCGCGGCGTTAGTCGATACGATGCTGGCATCGTTGGAGCCGAAAGCACTGGGACCGACCGTGGAGGTGATGTCGCACGGAGCCGACGGCGAGCAGCCTGGAGCCGAGGTGTTCAGCACCTGGGCGTAGAGGTTCGCTATCTGGCCCATGCTGGTGCAACTGTCCGCCAGGATCATCTTTACCTGGTCTACCTGTTCGTGCACATAGACTTTCACGGTCGCGGTCACGCCGTTCGCTGTAGCCGTTGCGGTAATCGTTACCACCCCCACTCCCGCTGAGCCGAGAGTGGCGTTGCAGTTGATGATGCTGGCGTCCCAGACTCCTCCGCAAATCAGACCGCCGGCAGACACGGTCGCGATAATCGTGTTGCTGCTGCTGAAGCTGATGTCCGCAGCGACGGGGGTCCCTGATGAATTCTCCGCCACCGCCGATAGCGTGGCGACTCCGCCTTCGTTCAAAGAAATCGGTGAAGGCGTCAGAATGAGCTGGGACACGACGCTGCTCGCGGTGCTGCCGCCGCCACCACACCCAGGCAGAAATATCAGAAATAGAATTGCTGCTACCGCAGCCAAGACAGGAACGGCTGAAACCCGCTGCATGAATCCTCCCCGCCGCTACAGAGGGCCGGCGGACGCGCACAATGCATTATTTCAAAAGGAAAGCCCTAAGTGTAGAGGTTGGGTACGGAATCGGCAAATTTAAGACGCTGTCGGGTTCGGTCACGCAGCGTCCAGGTAACGCCTGCTCATCCATTCGGTTCGTCACCGCCGCCAGGCGTATCGCTACTGGCTTCGTGCGGATACTTACTTCTTTCCCCGAGGTTCATTTCGCGCCCGGTTCTTGATCCATATCGGCGTGCCGACGAAGCCAAACGCCGCCCGAATCTGGTTCTCCAGAAATCGCTGGTAGGAGAAGTGCAGCTTCACCGGACGATCGGTAAACAAAATGAACGTTGGCGGTGCGACGGACGCCTGCGTCATGTAAAAAATCTTAACCCGCTTGGCAATGGGCACCGAAGCTCGCTCAAAGTCGATGTGGCTGAGGAAGCGGTTCATCTCGCCGGTGCCGACGCGCTTGCGGCGTTCGCGCGCCACCAGCTCCAGGGTGAAGAACAGCTTGTCGAGATTTTTTCCCGTTGTCGCCGACACGAACAGCACCGGCGCGTACGACAGAAACTTGAGATGGCGCCGGACTTGTTCCTCGTAGATGCCGCGGTCGGCGGGAGGCGCGCCGTCCCTGCGTTTCCCCCTCGGCACGCTGCTTCCGGCAAGCGCCGCTTTCTTGCTGGCTGGACTGCTCACCAGGTCCCATTTGTTGATCACCACAATCACCGACCGGCCGCTCTCGTGGGCGTAGCCGGCGATGGTTGCGTCATTGGCAGTGACGCCCTCGGTCGCATCGATCACTACCAGCGCCACGTCTGCGGCTTCCAGATGCTTCCGCGCCATCACCACCGACATCTTCTCCGCCATCAGCTCCGTCTTGCCCTTGCGGCGGATCCCGGCGGTGTCGATGAAGCGGTAGGTCAGGCCATCGCGCTCCATCAGCTCATCCACCGCATCGCGAGTGGTGCCCGCAACTGGCGAGACAATCGCCCGCGACGTTCCGGTCAGCGCGTTCAGCAGCGTTGACTTGCCGACATTGGGGCGGCCAATGATGGCGACCTTGGTCTCGCGCGGCGAGTCGAGCGCTTCCTCCGCAGCATCGTTCTCCTCGATCGCCTCTGTCTCAGGCTCCGTAGAGCCGCTACCTTTTCGTTTTGTCATCCCGACCGGAGTGAGGTCGCGTGTCGCGACCGAACGGAGTGGAGGGACCTGCGGTCCGTCGCCCGTTCCCAAATGTTCGGGATCGCCGCCTGCGTTCTTGCGCTCCGGGATCACGCTCAGCACATACTCCAGCAACTCCGCGACTCCCGTTCCATGCTCGGCGGAGATAGGCAGCAATTCCTTGATTCCCAGCCGGCGAAACTCCTCGGCGTAGGGCTCCAGCGCCGTCGTGTCCATTTTATTTACCGCCAGGACCAGCGGTTTGCCAGTGCGCAGCAGCAGCCGCGCCAGATCAATGTCGGGCGACGCGAGCTCGGTGCGGCCATCCACTACCAGAACGATGGCGTCGGCTTCCTCCAGCGCAACCCGCGCCTGGCGGAAGATCTCCGCCGGAATCAGCGCCTGGTCGTCGGGAACGATGCCGCCTGTGTCCACCACGCGCAGCCTGCGTCCGGCCCATTCGGCTTCGCCATAGATGCGGTCGCGCGTGATCCCGGGCTCGTCGCCGACGATAGCGCGGCGCGAGCGCACCAGCCGATTGAACAGCGTAGACTTGCCGACGTTGGGCCGGCCAACGATGGCGAGGGTTCCGTCCACCGGAGGATCGCCCTGGCGGGTACTACCGGATTCGAATTGCACTCGACGGCTCATTTAAGAAGGCCTTGACATGTTCTAAACAATTAGTTACAATTTAGAACCAAAGAGCGGTATGTAATGAATATTTTAGTAGCGGACGAAGCATGGCTGGCCACAGCGCTCCTGCACAAAGAACACCCCGACGCTGAAGACTTCAGCCTGCATGACATACGTGACCGCGCCCGGCGTGAATTTCACGACAGCCGTCCCGGTGTCTGGCAACACATTGTCAGCCATTGTGTCGCGTCCAATCGCCCCAACCCTGCCCAGTATCGCATGCTTCATAGCACAGGACGCGGACGGCGTCGCCTTTATCGCTCCGGGGACCCCGCCCATCCCGAGCGCAAAGGCAAAACTCACCCCGAAAAACGAGACATTCCTGAGCGTTATCGCAGTCTGGTGAATTGGTATCTGAGCGACTACAGCCGCCGTAAGCCACAGGTTCCGTCAAGCTCCGCGCGGGATTTACTGCAGTTCATCGGCCTGATACCGGCCTACGATTTAGAGAGAATGAAAGAAGCGATCAAGGATTGCGAGCGAGTCGATCTCAATGAGTGGTAGCCTGCTGCTCGATACCAATGCAGTTATCGCACTTTTCACCGGTGAGCCTGCGGCGGCCGAGCGATTCGAATCTGATGATGCGGTGTTCCTATGTGTTCACGTTCTGGGAGAACTTCGCTATGGAGCATTGGCCTCCTCACGCGTGGTCGAGAATTTAGCGCGTCTGGAGCGGTTTACTGCTCTAATACCGGTGTTGCCTTGTGATGCGGAAACCGTCGTTCACTATGCCGACATTCGGTTTGGTCTGCGTAAGGGAGGCAAGGCGATTCCGGAGAATGACATTTGGATTGCTGCCATAGCCCGGCAACGTGGCCTGACCCTGCTCTCTCGCGATTCGCATTTTCACCAAATCGCGGACTTGGATGTGGAAACCTTTTGACGACGGCGCGTTTTGAGCAAGCGTGATTGATTGATATTCGAGATGGAGTGCCGGCCAAAGTCTGTTCGGAGTGCGGAGCTTGGAAACCGTTGACAGATTTCTACACCGATCCTACGCACGGCCCAACGCCAGGTGGGCACCACTGTCGTTGCAAGGCGTGTCACAAGCGAAGTGCCGCATTGTGTAGGACCCTTACTCCGCAATCGCGGCACCGTTGCGGATCCAACGTGAAGTCGGCTTCTCCGCTCGTCTGATTTGCGAGTACCATCACTGCAGATGTCCGCTCCCTCTTCCAGTCCAGCCTCCACCGCCGCGCGCTTGCCCTCGCTCTACCAGTTCTTCGGTCCGGGGGGTCTGCTGGCTCGTACCCATCCGGCGTATGAATTTCGCCGCGGACAATTGCAGATGGCCGAGGCCGTCGAACAGGCGCTACAGGAGCGTCGCCATCTCATTGTCGAGGCCGGAACCGGCACCGGGAAGACGCTAGCCTATCTCCTGCCGGTCATCCGCTCCGGCAAGCGCGTCATCATCTCCACCGGAACGAAGACACTCCAGGAGCAGCTCTTCTTCAAGGACATTCCTTTCCTGAAGCAGCACCTCGGCGACCTGCGGGTCTGCTATATGAAGGGCCGCGGCAATTATCTTTGCCGCAAGAAGCTCTACGATCTCACGTCTCAGCCGGTGTTGAATGGGCTGGAAGAGATCAGCCATTTTCGCATCATCAACGATTGGGAAAAGACGACCGAGACCGGCGACCGCGCCGAGCTTTCCGATCTGCCCGAAACCAGCCATCTGTGGCCGAAACTCGACGCCCGCACTGACCGTTGCATCGGCTCCCAGTGCCAGCAGTTCGACCGCTGCTTCATTACCGAGATGCGCCGCCGCGCCGCCGAGAGCGACATCATCATCGTCAATCATCATCTCTTCTGCGCCGATCTGGCGATTAAGGCCGCGACCGATCGCGCCGCAGATGCGGGCGTTTTGCCCGACGCCGGCATTGTCGTCTTCGACGAGGCGCACGAACTGGAGGACGTGGCCACCGACTACTTCGGCGTGACCGTGTCGAACCTCAAGGTTGATGAGCTGCTGCGCGATGTCGAGAACACCTTGCGCCGCGCCGACATTCCGTTGGCGGATGTGCTCCAAGCGTCGGCGCGCGTCCGTGAGCACTCGCAGTTTTTCTTCTCGCTGATTCCACCGGGCGAGGGCCGCTTCGCCTTCGACAATCGCGCCGAGTTCCTGGAGGAGAACGGCGACGAATATCTCGGATTGCAGAATGCGCTGCTTCGCCTCTACACCGAGTTGCAAGCCATTCCCAAGAAGCCCGACGAGGTCCACGCCATGGCGCGTCGTGTCGACGAACTGAAGGCGCAACTTGGCTTCATCCTGGAAGCGCAGGACCGCAACACCGTCTTCTGGATTGACCGCCGCGGCGACCGTCGCGGAGGACAGCACAATGTTTTCCTCCAGGCCACGCCGATCACGGTATCGCGGATTTTGCGGAGCGTATTGTTTGAACATCTGGAGTCGGCGGTGCTTACGTCTGCAACCCTCGCCGTGGCAGGAGAGTTCGAGTACATCCGCAACCGGCTGGGCATCCAGCACGCCCGCGAGCTGGTGGTGCCGTCGCACTTCGATTATGAGAGCCAGGCGCTGCTGTATGTGCCCCCCGATCTGCCCGATCCCCGCGACCCGCGCTTTGTGGAGCAGGCTTCGCAACGGGTTCGGCAACTGCTGGAGATTACGCACGGACGAGCCTTCTGCCTGTTTACCAGCTATGCGCTGATGAACCAGCTCTATGAGCGCTTGCTGGGCGAACTTAACTTCCCCATGCTTCTACAGGGCAGTGCGCCCAAGAACGTGCTGCTGGAGGAGTTCCGCCTCACGCCCAACGCGGTGCTGTTCGCAACCTCGTCTTTTTGGCAAGGGGTGGATGTGCAGGGTGAACAACTGAGCTGCGTCATCATCGACAAGCTGCCCTTCGCAGTCCCCAACGATCCAGTGGTTGCCGCGCGCGTCCGCGCGATTGACGATGACGGCGGCAACGCCTTCTATGAGTACCAGGTGCCCAGCGCGGTGATTTCCCTGAAGCAAGGCTTTGGCAGGCTGATCCGCTCCCTGCACGATCGCGGGCTGCTGTGCCTGCTCGACAATCGCATTCTGAAAAAGCAGTACGGGCGGGTGTTTCTCGACAGCTTGCCCAAGTACGGCCGGACTGCCGATGTAAGAGAGGTGGAACGGTTCTTTGGCATTATGGAAGAACACACCTCGCGCGCCACTCTCGATCGCCGTCAATAACCATCAATGGATCCCGCCCGCATCGCCGAACTCCTGCGGCCGTTCACCGGCGACGCGGAACTTCCGGCTGACATGCTGGAGCAGTTCCGCCTCTACCTTGATCTGCTGCTGCGTTGGAATGCCCGTGTAAACCTGACGGCAGTCCGCGATCCCGAAAAGATCGTGACCCGGCATTTTGGCGAGTCGATATTCGCCGCGCGGATGCTGGATGCACAAGTTGCAGGGCCGATCACTCTGGCCGACGTGGGTTCTGGCGCCGGCTTTCCTGGCATCCCGATCAAGCTGTGGTCGCCGCATATCGAGCTGACGCTCATCGAATCGCGAAACAAAAAAGCCACGTTTCTTCGCGAAGCCTTGCGGACGCTGAAGCTAGATCGCTCGCAGGTTTTCTGTGGTCGAGCCGAGCAGTGGGGGCAAACCACCGATCTCGTGACTCTGCGCGCGGTGGAACAGTTCGAGCGCGCATTGCCGGTTGCGGCGACGCTGGTCAGGCCAGGCGGCAGGCTATGCCTGCTCATCGGTTCCAGCCAGATGAACTCGGCGCGGGAGCTGAGCGGCCAACAATGGACGTGGCACGTCCCGCTTCCCGTTCCGCTGAGCACCGGAGGAGTGATTGCAATTGGGGAACGCCGCGGTTCGTAACTGCACCAAGTGTTTTTGAAGGGGCGCAGCTTTAGCCATGCCCTGAGCCTGCCGAACGGGTGCGCCGTTGTAAGCTCTTTATTATTGTCATCGCGAGCCGACTTTAGTCGGCGAGGGATTCACCTGGCTCGGCGCAGAATTGTTCCGCCTTCGGAAACCTATCGGATATACTCGTCGCGGACAAGGGGGACATGTGGCTTCCGTTGGCGTCGAACCTCAAGCAGCAGCGCAACCGCAACCTGGCTTTCTCTTCAAGGACTCGGCTCTTCGTACCGCTCTTTTCGGCCTCTTGTTGGCCGTCGTCACCATTGCGGTGTATTCGCCGGTCCACGACCACCCCTTCGCCAACATTGACGATCCCAAGTACGTCACCCAGAACCCGCACATTGCGAACGGCGTGACTGGCGGCGCCATTTTCTGGGCGTTCACGCATGGCTATGCCGGCAATTATCATCCGCTGACCTGGGTCTCACACGCTGTTGACATCCAACTGTTCGGGTTCGACCCGGCCCCTCATCACGACGAGAACGTGCTTCTGCACGCGCTGGATGCGGTTTTGCTGTTCTGGGTGCTGAAACGGGCGACCGGCTACGCTGGGCGCAGTCTCATGGTCGCGGCGCTGTTCGCGCTGCATCCCCTCAACGTGGAATCCGTGGCCTGGTTAGCTGAGCGTAAGACAATGCTCAGCACGATGTTTTGCCTGCTGGCGCTGGCCGCGTATCGCTGGTATGCCAGCAAGCCGGGCATAGGCCGCTACATCGTGTTGACGGGTTTGTTCATACTGGGATTGTGGAGTAAACCGCAGATCATCATGCTGCCGCTCGTCCTGTTGCTGTGGGATTACTGGCCGTTGCAGCGGATGTTTGCCGGCGATCGCCCCGCGACGGCCGACGGCATCCCCGCAAAGAGCTTTTGGTGGCTGGTGAAAGAGAAGTTTCCGCTGTTTTTCATCTGCATAGTGGATGCGGGCGTCACCATGATCGCGCAGCATGTCGCCGGGGAACAGCAGCCTTACACACTGTGGATCAGAACTGAGAACGCACTGGTCTCCTACACTCGCTACATACGAAAAGCCTTCTGGCCGACGAACCTTGCGCTGTATTATCCGCATCCTGGCAAGTACCTGCACTGGTGGCAGGTGTGGGCGTCAATCGCGGTTCTGGCAGTCATCACCGTGCTGGCGGCGCGGGCCCGGCGGCACAGGTACTACATTGTGGGATGGCTGTGGTTCCTGATCATGCTGGTCCCCTGCATCGGCTTGGTGCAGGCCGATGTGCAGGGCATGGCTGACCGTTACGCGTACGTTTCCTTCATCGGCCTCTTCCTGATGATTTGCTGGGGCGTGGCCGATTGGGCCGCCGAGCGTCATTTGCCCAGGGCGCTGCTGCCTGCCGTCAGTATCGTAGTCCTTGCGGCGCTGGCGGCGGTTACTTATCGCCAGATTGGGTACTGGCAAGACGACGTAAGTTTGTGGGGCCACTCGGCCCAGGTCACCACGGGAAACTGGAAGGCGGAATATCTGTTGGGTGGGGCACTGGACGCCACCGGACGACACGACGAAGCAGCCCAACACTTCTTTCGCGCCGCCGCCATCGAACCCACCGATCCGTTTATCAATCTGAGTATCGCAAGCTACGAGCAGGCGCACGGAAACCTGGATGTAGCGCTTGACTACTACAAGAAGGCGCTGAAAGAGGCGTGGAATGCGGACCAGAGCACTCAGGTGCTGAACAACATGGCCATCATTTATCGCCAGAAGGGTGAAGCGGCGAAGGCCGACGCGTGTGTGACCAAAGTGCAGACGCTGCCCAAGCGGGCCGTCAATTGGCAGGGGGCCTGGTGGGAACAAATCATTCCCATGATCAAGCAATACTTCCATTCCGGTTCGGCAAAAACCCAGAGCTAGCGTGGCATGGCACGCCAGCTCCCCACTCAGGGATTGTAGCGGGCCAGCCAGCCGGCAATTTCGCGAAACACGTCGCCGATCTGCTCCCACACTGTGGGAAAGTGCGGTGAGCCCGGGTATGTGACCATGCGAGTCGTCTTGCCGCGCGCCGCCAGAACTTCAAACAACTCGCGTCCCTGATACGTTGGCACGCGCTCATCGGCAGCGCCGTGCAGGATCAGCAACGGCGTGGTGACCTTCTCGGAATGCATTGCCGCGGAGAAGACGAGAAACGCGTCCGGATCTTTGTCCGGCCAGCGGGCGTCATAATCAAATTGCTGCACATCGCTGGTCCAGATGAAGCTGAGCCAGTCGCTAATGCCGGCGCCTTCAATCGCCGCCTTGTAGCGGTTTGTCTGGGTCACCGTCCACGCTGACATGAAGCCGCCGGCGCTCCAGCCGAAGATGGTCAGGCGCTGAGGATCGGCCCAGCTTTGGGCGATTGCATAGTCGGTAGCGCTGTCCACGTCACGATACGCGCGATCGCCGAAGTGCTGATAAATAGCGCCAAGGAATTCGCTGCCGTAGCCGGTCGAGCCGCGATACTCCGGCTGCAACACAACGTAACCCATACCTGCGAACGCTCTGGTAAACGAGTCGAGGCGCAGCGTGTCGTTGGATTCGGGACCCCCGTGAGGCATGACCATGTATGGGTACCGCTTGCCCGCGGAGTACTCTGCCGGGAAGGTGACAATGCCTTCCAGTGCAATGCCCTCCGCGCTCTTCCAATGGACAGCATGCACCTCGCCCAGCGCGGTCTTCGCAAGCTGGTCATCGCCTTCATTCGTGATTCGCTGTAGCGTGCTGCCGTTTGCGACGGCTACGTTGGCGGAATGCTGCGGATCGGCCACGGTGAATACGCGCACGCCGGGCGCGGAAGCGATCCGCGGTGTGACTATGCTGTCGACGTCGCCGCCGGGCCACTTATACGCGGGCGTCAGCGAGCCGTCCTTGAAGGCGTCGATCTCTACTTGAACGCCGCGAGCGACCCAGACCCAGGCGTTCCCCATAGGATCAACTTCCAGATGGATGGCGCTGGCGGGCAGCTCCGGAGTGCGGTCCTGCGGCGCGCCACCGGCAGCGGGCACCGTCCAAACGTGATCAGGCGTGAGCACCAGGGTCGTGGTGCTCAGAAACACAATCTCCTTGCCGCCGTCGATCCAGCCAATGTTCGAGCCTGCGTTGCCGATGGTTGCGACGTGACGAGTAGTAGAGGCGCTGCACACGTCAATGTCGGAATAAATATAGTGAAAGCCGATCTTCGGTGTTTGCGATAGAACCGCGAGAGAGCTGCCGTCGGACGACCACGCGATGCCCTCTTCAGCGATGTCCCGCAATGTGGGACACCACCAGGCGCCGCCGGTTCCATCGGCATTCACGACATAGATGCTTGTGGGTTCGGCCTCGATGACCTTGTGTACATCGGCCAGCGGGTCGGGAAGGCGCGGGTCGGCCAGGACGGCATAACGCCGGCCATCGGGCGAGATCAAGGCCTCCTGAATTCCTCGGGGCAACGCGGTAAGCGGCACGGGCGTTGCGGCGGCCGCCGCCGGAGTATTAGCGGGAGCAAGCGGCATCGTAGCCAGCTGCCCCGTTTTGTTCGCCTCCAGCGTTCCGTAAAGCGCCTTGCCGTCCCCGGTGAAACCCGATGGCTTGAACTGCTCCGGAATGCTGAGATGGCGGGTTTCGCCGCCGGAGGTCGCGATCAAATGCCATTCGGTGTTGTCAGGACCTTTTTGTCCGCCAAAGCTGACCCGATAGAGAACGGTCTTGCCGTCCGGCGAAACCGCAACCGCCCGGGCGCGATGCAACGTAGCGGCGTCGTCGAAGGTGAACGGATGCCGCGCGTTTTGCGCGTTGGAAATATCTGTGCAGGCGAACAGAAGAGCAAGAGCCGCGGCGAGATTACGCATCTGGCTTCTCCAAAACGAGAAGCATAACAGGCGCGGGAAAAAAAGCGCCAGAGGCGCGGCGCGGATCGCCCCAGAGCCCTGCCCCAACATTAGCGCCGGCCTTATCGGGTCTGTTCGTCAGGCCTGAGAAGTCGCGCCGGCTTGCCGCCGGGTCTGGATCTCAATGTACACATTGATGAGCGAGACCGCTGCGGGGGTAACGCCGGGGATGCGGCTGGCCTGGCCTAGCGTCTGCGGGCGTACACGCGTGAGCTTCTCGTTCATCTCGCGCGAGAGTCCGGAAACTTTGCCGTAGTCGAACCAGTCCGGAATCGTGCGCTGCTCCGAGCGCTTCAGCCGCTCGATGGCTTTGGTCTGCTGATCCAGATACCCGGAGTACTTGATCTCGGTTTCAACCGACTTCAGCTCGTTGCGGATTTCCGCCGGCAGGCGGAAATCAGTTTCAAGTTTCAAGTTTCGAGTTTCGAGCGCAAAATCAGTCTCGCGTTTGGAGTTTCGAGTTTCAAGCAACGCTTCCCCTGTCCCACGTGAAAAGAAGCGGGGCAGCAACTTCGCAAGCACCGGTACCAGGGTTTCTATGCCCACCTCGGGCCGCTTCAGCAGTTGAGAAAGGGTCGATCCGAGAATCGAATTCGTTTGAGATGTCGCAGACCTGTCCTCTCCGCTCGAAACTGGATGCTCGAAACTTGAAACCGTCTGGCGCAGCAATCCGAGTATGTCGCCGTTGAGCCTGGTTCGCTCCAGTACCTCACGCAAGGTCTTCATGCGCTCCTGCTTGGCGAGATAGCCGTTCCAATCGGCATCGCGAATCAATCCCACGCGGCGGCCATGCGGCGTGAGCCGGCGATCGGCGTTGTCGATGCGCAGGTGCAGCCGGAACTCCGCGCGCGAGGTAAACATGCGATACGGCTCGTTGGTTCCCTTGCTGATGAGATCGTCGATCAGAATTGCCGTGTACGCTTCGGTGCGGTCGAGGATCAGCGGCGGCTCGCCCTTCACCTTCAGCGCAGCGTTGATACCAGCCATCAGTCCCTGGCACGCCGCTTCTTCGTAGCCGCTGGTGCCATTGATCTGTCCGGCGAGATAGAGCCGCTCGACCTTCTTGGTCTCCAGCGTCCGCTGCAGCTCGGTGGGATCGATGGAGTCGTACTCGATAGCGTAGCCCGGTCGCAGCATCTCGGCGGATTCGAGGCCCGGGATCGACTTGATAATGGCGAGTTGCACGTCGATCGGCAGCGAGGTGCTCATGCCGTTGACGTAGATCTCGTGCGTGTTCAGCCCCTCGGGCTCAAGGAAAAGCTGATGTGTTTCCTTGTCGGGGAACTTGACGATCTTGTCCTCAATCGAGGGGCAGTAGCGCGGCCCGATCGACTGAATCTGCCCGCTGTACATCGGCGAGCGATGCACGTTTTCGCGGATGATGCGATGCGTCTCCGGGGTGGTGAAGGCGATGTAGCATGGCACCTGCTTGTCGTGGTGAGCGACGCGCCGGGTGCGAAAGCTGAACGGCGTGGGGTCTTCGTCGCCCGGCTGCACCGTGAACTTCGACCAATCGATACTGCGGCCATCGAGGCGCGGTGGAGTGCCGGTCTTCAAGCGGCAGCCGCGCAGGCCCAGCTTCTTCAGCGCCTCGCCAAGGAGCACGGAGGGCGCCTCGCCGCTGCGGCCAGCCGGATATTGCTGTTCGCCGCAATGGATCAGCCCGTTCAGAAATGTTCCGGTAGTAATGATGACGGCCTGCGCACCGACGGTGCGGCCATCGCGCAGCTTGATGCCGCGAACGACGTGAATAGTTTCGAGTTTCGAGTTTCGAGTTTCGAGCAGGCGCTTTTCGCCGTTCGCAATTCTCTCTTCGCCAGTCACCGACAGAACAGTTTTGTCATCCTGAGCGGGGACTTCAGTCCGAGTCGAAGGACCGCTATTGTTCGCATTGTCATCGATAGCACTGTCAGAATCTCCGGCTGGCAGCTGGTGCGTTTTATCACTTGAAACTTGAAACTCGAAACTCGAAACTTCCTCAACTATCAGCTCGGCCACTTCCGCCTGCTTGATGTGCAGGTTCGGTTCCGACTCCAGCATCGCGCGCATCTTCAGGCGATATTGCTGCTTGTCGCACTGCGCCCGCGGAGACCACACTGCCGGCCCGCGCGAGGTGTTCAGCAGGCGGAACTGAATGCCGACGGCGTCGGTCACTTCGCCCATGATGCCGCCCAGCGCGTCCACTTCGCGCACCAGGTGTCCCTTGGCAATGCCGCCGACCGCTGGATTGCATGACATCTGCGCGATGAGATCAAGGTTGAGCGTGTACAGCGCAGTCTTCAACCCCATGCGCGCGGCAGCCGTGGCGGCCTCGCAACCGGCATGACCCGCGCCGACCACCACAACGTCGTAGCTTTCTGTGAATTGCAACGGCAAAGAGAAGATCCCCACCGGGCGGCAGGCCCGCGCGAATACTTAATTTTATCAAGTGGACGCTCACCAAGAGGCTTTGGTGAATAAACAGATTGTTCTTGCCACTCACCACACCCGGCAGGCGTTTTCCCGGACCATGGGCTGGCCAGCCTTGCACCCGAATGCCTCCTCGAACGCGGCTGAGTTCTGTACTGCCCCGTTTGCGCGCCAGCGCCCCGGCGAATGCGAGTCGATGATCGCCCAGTTCCGCGCCTGCTGATCGGTGACGTTCTCGCACCAGATCTGTCCGTAAGAAATGAAGAAGCGTTGCTGCGGCGTGTAGCCGTCGATGGGTTTGACCGGCGTGTTGCCGATGATGTTCGTCAGTGCCATGTATGCCAGCTTCAGGCCGCCATTGTCGGCGGTGTTCTCACCCAGGGTCAACCGCCCATTCAGCTTGACTTCGCCTTTATCATCCTTCACCGCGACAAAGCTGGAATACTCCTCGGCGGTACAACTGGCGCGCTCCTCGAAGGCCTTGCCATCCTCGGCCGTCCACCAGTTCTTGAAATTGCCGTCGGCATCGAACTTGCGTCCCTGATCGTCGAAGCCATGCGTCAACTCGTGCCCGATCACCACGCCGACGGCGCCATAGTTCACCGCATCGTCCATGGTCTTGCCGTAGAACGGCGGTTGCAGAATGCCGGCCGGGAAGTTGATGTCGTTCATGTTCGAGCGATAGTAAGCGTTCACCGTCGGCGGAGTCATGCCCCAGTCCTTCTTGTCAGTGGGCTTGCCGATCTTGTTGCGCTCGCGCTGCACCTCGAAGGTGCTGGCCCGGGTGACGTTGCCGGCGTAGTCGTCGCGCTTCACCACCACGGTGCTGTAGTCGCGCCACTTGTCGGGATAGCCGATGTTATTGACGATGGCATTGAGCTTCTCATAGGCCTTTTGCTTGGTCGTGTCGGACATCCAGGTCAGCTGTCCGATGTCCTGGTGCATGGCCACTTCGACGGCCTCCACCATCTTCAGCGTGCGCTCTTTGCCTTCCGGACCGAATGTCTTATCCACATACAGCTGCCCTAGGGCCATGCCGAGCTGTTGATCGGTCGACCGTACGCAGCGCTTCCAGCGCGGCTCAATTTCTTTCTGGCCGGACATGTATGCGCCATTGAACTGGAAATCCTCGTCGACGAACGCCTTGGATAGCGTCGGCGCGTAGGTATCGAGGGCGCGCCAGCGAAGATAAATCTTCCAGTCATCCAGAGAAGTAGCGCCGATTTGCTGGTTCACCGCTTTGAAGAAATCGGGATTGGTGACATTCAGGACGGTGAATTTCGGCGCGCCGCCCCCGGCAAAGTATTCCGTCAACTCGAAGTTCGGCGCGGCAGCGGCAATCTCCGTAACCTGCATCTTGTGGTCGCGATTCTTGGGGTCGCGGCGAGCGGTGCGGTCCATGGAAGCCTTGGCCAGCCCGGTCTCGACAGCCAGCACCGTCTTAGCTTCGGCTGCGGCGACGTCAGGCTTGTCGCCCACGAGTTCAAACATCTTCTGCACGTGCTCCAGATACTTCTGCCGCGTCTCCACCGACTTGGCATCGCCCTTGATGTAGTAATCGCGGTCAGGGAGGGTCAGGCCGCCCTGATCGAGGTTGGCGATGGTTTGCCGCGAGTCGTGCATGTCGGGCATCTGGCCGAAAGTGAACAGCGTGGTGATTCCGTTGCGCTGCATTACGCCGACCTGCTGGATGACTTCCTGATTGCCCTTTACGGCTGCAATCTGGTTCATCGTTGCGGTGAGCGGCTCGGTGCCTCGTTTCTCGATGGCGGTTTCGTCCATACATGCAGCGTAGTAATCGCCGACCTTCTGCTCGATGGCACTGTGTTCCCCTGGCGCCTCTGCCTGCTCCAGAATGCCGCGCAGGACGTAACGATTGCGTTCCGCCAGCTCGTTGAAACGGCCCCAACTAGACTTGTCGGCTGGGATGGGGTTGTTCTTCATCCAGTTTCCGCAGGAGTACTGATAGAAGTCCACGCAGGGATCGACGGTCTTGTCGATGGCCGACAGGTCGAAACTGGGGATCTCTTTAGGAGCTTCAGAAGACGATGAAGAGCTGGACGGCACTGTCTGGGCTACGCAGAGAACGGCGATAAACAGCAGCAAGAACGAGCAGAGAGCACGCATGACTACCTCAGAGAAGCAACTAGCAACTAGCAACTAGCAATTAGCAAAACCCGCGCGCTAAAAGCGAGCTGCTGTAATGGTGTTGTGACTGCCAAACGCTAATTGCCGGTTGCTAATTGCTAGCCCGCGGTGACGCTGCGCGGCTTCACATTGGCCCGGATGAACTCGATGATGGAGTCCATCGGCGTGCCCGGCTGAAACACCGCCGCCACGCCTTGCTGCTTCAGCGTCTCCACATCCTGGTCCGGGATGATGCCGCCCAGCAACAACAGGACGTCGTCCATATGATTTTGCTTCAGCAGTTCGATCACGCGCGGCACAATGGCATTGTGCGCACCGGAAAGAATGCTGAGTCCAATTACGTCCACGTCTTCCTGCAGTGAGGCGGTGACCACCATCTCGGGGGTCTGGCGCAGGCCGGTATAGATGACCTCCATGCCGGCATCGCGCAGAGCGCGGGCAATCACTTTAGCGCCGCGGTCGTGGCCGTCGAGGCCAGGTTTGGCGACAAGTACTCGGATTTTACGGTCAGAGGCCATGGTTTAGCTCTTCGCTCTCAGCTCTTCGCCCTTCGCTTTCGCGCGCGATGGAGCCCAAATAGTATACTTTTGCCGGTCAGCCAGCGCTTTCGGGCTGAACAAACGATGATATACGCTGAACGAGAGTTTCGTAAGTGAGGTTCGACACAAGGCGCGGTTCGCAAGAGTGCGATCCCGGCCGCGAGCTTCGAGCCAAGAGCCTCCAGCCCCTAACCCCTATAATGTTAATGCCATGCGGATTCCTCTGCTTATCTTGATTCCATTTCTCACGACTTGCCTCGCGGCCGGCCAGACTCTGCAGATTCAGGCGGTGCCGGCTCAGGGCGCCATCGTGGGGCAGACCGCTACTTTGTCTCTGGCTGCGACCGGTGGAATTCAACCTTACACCTGGCACGTGGCAAGCGGCGATCTTCCGCCCGGACTGAAGCTGCACCCACATTCCGGCAAGATCGATGGGACACCGACAACTCCGGGCGATTACCGCGTCACCGTGGTGGTGGTCGATTCCAGCATTCCACAATTTCAGATCCAGACGGATGTCACCATCCATGTAATCGCCGGGCTTACCGTGGACTGGAAGGAGCCACCCAAGGTTAATGGCGCCACAATTTCCGGCTCCGCCGTGGTCTCAAACCAAACGACAGAGGACTTTGACTTAACTGTAATCATCGTCGCCGTAAACGAGATCGGCCGGGCGACAGCGCTGGGCTATCAGCACTTCATGATCGCTGGCGGAAGCACCAGCCCGGTGATTCCGTTTGGGTCAGGTCCGGGTACGGGAACATATTACGTTCGGCTGGATGCGGTTGCGCATCATCCCAATCATCGTCACATTTACCGCGCCAGTAAGCAGACCTCCGAGCCGCTCAAGTTGACGCAGTAGGCCGCAAGCCTGGAGCAACTTTGGATTACACATTCCGCCAGAAGACCTTCCAGCAGACCCTGGACGCCGAACGTCTCCAGGGCTTTGTGGTCACGCATCCGGCCAACCTACGCTATTTGTGCGGCTATACCGGGAGCAACGGATTGCTGCTCTTCCTCCGCGGACGCCGTGTTTTTTTCACCGATGGACGCTACACCGAACAGGCGCGCGACGAAGTGCGGGCCGCACGCGTAGTCATTGCCAAGGGGCCGCTGCTACAGGCGGCTGGCAAGGTGATTGGCGAGATGAAGGCCGCCGCGATCGGCTTCGAGGGCGACCACACCACTGTGGCAACCGCAGCCGAGATGCGCAAGCTGGCCGTCAAGAAAATCTCGTGGAAGCCGACCTCCGGCCTGATTATGGGGCAGCGGATGATCAAGGACGCCGATGAACTGCTCATCATTCGCGATGCAGTGAGCATGGGAGCGGCGGTTTACGAGCACGCGCTGCGGTCGATACGTGAGGGAGTGCGGGAGTCGGAGATTGCGGGTGAGCTAGAGTTTGCTGCGCGCCGGGCGGGCGCCGACGGGATGGCCTTCGACACAATTGTCGCGGCCGGCAAACGCTCCGCTCTGCCGCACGGACGGGCCTCCAGCCAGCCGATCCCTCGGCGCGGATTTGTGGTGGTCGATTCCGGGGTTGTGCTGCGCGGCTATTGCTCCGACATGACGCGGACGGTGCATGTGGGCCGCACCAGCCGCGAAGAGCGGCGATGGTATGACGCTGTCCTGGAGGCACAGTTGGCGGGAATTGCCGCCGTAAAGGCGGGAACAACCGCAGGCGCGGTGGACCACGCGGCGCGCCAGGTTCTGCGTCAACACAAGCTGGACCGGTTCTTTACCCATTCCACCGGACACGGGGTTGGGCTGGAGATTCATGAGCCTCCACG
>Ga0302325_10013130_pt1 | contig 17707 bp, 21 predicted proteins | sample Palsa_T0_2_FD_201948 | JGI IMG/M metagenome (GOLD analysis project Ga0302325, IMG submission 201948) | Peat permafrost microbial communities from Stordalen Mire near Abisko, Sweden - Palsa_T0_2 | ecosystem: Environmental > Terrestrial > Soil > Palsa > Peat permafrost | place: Sweden: Abisko...
AATCCGGCATCGAAGGGCTCACCCATATGGAGAATCCTAGTCCCAAAGCGGGTCTCGCCGTGATGCTCGCGTCCCTCGTGCTTGCTGCGGCGTTACCGGCAACGGCGGCACCGCTCGCCGGGATGCACTATCTCGTCGGTACATGGAACTGCACGTACCGCGCGGGAACGGTGCGCCTGGCGTACGCCACCACGTACGCTTACGATCGCGACGGCCACACGTTGCGGCAAGTCGCTTCATGGGCGGGCGGTGGCGGCGACGAAGAGTTACTCGCGTACGACGCGCAGCGCGGCCGCTGGACGGCGGTCGTTCTCGACGACCAAGGAACCACCACGATAATGCGCGCTACGGGCAGCGATCCCAGGCACATCGCCTACCGCAGCGTCTACCCCGACGCAAGCATCGCCGTAACGTTCGATCGCATCTCGGCAACGGAGTACACGCTGCACGCGACAGTGCGCTCGAGTGGTAAAACGATCACCTCCGTCGATACCTGCTTGCGCGGCGCGCGTTAGGCACGGCGCCTTCGCTTCACTCACCGAGATCCATAGGCACGCGCATCTACAAATCCAACAAATCGCGCGCGACCGGACCTATCCTCGCAATGGTTTCAGCACGCGTTCGGGTCGGGTGGTCAACGGCCGCCACCTGGTCCCGTCGGATAAGCGCGCCCTGGATCGACCGTCGTCCGGTTCCCGTTAGGTTTGCACCGTGCCCGTGCCATACTGACCCATTGAAGATGATCATCGATCCCGCGGGACCGCACGCATAGCGCTCATGAGGATGATCGCGTTCGAACGGCACGGGCATTGCAGACAGCGATTGCGAACCCGGAACGAATCGCGTGGCGCCATTATCGACGCGGAACTCGTCGACCATGAAGATGAATCCGACCATAGGCCATCCGTCGGGCAACCGCGTGACGTCCTGATGCAAGTGCTGCGCTGCGGCGTGTGGCCGGACACTGCGCGCGTGAAAGGCACTGAGCTTAAATGTCTCGCCAATCAGTTCCGAGGCCGCCGCAAGGAGCGGACCATGAACGTAAATTGGATCGAAAGAGCGGTCACGGTTCACGAAGTCATTGACGCGAACGCTGGTCGAACCGTGCACAATATCGGTCGTATCAGCCGACGCTACCGCCTTGTCGTAAGCTTGCGATACAGCGTTTAGCTGACCCTCGGGAACAGGGCCGGGTACGACAATGAAGCCGTGCGTCTGCAGCTGCGACAAGCCGTTTACTCCCGTGGTCGGAATATTGTACGAGACGGTCTCTTCCGCGCTCGGCACGATTTCTTTCGCCAGCGTACGAACCCGTTGAAGTTGTGTTCGCTTCGACGGTTCAATCTTTTTGAGGTAGTCGTCGATTCGACTCATCGTCTCAACTCCTTCGAAGGATCGGGTTTCCCGCATTGCCATCTCGGCGGCCGCGAATATTACGATGTGAACGTCTTACGAAGCGCTTCGAGGCACGCTTCCCAACCTTCCCGATGTGACGGCCGCAGCTCGGACGGGAGGTCTCGATGGGTCAGTTCGACGATCGTCTCGTCGCCATCGGCTTTGAGCACAATTTCGACCGTCGAAGCCCCCGGCGGAAGCGCCGCGTTTCCGGGAATGCCCCACGTGAAGACGACGCGCTCGGGGGGCTCCACCGAGATGTACGTGCCTCGCGCCTGCGTGGTGGGAAAGTCGAGTGCGAAGACGCCGCCGGGCTGGGGATTCAGATCCGCCGACGTTCCGATCCACGCAACGATGAGAGCCGGATCGACGAGGTAAGGAAACACTTCCTCCGGTGACGCTGCGATGCGGATCGTGGCTTTCACTATTTCGGCGGTGTTCATGATTTCGTCTGCCTTTGTTTTTTACTTTTTGCTTGCTCCACAACATGCTTGAGTCGTTCGAGTGCCTCGGGCCACAAATCCGCGAGGACGTTCCGAATCGCATCAAGCGACTCCGGACGAAACAAGTAGAGTCGCTTTGTTCCATCGCGTCGCTCGGTGAGCACCCCCGCGCGTTCGAGAACGTGCAGATGCTGGCTCACGGCTTGTTGTGTAATCGTGAAGTGCGTCGCGATTTGACCAACGGCTAGCTCGTTGCTTCGAACGAGTTTCACCATGTGGCGTCGATGGGGGTCGGCGAGAGCGCGGAGAATCGCATCCGGGGCTCCGCGTCCCCCATCACCAGGCTGGGTCATTTGCGCAACGCTCATATCGTTAGGAGTTCACTTTCGGCGTGGGCCGACCCAGCCTGGTGAGGAACCCGGCTATTGTTCGCGGGGACGCGGGTACGGGCTCCCCTGACCCGCGTCAACATAGTCGACCAGGCTCGGAAGAAAATGGCCCCAACCTTTGCGGCAGGAGTCGAAGCACTCGAGCTGCGCGAGGCCCGTGTGACGGAAGTCAATTTGCGATCCGCCGTTCTGTATCTGACTGACGGTGAAGGTGATCGTCGTTCCCACCCATTCCGGCTCCGGCGTGCAGACGAGCGGGCTCCACTGCACGATCGAACGATCTGCCTTATCGACGTGAACGACAAGCTTCTCGTCACCGAACAGAAACGTCACCTCGCCGCCCTGCGCGCCGGAGCCGCTTGCCTTCGTCCACCAACTGGAGATGCGCGCCGGATCGGTCAGGGCAGCGAACACCTTGTCGACCGGCGATTTGAATTGGTACGTGGACGTGAGGTCTGCACACGTCGTGTCGGGTGCTCCAGCCGGAGCCAGTGTAGCGGGTTCGGTCATTTTCAGGGCCTCTTTCTAATCGAGCAAGTTTACTCAATTAATCGCTTGTACAATTAGTTGCTTGAATATTAACTGGCGATAGGCTTCCTGTCAACCCCTCAGGGAGAATCTAGGTGCGAGCACGCGACGCGCGTCGGAGCAACGCCCATTAGCCTCATAAGGAGAACCCGTGAACGAGACGCTTGCGGCAATTGATCCCAAAACGACCGCGCTGCTGGTGATGGATTATCAGCCCGGGATCCTCGGAATGCTTCCTGATTCGGAATCGTTGCTCGCGCGCGCCGGCGAGGCGATTCGCATTGCACGCGCGCGTGGCGCGCATATCGGCTACGTACGCGTCGCGTTCGATGATGGCGATTACGATGCCGTGCCGCCGCACAGCCAGTTTGCAGCGATCGGCAAAAGCTTCCACAGCGATTCGCCGGCCACCGCAGTACATGGCGATATCGCGCCGCACCCCGGCGATATCGTTGTGCGTAAGACGCGCGTGGGCGCCTTCTCTACTACGGACCTCGATCGTCAACTCAAGGAGCACGGGATCGTAACGCTGCTGCTCGCGGGCATTACGACCAGTGGCGTCGTGCTGTCGACGGTGCGCGAAGCCGCGGACCGCGACTACCAAGTGTTCGTGTTGGCGGATGCGAGCGCCGACCGCGAACCCGCTGTGCACCAATTCCTCATCGAGAACATTTTCCCGAGGCAAGCGCACGTTATCCGCGTCGCCGATGTGGACCAGCTCTTACGTCTGTGAGACCGGCTCACGCTCGCTATCGAGGGCGGCCATCGCGTGTTGAGAGTAACGGTCGCCCGCGGCGGCACCGCGCGGAACTGCACGTTCGATGTCCGCCAGATCCGCAGAATTCAGTTCGACCGTAAGGGCTCCCAGGGCGTCGGCGAGTTGCGCGCGTTTGCGCGAGCCGATCACCGGAACGATGTCGTCGCCGCGCTGCAGCACCCAAGCGATCGCGATTTGCGACACGGTCACACCCTTGGCTTGTGCGAGCTGTCTCAACGCATCCACGAGAGCAAGATTACGATCGAGATTAGCACCCTGAAAGCGCGGGCTCTCCGCGCGCCAATCATTCTTGGTCGGCCGGTCCTTCGTCCAGTTTCCACCAATGAGCCCGCGCGATAGAACACCGTATGCCGTGATACCGATGCCCAACTCTCGGCACGCCGGCAGAATCGTTTCTTCGATACCGCGCGTAATCAGCGCATATTCGATCTGCAAGTCGACGATGGGATGCACGGCGTGCGCGCGGCGCACGGTCGCCGCCGACATTTCCGAAAGCCCGATGTGCCGAACGTAACCGGCGGCGATCATCTCGGCAATGGCGCCAACGGTTTCTTCGATCGGGACGTGCGGATCCAAGCGCGCCGGGCGATACACATCGATGTAGTCCGTGCCCAATCGCACGAGCGACTGTGCAAGAGAATTCTTGACGGCGGCAGGACGCATATCCATTCCGACCCAGTTACCGGCGGGATCGCGTTGTGCGCCGAATTTCACGCTGAGTTGCAGCGCCGAACGGTCGCGGCCGCGCAGAGCTTGGGCAATCAGCAATTCGTTGTGACCGTTGCCGTAAAAATCGCCGGTGTCGAGCAGCGTGACACCGGCGTCGAGCGCTGCATGAATGGTCGCGATACTTTCCGAGCGGTCGGACGGTCCGTACACGCCGGACATGCCCATGCAGCCAAGGCCGATGGCCGAAACGGATGGTCCGCTTTTTCCGAGGGCGCGCATTGCAATCATGGTGTTCTACTTTCGCTGAATGTGCCTGACATCTGATAACGAATGTAAGGTATCACCCCACCGCCGCGGCGGCAAGACCCGCCGTGAAGAAATGACATCATGACATTGCAAGCAACTCTGTCAGCTCCGGAGTCGGCTTATGCCCGCAAGACGCGCGCGCGCATCCTTGCCGCGGCCGAAAAGCGTTTTAAGCACTACGGCTTTGCCAAGACGACGATCGTGGACGTCGCCGGCGACTGCGCGATGTCGCACGCGAACGTCTATCGCTTCTTCGCAAACAAAACCGAACTGGTCAATGCAATCGCCGAGGGCTGGCTTGCGAAAAGCGAACGCGTCTGCCGTGACGTCGCACTACGCGCTGTACCCGCGCGCGAGCGGCTCGTTGATTTCGTCGTGGAACTCCATCGGTGGAAACGTCGCGAGCACTTGCGGGATACGCTTAAGCAGGAGCTGCTTTCGCTGGCTTCACACGAGGGCCGCACGTTCGTCGGTGTGCATCTGGGCGTGCTCGCCGATATTCTGGTTGAAATCATTGAGGACGGCAATCGCCGGCGCGAGTTTTCCGTTCGGGATCCGCGCCTACTCGCTCGCATCATTCAAGACGCCACCGTCAAGTATTGCGATCCGCGGCTCGTCGCGCAGTATCACGATCAACCGCTCGAAGAACAGGCGCGCGACGTGATGCGCGTGCTCCTCGGCGGACTGCCCGCGCTATAGGCTACGCGGTCGGTACGCTCGTCGATCTCTACCGGAATCTCGAGACCACCGTTAGAGACTTAGCCGCCATCAGTAGTCGCCGATTTCCATGTTGATCGCAACGTAAGGCGTCTGTTCGACTGATTCTGCAATCAAGACGTTATAGAACGCCTGCGAGGTGGCTCGGGCAATTTCGCGTAGCATCGGCGCGCTCGCTACGGGGGGCAGGCTCCGCAGGTCGCGCTTCTCGAGTTGGCCGCGCGTGATCACGAGCTTAATAGCGATGTGCAGGATGCCGTCGAGGTTACGATTGTCGCTTTTGCAGCGACGGCGGCGTTCAATCTCCGCCTCGGTAACGCCGAGTTCGCGCAGGCGCTCGCGCGCGACGCTGGCGGCACGCGGACTGCGCATCCACTGCGCGATAGCCAGATCGATGGAAGACCGATACTCTTCGCCCAAGAGCGATGGCCGCGGCTGGAACTCTGTTGTAACCGACATAACGGTTACATTATCATCGATAAGCCGGCTTGCTGTCAAGGGGTGCGGCTTGACAAATAACCTGTATAATGGTTACTTTGAAGTACATCATATGCCCAAAAACCCGCCCCCCCACAGCTTCCGGTTCCACCATGGGCGGCTGTCATTAAGTTTCGCCGGCACCCTTGGCGATCGAGGGTCGGTAAGAACCGAGCGCATCGATACTCCTCAAGCTCTGGCTAGATGGCTAACCGAAGCGAAAATTGCCCGGGCATCGATATCTATAACGCCGCGCGCATATCAACGTGCTCTGCAGTTGCGCGAGGCGATCGCGCGTGCGACGTCTTCGCTCATAGCAAAAAAAAAGCCGAGCTCTGACGACGTAACGCTGATAAATGACATCGCGAAAGGAGCCACATCGCGGATCGCGCTCGATGCCGCCACGTTGACGATCGTCGATGCGGTCCGCGATCCTATCGCAGCGGCGCTGGGCCGTATCGCGCGCGATGCTATCGAACTGCTCGGCAGCGTCGACGAACGCTCGCGGCTACGAAGGTGTAGTCTCGCGACGTGCGCGAGCATATTTCTCACGCCTGCCGGACGCCGCGAGCGGCGCTGGTGTTCGATGGCGCGTTGCGGCAATCGCGCAAAGGTGAGCGCCTTTCGCGACCGCGCGCAACACGCTTAACTACAAGGGCGCCTTGCTTTCGCCAGACAGCGAACACATCTCGGGATCCAAGCTGGCTCGCCGCAATTCGAAGGCGGCATCGAGCCTTCCGAGACGGCGTGATAAATTGCGTCTCCGTTTTTGCGTGAAGCGTTCGACCTTGCCGTGAGTAAAGAATCGTAAGTCTGAGCGCTTAGATTTCTGCTTCTCCCTCGGAATAGAACACGCAAGCACCAAAAAGCTCGACGCGATCGCCGTCCACGCGGCATTTGATCTCGCCGCCGCGCCGCGATGCTTGAAAGGCGAGAAAACTCGTCTTTCCGAGTCGTGTGGCCCAGTACGGCGTGAGCGCGCAGTGCGCGCCACCGGTTACCGGATCTTCTGGGATGCCTTTCGCCGGCGCAAAGTACCGGCTCGTAAAGTCGTACGGGTCACGTTCGCCTACGTCAACTCACTGATGCCAGATAAAGGCGGTAGCGACTCCACGATATGTGCCGATGCCGGCGATGGAACCGTCGGCGGCGACGGCATATGCTGACTCGAAGCGCCAGCCGGACGGATGCGGCAAGTCGTCGAGCAACGCGATGCGTCCGTTCTTGCAGCGGAAGGCATGATGACGACCGTCGGCGCCCTGGATCATGCCGACGATCGTGCCCGCCTCGTCAACGTCCCAAGCGATACTGCGACTATCCCCGCCAAAGAGCAACGTCTCTTTGCCGATTGACGACCACATGACGGCATGCGGCGTGCGAAAGACATAGGTGCCGGCTGGGCCAAAGAAATTTCCGGTCATCGATTCTTGCGCGTGTCCGGGCAGGTCGGTCGCACCAACAACGGTGCCGCCCGATGTCGTTGCAAACGGCACGCCGAACCCCAGGCGTCGCCGACGACCATTGCTCCAGCGCAGCGCGACCATCCGCTGAACGATCAGATTGATGAACCATGGCGCCGGCTTGCCGTCAAGATAACCAAGGTAGCCCACGACGCTGTCGCCCCGTATGCCGGTAAGAATTGCATTCCCAAGCGAACGGCACCGATCGGGCGTGACGGTAAATGCCTTCGGCAAATTCCGTTCTACCGACGTCGGATCAGAAAGATCGATGCCGACACTGTTCGAACTCGGGTCGAGCGTAAGCGCGAGCCACTGGTGGTCAATGGCGTAGACGTGCGGACTGTCGTAACCCACTTCGAGACACACCGGTAACGGCAACGCCGTCGCTCGGCCGCCGAGCCAACGATCGACCTCGAATTGCGTCCCGATATACGCGCCATCGTGTGTGCGCCCCACCGTAACGTAAGGCGCGCCCGCACTCGGCACAATCGAATCAATGCGTGGCGCATACGTTCCGCCGAAATGATCGTTTGGGCCGGAAATAGGGACGAAGAATTCGGCTTTATTCTCGACGCGCCAACGCACGGCCGCCGTCCGGTATGGCGTGTCGATTCGGTTTGCGACCGCGTAGACGGTTCCGTCCGCGCCCATTGTCATGAGACGATGGTCACCTTCGGGCGCGACCGTGAATCCCGCAGGGAGCGGCAGCGGCCGAACGATGACGGCGGCAGTCGCCGATTGGCTGACCGCCGCAACAACAATCACTACCGCGATAACGCGAGTGAGCGTGCTGAGGGGATTCAGCGTAACTGACTCCGCAGCCGAATCAGTCCTTGATCCAGGAGACGCGTCAGTTCGCGAGCTTCCTGCGTCTCGACGAAGTCCCGCGCGTGTGCCCCGCCGGTCGCAATGCGATCGAGTACGGAAAGCGCAATAGCGGAAATCGGCGTGACGCCGAGCATCGAACCCGATCCGGGAAGCGCCGCGCTCGAGGCGGCGATGCGGCCGTCACGCGTCATCGCGAATTCACGCGTAACCCGCAGCCCGGGTGCAAGCTCGAGCACAATCTCATCGATGTCGCCACGCCCGAGGCGCTGTTGGTGCAAGAACCACGCGCCGACATCATCGGCGATTGATCCGGCAAGTGGCGCCGACGTGCGCACGACGTGCGTTGAACCGGGTTCGCCATCCTGCAGCACGTAGCCGAAGTCGATCGAGTGAATGGCGCATGCATCGAAGTGGCGAAGAAGTCGAACGAGCAGCGTCTCCCGCGCGCCGCCGCGAAGATGGCCCGTGTGCGTCTCGGCATACGAAAGCAGATCGTAAGACTGTTCGATCAGCAGCAGTGTGCGCCGCGGGACACCCTGCCATTTCGCAATCCGCGCCGGCAACGTATCGGTATCCGCGAGATCCGCGACAATCGCGAGCGAACCGTGCGGTTCGAGGCGTTCAACCGCCCCCGCAAGGATGCGCGCAAGCACGTCGTCGCCGCGTCGTCCACCGCCCCGAAAAAGCAGCTCCGTGCCGTCGGCCGGCCACGGCACAAATGGCGGATTCGCAAGAATAGCATCAAAGCGCTCCGATCCAATCGGGTCGTAGCAATCGCCGAGCAAGAAAGTCGCATTCTCAATGGCATTCACAGCGGCATTGAAGCGCGCAAAACGCAACGCGCGCGGGTTGAGATCGACTCCGACAACGCGCCGGCTGTACGCTGTAGCCGCGAGTGCCTGTGCACCCGCACCGCAGCACAGGTCGAGCGTCGCGCGTCGCGCTACGCGGGGAGCGACCCGTGTGAGGCCGACGGAATCTCCGCCGGGCGGCATGACATAATCCGCAAACAGATCGGCCGGCCAAACGATGTCACTCGCGCGGGCGTCGGAAAAAATCAAACGACCGGCTAGCCACGTGGCGCTCACGATCGAACGCCAACCGCCCTCGACTTCCACGATTGCCGCCAGCTCGATCAGAAACGACACGAGATCATCGCCGAGCAACGCGCGCAGCGCTCCATCGGCGATCGTATCGTGAAGCACGAAGAATCGGGCCGTGTCGCCGGCGGGGTTGTGCGGCAGGGTGAACGCGTCGTAGTAGGCTGAGCGGCCGGCTTGGACGGCCCCGATCTCGTTCAGGCCAAAAAGCGCGCCGGCTGGCGCCGCACCAAAACCTACCGCCTCGAACCGCGCATAGAGGGCGACCGCGGCTGCACGATGGGTGGACAGCGACGGATCGAACGTCGCAAAAGTCGCCGCCCCAAACTCTCGCTCGCTGTATCCGTCAGCGGTGTCGGATACGCTTAATACGTCGCGGGCCACGGTAGGTACGATACTCTGCGCCGGGGGGCGGCGTCAATGCGAATGCGCCTCAATATGGTTGCCGGCACGGTTTTGATGCCAAGGTGTTCCGACTCTTGGCAAGAGCCAACGGTCGGCGCCCCACCAACCGGCTGTTTTCCATGCGAGAACAAGCAGCGATCCGAACGCGAACAGAATCGGATTAATACTTACGGCTCCGGCGAGCAAATAGCTCGCATTCATCGTGGTTCCGAAGAAGGCAGCGATGCCCGTAAATATGCCGAGAATGAGCGCGATGCCAACGGCAATTTCACCAAATGTGACCGCATAACTCCAGAAAACAGTATGGGGTAGAACAACGTTGCTTAGAAACGCGGCGTACCAACCTTGCACATCGGGATGTGCGCCCTGAGTTTTCACCAGTGCGCCGGTAACCCAGCTCGCCAAAAACGTTCCTGCGCTAGTGCCGATCCAGCTCGGGCTTTGCGCCTTTGCAATACCTTCGCCTAGCCAGATCCAACCGACATAAACACGAACAATAAGCCAGATCCACGCCCAGCGCGTATCACTAAAAAGTGCTCGCGCCAGCGGGGGGTCATCGACGTGTATGAGCGAGTTATCATTCGTCATTGCTCGTTTCTCCAGTGCACTAACGCGACGCAATCGGTCCGCCTGATCGGGCTGAAGATTTGATGGTACGGGGAAAAGCTCAAAGAAGCTGTACCGTACCGCACAACTCGTCAGTCGTCGTCTTTCGGTGTGCTAAAGCGACTCAGCGCTTGCGCGGAAGGTATGAAGTAATAAGCGCCGCTCAGCGCGGTCGTGTACCGTGTCAGCGCGTCGCGAATACCGTCTTCCATACCGGCCATGCGACGCAGCATGCGATCGAGCCGGCGTTGCTCGCAGCTAAAACCGACGAACACGGTGCCGTGGTCGGTAACGCTACCGTAGGGAACGTTACGGCGAAAGATCTTCAATTCTTTGCCGTTGTCATCAATTGTCGTGCGTGGAACGTGCGCGTCGGCCGGCATCACGTCTTCTTTGAGCTCGATGCTCTCCGCTTTGGTGCGCCCGATGACGCGTTCTTGCGATTCGATCGGGAGTGCGGCAAATTCACTCGCGTGCCGCCACTTTTGATAAAGCAGTACTGAGCCGCCGGTGCCCGGCTCACCGTCGGGAACTAATGCGATGTCGAGCGCATCGAGCAGCGATGGATTTTTTGTACCGTCTTCAAATCCCGTCAGGTCACGGCTGTGGCGATACGACCAGCCATCGAGTTCGCTCGCAAGTTTTGCGATCGGTTGAAGGATCGCAATCGTATCGCGCGCGACGTCGAAGCAGACGTCGTATGATGCACCGGCGACCCACACCCAGGCATCGGCCTGAGTTGCCGGCATCACGTACCCGTCGGGACCGCGCAACTCGTCATTAAAACCGGCCAGGTCGAGCGGTGTGTCGCCGGGTACCGCTTCACGCCACAGTTCAGGCCGAAAACCGACGACCAGATTGACTCCGCCGACCGTCGTGCGCGGTTCGTGAATATCCGCAATCGTTGAAATGAGAGCGCCGGCCGCAACATGATCATGCCGCTCAAATTCAAGATAGATATGCGCAGCATCCCCAAGCGAAAAGATGCCGGTTTGCGGTGTGTCCACGGTCGACCCTAAATGAGTTTGCCGGTTGTTTTTTCGAGCATCTCCCATCCTTTGGGATCGTATTGATCGCGCCAATCGCGGTACAGTCCGGAGGCACGGATCACTTGGCCGAACGGCTCGAGCACCGGCCGATTGAATGCCATCCCGTTTGCCGTGAGTTCGGCTTCAACGGCGCCTTCTTGCGTAGCCATCGCCTTTGATGCCGTCACCGCTGCTGCACCGAATTCTCGATCGACAATCTCTTGTAGATTTTTTGGTAAGCGCGCCCAAGCGTCGGTGTTGGCGAGCAGCAGATACGCAAGCCCGCTATGATGCGTGAGCGAACAATATTTAACTTGTTCGTAGAATTTGAAGTTGCGCACCGTGGGCAACGGAACTTCGATGCCGTCGATGACATGCGTTTGCAGTGAGGTGTAGACTTCTCCCAGCGAAAGCACGGTTGGCGACGCGTCAAACGCCTTGAACGTGCCGACATCGATGGGCCCGGGCGGAACGCGGATCTTGATACCCTTGAAATCAGCCGGAACATTGATCGGCCGAACGCGGTTCTCGACCTCGAAGAACCCGCCGTAGAACGACGTGTCGAATTTGCGCAGGCCGATCTTCACGGTCGCACCGCCGATATAGGCGCCGAGCGGGCCATTCGCAGAATTTTGAAACTGTTGCGAATCCCTAAAAGCAAACGGCATACTGAGCAACGCGGATGACGGGACCACCGACGCGAGGATGTTGCTGCCGAGCTGAACGAGTTCGAGTGCGCCCGCCCGTGCCTGCGTCAGCATCTGCGGGTCACCGCCGAGTATGCTGTTGGGGAAGACTTTGATGTCGAGTTGACCGCCCGAGGCATCGAGGATACGCTTGACCGCGTCAGCCGTTTGGACATTCATCGGGTGCGTCGCCGTTTGATCGTTCGCGAGCTTATAGGTGAACTGCGCCGCTTCACCCGGCCAGCGGAGGACACCGATGGAAGCGAAGGCGCCGGCACCGGCTCCCATCGCGAGCAACCGCTTGCGAGAAATAGTCATCGGATCGCGTTCGGCGGCGCCAAATCGAGCACCCGCGGTTAGGCGGGCAGTAGTTCGGGCGCTGCGATGAGCGCTGCGGGAATGCAGACTTCGCCCTGCATAATGCGGCGAGCCGAGCGGCTGACGCGCGCCTTTTCCGCATGCCAGATCGCATCGCGCTCGGCCAGCGTCACCCCGATCCGGATCGTGCCCGACGTGTGCCCAAAGGTGATACTGTGTTCGCGTCCAGGCGCAACACACGCAACTTCATTGACGACCGTGCCGGGAATCGCAGCGGCGACCGCCGCGCAGATCGCGCCCGTCCCCGGGAAGGCATGGTGAAGCGTGCCCATCGAGATCATGCGAGCGACGAAATCGACCTGCTCCGCCTCGATATCAATTCCGCCGGCCGTGCGATATCGCGCCGGTGCTGCGACGAGCGCAAGTTTCGGCGTGCCGGGTCGTCGCCGTGTCGCTTCCTGCGCGTTTGCGGCAAGACCCAATCGTACCGCCGCTGCAGCGCGAATCGATTCCAGTTTTGCGAGCAACGCGACGTCACCATCGACCTGCGGCCGCAACTCGGTTCCGACAAGACCAACATCGTTTGCACGAACGAAGACGGTGATCGTCGCCGCATCGAGCAGCGTGACGCGCAACACACCGACTGCGGGCACGTCGAGTTCATCGACGGCGTTTCCGGTCGGCAGCAATTTGCCGGTGACCGAACCGCCCGGATCGTAAAAATCCAAAGCAATTTCCGCTGACGGAAACGGAACACCGTCGATGACATACGCACCCTCTTCAACCGGTTCACCGTCGCGAACGGGGACGTGCGCAACGATCAAACGTGACGTATTAACCTGCCAGATACGGACGCTCGTCGTGCCGTCGATCGCTTCGACCAAGCCTTCAGAAATTGCAAACGGTCCGACCGCGCCTGAGAGATTACCGCAGTTCGCCGTATAGTCGATCAGCGGCCGCTCGACGTCAACCTGTGCGAAGAGATAGTCGACATCGATGCCGGGCCGGTCGGACCGCGAGACGATGACCGCTTTACTCGTGCTCGAACTTGCGCCGCCCAATCCGTCGATCTGGCGCTTGTACGGATCGGGACTTCCGAGCGCGCGCAAGAGTATCGCGTCACGCAACTTCGGCTCTTCCGGCAGCACCCCGCCGCGAAAGAAGATTCCCTTGCTGGTTCCGCCACGCATGAATACGGCAGGAAAAGTAATATGCTGCATGGCGGCTCCATTCGGCACCCGACAAAAGTTGCATGCGTGGCAACGAGATTCATTCACATCGCCATCGTGCGAAGCAATATTTCCGTTCGTATAAATTGCTGACTTGGGGGCCGAGCGTTGCACCGATCGGCCGATGACAGTGCCGTACAGTATCATGTTTAATCAAACGATCATGTCGCACTTCAACACATCTCAACCGCCCGGTGAAGACCGGGCCAAAACAAAAAAAGCTTCGATCGCTGCGGGAATAACGATCGCCCTCCTGGCGCTGCTGTTCTTTGCGCCACGTAACGATCCGGCAAAAGTCGTAGCGGGAATTCCATGCTCGGTGCTCTCCGAAAACACGATCGGTTCGGTCATCGAATCGCCCGTTCGACTGATGCCGACCAGCGGAACGACGTGCGAATATGTCCCGACCGACGGTCGCGCGCAACGCACCGTGTTCGTGATCGCACATCGTGAGCCACCCGCCATTGACCATCGAACGGCGAATGAGGCCGTGCTTGTCCGCAACGGCTCGCGCTGGTACAGCATCGTCGTTGTAGCACAAAAAGGCGACGGCAGCGGCCACGACGATGAATCCCGGCTCGCGCGCCTAATGACTCTCACGACGACGGTCGCGCAGAACCACTAGATCAGCGCGACAGACGCGCTGAACATGTTTGCTCTCATGGGGCTTGGAACGAAGACGCGGTAGCAAGAGTCGACTCGCTAAATGCGAAGATTGGCTCGGTGAGTTCACACGTATTTTTCTGGATCATCGGCATGGTCGTCGGCTGCGCGATCGTCGGGATGATCGGGAAAAGCTTCATGGAGGGCCGCGGCCGCGCGTCGCTGCCGGTCTTCATCGCGCTCGCGCTCATCTCGGGCCTCATCATGGGATGGGCGCTCAATGCATGGATCGACTACATCCACTTCACCTCGAACGGTGGCGGCGGCGGCATGTAACCAACCCGACTTCGCGACCGGGTTGACAGAACGGGCATATGCCCCTATTATAGCCGGACTTATGGAACACGAGAACCCGTGCAATGCCGCCGCGCTGCGCAAAGCGTCGCGACGGCTGACGCAGCTCTACGACGATACTCTCGAGCCATCCGGGTTGCGCTCCACCCAGTTTGCGATACTCTCCGAGCTCAATCGCCGCGCGAATGCTCCGCCGACGATGCGCGAATTGGCTGACGCACTTGTGATGGACCGCTCAGCGCTGGGTCATAGTCTGCGGCCCTTAGAGCGAGACGGCTTCATCGCTCTCGAGCAAAGCACGCAAGACCGGCGTCGCCAGCACGTCATCACGACGACTGCGGGAAAAGCGAAATACCGCGCCGCTCGGCGCCTTTGGCAACGGGCACAGGATCATTTCCATGAAGTGTTCGGTGAGTCCGAAGCGGCGCAGCTTCGTGCAACCTTGTTCAAGCTGGCGCATGACGAACGCTTAGCTCGTGTCTCCGCATGATCGGATCGTTAAGCGAGCGACGGAAATTCATCATCCTGCTTTGCGCGGCCGGAACCTGTTCGCTCATCATGCTCGACACGAACATCGTCGCCGTCGCGCTGCCGAGCATTGCTCGCGATTTGCACGGGGGCTTCGGCGGCGTACAATGGGTGATAAGCGCGTATCTCGTTACGTTCGCTGCACTGTTGTTGCCGGCCGGTTCGCTTGCCGATTTACACGGCCGGCGACGGATCGCGCTGACGGGGCTCGTCATCTTTTTACTCTCGTCGGCGGTGTGCGGTCTGGCAACCTCGGTCCTAGCACTCGAAATTGCGCGCGCCGTGCAAGGTATCGGCGGCAGCCTGCTCTTGACCCCGGCACTCGCGATCATTGCATCCACGTTTACCGGAGCCGAACGCGTAAAAGCCTATGCTTTTTGGGGCACGTCGATCGGCATTGCGATGGCAATCGGGCCGATTGCGGGCGGAATCATCACCGGACTGTTCGGCTGGCGCTGGGCATTTCTTGTAAACATTCCACTCTGCATCATATTCGTCGCCGCCATACGTGCATTCGTGCCCGAATCTCGCGACCCGCACGCCCGGCGCCTCGACGTGCTCGGAGTCGTTACACTAAGCGCCGGTTTGTTCGCACTCATTTCAGCGTTGATCGACGGCAATCAGATCGGTTGGGGCAGCGCGGCAATTCTCGTCCGACTATCCGCCGCACTCGTCTGCCTCGCAGCTTTTCTTGTTGTTGAAGCGATGCAGCAGCGGCCTATGCTCGATTTGGGTGTGTTCCGCAATCGCCTGTTTCTCGGCGCAGCGTGCGGCGCGTTCGGTTATGGCGCAAGCGCCCAAGTCATGATTTTCTTCCTGCCGATCTATCTCCAAAGTGCGTTCGGCCTCGCGCCGCTCGTTGCCGGATTCGCGATGCTGCCGTTTGCGGCACCGCTCTTCATCGCGCCTCGACTTGCCGCAGCAGTACTCCCCGACTGGTCGCATCGACGCGCACTCATGCTGGGCCTGGGCATCACCGCGGCCGGCAATATCCTTATGGCCGCTTTGGTACAGGCATGCTCAATCCGGAAACGGCAAAAGCGATGCAGGCGCAAATACCGCCGGATCGCGCCGGCATGTCAGCCGGAATCGGCGCCACCGTCCGCTTCATCAGCCTCCTGCTCGGAGTCGCCGTCCTTGGTGCCATAATGGCGCATTTCGAGCCCTTTCTCGGCGCGGGGCACAACGCGAATGCAGCGCGTGGCTTCGCCGCCGTCGCAATGGCGGCAGGTGCAATCGCCACGCTCGCGCTTGCGGGGACCGCGATCCTCATGGCATCATTCTCCAGAAAGAATAGCCTCGCTGCACGCGACGCGCAATCGGTCTCGGGTTAACCTCCGCCGGTCGGCGGAATCACGATAATCGAGTTCACCCACTTCTGCCAAGCGGCGTCGGCTTGCGCTGGAGTAAGTGCATTCGAAAGATCCGGCCCCATTTTGGACGCCGACATTTCTTTCGCGAGTGACTTGCACACAAGCGCGGTATTGCCGACCGTCATCATAGCGGACGGCTTTTCACCAGGCGCGGCGGCGCGGCACACCATCGTCGCGTGCATCGCGGAGTCGCCGTGCATCGCAGAGGATTGCGCCGAAACCAGGGTCGGGCTACTAAGCATCGCGGCGGCCGTAACGGCGGTAAGAAAGCGCAGGTTCATTTTTACTCTCCAGATGAGCGCGGCAATTGCGCCCCACCGAAAGCTAGCATGAACGGCCCCGCCTCACCGTAAGCGGCCTTACGCTATGTGATCCGAGGCCGTTGCGTCCGCAAGCCGAAGGCTTGACGATGGAACACCAACGGGTCGAGACCAAATTCGTCTACATCAACCCAAAAGATCCCGATAAACTCATCGCCGGCGACTTCGCCGGAATTCCAACGTCCGAGGGCACGCTCGCCGACATTCTCAACGCCGGCTTCCGGGTCACGGCATTGAGTATGACCGGGAACAACGGTATCATGATGTCGCTCGAGCGTCCGCTTCAGCCGTAAAGGCGCGTTTTTACTTCGCGGGATCGAAATGGTGTTTGTGAAAAATTGCTTGCGCTTCAGCACCATGCAAGTAATCCATGAACGCTTGCGCTGCGGCGGCATGCGGCGCACCGGTGATGACGCCGCCAAAGTTCGTCGTGAAGACATCGTCCTCGGCCGGGAGCGGGATAACTTCGATCGTATCGGACAAGTCCGAGCTAAAGCCGAGCGCCGCGTCGGCGGCGCCGGTTTTTAGGGCTTCGACAATTTTTTCCTCGGACGTCTTGGCTGTGACAACATTTGCCATGACATTGCGCTCGAAATCAGGCCCGAACTTGGCCGATGCCTTCTCGAGTACTTCGTGCATGTATTTGATGAGGGTCGAGTTGGTTGTGCCGGCGGCAATACGAACGCCGGGCTTAGCAAGATCACGCAACCCGCGCACCTTCGTCGAGCCCTTGGGAACAAGAATCACTTCGTGAAATGCCGTTATCGGCATACTTGCGCCGATTTTTCCGCGGCTATGGAGCTTGTCCAACGTCGACGTTCCGATGAGGATCATATCGCCGCTGCCCGACTCGACGAGGGCCTCCAAGATCACGGCGCCGCCGTATGTCGGCTCAATCTTTACGCCCGGGTGCGAGCGCTCGTAGAGCGGGACAATCTCGCCCATTGCATCGCCCAGCGCGGATGCAACGAGCGCTGCAATCGTGTTTGATTCAGCAGCGCCGGCACGAGAAATCGACGCTAGAAAAAGCATCGATGCCATAACGAGAAGTAGACGTTTCACGCGACAAATGTCGGCGATCCATGCGGCAAGACTGAGCTATCGGATCACGCTTTGGGAGAAACTTAGCAAATCAAATAGACGCGTACCTCGGTTTGCACGGCGCGT
>Ga0302325_10013133_pt1 | contig 17703 bp, 12 predicted proteins | sample Palsa_T0_2_FD_201948 | JGI IMG/M metagenome (GOLD analysis project Ga0302325, IMG submission 201948) | Peat permafrost microbial communities from Stordalen Mire near Abisko, Sweden - Palsa_T0_2 | ecosystem: Environmental > Terrestrial > Soil > Palsa > Peat permafrost | place: Sweden: Abisko...
TTCGGCCGGCATCTGGGTCGCTTCCGCGGCGGCCAGGTAGCTCATCGCGGAGGTCAGCATCCCCAGTGCCTGGCTGGTGCTGGCGGGCGGCGCGGGCGCGGGCGCGGTCACGGCGGTGCTCACCTCCCCTCCGGGGTATGCGGGCGGGTGGTCCCCGGGCGGTCTGCCGCCGGGATTTCTTGTCGTCTTCTAGTTCGATTCTAGAGGATAGGTACGACATTTCCGGGGAACGAAACGGCGAACGCCGCCAGATTGTGTGATGTCTCAGGACATCGAGGACACCCGCTGGCGCCGAATCGTTCGAGGGTCAGCAGGAGCGCGGTGCCGGCCACGGGCGCGGGCTGCGGTGCCGGGTCCGGGCCCAGCCACGCGGCCTCAGCTCATGACCACGTAGACATGTAATTCCCGTGATCAAGGGCTCTGCCACCTGCTCAAACGCGTCGACCAATCGGCCCGGGGGAACTTCGGCCTAGCAGCGGTGCTGCCAGCACCGCTATGCGGCCGGCCCGTCATCCGGCGGGCCGGGAGTGGGCACTACCGGTCATCCGGCGACCTCAGCCGCGAGCACGGCGCCCAGTTCCCAGCAGGCCTCGAGGTCCGGCCGGCCCGGAGTTCCCGTGACGCAGACCGGCGGCCTGACCGCCCGCCACTGCAGGCCGGTAGCGATGGCCTCCACGGCCCGCACCGCACCGCCGGTGTCCATGCCGCCGTGTACATACAGGCCGTAGGGCCGTCGCCGCGTGGCCTCCAGGCACGGGTAGTAGATGCCGTCGAAGAAGTGCTTGAGCGCACCGGACATGTAGCCGATATTGGCCGGGGTGCCGAGCAGGTAACCGTCGGCCTGGAGCACATCGGCCGCCGCCGCCGTCAGGGCCGGCCTGATGACCACCTCGACGCCCTCGATCTCGTCGGTCCGCGCTCCGCTGACCGCCGCCTCGAACATCTCCTGCAGGGCAGGGGACGGTGTGTGATGAACCACCAACAGCCTCGGCATGACCGCAGAGCCTAGACCACCCAGAGCGCCCCCAGGCCCCGCCCGGATACGCGGTGCCCAGGCACGCGGTCACATGCGCCCCCGCCTCCCCATTCGTACCATCTCAGGCGACGGTAAATAGCTGGCCAGTCGATGAATGCGACATTATACCCATAAGAATAGCAAGAATGTAACATTCATCGAATGCCTAAGCGATGAGTGCGGCCAGCGGTGAGGTTGGTGGTGTTAGTAGGGCGGGTGGGTAACGCTGGGGCGGTAGTGGGCGGAGACGGGAGGGGTAACTGTCCACGATCATGGAACATCGCCGTAGGGGCACGGCCTAAGCGGAGGGTTCGCTACACTTAGTACACGGGTCCTGTTATTTCTCGTGGGAGCCCGAGAGAGGCAGGCATGGCGTGGCACACGGCATCCAGGTCGGGGACAAGGCCCCCGACTTCGCTCTCCCGTCGCAGTCTGGCGAGCAGGTCCGGCTGCAGGACCGGCTCGGCGACCGGGTGGTCGTCCTGTACTTCTACCCGAAGGACAACACCAGCGGCTGCACCGCCGAGGCCTGCGCCTTCCGCGACAGCCATGAGACATTCACCGACGCCGGCGCCGAGGTGATCGGGGTCAGCTCCGACTCCTCCGACAAGCACGCCGCCTTCGCAGGCCGGCACAACCTGCCGTTCACCCTACTCAGCGACCGCGGCGGCCGGGTCCGCAAGAGCTACGGGGTGCCGTCGGTGCTCGGCGTGATCCCCGGCCGGGTCACCTACGTGATCGACCGCACCGGAATGGTCCGGCATGTCTTCAGCTCGATGACCAACATCGACAAGCACGTCAACGACGCGCTTGAAGTGGTCAGGAAATTGCAGGCGGAACAGGCCGTTTGAGCGGTGGACGAGTGTTCATGTCCGGCGGAAAACGGGACCAGTCTCAGACGGGCCAGCTTTCCATCCGGTAGCCCATGTCCCAGAACATCCACTCGTAGCGGCTCGAGGTCCGGAAGTGGCGGTGCAGCCGGTCGCGTTCGGGTGCGGCCAGGCCGGGGCCAAGCTCGTCGGTGACGGCCAGCACCTCCCGCACGACGTCGCCGAACTCCTCGCTGCCGTACAGGTCGATCCAGCGCTGGTACCGCGGGTCGGACGAGCCGCGGCGCTGCAGTTCCTTGCCAACCTCCCAGTAGATCCAGTAGCACGGCAGCACCGCGCTGACCCCCTCGGCGTAAGAGCCGCCGATGGCGGTGGCAAGAAGGTAGCTCGTGTAGGCAAGGTTCACCGGCGCGGGCTGGGCCTGCGCGGCACTGGCGGGGTTGATGCCGAGGTCGGCCAGCAGCGACCCGTGCAGCGTCTGCTCGACCTGTAGCGCTTCCGCCGCGTGCCGGGCGAACATCTCGGTCTGCGCGGGCACCGGCGCCCGGCTGGCCACGGCCGCCAGGGCCTGACCGAATCGCTGCAGGTAAAGCGCATCTTGGACGACGTAGAACGCGAAGGCATCCTGCGGCAGGCTGCCGTCGGTGAGCCCGGTCAGGAAAGGGTGGGCCACAATGGCCTGGTAGATACCGGCGGCACCGGCCCAGAGCTCGTCACTCAAGCTGTCGCTCAACGCGTTATCTCCTTGCCGCAGGACACGAATTCGTACAGGACGTTGACCGGCCCGTCGCCTTCGCCGAGCATAGCGAGCCCGTGGGCCACCGCCTGGCCGGCCACCACGGCGGCATGGCGAGCCGCATCGGCCAGCGGCAGCCCCGCCGCGAGCCCGGCCGCCAGCGCCGCGGAGTGCGTGCAGCCCGCGCCGTGGGTTGCGGCCACCCGGTGACGGTCGACCGGGATGGCCACGTGTCGCGACCCGTCAAAAAGGTGATCCACCGGCTCGGCGCCGTGTCCCCCGGTGACCAGGGCCGCCCGCGCCCCCATCTTGACCAGGAGCTCGGTCAGCTCCGCACGGTCCTGCGTCGCGGTCCGGGTGAGCGCCTGCGCTTCCGGAAGGTTGGGCGTCACCACGGTGGCCAGCGGGAAGAGCCGCGTGACCAGGGTCCCGACCGCATCGGGGAGCAGCAACTCGCTGCCCGAGCTCGCCACCATGACCGGGTCCACCACAAGCGGCAGGTTCCGCCCGGCCAGCGCTGCGGCCACCGCCTCGATCAGCGGGGCGGAGAACAGCATGCCGGTCTTGGCGGCGTCAGCCCCGATGTCGTCAAGGACCGCGTCGATCTGCGCCCGCACGAACTCAGGCGGGACTTCGTGGATGGCGCGGACGCCCACGGTGTTCTGCGCGGTGAGCGCGACGATCGCCGACATGCCGTGCGCGCCGCAGCGGGCGAAGGCCTTGAGATCGGCCTGGATGCCGGCCCCGCCGCCCGAGTCGGACGAGGCGATGGTCAGTACCCGCGGGCACGGGGCCGGGGGGGTCTGGGGGGGAAGGTTCTCCCCCAGGATCGGGGGGGACAGGGGGGGTCCTCCCCCCGGGGGCATTCCTCCCCCCGGGGGCATTCCTCCCCCCGGGGGCATTCCTCCCCCCGGGGGCATTCCTCCCCCCGGGGGCATTCCTCCCCCCGGGGCTACCACGGCAGGCCGGTCACCGGGCTCGACGCCCGGGCGTGCCACCGGCGCGGGATGCGCCCAGCGGTCCGCGCAGCGTATCCGGCCGCCACCGCCAGCCGCATCGCGGTGGCCATCCGCTCCGGCTCGGCCGCGCGGGTGATTGCGGAGGCGATCAGCACCGCGTCACAGCCGAGCTCCATCGCGATCACCGCGTCGCTGGCCGTCCCGATCCCGGCATCGAGGATGACGGGAACGTCGGCCTCCTCGACGATCATCGCGATGTTGTGCGGGTTGCGCACGCCGAGGCCGGACCCGATCGGAGCGCCGAGCGGCATGACCGCCGCACAGCCCGCCCGCTCCAGCTGCCGGGCCAGGATCGGGTCGTCGTTGGTGTACGGGAGCACCACAAACCCGTCCTGAACCAGCATCCGGGCCGCGTCGAGCAGCTCCACCGGATCCGGCAGCAGGGTGTGATCATCGGCCACCACCTCCAGCTTGACCCAGTCGGTGCCCAGCGCCTCGCGGCCCAGCTGGGCGACCAGCCTGGCCTCGGCGGCGGTGTGACAGCCCGCGGTGTTGGGCAGGATGCGCACCCCGGCTTGCCGCAGCACAGCGAGCAGCGTGCCTTCTCCGTCGGCGGCGGGCGAGACGCGCCGCAAAGCCACCGTGGCCAGGGCCGAGCCGGAAGCATCCAGCGCCCGCCGCAGCACCTCCAGGCTCGGCACTCCCCCGGTCCCGAGAATCAGCCGCGAGCTCAGTTCCTGGCCCGCCAGCGTCCACGGCTCCGATCCGGCCTCCTTGCGACTCAGCAGATCCGTATCGCTCAAGTCAACCTCCCTGTACGGCCGTGACGACCTCAACCTGGTCGCCGTCGGCAAGCGGCGTGACGGTCCACGAGCCGCGGGGCACGACGTCACCGTTGACGGCGGCGGCGACGCCGACCGCGGCCGGCGTCAGCTCGGCGACCGCCCCGGCCACGGTGGTCCCGTCCGGCAGTTCCCGCGGCTCACCGTTGAGCCTGACCTGGACGCTCACCGGGCTCGGTCTCCCGCCGGGGATCGCCGGGCCGCGGGCTGCTCCGCGGTGAACCGCTGCGGCGTGAACGGCTCCCACTGCGCCGCGGGCCGATGCCCGGTCAGGGCCGCCGCGATGGCGTCGGCGGTGACCGGCGACATCAAGATGCCGTTGCGGTAGTGCCCGGTGGCCAGCAGCAGGCCGTCGATACCGCAGCCGCCGACAATCGGCCCGTTGTCCGGAGTTCCCGGCCGCAGGCCGGCGCAGGTTTCGGCGAGGATCAGCTCGCTCGTCACCGGCAGCACGCTCATCGCGTCGTGCAGCAGGTCATGGACGGCACCCGCGGTAACCGTCCGGTCCGGCCCGCGCTCTTCCGAGGTGGCCCCCACGACCACCTCGCCGTCCGCGCGCGGCACCAGGTAGACGTCCGCGCCGCGCACCGTGGCCCGGATCGTGTGGCTGATGACGGGCGGCATTCCCCCCGGATGACGCAAGCGCAGCAGCTGGCCCTTGACCGGCCGGACCGCGGCCCGCAGCGGACCCGGCAACCCGGCCACCGTGCCAGAGGCGCATCCGGCCGCGACGACGACCGAGGCCGAGTCGATGACCGTGCCGTCCGCGAGCCCGACACCGCGGACCCGGCCGCCAGCGACCTGCGCCTGCGTCACCCGGCCGCGGCTGATCCGTACCTTTGCGGCCGCCATCGCCACCCGCAGCGCGGCCACGTACCGCCGGTTGTCGACGGACCAGTCGCCCGCGAAAACCGCACCGCCGTGCACATCGGGGGTCAGGAAAGGCTCCAGCCTGCGGCAGGCCCGGCTGTCCAGTTCCTCGGCGTCGAGCCCGGCGGACCTGCGGAAGTCCGTCAGCCTCCGCAGCGCGGCCAGGTCGCCTGGGTCATAGGCGATGGCAAGCGTGCCCTCGCGCCGCAGCCCGACATCGTGGCCGGTGGCGTCCTCAAGCTCGGCCGCGAACGAAGGGAACCTCTGCACCGCCAGCAGGTTGACCGCGAGCAGCGCGCCCTCGCCGAACAGGGCTTCGGAGGCCGGCGCGAGCATGCCGGCGGCCACGCCGGACGCGGCGTCACCGACGTCGGGATCCACCAGCACGACGTCAAGCCCGGCAAGCGCGGCACGCCACGCGATCGCGGTTCCGATCACACCGCCGCCCGCCACAACGACATCCGCGGTCACGGCCAACGAGCGCTCCCTTCGCCGGCATTACCCGGATCAGGTTCGACGGTCGGAGGCCGGTAGCCTCCCTCTCAGCCCTCCCGGGCTCCCGTGGCCGGAATTGTTTCCGGCACTTCAGCTTATATCAACCTCCTGCGGCGGGACCCGGCCGTGCTGGTTGGCCGTGCTGGTTGGCCGTGCTGGTTGGCCGTGCTGGTTGGCCGTGCTGGTTGCCCGTGCTGGTTGCCCGTGCTGGTTGGCCGTGATGGTTGGACGTCCCGTGATTGGATGTCCCCGTGACGAGCGAACTGCGAGCGCGGCTAGCGGATGCACGGCTGTACCTGTGCACCGATGGCCGCCGGTCCTCCGGTGACCTAGCCCCGTTCCTGGACGCCGTGCTCGGCGCCGGGGTGGACATCGTGCAGCTGCGAGAGAAGGGCCTGGAGGCACGCGAGGAACTCGCGCTGCTCGAGGTGTTCACGGACGCATGCCGGCGGCACGGCCGCCTGCTGGCGGTCAACGACCGCGCGGACGTGGCGCTGGCCGTCGGCGCCGACGTGCTCCACCTCGGGCAAGACGACCTGCCGGTGCCGGTCGCGCGGCGGATCCTGGGCCCGGAAGTGATCATCGGCCGCAGCAGTCATAGCCCGGCACAGTCCGATGCGGCGGCAGCCGAGCCCGGCGTCGACTACTTCTGCGCGGGGCCGACCTGGGCCACGCCGACCAAGCCGGGACGCCCGGCGACCGGCCCCGGCCTGCTGGCGCACGTCGCGCAGAGGCGCCCGGCCCGCCCGTGGTTCGCGATCGGCGGCATCAGCCTGGACCGGCTCGGCGAGGTGCTCGCGGCCGGCGCTACCCGCGTGGTCGTAGTCCGGGCCATCACCGAGGCGGATGATCCCGCCGCGGCGACGCGGGCGTTCGCCCGCAGGCTGCGTCCGACGTGATACCTGGTCGACGATCCCCGGCTGGTTTCGCCCGCGTGTTGTGATCTGCCGGCAGGGGCGTGTAACGATGAGCAGATGCGGATCGCCGGGGTTGAATCGACAGATTTGTTCGTAGGAACCGCGCAGCGCCCGCTGCAGGTTGTCAGGGTCACGCTGGTGAACGAGGGGCCGGGGATGCTCGCCTCCCCGGACCTGTCCGCCGCCGTGTACGTAACAGGCCCCGGACTGAGGGACCACGGGCCGTTCCGCATCACAGGGTTGAATCAGGGCGAGGAAAAAACCTTCGAGGTGCCGGTGGAGGTCACCGCGCCATACCAGCCGGGCGGCACCCGGCGAGTCACGGTCACGGTCGACAGCGAGGCCGGGCAGAGTTCTCGGGTTCACATCGAGGCTGACATCAGCGTCGCCGAGCCGGGCTGGACGATGTGGATGGTCAGCCACTTCCATTACGACCCGATCTGGTGGAACACCCAGGGCCAGTTCACCGAGACACGGCTGTCCATGCCCGACGAGGACGGCAGGCTGCCCGACGTCAGGAGCGCGTTCGAGCTGGTCGGCGCGCACCTGGACAAGGCCAGGAAGGACCCCGACTACAAGTTCGTGCTGGCCGAGATCGACTACCTGAAGCCGTATTTCGACGCCTATCCGCAGGACCGGGAGGACCTGCGGGCGCTGATGGCCGAGGGCCGGGTCGAGATCGTCGGCGGCAACTACAACGAGCCGAACACCAACCTCACCTGCGCCGAGTCGACCATCCGCAACGCCGTCTACGGCATCGGGTTCCAGCGGGACGTCTTCGGCGCAGACCCGCGTACCGCCTGGATGATCGACGTATTCGGGCACGACCCGGGATACCCGGGCCTGATGGCGGCGGCCGGGCTCACCTCCTCATCGTGGGCGCGCGGGCCGTTCCACCAGTGGGGCCCGTCAGGGGCCAAAGACGGCGGTAACCGGCGGATGCAGTTCGGCAGCGAATTCGAGTGGCTCTCCCCCGATGGCCGCGGGCTGCTCACCTCCTACATGGCCCAGCACTACAGCGCGGGCTGGAAGCTGCAGGCGCTGCCGGACCTGGCTTCCGCCGAGCGCGAGGCGTACGGGCAGTTCCGCGGGCTGGCGCAGGTGGCCACCACGCGCAACGTCATGCTGCCGGTCGGCGCCGATCATGTCATTCCGTCCCGGTGGGTGACCGACATCCACCGGGACTGGAACCAGCGGTACGTGTGGCCCAGGTTCACCACGGCGGTGCCCGCCGAGTTCTTCGCGGCGGTGAACGCCGACGCGGACCCGGCTACATCGCGGGGCCGCGCGGGCCCCTGGATCACCCCGCAGACCAGGGACATGGGCCCGGTGTACACCGGCAAGGACGTCTCCTACATCGACACCAAGCAGGCGCAGCGCGCCATCGAGACCGCGGTGACCGAGGCCGAACGGCTCGGCACCATGGCCTGGCTGAACGGCGCGCCTTTCCCGCACGCCGAGTTGGACAAGGCGTGGCGGCTGCTGGCCTACGGCGCCCACCACGACGCCATCACCGGAGTCGAGTCCGACCAGGTGTACCTGGACCTGGTCGGCGGCTGGCGGGAGGCGTGGGAACTCGGTTCCGCCGCGCGCCGCGACGCCGTGGCCTACCTGTCCGCCTCCGCCGCGACGGCTCAGGCGGGCGTCTGCATCCATGTCGTCAACGCGGTGGCGCGGGCGCGGAGCGGGATGGCCAGGGTCACGGTCGAGGTGGCCGACGACGGCACCTCGTGGCTGGAGATCCGTGACGCCTTCGGCCAGCCGGTGCCCGGCCTGGCCGAAGGGGTCCGGCGGCGCGAGGACGGGTCGCTCGCGGAGGTGACGCTCACGTTCGCGGCCCGTGACGTGCCCGCCCTCGGGTCCGCGACCTACCAGGCGGTGCCTGCCGAAGAGGGGGGATCGGCCTCCGGGTGGCAAGCCATCACCGGACCCGACCCCAATACCCCAAATTGCCCCTCTACCTCCTGCGCCATCGAGAACGACGCGTACCTAGTCACCGCGGATCCGGCCCGGGGCGGGACGGTGACCATCACCGACAAGCGCACCGGCGTCAGCGTGCTCGCCGGGCCCGGTAACGAGCTGGTGATCCAGGACGAGTACGCGCAGCACCCCCGGCACGGGGAGGGGCCGTGGCACCTGTCGCCCAAGGGGCCGGGGACCGGGTCGGCGTCGGTGCCGGCCCGGGTAGCGGCGCAACGGTGCCCGGCGGGCTCCCGGCTGGTGGCATCGTTCACGTTCGAGGGGCTCGACATCACCCAGGAGACACTGCTGTGGGGCGACGCCGAGCGCGTCGAGTTCCGTACCCACGTCGACGGCTACCGCGGGCACGACCGGCTGCTCCGGGTGCGGTTCCCCGCCGACGTGCCCGGCGGGCTGCCGCTGTACCAGACGGCGACGGCGGTGATCGGCCGGTCGTTCGGCATCGCGGACGTGGACACGGCCGAGCACTGGTTCACCCTGGACAACCCGGCCCATCAGTGGTTCGGCCTTGGTTCGGTGGCGCGGGTCCGCACCGGGGACCGTAGCGGGCTGACGCAGGCGATCGGGGTCGCCGAGGTGGTCTGCCCCGATATCCAGAACGGACCTCGGAGCGTGATCCGGGACCTGATGATCGCGCTGGCCGCGGTGGGCGTGACCGCGACCTGCAGCCAGGCCGAAGGATCCAGGTACGGCGCGATCGACGTCGACTCCAACCTGCCTGACGTCAGGATCACGGTCGGCGGCCCCGAAGTGAACGGGTTCACCGCCGAGGTACTGGCCGCCGCGGGACCCGGCTACGCCAAGGCTCTGGAGGCCGAGCTGGCCGCCGGTGCGGGAACCGCGCGGCTGTGGGTCCCGGCCGCGCGCAGCCGCGAAGACGCCTTCGGGCCGGACGCCGACGTGCGCGGGCCCAGCGACCTGCCGGTGCTGATCGTCGCAGGCACTGGGCCCGGTGAGCTGGCGGCGGCGGTCACGGCCCTGGCCGAAGACCTGGCCGACGCCCTGGTAGACGCCGGCCACGCCGATCTCGGTAGCGACCAGAGGGCCGATCTCGGTAGCGACCAGAGGGCCGATCTCGGTGGCAGTCAGCGGCCGGTGCCGGTGCCGCTGGCCGACCGGACGGTCGCGGTACTGAACCGGGGCACCCCTAGCTGCGTGGTCACCCCCGACGGCACGCTGCACATGTCGCTGATGCGGTCCTGCAGCGCGTGGCCGTCGGGGATATGGATCGACGGGGATCCCAGGAAGGCGCCGGACGGCAGCAGTTTCGCCTGGCAGCACTGGAGCCACACGTTCGAGTATGCACTGGCCTCGGGCCAGGGCGACTGGCGGACAGCTGGCTTCAACATCGCCGCCGAGGATTACAGTCACGACCTGATCACCGCGGTGACCAGGTCCGGGAGCGCCGAGGCCGACCCAGCCAGGGCCAGTGAGGCCGGGGGCGGCATGGTGTCGGTGGAACCGGCCAACGTCACGGTCAGCGCGGTGAAGCCGCGCGGCAATCCGCTCGCGGCCGGGAAGGTTCGCGCGCTCGTGGCCGCAGGAGCGCCAGGATCCGATGCGGTCACCGTGCGCCTGCGGGAAACGGCAGGAAGAGCTACCACCGCGCGGCTGCGGCTCGCGGCCACAGGGAGTCCGCGGGCCGGGATCTCGGCGGCGTGGCTCACCGACCTGCTCGAGGAGTCAGACGGTGCTCCCCTTCCGGTGCAGGACGGGGCCGTCACTGTCGACATCCCGGCCTTCGGCACGGTAACCCTGGTGGTGCGGACGAGTTCGGTCGCCGCAGCGGGCGGCCGCCCGCCCTCGCCGACCGAACCGGTCCAGCCGGTTTACGCCCGCTACTGGCTGCACGGCAAGGGCCCGGCGCCGGCCGGCAACCTCCCGGTCGCGGTGCACTTCTCCCCCACCCGGGTCGCCCTGGCCGATCCCGGTGACGCCGCGACGCTGACGTTGACGGTGGGCTGTGGGGCGGAGCCCGCGTCGGGGACGGTGGAGCTGGTCGTGCCCGGCGGGGTTACCGTCGCCGCGGCGGAGGACCCGCACGCGGCCAGCCTGGACTACGAGCTCGCGCCGGGCGGGTACGCGGCCTGGGAGCTGACCGTGCGAGCGGCACCCGGGACCGCGGCGGGGCGCTATTTCGTGGCCGCGCGGATCCAGGACGAGTTCGGCCACCTCATCGAGGACACGGCCATGGTGGCGGTCGGGGAGCGCCGCTGGCCCGATCCGCACGTGCCGCCCGAGGAGAGCCTGGAGCTGCTGCAGATCGACTACGCCGCGGCCGCGGCCGAGGTCGAGGTCGAGGTGCTGACGCCTGAGCTGCGCCTGATTCCGGGCGCCCGCGGCGAGCTGCAGGTGCGCGTGACCAACAGGCTGGCGTCCGAGCTGCACGGCGAGGCTCAGCTCGTGTCGCCGTTCGGTACCTGGCAGCTGCTCGGACCGTGGACGCGGGGCTTCGGCGCCGCTCCGCAAGAGAGCGTGACGTTGCGGTTCACCGTCAGCGTGCCGGTGACGGAACGTCCTGGGTCACAGTGGTGGGCTCTGGTGAAGGTCATGTATTTCGGCCGGGTCAGGTACACCGAGGCCGTCCCGGTCGTCGTCGAGCCCGGCAACTGACCACCTACTCTTCAAACGAGCGGGTACGGTAAGACACTTACACTTGTTCCCCCCTTCAAGCGTCAGATCCCCAGAGGGCCAATGCAGTCCGCCACCGCTCTCCTGCGCGGCAACCTGCCAGCGGAGCCGAACAGCTTCATCGGCCGTGAACGTGATCTCGCCGAGCTGGCCCGGCTGCTTGGCGATGTGCGTGCCCTGACCCTGAGCGGTCCCGGTGGCATCGGCAAAACGCGCCTGGCGATACGGCTCGCCCGTAACGTGATCGCCGACGGCGCCGGAACGGGCGAGGACACTGAGGCGGCCGAGGGTTCCGGGGCTCCCGGTGCTCGGGGTCCTCGGGATGATCTCGATGAGGCCTGGCTGGTCGAGCTGGCCGATTGGCGCGGCCAGACCGCCCAGCATGTCGCGGCCACGATCGGGGTGCGCGAGGAGCCGGGCGTTCCGCTGGCGCAGACGCTGGCCGAGGCGCTGCGCTCGCGGCACATGCTTCTCATCCTCGATACCTGCGAGCATCAGGTCGGCGACTGCGCCACCCTCGTCCAGCTCCTGCTGGCCCGGTGCCCCTGGCTACGGATCGTCGCCACCAGCCGCGAGCCGTTGCGGGTACGGGGCGAGACCGTCTGGCGGGTGCCGCCCCTTGACCTGCCGCCGGAAAGGGCGGACGGCACCGGTCTCGGCACCCACGAAGCGGTCCGGCTGTTCGCGGCCCGGGCCGCGGGCGCCCGGCCCGGCTTCGCCCTGACCGAGGACAACGTGGCGTCGGTGGCCAGACTGTGCCGCACGCTCGACGGCATACCGCTCGGCATCGAGCTGGCCGCGGCCCGGGTGCGGGCCCTGTCGGTCGAGCAGATCGCCGACCGGCTGCGAGGCAGATTCCAGCTGCTCAACTCGGGGGATCGGACCGCACCACTGCGCCAGCAGACGCTGCGGGCCACCGTAGACTGGAGCTACGAGCTGCTCGACGAGCCGGAGCAGATGCTGCTACGCCGGCTGGCGGTCTTTTCCGGCTGGAACCTGGACATGGCCGAGCAGGTGTGCTCCGACACGCTGTCCTCAGACGGGGGCATCCCGGCCGACGCGGTGCTCGGCCTGCTCATCTCCCTCATCGACAAGTCGCTGGTCGTCCTGGACGGCGAAGCGGCCGGGGACGCCAGGTACCGGCTGCTCGACACGATCCGGGAATACGCTGCCGAGCGGCTCGCCGCCGCGGGCGAACAGTCTCACCTGTCGCTGCGGCACCGCGACTGCATCCTCGCGCTCGTGGAAGACACGACCCGCGGCATGTTCAACCGCGGCGAGCCGGCCTGGCCGGTGCGCCGGGCCACCTTCCACCGCGGCATCGCCGAATACGGTAACTTCCGCATCGCCCTTGCCACTTCCCTGGCTCACGGTCACGCGGAGGAGGGACTGCGACTGTGCGCGGGGCTGCGCAACATGTGGGTACCGCACGGCGACGCACGTGAGGCGGCCATCTGGTTCGACCGGTTCCTCGCGCAAGGCAGCGGCGAGGTTTCCCCGCGGGTGCGCGGACGCGCGCTCGCCTGCCGCGCGGAGATCGCCTTCGACCTGCAGGAGTACGACACGCTGGTGCGCAGTGCCCAGGACAGCCTGGCCCTGAGCCGGGCCCACGACGACGACTTCACGGTCCCGGTCGCGCTGCGGGTGCTGGGCCAGGCCGCGGCGCGGGCCGGGCGGCTCGTCGACGCCGCCGCCTACGTCGATGAGGCCATCACCGCCGCCGAGCTGTCGGGCAACGACTGGGAAGCCGGGCTCACGCTCGCGGCCAAGGCCGCCATTGCGGTCCGGCAGGGCAAGCTGAAGTCGGCCCAGCGGGCCTACGAGGCGGCGCTTGAGGTGCTGAGCGACAACAACCACTGGGGTATCGCCATGGTGGAGTCCGGCATGGGGACGCTCGCGCGAGCGCGAGGCGACGACAAGATGGCGATGCGGTATCTCGAGGACGCGATGGAGATCTTCCGTGAGCTCGACGCCTGGCCCGAGATAGCCCGCTGCCAGTCCGGGATCGGGTGGATCGCGATCGCCGGCGGCGAGCTTGACCTAGCCCACCAGAGCCTGGCCGAAGGCTTGCGGCTGAACCAGATGTGCGGGCAGCGTCTCGGCATCGCCCGCGGACTTGAAGCGTTCGCGGCTCTGGCGGTGGCCAGGCAGCAGCCCGAACAGGCGGCGCAGCTGGCAGGCGCAGCCTGCCAGCTGCGTGATTCTCTCGGCCTTTCTACTGGCGTAGGACCGAAAACCGAACAGGTACTTGAATTTGCCCGGGAGCGCCTCAGCGCTGCGACGGCAGCCGCCCTGTTCGCCGAAGGGCGCGAGATGACGGTGGAAGACGCCACCAGGTACGCGCTCGGATCGCAGCCACTACTGTCCATCCCAGCCTCCACAGGCGCCACCCGCCGGGCACCCTCGCCGCTCACCCCGCGTGAGCACGAGATCGTGCTCCTGATCACCCAGGGCCTGTCCAACAGGGAAATCGCCGACGAACTGGTGATCAGCCCGGCGACCGCGGCCCGTCACGTGGCGAACATCCTCGCCAAGCTCGGCTTTACCTCGCGTACACAGGTTGCCTCATGGGCCACCCGCCACGAGCCGCGGGAATGACCGTTATCGCGCGGATGTGCACGTGGCCCGGGGATCGTCAGCCGGTCAAGATGCACACCGGAATACATAGTTCTGCTCATGTGCTCCCCCGTTCCCCCCGCATAGCGTTCAAGTGTCGCTAACGCACGGCAGCGGGTTGCAAGACCCGCTCTGCTGGCCCCCAAGGGGGGGTGGGGACCGGCCGAAGCCGGTGGCGGCGGCCGGGCGGGTCCCGGCGCCATGCCAGGACCCGCCTGTTATCGCACTTCGACGGGGAGGTTCTGGTGGAACGCGGCGTCAGCATAAGGACACCCATCGAGGCGGACCCGCTCATCCTGAGCGCGGGCATGTCGCCACCCGCGGTTACCGAACGCATTCTGGCGTTGGCCGACCAGTCGGGCTACAAGGCCGCCGTCATCGACGCCGTGGATGGCACCGTGACCGCGTGGCCGCGGTTCGGCTGGACCATCCGCGCGGCCGCACACGGACTCAGCCGACGCGGACTTGCCGCCGGGGATACGGTCGGCGTCTTCGTTCAGGACGCGGCCAGTTTCGCGATAGCGGTGAACTCGATCCGCGCGGCCGGAGCCACCGCCCTGCCTATCCGGCCCGACGCCAGCATGGCGGACGTCGCCGCCCAGCTCAACGCCGGCGGTGCGCGGCTGCTCATCACCTCAGCCCCGCTGGCCGGGCCCGCGACCGAGGCCGCGGACCGGTCCCGGGTGCGGCTGGTATTCGCGTTCGGCGAGGCCGCAGGAACGACTTCGTTCCGTTCGCTGCTCGCCGTAGCCAAGCACGGGGCCGATACACCCGGGGCCGATACACCCGGGGCCGATACGGGCGGGGCCGATACGGGCGGGGCCGATACGGGCGGGCAGCCGGGTGGTGCGGGGCCGGGCGGCATGACCGCTGCGCCGGAAGGCCCCGCGGGTCAGCTGACCTCGCGGGACAGCCGGGCCGGGCTGAGCCACCGGGACGTGGTGGTCGCGGGACCGCCCTGCGGCGACGGGCACGCATACACCTCCCTGCTTGACCTCACCCTACTGACCGGCGCCACGATCGTGGCGGCTCCGGTCCCGCTGGTCACCGCCGCGATGCGGGTCTACAAGGGCACCGCCGCGATCGTTCCCGGCGGCACCACCGTCCCCGACCTTCCGCCGAACCGGGTCTTCACCGTCGCCTTACCCAGGTCCAGAGGTCGCCGCCTCCTCCTGTGTTCTCTGAACCGAAACCGAAGCAGGCGCGGGCTTCGGTTTCCTGATGAGCGTGACGATCACCAGCAGGCTGCACACGTTGAGGATCGCGGCGAAGCCGAACGCGGCCGCTATCCCGTGCGTGAGGGCATGCTGCGAGGCTGCCAGCGGGCTAAGCCCGGCCAGCGGATGGCTGGCGGCGTGCCTGCTCGCGGTGCCGTACACCGCGACCAGAACGCCGAGGCCGAGGGCGCCGCCGACCAGTTGCAGCATGTTCACCAGGCCCGAGGCGGCCCCGGAGTCGGCGACCGGGACGCCGGCCAGCGAGGTGGTCGTCAGCGGCACGAACACCAGCCCCATCCCGAGGCCGAGCAGCAGCATCGGGCCCAAGATGCCTGACCAGTAGCCGGTGGCGGGCGTGACGCGCCACAGCCAGGCCATCGAGGCGACGGCCGGTAGCATCCCGGCGATCATCAGCGGCTTCGTCCCCACCCGCGGCATCAGCCTCGGCGCCAGCCGCGATACCGCGAACAGCGCGATGGTCATCGGCAGGAACGCCACGCCCGCGCGCAGCGGGCTGAAGCCCATGACCTTCTGCAAGAACTGGGTGAGGAAGAAGAACACCCCGAACATGCCCGCGATGAGCAGCAGCCTGGCCAGGAACGATCCGGCCCGGCTGACGTCGGTGAACAGGCGCAGCGGGGTAATCGGCTGGCGGGCCCGGGTCTCCGTGACCACGAAGATCCCCAGCAGCGCCGCGGCGCCGCCGAACGCGGCCAGCGCTAGGTGATCGCCCCACCCGTTGGACGCGGCCCGGATAAACCCGTAGACCAGGGCGGTCACGCCCGCCGTGGCGGTGAGGGCACCGGCCAGGTCGAAGCGGCCCGGCAGCCGCGGGGTCTCTCGGACAAACAGCGGGGTGACGGTCAGCACCGCTACGCCGATCGGCACGTTGATGAACAGGACCCACCGCCAGGACAGCCATTCGGTGATCACCCCGCCGAGCACCAGGCCCAGCGAGGAGCCACCGGTGATCACACCCATGTAGATGCCGAGGGCACGAGTCCGCTCCCGGCCCTCGGGAAAACTGGTGACGATCAGCGCGAGCACCGCAGGGGAAGCGAGCGCGCCGCCCACTCCCTGCAGGGCCCGGGCCGCGAGGAGCAACCCTGCCGTCGTCGAGAGGCCGCCTGCCAGCGAGGCGAGGGTGAACAAGCCGATGCCGGCGATAAACATCCGCCGCCTGCCCAAGATGTCGCCGGCCCGGCCCCCGAGAAGCAGCAGGCCGCCGGAGGTCAGCACGTAGCTGTTCAGCACCCAGGACAGGCTCGTGGCAGAAAAGTGCAGGCCGGACTGGATGTGCGGCAGGGCGATATTCACCACGGTCATGTCGAGGATGATCATGAGCTGGGCGCTCAGCATGATGGCCAGGGCGATTCCGGGTCGGCCCGGAAGCTTCGAGCGCCGCGGCTGGCGCGAACGGCCCATCGCCAGCCGACCGGTCTTGCTGGGCATCCCGTCGGCCCTGCTGACACCATTGAACTCTCTGGCACCTTCAGCCCCATGCGGAGCAGGCGTAGAAGACAAGATGCCTCCATGGGTTGTCGGGCGATCTCGGCTCGACCACGACGATGACCATCGATGTTGGCCTGACGGCAGCAATGGAACATCGCTGTGGTTGATCGGTAGAGCCTCCGGCCGCTGACAGGCCGCTGGCCGGGCGGTACGATCAGGAGGGAATCGGAGGTCTACTCCGGTTACTATACGGAGGCAGCCTCCGCTTCGCAACCCAATAATGCTCAGAACCCGTATTACTCTCGAAGCGATGACCAGAACACCTGACCAGGTACCACAGAGACCCGCGGAGGAGCAGCGACCCGCGGAGCAGCAGCGTGCCGACGCGCGGCAGAACCATATCCGGCTGATCACCGCCGCCACGCAGGCGTTCGCGGAAAAGGGTGCGGACGCGCCGCTCGAAGACATCGCCCGGCGCGCCGGAGTCGGCATCGGCACCCTCTACCGGCACTTCCCCACCCGGCTCGACCTGCAGGCGGCCGTCTTCCGCAACCAGGTCGTCAGCGTCTGCGGGGAAGGGGACGCGCTGCTGGAGACCGCGACTCCCGAGCAGGCCTTTACTGCCTGGATGCGCTCGCTGAACGCCTACCTGGTGACCAAGCGCGGGCTCTCGCATGCGCTAATCGAGGCGGTCGGGATCGAATCCGAGCTTATTTCGTCGTGCTGGGTAGCGATGCGCGAAACCACCGAGCGGCTGCTGAGGAGCGGGCAGCAGGCCGGCGCCATCCGTTCGGACGTCAGTGCTACGGATGTGATGCGGCTGGTACACGGGGTGGCGGTGAGCACGGAGCGAGCGCCAGACCGGGCCGATGCGCTGCTATCCATCATGCTCGACGGCCTCAGGGTCAGGCCCTGACCCCACCCGGTTTGCATGGATGTGGCACCCTGCCCACTCTTCGGGGGTGGATGCCGTATCCGTCGACGTCTGCCGTGCCCGTCACGGGCGGTGCGGTCCGGGGCCTGGCCCGGACGCGGGCGATCAGGCCTGGATCGTCGCCTCGATGGTCAACTGGCGGGCTGGGATGGTGCGGACATGCAGTGCCACAGGTGACGTGGTCCCCTCCGCTGTCCAGACTGTTGTCG
>Ga0302325_10013134_pt1 | contig 17702 bp, 18 predicted proteins | sample Palsa_T0_2_FD_201948 | JGI IMG/M metagenome (GOLD analysis project Ga0302325, IMG submission 201948) | Peat permafrost microbial communities from Stordalen Mire near Abisko, Sweden - Palsa_T0_2 | ecosystem: Environmental > Terrestrial > Soil > Palsa > Peat permafrost | place: Sweden: Abisko...
GATCGGTACGGCGCTTTGCGTGGCCGCCGCCGCGGCTGTCTGTTTCGCGGCGCAGCCCCCCCGGCAGCAGGCCCAGGCGCAGTTGCTCGATCACGCCGAATTTCTCTGTGCGAATTGCTTCTTCGGGGCGAGCGATTATTATTACTGCTTCGCGGCGGGCGATCAGATCCTCATCGGATATCAAAAGACGCCGGTTTTGAACTGGGAAGACCAATCCAAGAATTACATGACGGGTATCCGCCCCCGATGGCAGGCCTGGACCGCGCCCGGCCCAACCGTGCCGATCAGCTATGACGACAAGCATATTTGGGTCAGCCGCGCGGAGAGTAAGCCGGTAAAAGAGGGTTTTGGGGCGCACGTGAAGGACTTCGCCATCTGGGCTACCCGGGGAGACCGGAAGCAAGTAAAGCTCACGCGGAGTTCCATGGCGGATATCTTCACCCACAATAGCCAATGCCGGGCCGCCAGCCCCGCGAAGGCCAAATAGCTAACCGGGGCCAGGAGGACATGGAGCGCCTGACCCGGACGCAACTGAAACCGCTGAATTACTGCCCGAACACGTGGCTTTCTTTCCCCGAGATTGGCTCGGCAGGGCCGATGATCCGCGCATTTTCCACGTCGTAAACTTCGTAGCCTGCGTCGCGCATCGCCTGGATGACGTCTTGCGCGTTCTTCTGCTTGTCCTCGGGCGTAGTTCCGTGCAGTTCCAAGTACAGCCATGGCTTGCGGGATGCGAGGAGCTTGCGCATTCCGCAAAGCACGGAGTATTCCATCCCTTCGACGTCGATCTTCACGAAATCCGGGACGGCCTGTCCGGCCTCAATTTCCAAGTCAATCGTCGTCACGGGCACGACACAGGATTTCGGCTTGGCGGCGCCGGCGGTGAGTTCGCCTCCAATTTCCGGATCGCCGGTGGCGCCGCCCGACATGAGTTCGTTGTAGACGATTCTCAGTTCACCCGGCCCGGCCCCCACCGCTACGTCGCGCAGGGTCACGTTGTCGAAGCGATTCAGCATCAGGTTATCGCGGATCTTCGATCTCGACGCCGGCAGAGGTTCAAAGGTGATGACTCGGGCCGCTCGGCTTGCGAAGAAGATGGTCATCAAGCCGACAAATCCGCCGATGTCGAAAACGGTCTTTCCCTTGAGATCGAGAGTCCGCAAAAAGTCCTCCTCAGCAGTAGGCGTTCCACCGGGCAGAAAGCCAAGGCCGCCTCTGCGTTTGAGCCCTTTTGTAAGACCCCGGCGGCTGGTGTAAGGGAAGTTGAGCGACCTGCTGATGCGGCTGGTAACACGGTGGAGCAGCGAAAACTGATTGGTGCTGGAACTCACGGCCATCCTAATATAACCCGATTCCGGAGCAGTGAACGGTCAGGACGACGGAGGTGGGGGATGCTTTTGTGCGTGCGCTCCTTAGAAGCTGCCGCCGCGATAGTTCACCAGCGCCAGAAACTCATCGCGCGTCTTCTTCTGCGAACGGAACGCTCCCAGCATTGCGCTGGTCATGGCGCCGGAGTGCTGCTTCTCCACGCCGCGCATCATCATGCAGAAGTGGCGAGCTTCGCAGATCACGCCGACGCCCACCGGGTCGATGATCTCCTCGATGGTCTGCGCCACTTGCTGCGTCAGGCGTTCCTGAATCTGCAAACGCCGCGCGAACGCGTCCACGATGCGCGGAATCTTGCTCAAACCAATCACCCGCGATTTGGGAAGATAGGCCACGTGCATCTTGCCAAAAAACGGCAGCAGGTGATGCTCGCACAGGCTGAAGAATTCGATATCCTTCACCACCACCATCTCGTCGTACTTCACTTCGTAGAGCGCGCCGTTGACCAGCTTGCGGACATCCACGCTGTATCCGCTGGTGAGGAACTGCAGCGCCTTCTCTACCCGCTCCGGGGTGTGCAGCAGGCCTTCGCGGGCCGGATCTTCACCCAGCGTTTCCAGAATCTCGCGCACCCGCGGAGCGATTGGCCGCTCCGGCTTCGGCCGTATCATCTTCACCACCGCTTTATTCGATTTCATCGGCCCTCAGTTCAAAGATGTTCCGATCGGTCTCGGCGATGCGAATCTTCTCCAGCTTTGGCCACTCGCCGGGGAAAGCCGCGCTCCAGTGGCGCTTCAACCGCCGGCAGATCTCCACGGCCAGGTTTTCCGATGTCGGCGCTATGCCCTGAAAAGCCTCCGTATCCAAATTGAGATTGCCATGATCGAACGGCTGCAAGACAAGCCGCCGGACCAATTCGTCCAGCGCCGCCACATTCACCGCGAGGCCGGTCACCCCGTCGGCCTCGCCGCGCGCGCTCACATCGATTAAATAGTTGTGGCCATGGCCGTACGGATTATTGCATTTGCCGTAAATGCGCCGGTTCTCTTCATCGCTCAGTTGCGCGGAATGCAGCCGGTGCGAAGCTGCCATGGCGTACCGCCGGGTTACGTGGAACATGGCGCTTCTCCAAAATAATCCACGAAAAAGTCCGGCGTTTCGTACAGGCGGATGGAGTACAGCCGCCGGGCCGCCCCGCGCAATTGCGGCTCCAGGCGGCGCCAGATTTCGCGGGCTATATTTTCCGCCGTGGGGACAACATGGTCGAACGGCGGCGCCTCATAGTTCAGGAAGCGGTGATCATAAGGGGCCGCTACTTCGCGATTTAACAGTTCTTTCAACTCCTTCAGATCGAGCACCATGCCGGTTACCGGGTCGGGTTCGCCTTCGAGGCTCACTTCCACCACGTAATTGTGCCCGTGGCCGTGGGGATTGGCCGCCGCGCCGTAGACCCGCCGGTTCTCTTCCTCGGAAAGCCGCGGGCTGCGGCAGACGTGCGAAGCCGAGAATTCCACTTTACGGGTGATAATCATGTGAAGATAATGGGTGCCGCAGGGCGGCTGCGGGCGCTACAATTAATTATAGTTCTACAATGCAACGGACAAAAATCGACGGGTGGATCCGCATTGGCCTTTGCGCTCTCACGGTAGCGTTGGTTTTCGCCATCTACAGCGGAATCCATGAATCCGTCGTGATCGCCGGCGATTCCGCGCCCGCCTTCACCATTACTGCCGATAACGGCAGCACCGTTGCCTTACCGCGAAGCTGGCCGTGGGAAGCGGCGAAGTTCAACGGCAAACTGCTGGTGCTGAATTTCTGGGCCAGTTGGTGCCAGCCCTGCGTGGAGGAGACGCCTTCACTGAGCCGGCTCGCGAGCGAGTTCGGTCCCAAGGGCTTGGTGGTGCTGGCGATTAGCGTCGATCGCGACGAGAAGGCTTACAACGCCTTCCTGCAGAAGTTCCATCCGGCGTTTCTCACCGCGCGCGATTTCAAACTGCACGAGCAATACGGCACCTACATGTATCCCGAAACGTACATTATCAGTCCCGACGGAAAGGTACTGCAGAAGTTTGCCGAAGGCGTGGATTGGAACGATCCGAAAATCACCGAGTACATCGCCTCGCTGCTCTAACAAACATATGCTGCCAGCCCTATTTCTCTTTGCCACCATAGTCGATACCGTCCGCGAATCCGTGGCCCAGCACAATTTCGACGCCGCCGTAAAGCAGGTGCGCGAGTACCAGGCGCAGTCGGGCGTGACGCCCGAACTGGCGGCGGCGGTTTCGTGGATCGCGCGCGGCGAGCTCGGCGTCAAGGACTACGCGGACGCCGAGGTCTATGCGGATCAGACCCGGAAGCTTTCCGAAGCGTTGCTGCGCAAACGCAAGCTCGATGCCGAACCGCTGCTGCCCGTCGCCTTGGGCGCTTCCATTGAAGTGCACGCGCAGGCTTTGGCGGCGCAAGGCGGGCGCTCGGAAGCGGTCGGGTTCCTGCGCGACCAGTTGAAGCTGTTCGCCGGCACCTCCATCGTGGAGCGGATCGGCAAGAACCTCAACCTGCTGAGTCTCGAAGGCAAGCCGGCGCCGGAGCTGGATGAAAGCGACTGGATTGGGCCGAAACCGCCGTCAATTGCCAGCCTGCGCGGGCATCCCATGCTGTTATTTTTCTGGGCGCACTGGTGCACCGACTGCCGGGGAGAGGCCCCGCTGATTGCCGATCTGCAAAGAATCTACGCGCCGAAGGGTCTGGTGGTGATCGGCCCCACCAAGTTCTTTGGATCCACAACCGAGGGCGAAGATGCCACGCCGGCCGTGGAAAAGCCCTACATCGGCAAGATTCGCGGCCAATTCTACGGGATGCTGCCCCAAATGCCCGTACCTCTTAGCGCCGCTAATTTCGCGGCTTACGGGGCCAGCACCGTGCCCACAATCGTGCTGGTGGATGCCGCTGGTATTGTGCGCCTGTACCACCCGGGCGTCATGCCGGAAGCGGAATTATCCACCAGAATCCAAGCGATCCTGCGTAAATAGCTCAGGCCGACTTACGGTTCTGTTCTGGGGATCGCGTGGCGCGGAAGCGGTCATACTGCTGGAGCGACTCGATCAGCGCGTTGATCGTGGTGCGGCGTGAATATAAATGTTCCAGCTGCTTCCGGTAATCGATACCGATCTTATTGGGGAGGGAAGGTTTTCGGGCGAACATACTCCATGTGTACCAAAAGTTCTAAGCCAATACAATAGATAATGCCGGAAATTCCCGATGTATAATTAGGGGTTTTCGCTTACCCCTATTTAGGGGGATCGGAATATTATCTTCCTTTTGGATCTCGAAGAAAATGCAGGTAGTTTACATCGAAAACGGGCAGGTGACTCTCCGCAAGGCCCAGCGGCCATGGCGTCCGGAGAAGTTCGTAATGCTACGTTTATTGGTCGGCGGCATCTGCAATACGGACCTGGAACTTCAGCGAGGGTACTACGGATTTTCCGGCATACCGGGCCATGAGTTTGTGGCGGAGGTGGTGGAGGCGGATACCGGCGAGCTACTGGGCAAGCGCGTGGTTGGGGAGATTAATCTCGGCTGCACGCATTGCGAATGGTGCCGCAAGGGTCTGGGACGGCACTGCCCGCAGCGCACGGTTTTGGGGATTCTGAATCAGCCGGGCGCGTTCGCCGAGTTCTTCGTGCTGCCGGAGCGCAATCTGCACGTACTCCCGGATTCGATTCCAGCGGAGCACGCCGTCTTCACTGAGCCCTTAGCGGCGGCCTGCGAAATTCTCGACCAGGTGAACATTCCTCCCGGCGAAACCATCGCCGTGCTGGGCGATGGCAAACTCGGCCTGCTGATCGCGCAGGTGCTGGACGCGCACGGATATCCCGTGCGCCAATTTGGCCGGCATTGGGAGAAACTGCGCATCGCCGCCGCAGCCGGCATAATGACGGAGCTGACCGATGGCCAACTGCCGGTGGCGGAATTCGACTGGGTGGTGGATGCCACCGGCGACCCCGCCGGTCTGCGCGCCGCGGCGTCCATGGCGCGGCCGCGCGGCACGGTGATCCTGAAATCGACGGTGCATGGGCTGACGCCCGTTGACACGGCGCCCGTGGTGGTCAATGAGCTCACGCTGATCGGCTCGCGCTGCGGCCGGTTCGAGTTGGCGCTGCCGCTGCTCGAGCACGAATTGATCCGCGTGGAGGAAATGATCACCGGCCGTTTCAAGCTGGCGGATGCGCCGCAGGCGTTTGCGCGCGCAGCGGAACGCGGCGCGATGAAGGTGTTGCTGGAAGGTTAAAATGAAACCTCATGCTCCGCTACCCGCCGCTGTGTCTCGCTGCACTGGCACTCGCTGCATGTACCCAATCGACGCCCGCAGCCGATCCCGGCCTCGCCGCCGAAATCCAGCGGATTCGCGCCATCGATAATCACGCGCATCCCGTGCGCATCACCCAGCCCGGCGAACCCGCCGACCGTTTCTTCGACGCACTGCCGGTGGACAATATGGAACCGCAATCCGACCCCGTCAATCTGCGTCCTAACGCTCCTTCAATAGCCGATGCGTGGCGCGCGTTGTATGGAGCAGGCGGCGGGGACCAGCAACGCAAGCAGGCCGTGATGCAACAGAAAGGCGCCACATATCCCGAATGGGTGCTCGACCAGATGGGCGTCGAAACCATGCTTGCCAACCGCGTGTCAATGGGCCCGACTATTCAGCCGCCGCGTTTCCGCTGGGTTCCCTATGCCGATGCGCTGATCTTTCCTCTCGATAACTCGAAGCTCGCGGCCGTGAATTCGGACCGCACGTCGTTCTTCGCGCTGGAAGATCAACTGCGCGCGCGCTACCTCGAAGACGCGGGACTTTCCGCGCCTCCCGCGACGCTCGCCGAATATCTTTCGCGCGTGGTCACGCCGACGCTCGAAAGGCAGCGCCAGGGCGGCGCCGCCGCCGAGAAATTCGAAGCCGCCTACTTGCGTTCGCTCGCGTTCGACAAAGTGGATCGCGCCACCGCCGAACGTATTTATGCCGCCAAGGCGCCGGACTACAAACCGCTGCAGGATTTTCTCTTCCGCTACATCGCCGCCGAGTGCGGCCGCCTTGGAATGGCTGTCCACATCCACACCGAGGCCGGCGCCGGCGGTTACTTCGACGTAGCCGGCGCCAATCCGCTGAATCTCGAATCGGTGCTGGACGACCCCGATCTGCGCAAGACCAAATTTGTGATGCTGCATGGCGGATGGCCGTTCCTCGGCGAGATCACGGCGCTGCTCACCAAGCCCAACGCGTATCTCGATTTCTCCGCCCAAGACCTGGCTCGCACGCCCGCGGCGCTCTCGCACACCTTGCGCGAATGGCTCGAGTTCGTTCCCGAGAAGATATTGTTCGCCACCGACGCCTATCCTTACAGCGCCGAAATGGGTTGGGAGGAATCCGGATGGATCGCCGCGCGGACGGGACGCCAGGCGCTGGCCATCGCCCTCACCGGCATGATGCGCGACGGCGAAATCACGCGCGCCCGCGCCTCCGAGCTGGCGCGCATGGTCCTGCGCGACAATGCCCGGGCGCTTTACGGATTCGAATGACGCAATTCGACGCAATTCTCTTCGATTTCGACGGAGTTCTGATCGATAGCGAGCCGTTGCACTGGGCGTGCTGGGCCGAAGTCCTGAAGCCGCTTGGTGTCACTCTCGAATGGGAGTTCTACCGCCGCCAATGCATCGGGATTGACGATCGGGAGATGCTGCGCATGATGGCCACGCAATCCGATCCACCGCGCGATTGGGAGGAGCTGTGGGCGCACTATCCCGCCAAGAGGGAACTGTTCCGCGACCGCACCCTGAAGGCGCCGCCGTTCGACCCGGGGCTCGACGGTTTCCTGGCGGAGATGCACGGGCAGTACAAGATGGCGGTGGTCACCTCGAGCGCCCGCTCCGAGATCGAGCCGCTTTTGCAGGCTGGCGGCCTACGCGGCTATTTCGAAACGATGGTCTGCGGCAAGGAAGCCGGTGCGCACAAACCCGCCCCGGAGCCCTACCTGATGGCGGCCCGATTGCTCGGCGCCAGCCACCCGCTGGTGGTGGAAGACTCCGCCGCGGGTACTGCCAGCGGCCGCGCGGCCGGGTTCGAAGTGCTCGCCGTGCAGAGCCCGGCGGATGTCCCGGAGTTAGTGCGTCAGACACTGGCGCGGGCGCATGGCTTGGGGTGAGCGGCAACCGGTAGAACCGCGCGCGCATCGTAGGCCCGGACCATAACCTGCCGGCAGTGCCGATTGGCCGCCGGTCTAGCCGCCGGATGACTTTACAATTCTCAGCCTCTATCCTCGGAACACAAGGAGATATACTCAGAACACAAGGAGAAATTTCAATGCGTTGTCTCTACGGATTTGCGCTTGTAACTACCGCGCTGATTGCCTTCCCAGTTGGCTCTTGGGCACAGCAGCCCCCTCCCGCGCAGGGCCAGGGCGCCCCAGGACGCGGCCCAAGAGTCGGTGGACCCGGCAGTCCCACAGCGGATGGGTCGCGCGCGGTGTCCGACGGCGGCATTAAGATCGCCGGATGGGAGGGCAAGGTCGATGCAGGCGAAGAAAAAGCCGGTATGACGATCAAGGATGCAATGCTGGCGAAGGAAGGAGACAGCCTTCATGTGGTCACCGGTCCCGCGGTTTCCTATTGGAAGGCGGGCGACAAGGCTTCCGGCAACTACACGGTGAAAGCGACCTTCCTGGAACCCAAATACATGAACCTGAATACCCACCCGCATCCGTACGGCGTGTTCATCGCGGGCAATGACGAGGGAACTCCGGCCCAGACCGATCTGTACTGCGCAGCGTATGGAAACGGAAACTTTATCGTCCGGGGATTTGGACCGGCGCCGTTCCAGATGAACGGGCGAGGCGAGGCGAACGCCGCCGTCCACAAGGCTGCGGGAACCGGGCAGCCGGTGACGCAGGAGATCGCATTGTCTGTCAAGGACGGCAAAGTTGAGTGCGCCATCAACGGGACCGTGGTTGCAAGCTACGACAAGAGCGCGCTGGTGATGGACGGCAAGCTGAAGTCGACCGACGGTTTGTACGGCCTCCGCTTCGCCCACAATACCGAAGTCATGGTCACCGGCCTGACTTTAACTAAGAACTAAAGGAAACCCGCGATGGGCGGGCGTGGCCGGCACGGCCCCCAGGCTTCCGGCGGATACATGCAGCGGTGTCGCTATTGCGCGGCGACCCCACATCCAACCATTTTCGAACGATGGTGCGCCCGGCATGACTCGAACATGCGACCTTCTGGTTCGTAGCCAGACGCTCTATCCAACTGAGCTACGGGCGCGGCTTTGGTAGGAACGACTCTTCCACTTTACCCAACCGCGCGCCCCTTTCGCAAGCGCGGCCATCTGGCAAAATAACAGTGTCCCATGACCGACCGCCTTTACTACACCGATTCCTACCTGCGCGGCTTCACGGCGCATGTCACCGGCCACGCCGATGAGGGCCGCACCGTGTACCTCGACCGCACCGCTTTTTACCCCACCTCCGGCGGACAGCCGTTCGATCTCGGGTCCATCGCGGGCGTTGCCGTGCTCGACGTGGCCGACGAAGACGAGCGCATCGCGCATAAGCTTGCCGGGGTTGTCGATGCCGGGTCCGTCGAATGCGCGGTCGATTGGCGCCGCCGTTTCGACCACATGCAGCAGCACACCGGCCAACACCTGCTCTCGGCCGTCTTCGAGGAGTTGTTCCATCTCAAGACCGTCAGTTTTCACCTGGGGGCGGAAAGCGCCACCATCGATATCGAAGGCGGCGCGGTGGATCCGCGCGTCATTCTCGAGGCCGAGCGGCGCGCCAATGAGATCGTGTTTGAAAACCGCCCGGTGACGGTGGAATTTCAGGACGCGGCCGAGGCGCAGGGTCTGCGCAAACCGTCCGGCCGCGAGGGCACGCTGCGCATTATCTCGATTGACCGGCTGGACCGCAGCGCGTGCGGCGGTACGCACGTCCGCGCCACCGGCGAGATCGGGGCGGTCCTCATCCGCAAGCTGGACAAAATTCGCCAGACCGTGCGCGTGGAATTTCTTTGCGGAGCGCGCGCGGTGCGGCGGGCCCGCGCCGATTACGAAGCGCTCGCGAAAGCCGCGCAACTTTTCTCTTCGCCGCTCGACGAAGTGCCGGCCGTGCTTGCCGCTCAGATGGAAGCCGCGCGGGCGGCCGAGAAGACCCAGCGCAAGCTGGAACTCGACCTCGCGGCCTATCGGGGCAACGAGCTATACCGAAATACCGCGCCTGGCGCCGACGGACTCTGCCGCGCCGTTCAGCGGAGCGCGCGCGGCAATCTCGAAGAATTGCGCGCCGTGGCGCAGAACTTCACGGCGCAGCCGAAAGCCGTCTTCATCTCCGCCTTGGAGGAGCCGCCGTCGGTTCTATTCGCCGTTTCCGCAGATTCCGGAATCGACGCCGGTAAGGCGCTCAAGGCCGCGCTGGCGGAAGCCGGCGGACGCGGCGGCGGCAATGCCAGAATCGCGCAGGGCAGCGTGCCCGAGGCCGGGCTGTTGGAGCGTGTGATCGAGAAGCTTTCTGGACGAACAGTAGCGCCTGCTCGGTCGGGATGAGCGGGTTGACCGGTAGTGCGGTCATACCCGCGTAGACCTCCGCCAGAGTGTGCAAAGCGAGCCGATTTCTTCTTGTCGGCAGCGGCGACAAGCTTAAGGCTGGCAGAATGATCCGGGCGCCCACGCCAGAATGCGGCGATGAGGATTGACCTATCGAAAAATTCCTTCATCCAGTCAGTTCGCGAAGACGTTTCTCCCGCAACCGGTCGATCAGATCCGGGATGGAAGCCTTCGTCGGCTCGCCGTGGTAAACCCACACGCCGCACTCCTTCTTTAGGAGTGCCTCGGGGCGAAACGGGCGAAGCGTGATCTGATCGCCGTCGCTTTCGAGTTGCAGCGTATCACCTGGGCCAAGGCGCAGTTCTTGGCGCAGGATCTTGGGAATCACGAGGCGTCCGGCCCGATCGAGAGTGAGTTTGGCGGTCATTTTGGACACGTCGAGTGGGAACACCCAATTTTCAAACCCATTTTAAGCGTGGGAAGAAGGCCCATCGCAAGGACCCGCCTGGCCGGCGCTTGGTCGGCGCTGCCGCTCTCGCTGCCCGCCTCACGCCAACTCTACCGGATGGCTACCAGCTTCTCGATCTCGGCGCGCAGGTTCTCTTCCTGCTTTGCATCGTCGTTCAGTATGGCATCCGAGCCTTGAAATTGCTCGCGGATGATGCCGTGCCGGTCGATAAATGCCAGCATCGGCATGTGCGGAACGGACGACACCGGATGTTGCAGGAAGCTCAGAACGCCAACCGTGTCGGTGCTGTAGCCCACCGGAAAATTAGGCTGGAAGTGCTTGATGAAGTTCGGAACGTCGGCTGCCGCGCCATCGTTGACGGCGCACTCGATTACCTGCAATCCCTTGGCTACGAACTCGGTCTGCAGTTTTACCAGCAACCCCGTTGTGTACTGGCAGTGTGAACAGGTGGTGAGGATGAACGCCAGTACCAGCGGCTTGCCGCGATATTGGCTCAACTCTATCGGCTTGGCGCCGTTCATCTGAATCTGCAGATCGGTGGCTTTCCGCGGTAGTACAGCCGCGCCCGCCGCGATCGCCATCAGACACACGGCGGCCAGGAGAAACTTACGCATAACTTAAGTATATCCCCGAAGCGGCGGCAATCTTGCCTTGCAGGGAAAAGAACCGGCGGCAAGATCGCCGGGCATTACCGGGGAACGTCGGGCGCCAGCCCTTCCACGCTGGTCACGATCGCGCCGGTGCGCCGCAGCTCAAAGCGGCCGTCGTCGCCCGAGCCGTTCAACTGATCCACCGATTCCGAACTCACGGTCATCTGCTTCCACTTCTTCTTCATCACCTGCCGGTAGGCCTCGAAATAGCGGCGCGCCGTATCCTCATCGTCCCATTCCACGGCATAAAGGAGCGTTACCCGCCCGGCTTTTTTGTTTTCCACCAGTTCGAAGTTGCAACCGCGCCAATGCGGCGCCATCTCATCCGCGCTGGCGGCATCGAGATATTGCCGCAGCAGGATCTGATGCTCCAACTCGCCCAGCGTGCCTCCCACCAGTCCTTTGTAGCCGTGCGGCAGTTTCGGGTCGGGCAGCTTCGGATCGGTGGGTTTGATCCCCTTGAAATAGGTTTCCGGTTGCATGATCTGTTGCGTGGATAATGGCGGGTGCTCGAATACTTCGCCGAAGCTCGGTTTGCCGTCGCGCTGAAAAACGGCGTTTTGAAACAACATGCCCTTGGTGTAGGGGAAGACCAGCGTGTCGCGTAGATAGAGCGGCTCGTTATCGAATACCGGATACTGGCTGCCGCCGGAATCGCTCAGCTTACTCATGGCGTCCACCAAGCCGGGCGAATTCTTCAACGACTGCCCGTTCCTTCGCGCCAGAAACTCCGACATCAGCCAGGTTGCCTGGCCTTCCATTACCGCCAGTCGCGCGGTGGACCCGTCATCGTTCTTGCGTCCCTGGCGGATGAACTTCGCCAGGTTGTAATTCTGATCGGCCAGCGCATGCCCCAACTCATGGGCCAGCACCGGCTCTTGCGATTCGGTCGAGGTCGATTCGGTAAGGAACAGCTTCTTCTTGTTGTAATCGTAGAAAGCGGCGGCCTGCTCGGTAAGCAGATCGACCGTATTTTTGGCCAGATCGAAATCGGCCGGCACGAAGCCGAATTTTTTCAGTGTCAACTCTTCAGCGCGTATTTCGTCAGGCTTGGCAGCTTCTTTGATGCGATCCTTAAGGAATTTATTCACGTCGGCTTTGGTGATGAAGGCGCACGGAACCGGGTGATGCAGCTTCATGCCGGTAATTTCGGCCAGTTCGGAAAGAATCGCCGGTACCTGGCTGCAAACCGCGCTCGGATCGGGGGCTGGCGCTGCCGCCAAACAACCCGCGAAAAGGAAAATCCAAGCGCCAACTGCAACGGTGCCGTGTTTTTGGGGCATCAGGCTTTAGGATAATGCGCGGTACAATGGTGGAGCAATTATGCCAGAAGATAAACTTTTCAAAGCGGAATACCTGGGCAGCGGAACATTTGTGATCAGCAAGCCCAAGCGCAAAAAGATCAAGATGCGTCAATCGCAGTTGAAAAATCCGAAACGCGGTTCGCGCAAATAACCTGGAGACAGGGAGTGCCCGCTTAATGCCGGATGCGGCGATCCGCATTCATGATGCGAAACAGACCTTCGAGGGCGGCCTTCTGGAGAACGAACGCTCCCGCGAAACTCCCAACCACCGCCCCCACTATCACGACTGCGTCCATTTTCGTATCCTCCCGCTATGAGAGTGAGCAATCGGTGTGCCATACCGCGACGCGCCTCTATGGGCTGCGAATGCGTGAAGAGGAGCCCGGATTTGAGGATTATGCTCCAAAGAGCAGGTGGGGTAGTCGGGGGACGCCAACTGCGGGGAAATAGGTGCGGTACGGTGCGGGCCGTAACCCCTCTTCGATTTTCACGTTACCGGACGCAATCTTTCGCGCAGCCCGGCTTCGCTTGTAAACCATTGAAATAAAAAAGAAAATAAATCGCAATATCCTGTGACCGCGTTTTGTGGCACACTGTGAGCCGCCTTCACGGATTGACCAGCGGACGCATCGGGACTTAAAATAAACATTAGCCGAATTAGATCAGTGCAGTGAGCGGTGCGCCGTATGAACGCTACACGCCTTTCCATCGTTTGTATTTCCATATCCATTCTGCTCGGGTTATCGCTTGCCACGCCGCAGCAGCAGACCACGCCGCCAGCCACGGCTCCAACCACGTCCCAACAGCAGAGCCCTCCGCCATCGCAAAGCGAAACCAACGCCAAGCCGCTGACTGAGAAACAGCGCAAGGCGAAGGAGAAGAAAGCGCGTGAGGAACTCGCCACCCCATATAAAAAGTGGTTGAACGAAGACGTGGGCTACATCATCACCGATGAAGAGCGCGCGGCTTTCAAGGCAACCAACAACGACGAAGAGCGCGAGCAATTCATCGAGCAGTTCTGGCTGCGCCGCGATCCCACTCCGGATACCGAAGAGAACGAATTCAAGGAAGAGCACTATCGCCGCATCGCCTATGCGAACGAGCACTATGCGTCTGGCATTCCGGGCTGGAAGACGGATCGCGGCAAGATCTACATCACCTTTGGGCCTCCCGACGAAATTGAGGACCATTCCTCCGGCGGCTTCTATGAACGGCCTCCCGAAGAAGGCGGCGGCGAGACTTCCACGTTTCCGTTCCAGCAGTGGCGCTATCGCTACATAGACGGCATCGGCAATAACATCATCATCGAGTTCGTCGACCCCACCATGTCCGGCGAGTTCCGTATGACCAGCGATCCTTCCGAAAAGGATGCGCTGCTCTATGTTCCCGGCGCCGGCCTCACCATGATGGAATCGATGGGCCTTTCGGATAAGACCCAGCGCTTCAACAATACCGACGGAACCCACCTGGGGCAAGCCTTCGGCGGCCAGCCGGAGAGCATGAATGAATTCAACCGCATCGAGCAGTTCGCCAAGTTGCAGCAGCCGCCGAAAATCAAGCTGACCGATCTGGAATCCGATGTCCGTTCCAAAGTCAGTTACAACATCCTGCCCATGAAGGTGCGCGTCGATTACTTCCCCATTACCGAATTTTCGGTAATTGCCACCATCACCGTGCAATTCGACAACAAGGACCTGCAGTTCCGGTCGAAAGATGGAGTGGAGAAGGCGGAGCTCGAAATCCTGGGCCGCATCACCACCATGACCCGGCGCAATGTAGCCACGCCGTTTGACGATCCGGTAAGCATTCCGTTCCCGCCGTCCATGCTGCAACAAGCTAGCCAAAACAAGTCCATCTATTCCAAGGCAGTGCCGCTGGGGCCGGGGACGTACCGCCTCAGCGTAGTGGCCAAAGACGTTGTGGCGGGCAATGTTGCCGTTCAAGACCTGCCCATCACGGTGCCGCGGATCGACCCCGATAAGTTAGGCGCCAGTTCGCTCATATTGGCCGATATCATGGAGCACGTTCCCATGAAGAGCATCGGAACCGGGATGTTCGTCATCTCGGATACCAAAGTGCGGCCGCGCCTGGGCAATGCCTTCAAGCAGGATGAAAAAATCGGTATCTATGTGAAGTTGTATAACTTTAAGGCGGATGAGAATACCCACAAGCCTTCCGGCCAGATCACCTATGAGCTGACGCACACCGGGTCCGCCGACAAGATTTTCGATTTTACCGAGAACGTGGACCAGATACCGGAAGCCAATGCCAGCCAGATTACAATTGAAAAATTTCTGAGTATCAAGGACTGGAAGTTGACCCCTGGGTCGTACACTTTAAGGATGAAGGTTGTGGACAAGAACGGCAATCAAACCCTCCCCTTGACGGCCCAATTTACGGTAACCTAATTTTGAGCGCTGATCGATTGTAGAGGTCCCGCTCGGTTCGAGGCGTCGGGGAAGCGCCGCGGATGTTGGAGAAGAAGACGCACAGAACGGTTACGCTGCTGATTACGGGACTCGCCTGCCTCGCCGGCCCGCGCTGGGCTGTAGCGGGAGATCTGCCCAAACTCTCCGGGGCCATTGCAGGCGTGGTTCGCGGCACGGCCGGCATTCCGCAAATGGGCGCGACGGTAGTCTTATACAACCGCCAGCAGCGCCAAATCGGCAAGGTCCTCAGCGACGATCACGGCGAATTCAAGATGCTAGGTTTGACGCCGGCGGTCTACTCCATCAAGGTTTCACTGGCCTCTTTTATCCCCGCCGCCCGGGAGGTTCTGGTACAGCCCGGAATGCGTAGCGTGATGAACGTGAATTTAAGCACGCTATTCAGCACCATCCAATTTGGCTATCCGTCGGTCGAGAGCGGTAATATTATGACCGACGATTGGAAATGGGTGCTCCGCAGCGCGTCTTCCACCCGGCCGGTTTTGCGTTTTGCCGATCCGGACCCGGCGTCTTTGCCTTCGTCTACAACTGAACACGCCGATGTGTTCTCCGAGACACGCGGCTTGGTGAGTTTATCCGCCGGTGAAGGCTCGCTTTCCATGGGATCCGCTTCCGAAGCCGACGTCGGCACGGCCTTTGCCGTGGAGACCGCGCTGAATGGCAACAGCTTGCTCCAGTTCGCGGGAAATATCGGATACGGCTCCGTCACTGGCTCGCCCGCCACCGCGTTTCTGACCAGCTATAGCCGCGATCTCGGCGATAGTGCGCCCGTATTTTCGGTCACGATGCGGCAGATGTTGCTGCCAGGCCGCGCCGCGAATGCGAATTCCGGGCAAGATACGGCGCTGCCGATGATCCGGAGCTTATCCGCAGCCGTCGACGATCAGTATAAGGTTGACGACAACGTCACTCTTGAGTACGGCTTCGCCATGGATTCAATCTCGTTCGTCAACCACGTGAATTACTATAGCCCCTACGCCCGCCTGACGTATGTGATGGACCCGGATACCAAGGTAGTATTCGCGTATAGTTCCGGCAACGCCCGGCCCGATTCGAATGGCGCAACCTCCGGCGACGAATCTTTGCAGCGCGATATTGCCGCGCTGGGCGTATTCCCGAGAATGTCGCTGCTCGATGGGCAGTCGAAGGTGCAACGCGGCCAGGAATACGAGATCGTTTACACGCACAAATCCGGATCGCGCATTTACAGCGCATCCGTCTATCGCGAGGACATCACCAACGCCGCCATTACTTTATCCGCCCCGGCCGGCTTCTTCGCGAGCGACGTGCTGCCCGACGTCTTTTCCGGCAGTTCGGTGTTCAATGCGGGCAATTTCCAGAACAACGGCTGCGCTGCTTCGGTGACGCAGAATTTGGGAAGCAATGCGAGCGTCGCCATGATTTACGGCGATACCGGCGCGCTCACGGTGGTCTCGCCCGGCCCGGTGAGCAATAGTCCGGATGAGTTGCGCTCCATGATCCGCGCCGGCCGGCGGCAGGTTGCCGCTTCGCGCGTCTCCGCCACCGTGCCGCATGCCGGCACGCGCGTCGCCGCCAGCTATCAATGGATGGGCGGACGCCGCGCTGCCATGGAGGGCAATCTCTACTCCGCCGATTCCATGCAGCCGGAGCAGGGCATGAACATTTTGATCCGCCAGCCGATTCCCGGCTTCGGGCGCCACGTGGAAGCTAACGCCGATATTCGCAATATGCTGGCGCAAGGTTATCTGCCGTTGAACGCCATTGGCGGCCAGCGCATCCTGCTGGTACAGAATCCGCGTAGCGTACGCGGAGGCTTGAGTTTCACCTTCTAAACCTGTGGCCATGGCTGATGCTGTGGCTGCCCCCCTTGTTCTCTTCAGTCTCAACGCTTTCGTCACGTTGCGCCTTTTCCACTCCGATTACATCGCTCAGATGCCCTCTATCGAGGGGGCCTTTATCGGATTGGCGCGGTACATCCGCGATCATTTTCCGGATCTGAGCTGGATGCCGCTATGGTACGGCGGCATTCCATTTCCCGATAATTACCCGCCGCTGCTGCATACGCTGGTGGCTGCGGTTTCGGGCCTGGGAGGCATTTCAGCCGGATTGGCCTATCACGCCGTCACCGCCACGCTTTACTGCCTGGGTCCGGTCGCTCTCTACTGGGCCGCGCGGCGCCTGGGCGCAGACCGGCTGGCGGCGTTTCTTGCGAGTCTCGGCTACTCGCTGCTTTCGCCATCGATCTGGCTCGGGACGGACTTGCGCCACGATATCGGCGGATGGTTCGCGCCATGCCGCCTCGATGCCATGGCGCGTTGGGGCGAAGGGCCGCACATCGCGTCGCTGGCGCTGTTGCCGGTGGCCGTCGGCCTGCTGCATATCGCCTTGCAGCGGCGCCAGCCCCGGTGGTACTTTGCCGCCGCGGCCGCCATGGCGGCGGTAGCGCTGGCCAATTGGATTGGCGGCATGGCGCTGGCGCTGGCGGCAGGCGCGTATCTGTTGGCGCAGCCACAACTATGGGCGCGCATCGCAGCGATCGCTGTCTGGGCTTACGCGCTGGCGGCTCCATTCGTGACTCCCTCGACCATCGCCACCATTCAAGCCAATGCGCCGATTGTAGCCGGAGGATATAAGCCCAATCACTGGTTGGAGGCAGGCTTCCTTGGCGGAGCGCTGCTGCTGGCGTGGAGTTTGCGCCGGACCGGTTGGCAACTGCCTGCGCGTTTCGCCCTTTTGCTGTTGTATCTCGCAGCCGCCATCACGCTTTGCGCTTATTGGTTCAAGCTCTCGATCATTCCGCAACCCGAGCGCTATCACCTGGAAATGGATTTGGCCTTCTGGCTAGCTGTAGCCCTCTGTGCTACAACGCCGCAAAGTAGGGCGGACCCCCTGGTCCGCGCGGGACCCCCCGGTCCCGCTCTTCGGCAAGCGAAA
>Ga0302325_10013135_pt1 | contig 17700 bp, 12 predicted proteins | sample Palsa_T0_2_FD_201948 | JGI IMG/M metagenome (GOLD analysis project Ga0302325, IMG submission 201948) | Peat permafrost microbial communities from Stordalen Mire near Abisko, Sweden - Palsa_T0_2 | ecosystem: Environmental > Terrestrial > Soil > Palsa > Peat permafrost | place: Sweden: Abisko...
AGAAGAAGAAGGTCAGCGCCAGCGAGATGGCCGCCGCCAGCCAGAAGGCGACGGGCGTGTCATTCAGGGAGCGATCGAGGCCGTCGAAGAGCGTCAGGGCGATCAGTGTGTTGGCGATGAGCCGGCCGACAGCCGTTACAACCAGAAGCTCGCTACGGTGCTGAATCGTCGGCTCGAGCCAGCGAGTTCTGCCGGTGTGCTCGAGATATTGCTCGAGACGCAGGCGGGAGATATCCCGCAGGGAGTAGTTGAGAGTCGCCAACAGCAGCGACGCCAGCGTCGCCACGGTAACCGCCGCCACATAGAAATAGGCAGGCATTAGTCGGCTCCGGAGCGGCGGGGTTTAGGCTCGGAGCGGAAAACAGGCCCGACTCCCAAGGCAGTGAGGATCTGGTCTTCGCGACGATGCATGAGCTGAAAACCCCGGTCGGTTCTATCGTCGAACCCGCACAGATGCAACATCCCATGCACGGCATAGAGCAAAAGCTCCTGCTCGACCTTGCCGCCGCGGCGTCGGGCCTGCCGGCGGGCTTCTGGAACACAAATGGCTATTTCTCCAGCGGTTACACGCCCGCGGGGGTTGGTATCCAGCTCGAAAGTGAGCACATCGGTTGGACCGACCAACCCCAGAAACTCGTGATGAAGTTCCGACATCCGCCGATCGCCAACCAAGGCAACCGACAACTCGCATAGCGGCGATCGGACCATCGAGTGAACCCGACGAATCTGCCGGCGGAGTAGGGGGATGAACCTGGCAGCGGCGGGGGAACTGGCAGAAATTGCCAGATCGAAGGCGTGCATCACCGCTGGTTGAGATGGCGTCATTGACCCAATCACGCGCTTCGGATGACCGGCCCCTGCGGGAGGGGTGCGGCGGCAAGGTTGGCGGTGGAGGGGTAGGCGATGCGGCCGTGGTAGATCGCCAGGAGCGACTTGATCATCGACCGCTCCATCTGCTCCAGATCGCGCATGGTCAGGGAGCATTCGTCAAATTGCCCATCCATCAGCCGCTTCATCGCCAGCTCGTGAACCAATGCTTCCACCCGGCTGGCGTTGGGCTCCACCAGTGTGCGCGTGGCGCTTTCAACCGCGTCGGCCAGCATCACCACCGCCACTTCACGCGTCTTTGGTTTCGGGCCGGGATAGCGGAATTGGTGCTCGCTGATGGCGGGCATATCCGGCTGCTGCTGGTCGTGCTGTGAAACTGCCGCCCGATAGAAGAACTCGACCAGCGTGGTGCCGTGATGCTGCTGAATAAAGGGAACGATGCTGGTCGGGAGGTTGTATTCATGGGCCAGCTCCACTCCGTCGCGGACGTGCCCGGTGATGATCATCAGCGAGACGTTGGGGCTGAGATTGAGATGCCGGCTCTCGCCGCCGCTCTGGTTTTCGACGAAGTACTCGGCTTTATTCATCTTGCCGACATCGTGATAGTAGCTGGCAACGCGGCAGAGCAGGGCGTTGGCGCCGATTGCCGCCGCCGCGGCCTCGCTGAGCGTGGCCACCTGCAGGCTGTGATTGTAGGTTCCCGGGGCTTCGGTCTGGAGCCGTCGCAACAGCGGCTGACTCACATCGGCCAACTCAAGTAACGTCATCGCAGTGGTGATGCGGAACGCCTTTTCGACGAACGGCAAAATCCCCAGGACGACGAACCCGACCGCCAGTCCCGCCGCACCCGCGTAGAGGCAGTTCCGAAGGACAAACGTCCAGGGATCGAAGGCGGTCAGCCCCGCTGCCGCGGTGGCGACCACCATCGCTATCGCCGCGGCTCCACCGATCTCGATCAGCTTGCTGCGCGTGCGGATCTCATCGAGCAGGAAACAGGTCACCAGCACGCCCACCCAGATAATAATGAAGAACGGGACGCCCTCGTTGAGCGCCAGCGTGGCGAGTGAGCCATGCATCGTGGCGATGCCGATTCCGAAGCGCTGGTCGTAAGCGATGGTGAGAATCATCGCCACCAGCAGTGTCGGGGCGATGCCGAAGAGGTAGAGCGGGCCGTTGCTCAATCCGGCCAGCTGATTGAGCAGCAACATCGCCAGCAGAAGGCCGGCGATGGCGACTGCGCGGGCGTGATTGGTGACGATCCTCGGCTGATAGCGCGCGATGTACCCGCTGATCATGACGGTCATGATCAGCGCGAACAACGCCGTTCCCAGTTTCGCGCTCCAGCGTGTTCCCTTGATCGTGCTGAGGTATTCATCGTTCTCCGCCTTGAGCAGTTGCCAGTCTTGCGCGTCGAGTGCCTTGGAGCCCGGCACGAGCAGAAAGTCTTTAGGATATCGGCGCAGGCCCGAATCGGACGAGACGCTGTTGAAGGCGGCTTGCCGCGCATCGGCCGTTGCGACGGCGTCAAGCTGGTAATTGGGACCAAGCTGCGAGAGCGCGTAGTCTACAATCTTGGGCTGCAAGGAAAGCAGGAAATGGACTTGCGCCACATCCGCCAGAATCGCCCGCAGGTCGTCTGAATGGGGGACGAACGTCCGCTCCGGATCGATCGCTCCCTCGCCCTCAATTCGAATGTTGCGGTGCGCCCGAATATCTTCGGTGCGCTCTTCGGGAGCCAGGATGTAGATCGGCCATTTCTGGCCCCCAGCGAGGATGCGATAGTCGCGCAGCGCCTTGGTGAATGCGGTAACCTCGCGGGCGAAGGTCTTGTGTCTGCCGACGGACAGGTATTGGCGCAGGGCAGTCAGAGAGCCGCCGTCGAAGATGTCGCGCAGGTCTGCCGGGAGCGCGTCGGGGCTCCCCTCTGCCGTGCGATCCGGAAGGGCCAGCAGCGATTGTTCCAGCGAGCCCCAGATATCGGTGTTAGGCATGGAATTGTAGACGCGGGGTTCCTGTTCGGCCCGCTCGCGCTGAATGTCGTGAAGCTGATCGGGGTCGTTATACCGGAACGCCACCCTGCTCACGATGTCGTGGGGGATCCACTGACCGGGGCGGTAGTGCATAACGCCCTGGCGAAGACTGAGGATCATCGTCGCGACAAGGAAGAAGAGGCCGGCGATCGCGATCGACTCGACGACGCCCTCTTTGCGCAACCGGTGCCAGCGTGAGGCGGACGTATCCGCCCGGCTCTTGCGCCGAATCTCATCACGACGAACCCGACTGGACTCGATTGAAGGCATGGGTGTTCGCGGCGTGCCAGGGTACCCCTAGCGACCGCTCCTTTCGTACGCGTTGACGATGCTCTGCACGAGTCGATGGCGAACGATGTCTTGGGCATCCAGTGCGACGATACCAATTCCCTTGATTCCTCGCAGCTTGTTAATCGCGTCCATCAGCCCGCTGCGCGTGCCATCGGGAAGATCGACCTGGCTCGCGTCGCCGGTGACGATCATCTTCGAGTCGTGCCCAAGCCGGGTGAGGAACATGAGCATCTGCGCGGCCGTGGTGTTCTGTGCTTCGTCGAGGATCACGGCGCAGTCGTTGAGGGTTCGGCCGCGCATGAAGGCGAGGGGAATCACTTCGATCACGTCGTTGACCATGAACCGCTTGACCTGCTCGAAGTCCATCATGTCGTGGAGGGCGTCAAAGAGGGGGCGAAGGTAGGGATTGACTTTCGCCTGCAGATCGCCGGGGAGAAAACCGAGCCGCTCGCCGGCCTCGACCGCCGGTCGAGCCAATACCAGTCGGCGGGCGCGGCCGCTCTTCAGCAAACTCGCGGCGGCGGCTACGGCGAGATAAGTCTTTCCGGTTCCGGCGGGACCGGTGCAGAACGTCAGGTCGTGATTCTGGATCGTCTGGATATAGCGTTTCTGCCCTTCGGTCTTGGGGCGGATGGCGTGACCCTTGGCGTAGACGTCGATCTCGTCGGCGGAACGCTCGCGCATTTCGTCGACGGCGCTGCCGATTGCCAAACCGACGTCTTCGACGCTAAGCCAGTCCTGCCGGCGCAGCTTGCGCTGCATCTGATCCAGCACGGCGGCCGCCCGACCGACCTGAGTGCGGTCGCCCGAGAGGCGCAGCTCGTCGTCACGGCTGATCACCTGAACACCAAAGGTATCGCGAATCATACGCAGATGCCGGTCCGCAGACCCAAAGAGGGCCAGCTTCTTGTCCGGCTGTTCAAGAGTAATATTGAGGTCCACAGCTTGGAGAAAACAACGTTTATGCCATCGGCATTGCAACTAACTCGGCGCGGTTGATTTAGCCGACATTGTTGCCATCCTACCCGGGTATGTCGAGAAGTGGACGTTCCAATAACAAGGAATTTACCGCTCCGGGACGCCGGAGTCTCATAAGATGCGTTGGGTGTGACGGTTAAGCGCGAAGCGCGAACAGGCTAAAAAGCAGGTAGGCGAATGGGGCGGCAAAGAGGGGGCTGTCGATTACGTCGAGAATGCCGCCAAAGCCGGGAATCAGGCGCCCGCTGTCTTTTACCTCCGCGTCGCGCTTCATCAGGCTCTCGAGCAGGTCCCCAATTTGTCCGATCCCGCCGATCACCACGCCAAAGATGAATCCCTTGTGGGGGCTGAGTTGCACGTCTGTCACGAAGTGTGCGCAGATCATTCCAACGAGCCCGGCGGTCAGCATCCCGCAGACCAAGCCCTCCCAGGTCTTTCCCGGGCTCAGCCAGACGATCAGCTTATGGCGGCCGAAAGCCCGGCCGCCAAAATAGGCGCCGATATCGGTGAATTTGACGACCAGCAGGATCATCAACACCACCATCGTGCTGCCGCTGAAATGCAGTGAATGCTTCACGCGAATGGCCATCAGAAACCACGCAAGCCCGCCGAGATACAGCGTCGCCAAAACGGTGCCGGCCATTCGCACGATGGCTCGGTCGCTCTGTCTGTCCCACGCTCGGCGGCCGGCCGAGAGGAGCATGACGCAGACAATGATCGTTGCCAACGAAGACGCCGCGATCACCTGAAATTTGGGCAATTGCGTGAGAAACGCGTGCAGCGTGAGCGCCCCGCAACCGAAGGCGGCGATTCCCCGATAAGGGCGAACCTGCTCGGCCGTGAAAAGCGTCGCCAATTCCATGACGGCAACCGGCAGGACGATCAACAGCAGCACAAGCAAGCCAACCCCGCCCAGTCCGTGATTGACCGGGTGGTCCCGATGCCAGCTGATCATCCACGGCTTCGTCCATCTCTCAATGGCGTTGTCGAGCCAGAGCAGGCAGAAGAGCCCCGCGAGCATCAGCGAGCCGAAAGTAAGACGATTTCTTAGCGCGGGTTCCATCGGTCACAAAGGCTGGGTTATCGTGGAGCATTCTCCGTGGCATGCTTGGCATGGGCGTCGGGGCCATGTTGGCCGCGCGGAGCAGAAGTGATGCTTGGATATCACGAGTTGTGTCTGTTCTTTGCCATCTACACGGGCAGGATGCCCGTGCCACGGAGAAAGGTTCATCACTGCAAGAGTGTTCAGCTCAACGTATTGGTCCGGTCCAGCGCGCCGAACCGGCGATTGCGGCTGGCGAACGCGTGCAGGGCTTCGTGCAGATTGTCGATCCCGAAGTCGGGCCAGAGAACAGTGCTGATAAAAAGCTCCGCATAACTGATCTGCCAGAGCAGGTAGTTGCTGACGCGCATTTCGCCGGCGGTGCGGACGAGCAAGTCGGGGTCGGGGATGCCGGCGGTATACAGATGCTGCGAAATGGTCGATTCCTGAATCTGCTCGGGCCGAAGTTGCCCGGTGCGCACCTCCTCGGCGATGGCCCGCACGGCATCGGTTATTTCGGCCCGGCTGCCATAATTCAGAGCCAGTATGAGCGTCAACCCATCGTTTTTGCGAGTTTCCTCCAGCGTTGCCTCCACTTCATCCAGAACCGGCTGCGGCAGATTATCCAGCCGGCCGATCTGGCGAAAACGGATGTTGTTTTCCATCATCGTCGGGCGCTCGCTTCGCAAATAATCGATGTACATCTGCATCAGGAAAGAGATTTCCCCGGCGGGCCGTTTCCAGTTTTCCAGGCTGAAGGAATAGAGCGTGAGGTAATCCGGCCCGCCCCGCTCCCGGCGAATGCGCGAGCATTCGGTCACGATCGTCTTAACCACCCGGGCACCTTGTTGATGCCCGCGGACGCGCTCAAGTCCGCGCTGCACCGCCCAGCGTCCGTTGCCGTCCATGATCACGGCGATGTGCCGCGGAATTCGTTCAGGGGAGATATCGTCCAAAAGGCTCATGAGCCGGTGCCTCGCGGTTAAGGGCACTAACGTACGTCGCCGCGCCGCAAACGTAAAGGCGTGCGCGGACGGCCCCAATTTGCCCAGTTTCGCTCAGTTGTCGCCGCGTAAAGCCCACTTCAGAGAACCGACATCTCCGCGGCTGCCGGTTGCTCAGCGGGTGCCGGGGGCGCCTTATCCTCCACAACGTGGATCAGGTGATATTCGTATGCATCGACCAGCGCCTGCCAGCTTGCATCGATGATATTTTCGCTTACGCCGATTGTTCCGAAGACTTCTTTCGATCCGTCGCGGCGGGCGCGTTTGCACTCGATGATGACGCGAACGCTGGCGGCTGTCTCGTCCTTGGAGTTGATCACCCGTACCTTGTAGTCGGTCAGATACACGTCGTCGATCGACGCGTAGTGGGGCCGGAGAGCCTTCCGCAGCGCGCCATCCAGCGCGTTGATCGGGCCGTCCCCCTCAGCAACGCGATGCTCGACCGTGTCATTCACCAGGAGCTTTACGGTTGCCTCTGAGATCGCGGCGGACTCCTCCTGCTTCAAAACGCTTACACGGTAATGGTCGAGCGTGAAAAACCGCTGATACCGGCCGATCTGCTTGCGGAGCAGCAATTCGAAACTCGCCTCGGCCGCCTCGAATTGATAGCCGGCGTTTTCCATGTCCTGCACCTTCTCCAGCACCTTGCGCAGGACCACCTTATCCGATTCAATGTTGAACTTTTTCCCCGCCTTGGCGGCAATATTGCTGGCTCCGGAGAGTTCGCTGATCAGCACCCGCCGGGTGTTGCCCACCAGTTCCGGCGCAATGTGCTCGTAGGTGCTGGAGTTTTTCTGCACCGCATGGACGTGCATGCCGCCCTTATGTGCAAAAGCGCTGCTCCCGACATATGGCTGGCCCGACCAGAGATTCAGATTCGCCGTCTCATAGACGAATCGGCTCGTCTCGGTGAGACGAACCAGCGTTCCGGGAGCAAGACATGCCATGTTGTACTTGAGCTGGAGATTGGCGATCAGCGGCAGCAGGTCCATGTTCCCGCAGCGTTCGCCGACGCCGTTGATCGTCCCTTGAACCTGCGACGCCCCCGCGCGCACCGCTGCCAGCGCATTGGCAACCGCCAGACTTGCGTCATTGTGTGTATGAATTCCCACCGCAGCCGAGGCCGCGGCTTTCACCGCGGTCACGGCCTCGGCGACCTGCTCCGGCATCGTTCCGCCATTGGTGTCGCACAGCACCAGCACCGAAGCCCCCGCCTCCTGTGCCGCCTGCAGCGTCCGCAGCGCGTAGGCGCGATTGGCTTTGAACGCATCGAAGAAATGCTCGGCGTCGTAGATCACCATCCGTCCGGCCTGCCGGATAAAGCGGACGGAGTCGCCGATCATCAGAAGGTTTTCCTCGGGACTCACCGAGAGCACCGCCGTGGCGTGGAACTCGCTGCTCTTGCCGACCAGCGTCACGACCGGCGTCTGCGCGTTCACCAGTGCCTGCATCCCTGGATCGTCCTGGGCTTTCATGCCGCGCCGGCGGGTCATTCCAAACGCCGCAAGCTTCGCATGACGGAATGGGATCTGCCGCGCTTCGTCGAAGAACGCCGCGTCTTTCGGATTGGAGAGCGGGAAGCCGCCTTCAATGTAATCGACGCCCAGTTCGTCGAGCTTCCTGGCAATCAGCAGTTTGTCCTGCAGCGAAAGGTTGAATCCTTCGCCCTGCGTTCCATCCCGCAGGGTTGTGTCGTAGATTTCGATGCGGCGCTGGTCGGTCATGAAAGTACCTGAGTTGGATCCCAAAACAAAAATAGCCCTGCCGGCAGGGCAGGGCTGTCTTGAAGTATTCGTAACGAATAGCCCTACCCGTGATTCATCGCGGTAATAATCATGGCCGGGGCAATTTGAGTCATCTGACGTTGCATGGCCCGAATCATAGCGGGTGGCGTTGAGCGGTCAACTTTCGCCAGAGAAACAAGCCAGTTTATGTAAGCAGCATGCACGGTTGATCTCGCCCCGATGCAGGTTCCGTGGTATAATAAAGAGCCGAGGCATTGGATCATGAACCTCATCTTGAGCCCCGAAACGCAGCAGTTGCTCGAAACCCGAATGCGGAAGGCCGGGTTCTCCGACCCGGATGATGCCGTGCGCTTTGCATTGCAAGCGCTGGAGCAACTCGAAAGCGAAGAACTCGACGACGAGACGCTGGCCGCCATTGAAGAAGGCCTTTCACAGGCAAACCGCGGACAGGGCCGGCCGTGGGAGCAGGTGCGGTCAGATCTGCGAGCCAAATACCTTGCTGAGTAGGGGCGGCGTGCCAGAGCGTTATCACATCGTTATTCAGCCAAGAGCGGCTGCTGATCTGGAAACCATTCATCGGTACATCTCGCGCGATTCCAGCAACAACGCCGCCTCGTTCATCAGGTCATTAATCGCGGCATTCGATAGCCTTCAAGAGTTTCCGTCCCGTTATGCGGTCTACGCAGGCCGTCGTTCGCCCAGCGAAGCGGTTCGGCGAATGCCGGTATTGCCCTACGTCATTTACTACCGCGTTAGGGATGATGCGAAGAGCGTCGACATCCTGACGGTCCGCCACGGCGCTCGGAAGGAACCGCGCGGTATTCGGTGAATTAGGGAACGTTCCGAATCAACGCCAGAAACGGAAAATCCTGGCTGCGCCGCGCTTGAGCACAGTGACTGCCGTTGCCGGCAAGATTTCGCCGTTGGCCTGCTATTCTGGCAGGCCGCGCGCGTCTTGGCCGTCTCGTAAGCATCGGCTGGCGCGGGGCTTGCAGCGTTCGCCGATCGGCACCGCTTTTGAGTACCCGCTATCAGCAGCAATCATCCAACAAGAAGACTGGAGACAAACCGCATGACCGTCGCACAATCCGATCCCTCGGAAAAACTCGAATTCAAAACCGAACTCAAACAGCTCCTGGATCTGATCGTCCATTCGCTCTACACGAAGAAGGATATCTTCCTCCGCGAACTGATCAGCAACGCCGCGGATGCGATCGATAAGCTGCGGTTTGAATCGCTCAAGGATCCATCCCTGGCCGAGGGGGATACTCATTGGAAGATCAAGCTGATTCCCGACGAGAAAGCGGGAACGATCACGATCAGCGATAACGGCATCGGCATGACACGTGATTCGATCGTCGAGAATCTCGGCACGATCGCCAAGTCCGGAACGCGCGCGTTTCTGCAGAGCCTCAAGGAAGCCAACGCGCAGGATCGTCCGGAGCTGATCGGGCAGTTCGGCGTCGGCTTCTATTCGTCGTTCATGGTGGCCGATCGTGTAACCGTCATCTCGCGCGCGGCGGGGAAAGAGTTCCAAGCCGTGAAATGGGAGAGCGAAGGGGAGGGAACGTTCACTGTTGGGCCGGCGGAGAAGGCGACGCGGGGAACGGACGTGATTCTGCACCTGCGCGACGACGCGAAGGAATTTCTCACGCCGTGGCGATTGCGCGACATCGTGAAGCGCTACTCCGATTTCATCGAGCATCCGATCGTCCTCGATGTCGAGAAGGAGAAGGACGGCACGAAGACCATTGACGAGGAAACGCTCAATTCCCGCCAGGCCATCTGGCTTCGGCCCAAATCACAGATCAAGGAAGAGGAATACGCCGCGTTTTATCGGCAGATCAGCCGCGACGGCGGCGACCCGCTGAAGACGATTCACGTTGCCGCCGAAGGGGCGATGGAATTTCGCGCGCTGTTATTCATTCCAGAGAAGCGCGGTTTCGACTGGATGACCGGGCCGGAGAAGAAATCCTCGATCGATCTGTACGTCCGGCGCGTGCTGATTACGCACGACTGCGAAGAGGTGATTCCTCCGTATCTGCGTTTCGTCCGCGGCGTGGTGGACTCGGCTGATCTGCCCCTCAACGTCTCCCGCGAAACGCTGCAACACAATCCGCTGCTGGCGAAGATCAAATCAAATCTCGTCAATCGCATCCTCAAGACGCTCGAGGAGATGAAGGACACCGAGTACGACAAATATTTGAAATTCTGCGAGGAGTTTGGGGCATATCTGAAGGAAGGAGCCGGGCAGGACTATGCCAATCGCGAACGGCTCGCGGACCTGCTGCTGTTCCAATCGACCAAGACCGAGTCGGGCAAGTACACGACGCTGGCAAAATACCTCGAGCAGATGCCGGCCGAGCAGAAGGAGATTTATTATCTCATCGGCGAGAGCCGGGCGCTGATCGAAGGTTCCCCCTATCTTGAGGCGTTCAAGGCCAAGGGGCAGGAAGTGCTGCTGCTGACCGATCCGGTTGATGAGTTTTTGGTCGCGTCGCTGCACGCCTACAAGGAAAAGCCACTTCACGCCGCCGATCGGGGCGACTTGCCCAAGGATGCCGCATCGGAAGAGAAGCTCAAAGCGGAGACCGAGCAATACAAAACGCTGGTGGAGAAGCTCAAGCCGCACGTGCCGGAAGTGAAGGAGATTCGTCTTTCTGCTCGTTTGAAAGAGAGCGCGGCGTGTCTGGTAGCGGACGACAGCGGGATCAGCGCACACATGGAGCGCCTGCTTGGGCGCATGGGACGGGGTAGCGAGATTCCCGAATCGAAACGCATCCTCGAGCTCAATCCGGATCATCCTGTCGTGAAGGGGATGCAGGCGATTGTCGACGGCAAGGGGGACGAGTCGCAATTGCCAACCATCGCGCGCGTGCTGTACGATTTGGCCGTGATTGCCGAGGGCTCGCGCATTCAGGATCCGGCCGGGTTCTCGCGTCGCATCAACGAATTGCTCGTGGCAACGGTTTCTCATCAATAGAGCTGCCACCTCAGTGGCATGGGCGTCGGGCGCGTCGGGCCCATGTTGAAGGCGCGGCGGGAAGAAGGAATTCTGATATCAGATTCTTCGTCTGTTCTGCGCGACTCACACGGGCAGGATGTCCGTGCGACGGGGGAAGTGGGTTGGAAAACCGCGATCCTCGCTGTCGGCGCTTTCATACTCCTGTGGCTCCCCGCGGCGGCCCTCTCCCGCGGCTTCCCTGAAGCCGACGGTTGCACCCACTACCTCTTCGCGCGATTTGCGTTTCAGGTTCCTGCGAACCTGGTCAACATGTGGGGCCGTCCGGTTTGCACCCTGCTCTACGCCGTGCCGGCGATCGTGGCGGGGCGATTCGGCGTGTGCGCGGCCAGCGCCCTGGTCGGCATTGGATGCGGCGTGGTGAGTTACCAGCTCGCCCGCGACTCAGGCGATCGATTGCCGGTTCTGGCCCTGCTTTTCACGCTCGCGCAGCCGATCCTTTTCATTCACTCGCTCAGCGCGATGACGGAGCTTCCGTTTGCGCTGCTTCTGGGGGCGGCGTTTCTCGCGTTTGGTCGAGAGCGGTGGGGCGTTGCCGCGTTGCTCGCCTCGCTGTTGCCGCTCACAAGGCCAGAGGGCTTCGGGTTTCTGCTGATCGCGGCCGTTGCACTCGTTTGGCGGCGCAGGGTTCGATGGCTCGCGATTCTGCCGGCGCCGCTGCTGTTGTGGGACGTTGCCGGCTGGTTCATTCACGACAGGTATGGCCCGTGGTGGCACTGGCTCGCCAGTCAGTGGCCGTATGCGTCCCACAGCATGTACGGCCATGGCAACCCACTGACGTTCGTGGCGGAGCTTCCCATCATCGTCTCGCCGCTGGTGCTGCCGGCGCTGTTTTTTGGTATCTGGCGCAGCCTCGTGCCGCCGCGCGGCTTCCGAGCGGCGACGGCCGCGCTTCCGCTTTTCGTTTTGTTTGTTCACAGCCTCCTCTATTCCACGGGGAGGCTCGGAAGCTATGGCGAGGCGCGATACCTGATGGTGGCCGCCCCATTCTGGGGCGTGCTTGCCGGGCGCGGCTGGCAATGGTGCTTCGATCATTTCCAGTGGCGCCAACCAGTCCGTTGGGCCGCGCTTGCGGCGCTTGCGCCCGTGGTCATCAATGTGTTTTATCCCGTTGTCCCGCTCCGTCCGCCCGTCGATTGGGTCATGTCGCAGCGTGTCGCCCACTGGTACGCGGCCAGTGCTGCTCGCCGGGAGTACCCGCATCTGCTCTGCTCGCATATCGGCGTGTTTTTCGCGCTCGATTTGAGTCCCAGCGACCACTCTGCGCGAGATTGGAACCGCCAGACGATCTTCGCGCCGCCCCCCGGCACTCTTTTAATCTGGGACCCCACGTTCGGCCCGCTCAATGCTGATGAGGATTGCGCCGTCACGCTCGATGAAATACGGATTGCCGGATGGGAAGAAGAGGCGGACGCCGTGGCGTTGCTCCGCAATGGCCCCGCGTCCAACTGGCATATTTTCCATTCAGAGTCACCAGAGCGGTGACCACCCAAGTCTGATTTCCTCGTGTAGCCGGCGAGCATGCTCGCCGCGTCTTGTCAAAAAATAATCGGCGAGCATGCTCACCGGCTACACGGCGCGGATCAACGCCGTCCCCACAATCACCGTGCTGCGGCAACCGCCGCGAATGCGGTCTCGGCTGCTCGAAGTGTTTCTTCTATCAGTTCATCGGTGTGGGCGACGCTGAGGAACATCGCCTCAAACTGCGATGGTGCCAGATAGACGCCGTTGTCGAGCATGGCGTGAAAGAATGTGGCGTAGGCCGATACGTCACAGCTCGTGGCGTCGGCGTAATTGCGCACGGGTCTGCCGGCGGTTTTCGTGAAGAATGCCGTCAGCATCGAGCCGACACGATTGATCGTGATCGGCACGTTTGCCTTGGCTGCCGTGTCGATCAGGCCGTTGGCCAGCATCGCGCTGTGCCACTCAAGCCCCTCATACGCGCCGCCTTCCTGCAAAACTTCGAGCGTTGCGATGCCGCCCGCCATTGCCAGGGGATTGCCGCTGAGCGTACCGGCCTGATAGACCTTGCCGGCGGGGCTGATCTGCTCCATGAATTTTCGCGATCCGCCGTAAGCGGCGCATGGCAACCCGCCGCCGATGATTTTTCCCAGACAAGTCAGATCGGGAGCGACCTTGTACAGGATTTGAGCGCCGCCCCAGGCGACGCGGAATCCGGTCATCACTTCGTCGAAGATCAGCAGCGAGCCGTGCTCGTCGCAGAGCTGCCGCAAGCCCGGGAGATATCCATCGGCTGGCGGAACCACGCCCATGTTTCCCGCCACCGGCTCGACGATGAAAGCCGCGATACGATTTGCGTAGACTTGGAACAGCGCCCGGGTCGCTTCGAGGTCGTTGTAGGGCGCGACAATTGTGCAAGCGGCGATGGATTCCGGAACGCCGGGGCTGCTGGGAGTTCCCAGCGTCAGCGCGCCGCTGCCGGATTCCGCCAGCAGGCCGTCGGAATGCCCGTGGTAACACCCGGCGCATTTGAAGATCAGATCGCGTCCGGTGGCCGCCCGCGCCAAACGGATCGCGCTCATCGTCGCCTCGGTGCCGCTGTTGACGAAGCGCACCATCTCGACCGCCGGGAGCGCGGAGCTGATCAGCGTCGCCAGCTGTGTTTCCAATTCGGTCGGCGCGCCGAAGCTCGTCCCGCGGCCGATCGCCTTGGAAAGGGCGGCGACCACCCGCTCGTTGGTGTGTCCCGCGATCAGCGGACCATAACTTCCCACGTAGTCGATGTAGCTGTTTCCATCAATGTCCTTCAGACGAGCGCCTTCTCCCTCCCGGATGAAGATTGGCGTTCCCCCGACGGCTTTGAACGCCCGGACTGGCGAGCTCACCCCCCCGGGCATCACCCGTTTCGCCTTGATAAACGCGGCCTCTGAGTCAACGATGCTTGTTGCTTGTTCGCCCATGCTCAGCGCGATCTTAAAACCCCCTCGGACCGAAGGCAACAGAGCTTGCCATACTGGCAGCAGGGGATGCTCGACTGTCGAATTGGCATTCGAGGCGGTTGGCGACCGATCGTCTCCTGTGGCGCATGTCGCTGCAAACACAAGATTTGCGATGATCCCGAGGGCGCATATGATGGCACATTCTTTGCGTTACCCTCTATTCGACTGCGGGCTGAATGCTGCGCGGTCAATCTAAAGGAGTCGTTTCATGGCGAAGATTATTGGAATCGACCTCGGCACGACCAACAGCGTGGTTGCCATCATGGAGGGGGATCAGCCCAAGGTGCTGATCAACTCTCAGGGCAGCCGGCTTACTCCGTCGGTCGTGGGCTTTACAGACAAGGGCGAGCGTCTGATCGGTCAGACCGCCAAACATCAGCAAGTTACCAATCCAAAGAATACCGTTTTCTCGATTAAGCGCTTCATGGGCCGCCGTCACAGCGAGGTGGGCCAGGAAGAAAAGATGGTTCCGTATGAAGTGGTGGGAGGGCCGCAGGAGTTCGTGAAGGTCCGTGTCCGCGGGAAGGACTACACCCCCGAGCAGATCTCCGCATACATCCTGCAGGATCTGAAGAAGACCGCCGAGGATTATCTCGGCGAGAAGGTCACCGACGCGGTCATCACCGTGCCGGCATACTTCAATGACGCCCAGCGCAAAGCCACCAAAGACGCCGGCGAGATCGCCGGCCTCAAGGTGCTCCGCGTGCTCCCCGAGCCCACCGCCGCCGCGCTGGCCTACGGGCTGGACAAAAAGAAAAACGAAAAAATCTGCGTCTTCGACCTCGGCGGCGGCACGTTTGACGTCTCGGTGCTGGATGTCGGCGACGGCGTCTTCGAGGTGCTCTCCATCAACGGCGACACCCACCTCGGCGGCGATGACTTCGATCAGGTGCTGATCAATTTCCTGGCCGACGAATTCAAGCGCACCGAAGGCATCGATCTCCGCAAGGATCCGATGGCCCTGCAGCGCCTGAAAGAGTCGGCGGAGAAGGCCAAGATCGAGCTCTCCAGCGCGATGGAAGCGACGGTGAATCTGCCGTTCATTACCGCCGATCAGAGCGGCCCCAAGCACCTGCAGATCACGGTGACGCGCACGAAGTTCGAGCAGCTCATTTCCGCGCTGGTCGACAAGTGCCGCAAGCCGCTGCTGGATGCGCTATCCGACGCGAAGCTTCAGCCGGAGCAGATCGACGAAGTCGTTCTGGTGGGCGGGTCGACGCGCGTGCCGATGGTGCAGCGCATGGTCAAGGAATTGTTCAAGGGCAAAGAACCGAATCGCAGCGTCAACCCCGACGAAGTGGTCGCCATCGGCGCGGCCATCCAGGGTGCGATCGCCACCGGCGATGTGAAAGACATCCTCGTTCTCGACGCCACTCCGCTCTCCCTGGGCGTTGAAACCCTTGGCGGCGTCATGACTCCGCTGATTGCCCGCAACACCACGATCCCGACCAGCAAGAAGGAAGTCTTCTCCACCGCCGCCGACAACCAGAACGCGGTGACGATCAACGTCCTGCAGGGCGAGCGCGAGTTCGCCAAGGACAACCGTCTGCTCGGCACGTTCAATCTGACCGACATCCCGCCCGCTCCGCGCGGCACGCCCCAGATCGAGGTTAGCTTCAACATCGACGTTAACGGGATCCTGACCGTGGCGGCGAAAGATGTGGGAACCGGCAAGGAGAGCAAGGTCACCATTCAGAACAGCGGCGGCCTCTCCAAGGAGGAAATCGAGAAGATGAAGCGCGACGCCGAGGCGCACGCCGCCGAAGACAAGAAGCGGCGCGAGACCATCGAGCTGAAAAACCAGGCCGAAAACCTGGTCTTTCAGACCGAGAAATTGCTCAAGGACAGTGGCGAGAAGGTATCGGCCAATCTTCGCAGTGAGGCCGAAAGCGCGCTCAACGCCCTGCGCGACGCCATCAAGAGCGACGACGCCGACCGGATGAAAAAGACGATGGAGAACCTCCACGTCATTCTTCACAACCTCGGCGCCGCCGCCGGCTCGGCAGGCGGCCCCACGCCTCCCCCCAGCGACCGCGCCACCGGCGGCCCCACCGGTCCAGATGGGGGAGCGAAGAAGGACGAAGACGTCATCGACGCCGAGTACGAGGTGAAGGAGTAACGCTCGGTCCTGTTTAGATTCGAAGCGAACCCCGGCGGGCGCGACAGAAGTCGCGCCCGCCGTTGCGTTGTGGGGGCTGCTGTCAGCGCCGGAAAAGCCAACGGATGGCCATCCGTTGGCTTTCGAGGCTGACTTTCGACATGCGGCCGCGATCGCCGCGCGGTATCCTCCCCTCGATGAGCCCCAGCTTCCTCGTGCTGTTGAGCTTTCTGATCTGCGGGGGCAGCGGCGATCTGCTCGACTATGTGCCGACGCAATCTTACTGGCACGACCGCAACGTGGAGATCACGGTCGATGCGATGCTGCACGAAGCCGCCCCGGCGGCGTCGCAGGATGCTTCCGGGCTGATTGCGGATCTTGGGGCGGCTGACCCGCATGTTCGCGACACGGCGTCGGATAAAATTCTGCAGGTGGGGATCGGCGCACTGCCGCAGCTTCGATTGGCGGCCGAACAGGCCGATCCGGAAACTTCCGACCGATGCGCGCTCTTGATCCGGCAACTTCGGCCGCTCATTACGGTGGGGGCGGTGCGGAATCTCATGGCCTTGCGGGCGCTGGGAGAGTTGAAAGACGCCAAGGCGATTCCATTTCTGCAATCACAGATTCAATCGCAAGAAATGTTTGTGGCCGACTACGCTCGGAATGCGATCGCTGCGATCTACGGGCGGAGGGCGGAACATGTCATCCCCCAGTCCGCCCTGGACGAGGCGTGGCTGCTGCCGGCCAATTGCCGTGCGGTTGCGCAACTCCTTCCTCGCGGCAATGGACCGATCGACGCGCAGCACGCGGCCGCGCAGCTTCCGGCGCAAGCGGGACAAGACAGCGCGCAACTGGTAGCGAATCTAAGCAAAACCGCGCTCCATGTTGCCGAAACACTCGGGGAGATGCGCCTCGATGCGCTCAGCCTCGGCGTATCGGAAGACATTGACGCGAATCATGGCTGCCTGACTCTGATCGCCTCCGGGCAATTCAGTTCCGCCAACGCCGCTCGCCTGCTGCGCGAGCAGAAGGCCGCAACGCGAACCGTCGATGGGGTCGACATTTTCCAGCCCGATGGCGAATCCACGATGTTCCTTCCGTCAGACCACGAGTTCGTCATGATGATCGCGCCCAACGGCGAGCAGACTCCTTTGGAAGAAATGATCGGAGCGATCAAGACGCGCCAGCAGACGCTGCGAAAGTCGCCGGAGATGACGGCCCTTCTGGAGCCGATGCTGCAACACGACACGGCAATTCCCCATGCGCTGTGGATGGCGGTGAAAGTGACGGATGCGTATCGAAGGATTTCCGGCCTCGATGGGTTCAAAACGTTCACGCTGATCGGCGACGAGCAGAACAGCGTGCTCAACGTGGCGGCACGAGGAGAGTCGCCCGACGCCGAGAGCACCGGTGCGGCGGTGCAGGAGCTCAATCGCATGACCGGCGAAGCCGCCGCACTCCTGAAGATAATTTCAGTGACCCAGCCCTCGGCGCAGCCGGCGCTGGATTTTCTGGGCACGGTAAAATTCCAAAGCAGCGGCAACGTCGTCGCCGGCAGCGCAACACTGCGCGAAACGCCGGCGGAGTTGTACATGCTGCCGATCGCCGTGGGGATGAACGTGAGGGAGAACTGATTAGGGGTTCGGGTGTCAGATTTCGGGGTTCAGGAAGACGGGGGGAATTGGGGATTGCAAATTGAAAA
>Ga0302325_10013136_pt1 | contig 17698 bp, 17 predicted proteins | sample Palsa_T0_2_FD_201948 | JGI IMG/M metagenome (GOLD analysis project Ga0302325, IMG submission 201948) | Peat permafrost microbial communities from Stordalen Mire near Abisko, Sweden - Palsa_T0_2 | ecosystem: Environmental > Terrestrial > Soil > Palsa > Peat permafrost | place: Sweden: Abisko...
CTGGAAACGATGCGGCGAGCAGACGCTCAGCGCCTACGCGCAGGCGCTGGGATGAAACCGGTCCTGTTCGTCACCGGGCACGTACCAGCGGATCGCGCGCCGGCCTTCGAGCAGTTGCACGCGCGGGTCGGCATCGAGCTCGCGCTCTACGGCGGGCGCCACCTTCACGGCGCACCGCCGGGGGCGCCGCCGGCGTCGGTTCCGCATCGTTTCGTTGAGCAGCGCGAGGTTGGCGCGCTGGTTCGCTCAGGCGCCTACCGGACGATCGTCGCCGGCACCGGCGGGCGCGTCGCACTGCCTACGGCCTGGCGCGCGTCGCAGAGCGCCGGCGTGCCGTTCGTCTTCTGGGCCGCGCTGTGGCGCACGCCGCGAACGGCCGCGCACCTCGCAGCGCTGCCGATGCTGCGCAGCATCTACCGCAGGGCCGCGGCGATCGTCACCTACGGCGAGCACGTCAGCGCATACGTGCGCCGTCACGGCGCGCAGCGTGTGTTCGTCGCGCCCCAGGCTGTCGACAACGAGTTCTGGTCCGCGCCGGCGACCCCGCGCGGCGATCAGCGCTTCGCCGCGCTGTTCGTCGGACGCGATGCGCGTGAGAAGGGCCTTGCGGTCGCGCTGGAGGCCTGGGGGCGCGCGAGGCTCGACGCGACGCTGACGCTCGTCGGCGATCTGCGCGTCGAAACGCCGCCCGGCGTCGTGAACGCCGGTGCGCTCGCCCCGACGCAACTGCGCAACTTCTACGCCGGCTGCGACGTTCTGGTTGTACCGTCCATCAGCACGCGGCGCTTCATCGAGCCGTGGGGCCTGGTAGTCAACGAAGCCATGAACCAGGGAGCAGCGATCATCGCCAGCGACGCGGTTGGCGCCGCGGCCGGCGGCCTCGTGCGCGAAGGGCGGAACGGACTGATCGTCCGCGAGCGGGATCCGGCTGCCCTGGCGCACGCAATGGCGTCGCTCGCCGGCGACCGCGAGCGCTGTCGTGCGCTCGGCGCGCAGGGCCGCGCCGACGTCGCCGCCTACACCTTCGAGCGGTGGGCGGACGCCTTCGCGCGGGCGCTGGAAACGGTTGCGCTCCAGTCTTCGTCTGCTGGTAGCGTTGGGCGATGACCCGCGTGCGCGCGCGAGTTGTGGGAGGAGCAGTGGCCGCCATGCTGATGGTCGCGCCCGCGACCGCCTTCGCAGGTCGCACCGCGGGCTACAAGGACACGCCGAAGGCCGTCATCAGCGACTGCAGCGCCGGCCACTACCCGCTCAAGGGTCACTACACGATCAAGGTCCTGCAGGAGGCGCTCAAGAAGCTCGACTCCAGCGGCGATCAGTACACCAACTGCGCCGACGTGATCAACGACACGATCAACAAGCTGGAGCTGGCGGCGCACCGCAGGGGCGCCACCGGCAAGCACCCGGGCGCCAAGATCACGCGCGGGACCGACGGCAACGGCTCGGCCACGAGCAGCATCGTCAAGCGCAGGCTGAGCGCGCTGACCTCCAAGGGGGGCGGGCCGGTGGCGCTTCCGGGAATCGGCCAGACGGTCACGCCCGGCACGGTCACCGACCGCGGCGCCTCCTTCCTCTCGAGCCTGCCGACACCATTGCTGATCGTTCTGGCGGCGCTGCTCGCTACTGTGCTCGCCGTCAGCGCACGCTCGATCAACAACATTGTCCGTTCACGCCGCCCGCATTAGCCGGACCGACGGCGCGCCGCTTGCGGCGACGCTGACGCGCCTGGCCACCGAGTCGTGGCTCGCCATTGCGATCGCCGGGGCGATCGTCGCGATCGCCTTTGCGGCGACCGGCGGCGTCGTGAGCGTCGACGGGAGCACACCGTCCGGCGCCGGACTCGGCCCCAACACGGTCGTCGAGATGGCGCTGACGCTCGCCGGCGGCCTGCTCGTCGTGCTCGCGTTCGCCCGCGCGCACGCGGGGCGCGTCCGCGTCTTCGGTCTTGGCGCGGCGACGGCGCTGTTCGCGCTCGCCGCCTACAGCGCGCTTTCGGTCGACTGGTCGCTCGCGCCCGCCAACTCCTGGCTCGAAGCCAACCGCACGCTCGCATATGCCGCGGCGTTCGCCGGCGCGATCGCCCTCGTGCGCTTGAGCGCAGGGCGGTGGCGCAGCGTCATCGCCGGCGTGATGCTCGCGGCGCTGGTGCTTTCGGCCTATGCCGTGGCCAGCAAGGTCGTACCCGCAACGCTTGATGCCTCCGACACAAACGCGCGCCTGTCGGTTCCCTTCGGCTACTGGAACGCGGTCGGCCTGACCGCCGCACTGGGGATCGTTCCGTCGCTCTGGCTGGGCACCAGGCGCGACGGTCACGCGGTCCTCAGCGCACTTGCGGCACCCGCGCTGTGCATCCTGCTGGTGGCGCTCGTCCTCTCGTATTCGCGTGGATCGGTGCTCGCCGCGGTGATCGGCGTCACCGTCTGGTTCGCGCTCGTGCCCCTGCGACTGCGCGCGCTCTTGTTGCTCGTCGTCGGGGGTCTCGCCGCCGGCGCGGTCGTGGCATGGGCCTTCTCCCAACCGGCGCTTGCGGACGATCACGTGGCGCTCGCCGCCCGCACCGCGGCGGGACACCGCCTGGGCCTCGTGCTGGGGGCGGCGCTGGTGATCGCTTTCGCCGCCGCGTTGCTCCTGCGCTTCGCGCGCGATCGCAACCCACTCTCGGCCTCGCGCCGGCGGATGCTCGGAATCGCCGCCCTGGCCGCGCTGGCGCTCCTGCCGGTCGCCGCGCTCGGCGCGGCGGCGCACAGCTCGCGCGGCCTATTTGGCACGATCTCGCACGGCTGGCACGAGCTGACCACACCAAACGCGCAACAGCCGTCAAACAGCGCGAGCCGGCTGACGGCGGCGGGCAGCATGCAGGCGCTCTACTGGAGCTACGCGCTCGACGTCTTCGACGCTCACCCGCTGGCCGGCGCCGGCGCCGGCGCGTATGCGGTCGCCCACGAGCGCTACATGACCGGCCCCGCGAAGGCCCTGAACGCGCACGGCTACATCTTCCAGACGCTCGCCGACCTCGGTTTGATCGGGCTCGCGCTCAGCCTCGCCGTCGCGCTCGCGTGGGGCATCGCCGCGCTTCGCGCGGTGCGCCCGTTCCGAGCGCGCGCGCCCGGCGGTGAGTACGCCGAGAGGATCGGACTGGTGACGCTGGTCGCCGTGGTGATCACCTTCGTCGTGCATTCGAGCGTCGACTGGACCTATTTCGTCCCGGGCGATGCCGTGATCGCGCTGCTGTGCGCAGGCTGGGTGGCCGGTCGCGGTCCGGCGCGCGAGCGCCAGGAGTCCGGCCGGCCCTCGCTCGCGCTGCTGTCGCGTTCTCCGATCGCCGTGGCGGGCGCGGCAACGGCGATAGCGGTGGCGCTCGTCGTCGCCTGGTCGCAGTGGCAGCCGCTGCGCTCCGAGCAGGCCTCGGTCGCCGGGAGCCTCGCGCTCGCCAATGCCGACTCCGCGCTCAATGTCGCCGACAACTCGCTCGGCGACCGCGAGCTCGCGGTCGCGCGCACCGACTACCTGGCCGCCGCCTCGCGCGACCCGCTCGACATCACGCCGCTGATCGGTCTGGCCGGCGTCTACAACAACACCGTCGGCGAGACGGGCCTCGCGCAGCGGACGCTCGAGCGAGCCGTCGCGCTGCAGCCCTCGAACGCAGCCAGCTGGTACGCGCTGTGGCAGTTCGACATCGGGATCCCGCGCTACACCAAGGTGGGCGAGCAGGCGCTGGCGGCCGCCCACCACCTCTACCCCTACGATCCCGGGCTGGACAAGTCGGCGCTCGAGAACGCCGGCGTCAGCTGACCTGAGGACGGTCCGAGCGCTCGGCGAGGCGAGCCGCGTCCCGGCGCGCCCTACGTCTCCACTCGCGCGCCGTCATCACGTAGACCACGTGGTCGATCACACGCGTGCCGATCCGCTCGGCCGAGCGCAGCACGCCCTCCTCGCGGAAGCCCAGGCGCTCGGGGATCGCGCGGCTGCGTGCGTTGAGGACACCGGCGCGGATCTCCACGCGGCCCAGCTGCCAGCCGTCAAAGGCGTGGTCCAGCAGCGCGCAGACCGCTGCGGTCATCGTGCCCGCCCCCTGACGCTCGGCGGCGAGCCAGTAGCCGATACTCGTCGACTTCCGTGTCCAATCGATCGCGTGGAACCCCGCGACCCCGATGATGCGTTCGCCCTGGAGCACCGCGAGTTGCATCCCGCGGTTCTCCTCGTATTGGCGTCGCGCCGCGCGGACGAAGGCGAGCGAGTCGGCCACCCCCCGGGTCTGGCCGACGAACGGCATCCAGGCGGCCAGGTGGGCGCGGTTGGCCTCGATCACCGCGAACAGCTCCTCTGCGTCCGCGTCCTCGAGCGGACGCAGAGCACGGTCGTCTCCGAGATCGACTACGAACGACACGACACAAAGTCTTGCGCACCCGCGCGGTTGCGTTAGGCTCGCCGGCGTTGCTGGGCGATTTTGACCACGTCGGATACCTTGTTCGCGACCTGGATGCGGCGGTCGCGCGGGCGCAGCACGCCTTCTCGCTGCCCGTTGTGAGGACGCTCGAGTTGCCGCAATACTCCATCGCCGCGGCGTTTCTCGGCGAGGGGCGGGGGACGCTCGAGATCTTCACGATCGACGATGCGGAGCTGCGCGAGCCACGCCTGGGCGCCGACGAGCAGCGGATCGACCACCTCGCCTTCCGCGTCGCCGACATCGACGCCGCGGCCGCGACGCTGCGCTCCGGCGGCGCGCGCTTCAGCGGACCGGACCGTCGCGGCGAGGTGCCCGGGACCCTTGAGCTGGGCGGCACGCGTCACCTTTGGACGTTGCCTGAGAGCACCGCCGGCCTGGCGGTGCAGCTCATCGAGGCGTCCGCGCGCTAGCGAGTAGGACGGCGCCGGCGCGGCGGATCGCGATCTGCTCGAAGCCGACGGCCTCCAGCAGCGACCGCAGCGTCCCGGCGGTGAAGAAACGCAGATGGTCGGCGCGCGGCTCGAAGTGGCGCTCGAACGCCGCGCGGCTGACACCGAGCCTGAGCCTGAGCATCCAACCGTGGTCGGGAGTCGACAGCACGAGGAGGCCGCCGGGAGCAACGACCCTCACCAGCTCCTCGAGCAGGCCGATCCCGTCGGCCACGTGCTCCAGCACCTCGCCCAGCCAGGCGCCGTCGAACGCGTCGGCGTCGAACGGCAGCTGCCGCTCGCCGGCGAGACGGAAGTCCAGTCGCGGGAAGCGCTCGCGCGCTCGGCGCACCGGCTCCGCCGCCACCTCGACCCCGACCACGGCGAATCCGGCGTGCGCAAGCTCGGCGGCGAACCAGCCCGCGCCGCAGCCGACATCGATGACCCGCGAGCCCGGATCGAGCGTCGCAAGCAGGAAGTCGCGGCGCATTTCGAAGTGCTCCGGGTGGGTGTCGGGGAGTTCTTTCCACAGGCGTTCGAAGTAGCTCACCGGGGAGAAAATGTATCCCTGCGCCGCAAACATCCGCGCTAGAGTTGACCTGCGTGCCCTTTCGGGTGGGCAGCGCGAGGTCACTCGGAGGGAAGGTGGGCAGGCGCGTGAGGGTTGCGTTCGACAGCCGTGCGAAGGGGGATCCCCGCGGGATCGGACGCTACGTCCGCTGCATCCTCGAGGCCCTGCGCGAAACGGCCGAGCCCGGGAGCGTGATCACCGAGACGCAGCGCCCACGCCGCAGCGACGTGTTCCACTCGCCATGGCTCGACGGCGCGCACCTGCGCTGTCCCTGCCCGTCGGTGATCACGCTCCACGACCTCGTCAACCTGAAGGGCCGCGGGGAGTACCTGCGCACAGGCGTGCGCTTCAAGCTGCGCTACCTCGCGGTCCAGCGCGCCGACCGGGTGATCGTCCCCACCCAGGTGGTCGCCAACGACGCACAGCAGCACCTCGACATCGACAGCGAACGGATTACCGTGATCCCCGAGGCGGCGGACGCGTCGATGTACCCGCGCGGCGCCGAGGAGATCGCCGCGGTCCGCGCGCGCTACGCCCTGCCCGCGGAGTACCTGCTGTGGGTCGGCGGCATGCTTCACCCCGAGCGCCGCAAACGCGTCGCCGACCTTGCCCAGGCGCCACGTCGTATGCCGCTCGTGCTCGTCGGGCCGGCGCGCCCGTGGGCCCATGAGCTGCCCGATGTCACGCTGACCGGCCAGGTGTCAGACGATGAGCTGGCTGCGCTCTACAGCGGCGCGCACGCACTGGTCTTCCCGTCCGACGACGAGGGCTTCGGCCTGCCGAGCGTGGAGGCGCTGGCCTGCGGCACGCCGGTGGTCGCTTGCGAGGCGCCGGCGCTGCGCGAGGTCCTCGGCGATCGCGCCACCTTCGTCGAGGTGGGCGACATGGAGGGACTGCTCGAGGCCGGTGCGCGCGCGCTGCGTCCGGCTCCGCCACCGCCGGCGTGGAGCTGGGCCGACGCGGCGCGGGCGACCTGGCGCGTCTACGCCGCCGCCATCGCGCAGTCGCACCCGGTCAGTACGCGCCGCGTCCCCAGATTACCGCGGGGAGCGTTTTGACCAGGATCGTCAGGTCGAGGAAGACCGACCAGCGTTCGAGGTAGAGGAAGTCGAGCCGGACCAGGTCGTCGAAGCTGAGTTCGGCGCGCCCTGAGACCTGCCACAGACCGGTCATCCCGGGCATCACGAGGTAGCGCTTCAGGTGCCAGCCCTCGAGCCGGTCGAAATCACGCTGGGGCAGCGGTCGCGGGCCGACGAGCGACATCTGGCCGCGCAGGACGTTGACCAGCTGCGGCAGCTCGTCGAGTGAGAAGCGCCGGAGAGCACGCCCGACCCGCGTCAGGCGCGGGTCGCCGCGCATCTTGAACAGAGCGCCCGAGGCCTCGTTGTGCTCCTCGAGGTCGCACTGGCGGCGGTCGGCGTCGGCGACCATGGTGCGGAACTTCAGGCACGCGAACGGAACCCCGCCGATCCCTGGGCGCATCGAGCGATACAGCACGGGACCGCGCGATCCGAGCTTGATCGCGAGGGCGATGGTCAACAGCAGCGGGCTCAGGAGGATGACGAGAAGGGTCGCGACGATCAGGTCGAAGCTGCGCTTGATCACGAAGTCGACGCCCTCGAAGACCGGCGGGCGCAGCTCGAACAGCGGCACCGACTGGCCCGGCACGAACTCCGCCCGGTGGACGAGGATCTCGGTCGTGGACGGCGCGATCCTCACACGCACGCCGCGCTCGTGCGCGCGGTCGACGAGCTCGAGCAGGTCGCGCTCGGGAAAGTCAGGATCAACGACGATCACCTCATCAACGCGGTTGGCGGCGATCGCCTCCCCGATCTGGGCGAGCGTGCCGAGCGAGGGCAACCCGCCACCCGCCTCCTGCAGGCGCGAGACGGAGCCGACCAGCTCGACCGCCGGCTGCGGGCCCGACGTGAGTGCCTTGGCGACCGCGTCGATGTGCGGGCCGGTGCCGACCAGCACCGCGCGGCGGCGGTAACCGGCGGCGCGCAGCAGCACGCCAGAGACCCGCTCGTAGAGCGCGCGGAATGACGTCACGTAGATGAGCGCGAACAGGAACGAGCCGTAGAAGGTGTAGTAGGAGCTGTAGTAATGCGCCTGCGCGCCCGTCGCGACCGCGAAGATCAGCGCGACGACCATCACCTGGAAGAGCGTCGCCAGAATCCTCGAAAGCCCCGGCCGCTCGCCGCGGTCGGCGTACATGTCCGAGCGTGCGAACAAAAGCAGCGTCACCAGGTAGGCGAAGGCGACGAACCCACGCGTCTGATGGAAGGCCTGCGAGATCAACCCCGACCTGCCGTGCACGACGTCCTTCAGCAGCAGCGCCGTGAAAATCGCCAGGAAGACGCCCGCGAAGTCGAGCGCCATCAGGACTACGACGCGCGAGAGCCGCCGTGCCGTCTCCCAGCGCAGCAGGAACGAGAGCAGCGGCGGACGCTTCGCGCGCACGTCACGCTCACCGAGGGCGAACGACCGCGACGGCGTGAGCCCGTCGAGCGCAGCAGTTTCGTCACTCACCGGATCGGGGACCGCGCGCATTCTCTGACGGGGACTCGGCATCGACATCTCGTCCTTTCCAACGCGCCACTCTCTCAGATGTTGCGATGGGCCGCGAGCGAATTGTGCCCGGCTGACGCGGCCGGCCGCGTCAGCCCGCTTTGATCGTGCGCTCCAGACCGTCGCGCAGGGAGACCTCGGGCGACCAGCCCAGCAGCTTGCGCGCAAGCGTGATGTCCGGCTGGCGCTGCTTGGGGTCATCGACGGGCAACTCGGCGAAGACGATCGGCGAGCTGCTGCCGGTCAGCTCGAGGACGATCTGCGCGAGCTCGAGCAGCGTGAACTCGTCGGGATTGCCGATGTTGACCGGCTCGTGGTAGTCGGACTCGGCGAGCGCGATCAGGCCGCGAATCAGGTCGCTGACGAAGCAGAACGATCGCGTCTGCGTGCCGTCGCCGAAGATCGTCAGCGGCTGCCCGGCGCGCGCCTGGCGCACCAGGGTCGGGATCGCACGACCGTCGTGCGGGCGCATCCGCGGCCCGTAGGTGTTGAAGATCCGAACGATCGCGGTGTCGACCCCCTGCTGGCGGTGGTAGGCCATCGTCAGCGCCTCGGCGTAACGTTTGGCCTCGTCGTAGACGCCGCGCGGTCCGATCGGATTGACGTGTCCCCAGTAGCTCTCGGTCTGGGGATGCTCGTGCGGGTCGCCGTAGACCTCGCTGGTGGAGGCGAGCAGGAACCGCGCGCGGTGCGCCTTGGCGAGCCCGAGCGTGTGGTGGGTCCCGTGCGAGCCAACCTTCAGGGTCAGCAGCGGCAGGCGCAGGTAATCGATCGGCGAGGCCGGCGAGGCGAGGTGAAAGACCGTGTCGACCGGCTCATCGAGGTGGTAGGGCTCGGTGATGTCGACATTCAGGGCGCGAAACCGCGGGTCGCGGATGTGGGCGATGTTCGCCAGCGAGCCGGTCTCAAGGTTGTCGACGCAGATCACGCGATGCTCGCGCGCGAGCAGTTCTTCGCAGAGGTGCGAGCCCAGGAACCCGGCGCCGCCGGTGACGAGGCAGGTCGGCATCGCTGCCAGCCTACCGGCTGCGGCGGCGGGCTCGATCAGGCACTAGGGTGCGCGGCGTGGACGTGATCGATGAGCTGCTCGCGAACAACGCCGCGTTCGCGGCCTCGCTGCCCGAGCGTCACTTCGACGTGCGCCCGAGCCGGCGGCTGGCGATCGTGACCTGCATGGATTCCCGGCTGGACGTGTTCGCGGCGCTCGCCCTGCACGACGGCGAGGCGCACGTGCTCCGCAACGCCGGCGGGGTGATCACCGACGATGTGATCCGCTCGCTCGCGGTCTCGCAGCGGCGGCTTGGCACGCGGATGGTGATGGTGATCCATCACACCGACTGCGGCATGGCGAAGCTCACCGACGACGGCTTCCGCCAGGAGCTGCGACAGGCGACCGGCGTCGCGCCGGCGTTTGCGATCGAATCGTTCACCGATGTCGACGCCGACGTGCGCCAATCGGTGCTGCGCGTCCGGCGCTCGGCGTTCCTGCCCCACCGCGACGCGGTGCGCGGCTTCGTCTACGACGTCGACACACACGCCCTGCGCGAGATCGAGGTCGACGCAGAAGGCTGAGCGACCGTCGGCGCGCCGGGCAGACGGGGGGATATCCTGCGGGCGATGGCGGCGCTCGAGAGCGGTGAGGGGCGCCCGACGATCGCTCCGGTCGTCGGGCCCGAGGATCCCCGCCGTTTCACCGATTCGGGGATCGAGGTGGAGACGGTCTACGCGCGCCCGTCCGAGGGTTTCGCGCTCGAGGCGCCGGGCGAGTTCCCATACACGCGGGGGATCCACGCAGACGGCTACCGCACGCGTCTGTGGACGATGCGCCAGTACGCCGGCTACGCCTCCGCGAAGGAGTCGAATGCCCGCTACCGATACCTGCTCGAGCACGGCTCGACCGGTCTCTCGATGGCCTTCGATCTGCCGACACAGCTCGGCCTTGACTCCGACGACCCCCGCTCGCTCGGCGAGGTCGGGCGGACCGGCGTGGCGATCGACACGATCGACGACATGCGCACCGCGTTCGTGGGCATCCCGCTCGACGAGGTCTCGACGTCGATGACGATCAACGCGCCGGCCGGCGTGCTGCTGTGCCTTTACGAGCTGGTCGCGGCAGAGCAGGGCGTGCGCTCGTCGCAGCTGCGCGGCACGAGCCAGAACGACATCCTCAAGGAGTACATCGCCCGCGGCAACTACATCTACCCGCCCGGGCCCTCGCTGCGGCTGACCACCGACCTGTTCGCCTACTGCCACGAGCGGATCCCGCAGTGGAACACGATCTCGATCTCCGGCTACCACTTTCGCGAGAAGGGCTGCTCGGCGGTGCAGGAGGTGGCGTTCACGCTCGCCAACGGCATCACCTACGTGCAGGCGGCGGTCGACGCCGGACTCGCGGTCGACGAGTTCGCGCCGCGACTCGCGTTCTTCTTCAATGCCCACAACAACGTCTTCCAGGAGGTCGCGAAGTTCCGCGCCGCACGCCGGATGTGGGCGAAGATCATGCGCGAGCGCTTCGGCGCGCGCGAGCCGGCTTCGCTGATGCTGCGCTTCCACACGCAGACGGGGGGTGTGACGCTGACGGCGCAGCAGCCGCACAACAACATCGTGCGCGTCGCGCTGCAGGCCTTCTCGGCGGTCTGCGGCGGCACCCAGTCGCTGCACGCCAACGGCTATGACGAGGCGCTGGCGCTGCCGAGCGAGCAGGCCGCGACGATCGCGCTGCGCACCCAGCAGGTGATCGCTCACGAGTCCGGCGCGGCCGACTCCGCCGACCCGTTCGCGGGGTCCTACCTGATCGAGTCGCTCACAGATGAGATTGAGCGCCGCGCGGATGGCCTGATCGCGCGGGTGGATGCGCTCGGTGGATCGCTGGAAGCGATCCCATTCATAACCAATGAGATCGACGAGTCGGCGTGGAGCTACGAGCAGCGCTACGCCAGCGGCCAGGACGTGGTCGTCGGGGTAAACCGCTACGTCGAGGAGAACGAGCCGACGATCGAGGGGATCCTGGCGGTCGACCCGGCATCCGAGCGTGACCAGTGCGAGCGCCTCGCGGCGTTCAGGCGCGACCGCGACGCCGTGGTCGTGGCGCGGCGACTCGAGGCCCTGCAGGCGACTGCGCGCGGCAGCGGGAACCTGCTCGTGCCGATCGGCGACGCGCTGGGCGACCGGTGCACGCTCGGCGAGGTGTGCGGGGCGCTGCGCGAGGTCTTCGGCGACTACCAGCCGCGCTGAGCGGCGCCCGCGGCCGGCGGGCAGGATTCGCGCCGCGGAGGGCAAATATCAAGCGTCATGGGCGTTGTCGAGACCCAGCGAACCCTTGTCAAGTCTGTGCCGGAGCTGTGGGCCGAGCTCAGTGAGGCCGCGCTGCTTGGACCGATGCTCGAGCACTTCGGCGAGATCACGATCACGCGCCTTGAACCGGAGGCGAGCATCGAGTGGCAGAGCGAAGTCGCCGCCGGCCGCGTCGAGCTCGCACCCAGCGCCTTTGGCACGCGCGTGCGGCTGACCGCCCGGCTGCGCTCAGGCCAAGCGGCGGTGGCGCCGGCCGTGGAGCCAAAGCGGCCAGGGCTGCTCGCGCGGCTGTTCGGCGCTCGCCCTGCGGCGCCCGCCGGCCCTGCGCGCGAGGGCGCCGCCAACAATCCGCAGGCCTTCGACTCACGGCTCGCCCAGGGCGCGCTGACCGCGCTGCTCGACGAGATCGGCGCCGCCCGCCACCGGCCGTTCGCGCGCGACGTCGAAGCATCGCGGCAGACCGTGTAGCGCTCGCGGCCGCAGGCCACATAGGATCGTGCGCGAGTTGACCGAGCGCGCGCCCCACAGCTACGCCGAGAAGCTCGCAAAGCTGCACGAGCTACGACGGGAGGCCGCGCACGCCGAGGGCCCGGCCGTCGCCAAGCAGCACGCCAAGGGCAAGTACACGGCGCGCGAGCGGATCGAGAAGCTGCTCGACCCGGAATCCTTCGAGGAGCTCGATGGCTTCGTCCGCCATCGCACGACTGACTTCGAGATGGCGCGTACGCGCCCGCTCGCGGACGCCGTGATCACCGGCCACGGCACGATCGACGGACGCCAGGTCTGCGTCTTCAGCCAGGACTTCACGGTGTTCGGCGGATCGCTCGGCGAGGTGATGGGAGAGAAGATCTGCAAGCTGATGGATCTGGCGGCGCGCGTCGGCTGCCCGGTGATCGGGATCAACGACTCCGGCGGCGCGCGGATCCAGGAGGGCGTCGTGTCGCTCGGCGCCTACGCGGAGCTCTTCTATCGAAATGTGCGCTGCTCGGGCGTGATCCCGCAGATCTCGCTGATCATGGGGCCCTGCGCCGGCGGCGCCGTCTACTCGCCCGCGATCACCGACTTCATCCTGATGGTCCGCGAGACGTCGCACATGTTCATCACCGGCCCCGACGTGATCAAGACCGTCACCGGCGAGAGCGTCGGCTTCGAGGAGCTCGGCGGCGCGATGACCCACAACACCAAGTCGGGCGTCGCGCACTTCGCGACGGCGGACGAGGATCACTGTCTGGCGGAGGCCCGCTACCTGCTGTCGTTCCTGCCGCAGAACAACCTCGAATCCGCCCCGCTGCTGCCGAGCAGCGATGACACACGCCGGATGGATCCCGAGCTCGACACGATCGTCCCCGACAGCCCGAACAAGCCGTACGACATGCGAGCGGTGATCACCCGGATCGTCGACGACGCGGAGTTCCTCGAGGTCCATGAGCATCACGCTCCCAACATCGTCTGCGGGTTCGCACGACTGGACGGCGTCTCGGTCGGCGTCGTCGGCAACCAGCCGGCCGCGCTCGCCGGCGTGCTCGACATCGACGCGTCGTCGAAGGCGGCCCGCTTCGTGCGCACCTGCGACGCGTTCAACATCCCGCTGATCACCTTCGTCGATGTGCCGGGCTTTCTGCCGGGCACGGCGCAGGAGTGGGGCGGGATCATCCGCCACGGCGCGAAGCTGCTCTACGCCTATGCCGAGGCGACGGTGCCGAAGATCACCGTGATCACCCGCAAGGCCTACGGCGGCGCCTACGACGTGATGTCCTCCAAGCACCTGCGCGCCGACTTCAACTTCGCCTGGCCGACGGCCGAGATCGCCGTGATGGGGCCGGAGGGAGCGGTGAACATCATCTACAAGCGCGAGCTCGGCGCGAGCGATGCGCCGGAGAAGCTGCGCGCCCAGCTGATGGAGGACTACACGGCGCGCTTCGAAAACCCCTACGCGGCGGCCGAGCGTGGCTACATCGACGACGTGATCGAACCCCACGAGACGCGCCCGCGCCTGATCACCGCGCTGCACCTGCTGGCCACCAAGCACGAGTCGGGCCCCAGGCGCAAGCACGGCAACATACCGCTGTAGATGTCCGCGCCGTGAACGCTCCGTGCAGGCTCGGCCAGATCACACCGGCCCCCACGCCGGCCGAGGCCGCGGCGATCGTCGCCGCGCTCGAGCGCTTCGCGCGCGACACTGCGCCGAGCACGCTCCCGAGCCAAGGGGCGGCCGGCGGCTGGCTGCGCGCGGCGCGCCTGGAGGCCGTCGGGCGAGCGCCCGGGCGGGCGGGCGAGCGCCCGGATTGGCACCCCTGGCGCGAGCGCGCACGGGTGCATCCGGCTAAACACTAGAAAAGCACCAGGCTTTCGGTAGTATATTTCGCTCCACTAGCGGAAGAGGTTGTTGGATGGCGCATGGCTCCAGCGGCGCGCGCGGCTCGCTCGCCGACCCCGAGGTCTACGAGAACGTCCCCGGACACGTGATCCCGATCATCGAACGCGAGTTCGACGACTTCGACACGGAGGCCGGCGCCTTCCTCGCGGGCGACGTTCCCGAGGATCGGTTCATCGGCTTTCGCCTCAAGCAGGGCGTCTACGGCCAGCGCCAGGCGGAACGTCAGATGATCCGCGTCAAGCTGCCGTTCGGCGGGATCAACCCCGATCAGCTCGACGCCTTCGCGGCGGTCGTCGAACGCTACGTCCCGCTGCGCAAGGGCCACATCACGACGCGCCAGAACGTGCAGCTGCACCATGTGCCGCTGCCCGACGCCGCCAAGCTGATCCGCGAGATCTCGCTCACCGGCCTGTCCTCGCGCGAGGGCTGCGGCAACACGATCCGCAACGTGACCGGCGATCCCTGGGCCGGCGTCTGCGACGACGAGCTGTTCGACCCCACTCCCTACGTCGGCGCCTATGTCCGCTACTTCGTGCGCAACGAGGTCTGCCAGCTGATGCCGCGGAAGTACAAGACCGCGTTCACCGCGACCGACGAGGACATCGCGATCACGGGCATCCACGACGGCGGATTCATCCCGCGGATCAAGGACGGCAGGCGCGGCTTCGAGATGCGCGTCGGCGGCGGCACCTCGATCATGCCGCGCGTCGCGCCGACTCTCTACGAGTTCGTCGGCGCCGACGACGGCGAGTACCTGAAGGTCACCGAGGCGGTGCTGCGGATCTTCAACCGCCAGGAGGAGCTGCGCGCAAATCGCGCGCGGGCACGGATCAAGGTGCTGGTCGACCGCATCGGGATCGACGCCTTTCGCGAGCTGGTCGAAGAGGAGCTGCGGGGCGACTGGGTCGCCGAGCGCAACTTCGACCCGGCGCCGCTGCTGTTCATCGACGACGAGGCCGCCGGCGCCCCGGCGCAGCGCGAGGCGCCCGTGCCGGCGGAGGGCGACCGCAGCGACTTTGAGCGCTTCGTTGCCGCGAACACCCGGCCCCAGCGCCAGGAGGGCTTCGTGACGGTCGAGGTCAAGGTCGTGCGCGGAGACCTCACGCCGGAGCAGTTCCGCGGCCTCGCGGCGATCATGCGCGAGCACTCGGGCGGCTGCGCACGCACGACGGTCCAGCAGAACCTGGTGCTGCGGTGGGTGCGCCCGGCGTCGCTCTATGAGGTCTGGCTCGCGCTGCGTGAGATCGATCTCGCCGGGGCCGGGCCGAGGACGATCGCCGACGTCGTCAGCTGCCCGGGAACCGACAGCTGCAAGCTCGGCATCACGAGTTCGATGGGTCTGAGCGCCGCGATCGCGGAGCGCATCGAGTCGATGGCGATCGAGGATCCGCTGACAGCGGCGATCAACATCAAGATGAGCGGCTGCCCGAACGGCTGCGGCCAGCACCACATCGCCAACATCGGCTTCACCGGCGCGTCGATCAAGCTGGGCAACCGGACGATCCCCGCCTACATCCCCCACCTCGCCGGCAACTTCGAGGGCGGCACGGTCGCGATGGGCCAGCGTTTGAAGTCGCGACTGCCCGCCAAGCGGGTCCCGGAAGCGGTGCAGCGCTGGATCGCGCACTACCAGAGCGAGCGCGTTTCGGGCGAGACCTTCAACGCCTTCGTGGAGCGCATCGGGACGGCGAGCTTCGAGCAGCTGGTATCCGACCTCGCGCTGCCGCCGGAGTTCTCGCTCGAGACGATGAGCAACTTCATCGACTGGAACCGCAACGAACCGTTCGCGGTGATCAGGGGGGAGGGCGAATGCGCGGTCTAACGGCGCCCACGGTCAGCGAACTGGAGCACGCGAGCGCGCAGGAGGTGCTGAGCCACATGCTCGAGCGCCACCACCCGCGGCTTGCTCTCGCCTGCTCCTTCCAGAAGGAGGAGGCCGTGCTGATCGACATGCTGCTGAGCATCGAGCCGTCCGCACGGGTGTTCACGATCGATACCGGAGTGCTGTTCCCCGAGACCTACCAGGCCTGGAGGGAGCTCGAGCGCCGCTACGGCGTGGCGGTCGAGATCTTCGATGCCCAGCGCCCGACGGACGCCGCCTGGAGTGCCGGGGCCTGCTGCTCCGAGCGCAAGGTGGCGGCGCTCGAGACGGCCCTGGACGGGCTCGACGGCTGGATCACGGGCCTCCGCCGCGAGCAGTCCCCGACGCGCGCCGACGCACCCAAGCTCTCCTTCGACAGCCGCCGGGGAATCTGGAAGGCCAACCCGCTCGCAGACTGGGACGCCAAGGCCGTGTGGGACTACATCACCGAACACGACGTCCCCTACAACCCGCTGCACGACCGCGGTTACGAGTCGATCGGCTGCATGCCCTGTACCCTTCCCGGGTCCGGGCGCGAGGGGCGCTGGGCCGGCAGCGACAAGACCGAGTGCGGCATTCACGTCTGAGGCCCAAATGAGCTCTTACACCACGGCGGCCGCGTCCCGTCTAACGCATCTTGGTGCGCTTGAGTCTGAGGCGGTGCATGTGTTGCGTGAGGTGGCGGCTGGGTTTGAGCGGCCGGTGTTGTTGTTTTCTGGTGGCAAGGATTCGATTGTGTTGTTGCGTTTGGCGGAGAAGGCGTTTCGTCCGGCGAGGTTTCCGTTTCCGTTGATGCATATCGATACGGGCCACAATTTTCCCGAGGCGATCGAGTTTCGCGATCGCCGCGTGCTTGAGCTTGGCGAGCAGTTGATCGTCGCGAGCGTGCAGGACTCGATCGACGCCGGCCGCGTCGTTGAGGAGCACGGGCCGCGCGCGTCACGCAACCGTCTGCAAACCACGACGCTGCTTGACGCGATCGCCAAACAGCGCTTTGACGCCGCGATCGGCGGTGCGCGCCGCGACGAAGAACGCGCACGCGCGAAGGAGCGGATCTTCAGCTTCCGCGACGACTTCGGCCAATGGGACCCCAAGCACCAGCGCCCCGAACTGTGGAACCTCTACAACACCCGGATCCGCCAAGGCGAACACGTGCGCGTGTTCCCGCTGTCTAACTGGACCGAACTGGACATCTGGGAATACATCCACGACGAAGCACTCGAGGTCCCCTCGATCTACTTCTCCCACACCCGCCAAACCTTCTCGCGCGACGGCATGCTCTACGCCTACCGGCCCGGCCAAGAACTCCTGCCCGGCGAAACACCCACCCTACAAACCGTCCGCTACCGCACCGTCGGCGACATGACCTGCACCGGCGGCGTCAAATCCACCGCCACCACAATCCGCCAAATCGTCAACGAAATCGCCGCCACCCGAATCACCGAACGCGGCGAAACCCGCGCCGACGACAAAACCTCAGAAGCCGCCATGGAAGACCGCAAAAAAGCCGGATACTTCTAAAGATGATGGCGTTTGCTCTGAGGTCGATCGCCGGCGCGCCGCGATGACGCTCGACCTGTTGCGTTTCACGACCGCCGGCTCGGTCGATGACGGCAAGAGCACGCTGATCGGCCGGCTGCTCTACGACTCAAAGCAGGTCTTTGAGGACCAGCTGGAGCACGTCACCGAGGTCTCGCGCCGACGCGGGTCGGGCGAGGTCGATCTCGCGCTGCTGGTCGACGGCCTGCGCGCCGAACGCGAACAGGGCATCACGATCGACGTCGCCTACCGGTACTTCACCACGCCGCGGCGGCGGTTCATCATCGCCGACTGCCCCGGCCACCAGCAGTACACACGCAACATGGTCACCGGCGCATCCACGGCCGACCTGGCAGTGATCCTGCTCGACGCCCGCAAGGGCGTGCTGGAGCAGTCCAAGCGCCACGCCTTCATCAGTGCGCTGCTGGGGATCCCTCACGTCGTCGTCGCGGTGAACAAGATGGACCTCGTCGAGTACTCGCATGAGCGCTTCGCCGAGATCGTCGCCGACTTCGCGCCGTTCCTCGAGAAGCTCGGCGTCGCCGACTGGCTGAACATCCCGATCTCGGCGCTGCGCGGCGACAACGTCGTCGACCCCTCCGGACACATG
>Ga0302325_10013138_pt1 | contig 17696 bp, 20 predicted proteins | sample Palsa_T0_2_FD_201948 | JGI IMG/M metagenome (GOLD analysis project Ga0302325, IMG submission 201948) | Peat permafrost microbial communities from Stordalen Mire near Abisko, Sweden - Palsa_T0_2 | ecosystem: Environmental > Terrestrial > Soil > Palsa > Peat permafrost | place: Sweden: Abisko...
CTGACATCCGCGCCACGCCGCCGTCGCGCCGGATGTCGGCGGGAACGCGCTCGAGCGCCATCACTGCTGCCGCGCCCGCGTCCTCGGCGATCTTGGCCTGCTCAGGCGTGACCACATCCATGATCACCCCGCCCTTGAGCATCTCGGCCAGACCGGCCTTAACCGTGAACGTGGCCTCGTCGCGAGGCGTGTCTGCTTCGTCATACATGATCGCGGAGTGTACCCGGGCGGTAGTTTGTGACGCCATGCCCGAAGCGGTGTTCGAGCGGATCGATGGAGGCTTCAAGGCCACGGGGCTGGCCCGCGGCCCGTGGGATCCGGACGCCCAGCACGGCGGCGCGCCCGCGGCGCTGCTCATCCGCGCCTTTGAACGATGCTCGCCCGCACCGGATCTGGCGCTCGCGCGCGTCAGCTACGAGTTCCTGCGCCCGGTGCCACTCGGCAATCTCACCGTGACTGCCGATGTCGTCAGGCCAGGACGGAGGGTGCAGCTGCTGGAGGGGTCGATCCTGACCCCGGCCGGCACGGAAGTGGTGCGGGCTCGGGCATTGCGGGTTCGGCGGGCCGAGGTGGACGCCGCTCCGGAGCCGCCGCTGCCAATGCCCGGCCCGGACCTGGGCCGACCCAACGATTTTCGCCGGGCCAAGCAGGCAATGTTCACCCCCGACGCGATGGAGATCCGCTTCGTTGCCGGGGCCTTCTACGAGCCCGGTCCGGCCAGCGCCTGGTTTCGACTGCGCCATCCGCTGCTCGACGGTGAACCGCCCTCGCCGCTGCAGCGACTGGCGGCGGCCGGTGACTTCGGCAACGGCATCAGCGCCGTGCTCTCGTGGGACGACTACGTGTTCATCAACCCGGACCTGACGCTGTATGTCGAGCGTGAACCGGTCGGCGAATGGATCGGGTTGGATTCGCAGACCCACATCGCCGCCGCAGGCGTCGGGATCGCGGAGAGCGTGCTGTATGACCAGCATGGTCGTGTCGGCCGCGCAACGCAGGCATTGCTCGTAGCGCGACGATAAGCCTGCAGCAGCAGGACTCGTCCAACTCGCGGCGTAAGATCACAACCGGATGATCACTAAACCGCTCCCGGCCGCCGCGAAGCCTGGGCGGCTATCCGGTCGCCAGCGCCACTTTGCGCCCTACCGAGTCGCCCGCTTCATCCTGGTCACGCTCGTACTTGTCGGCGTGATCGCGATCGCCTTGCTCGTGCTCGGACTCCTGCACGTGCACGCCGTCACCGACCACTTCAGCATTCACTGAGCGCGCGCCCCGCCCCGGACCCGCTCGCGCCGGACACCCCGCGCCGGACCCGCTCGCGGGCGGCGATTGCTATTTCAGCCGGAACGCTTTGATGCGCACGTCGTACTGCTGCGCGTCGCGCGCGTATACGCCGTAGGCAAGCGCCTGGATCAACGACAGCAGAGCGGTGTGAGAACGCACGAAGGCAGGCGTGTTGGACGAGTAGTACAGGCGGATTCGAGCCAGCCGGGCGACTTCGGAGAGGGTCGCATCGGTGATCGCCAGCGTCGACGCCTTGCGGTGGCGCGCCAGCTTCATCGTCCGGGTGATCAACGGGTGGGGACGTCCCGCCGATAGCCCGATCACCAGCGTTTCCTCATCGATCCGGCTCAGCCGCCCGAGCGCCTCCTGAGACGGGCTGGCGACGATCTCGGCCCGCAGGTCCAGCAGCATCAGCAGATGACGTAGGTAGCTGGCGAAAAACGCCATTTGATCGGTACCGGCGATCAGTACCTTCTGGGCCGACACGATCGCATCGACCGCCCCCTCGACGTTCGAGCGGGACAGCTTGTGCGCGGTGTCCTCGACATTCACATGGTCGGCCGCCAGTGCCGCCTCGAACTCGGTGTGGTCAAGCGAGAACAGCGGCGCCGCCGCTGCTTGAGTCTCGGTGGTGCCGGGCGGTCGGCGCCGGTACTCGTCCCGCGCCGCCTGTTGGAGCTCGGGAAACCCCTCGAATCCCAGCGCCTGGGAGAAGCGCACGACGGTGCTGGAAGAGGTGCTGGCGCGGCGCGCCAACTCCTCGGCGGTCTGGAAGGCCGCCTCGTCGAGATGGTCGACGATGTACTGGGCAACGTCCTTCTGTGAGCGTGAGAACTCGTCGAAGCGCGCGCGGATGTAAGCGGACAGGGCCTGGTGGCCGTGCGATGACGCGGGGGCTGCAGTCGGTGTAGATGAAGGCTTCATTGGCAGGCGTCTCATTCGACGCCGCCCCGCGCCCTTCCTTCAGAACGCGTGCTGAGCTTCGATCATTCCCCGGCTGAGTACCGCGAAGCCGAACCGGTCCGAGCGCGCAGATCCTACCCCGAGACGCGGTCTCCGGACACCCGGCAGACCGGCTTACTGCTCAAAGCCCTGCTGGCGTTCCTGGTTCTGTTTGTGCTCGGCCAAGACCTGAAAGACGATGTACACGACCAGCACGTTCACGAAGATTCCGATCCCGATGAACGTGATGATCAGCGCGAGCGTCTGGCCAAAGGCGCTTGGCTTGTCCCCCAAGCCGAGGATGCTCGCCACGATCACGATCGGAGAGGATACCGCGACGCGCGGCCCAGTTCGTCCCCAGGTGCGCAAACCGCTACCTTGCTGGCGCCGGCCCGGTAGCTCAGTTGGTTAGAGCAGCGGACTCATAATCCGTCGCGCGCAGGTTCGAGTCCTGCCCGGGCCATGGCAATGGGCCACCGATGCGCCACCCTCCCCGACGGGGGTCGCGGGGCCTAGCTCACCGCTGCGGCGTTGAATTGCTCCTCGACGGCGGGGACTGCGACGACCTGGGTGCCGTGGCGTTTCAATACGACGCGGGCGGCGTTGGTGAAGCTCCAGGCAGCCGACTTCGACGCCGAGTAGGTGGCGAGGTTGGGCATGGCCACCCACGAGACGACCGACAGGACGTTGATGAATGCGCCGCCGTTATTGGCCGCGAGCACGGGCGCGAACGCTTGGGTCGTCGAGACGAGGCCGAGGATCCATTCGGAGCGTTTGTGGACTGGTACGCCCCGGCGGAGCACCGTGACGATCCGGCCAGCGGATGCGGGGTGGTTGCGCTCGGCACCAACGTACTGCGCGGCGAGGCTCGCGTGCGGACCGCCTACCGCGAACAGGTGGAGCGATACCTGGGCCACCTCGAGCGGCTGCTCGGCGGCGACGCCGACGCGCGCGCCAGGGCGACCGTCGCGCTCAGCACGCTGGTCGGGGCCGTACTGGTCGCCCGCGCCATCGACGATCCAACGCTGTCGGACGAGATCCTGCGCAACGTGCGCAACGCCGTGAAGTCACCGCCCGGCGGCTAGCAGCGCTCATCTGCTCGGACGCAGGCCAGGGATCGGGCCAGGGGGTTGACGGGCGCGATCTGTTCTGGAGATACTCCGGGTGGGCGGTGCCACTACGGCGCTCGATCACAGCGCGATCGCTTCCATCGCCCGGCGCTCGGAAATCGGCGACGGGCCAAATCTGAAGGAGTTTTCATGAGCGCGGTCACCGTCGGGATGGCACATTCGACGCCGGTCAGGCCGCACACCGGCCGGCCGTCGTGAGCCGCCGCCGGCCGGAGGGGGTGACGCTGACGCCGTTGGGTGCCGTGGCTCGTGGGCTGCTTGCGGCCGCGGCCGGCACCGTGGCGATGGACACGTTGTTGTTTGCTCGTTACCGGCGGGGTGGTGGTGAGAGCGGCGTGGCCGCGTGGGAGTTCTCCTCGGGCGTGTCTGATTGGGACCAGGCGCCAGCGCCGGCGCAGGTCGGTAAGCGCTTGGTGGAGGGTCTGTTCGCGCGTCAGCTGCCGGCCCGGCGTGCGGCGCTGGTGAACAACATCACGCACTGGGCGTTCGGGATCCTCGGCGGTCTGCAGTATGGGATCGTCGTGGGATCGTTGAGCACACCGCGGGTCATCTACGGCCTGCCGTTTGGCGCCAGCGTATGGGGTGCGGGGTATGTGGTCCTGCCGGCGGCGGGGTTGTATCAGCCGATCTGGGAGTACGACCGCAAGACCTTGGCCAAGGACCTCAGCGCCCACCTCGTCTATGGGCTGGCCACGGCCAGCGCCTTCAAGCTGCTCTCACGGTCAGCCAGAGGGGCAGCGTGACCGCCAAGGGGACAGTTCACACCGAGCGGCGCGCGGCTGAGCCGGCGCGTCATGAGAGGAGCGGTTGTGTCAAGCACTATTGCTGATGTGATCGTGGCGACGTTGAAGGCGTCTGGGGTGCGCCGGGTGTATGGGTTGCCGGGGGATTCGCTGAATGGGTTTACTGATGCCGTGCGGCGTGATGGCGAGGTGGCGTGGGAGCACGTTCGTCATGAGGAGGCGGCGGCGTTTGCCGCGGCGGGTGAGGCGGCGATGACGGGGCAGCTGGCCGTCTGCGCGGCCAGCTGCGGCCCCGGAAATCTCCATCTGATCAATGGCCTGTTCGACGCGAACCGCAGTCGGGTGCCGGTGCTGGCGATCGCGGCGCATATTCCGCGGGAGGAGATCGGTGGGAGCTACTTTCAGGAAACCCATCCGCAGGACCTGTTTCGCGAGTGCAGTGTCTACTCCGAGCTGGTGAGCGTGCCTGAGCAGTTGCCGTGGGTGTTGGAGATCGCGATGCGTCACGCGATCGAGCGCGGCGGCGTCGCGGTGGTGGTCGTTCCCGGCGAGATCTTCCTGCACAGCGCCGCCGGTGACGCCCGGGCAGCGGTGATCCGGCCGAGCGCAGCGGTGATCCGCCCCGCCGACGAGGCGCTCCTGGCGGCGGCGGAGGTGCTCAACGCGGCCGAGCGGGTGACGATCCTCGCCGGCGCGGGCTGCCGGGGCGCGCATGATGAGCTCATCGCGGTCGCTGAGGCGTTGCAGGCGCCGGTCGTGCACGCGCTGCGGGGTAAGGAGTTCGTGGAGTACGAGAACCCCTATGACGTGGGTATGACCGGCTTGTTGGGGTTCGCTTCGGGCTACCGGGCGATGGAGCATTGCGATGCGCTACTGATACTCGGCACCGATTTTCCCTACCGCCCGTTCTACCCGGAGCACGCGCGGGTCGTGCAGGTCGACGTCCGCGGCGAGCACATCGGCCGCCGCATCGCGGTCGACGTCGGGCTCCTCGGCACGGTGAAGGACACGATCGAAGCGTTGTTGCCCCACCTGCGGGCCGGGCGTGACACCGAGCATCTGGAGCGGATGCGATCGCATTACCGCCGGACCCGCAAGCGGCTCGACGCGCTGGCGGAGACCCACGGGGATCACGGCCCGATCCACCCACAGATCACGGCTGTGGCGGTCGACCGGCTCGCCGCGGACGACGCCGTATTCCTTGCCGACGTCGGGACACCCACACTCTGGGCGGCGCGGTATCTGCGCATGAACGGGCGCCGGCGGCTGATCGGCTCGTTCAACCACGGGACGATGGCCAACGCGCTACCGCAGGCGATCGGCGTGCAAGCCTCCCATCCGACCCGTCAAGTCGTGACGCTCTCCGGCGATGGGGGTATCGCGATGTTGCTCGGCGAGCTGCTCACGCTGCGCCAGCAACGGCTGCCGGTGAAGGTGATCGTACTGAACAACGGTGCCCTGGCGTTTGTCGAGCTCGAGATGAAGGCTGATGGCATCGTCAACTATGGAACCGACCTCGACAACCCCAGCTTCGCCGAGGTCGCCCGCGCGGTCGGGCTCCTCGGCGTGCGGATCGAGCGTCCCAGCGAGCTCGACGGCGGCCTCCGCGACGCGCTCGCCCACGACGGGCCAGCGCTGATCGAAGTCATGACCACCCGCCAAGAGCTCTCGATCCCACCCACCATCACCGCCGGGCAGGCCAAAGGATTCACGCTCTGGGCCACTCGCAGCATCCTCTCCGGAAGCGGAGCCGAAGTCCTCGAGGTCGCCAAGACCAACCTCCGCGAACTCGCCCTCGAATGAGGACCGCCGACACGCACCATGGCGGATCCGTGCCCAACCCGGAGCACAGCACTGACTGCCGCCGAGGAGCTCGGCACCGGCGCCCCGGCGAGTGATCGCCGGCCGCGGCGGGCATGGCGGAGCCACGACCCGGTAGCGTGGAGGCACGTGAGCACGACTCCAGCTCCCAAACGCCAGTGCACCGAGCCAAACGCTGGCGGGGGCGCGGTGCACGTGCGGCCGGCCCCGACGATCGAGCGCGTGGAGGTTTTGCTCCACGGCCAGCGAGTCCAGTTCACGATCGCGGGACAGGGACCACCGGTGGTGCTAATCCACGGTGTCGCCGGCCGCGCCTCCCAGTGGGACCAGATCGTTCCGCTGCTGGCCGAGACGCACACGGTCGTGGCACCCGATCTGGCCGGTCATGGCGAATCGGCCAAACCGCGCGGCGACTATTCGCTCGGCGCGCACGCCTCGGGCATTCGAGATCTGCTGGTGGGACTCGACATCGAAGGCGCGAGCATGGTCGGGCACTCGCTCGGCGGCGGGATCGCGATGCAGTTCGCGTACCAGTTCCCGGAGCGCTGCGAACGGCTCGTGCTCGTCTCCAGCGGGGGCCTGGGTGAGTCGGTCCACCCCCTGCTCCGAGCCGCGACGCTGCCGGGGTCGGAGTTTGTGCTGCCGCTGCTGGCCCACCCGCGCGTGCTCGGTGCCGCGTCGCTCGTGCCTCGGGCACTGGGGCGGATCGGCCTCAGCACACGACCTGACCTGACGGAGATGGCCCGGGGCTATCAGTCGCTCTCCAGCGCCGAGGCGCGAAGCGCCTTCATCCACACGCTGCGAAGCGTGGTCGACCCGACGGGTCAGCGGATCAACGGATCCGATCGCCTGTACCTGGCCTCGAAGATGCCGTCGCTGATCGTCTGGGGCCGTCGCGACCGGATCATCCCGGTCGAACACGCGCAGCCGGCGCACGAGGGCATGCCGGGCAGCCGCCTTGAGGTGTTCGACGAGGCGGGGCACTTCCCGCAGCTCGACGAGCCGTTGCGGTTCGCGCGCACGCTGGAGGATTTCTTCCGCGAGACCGAACCGGCGCGCCTCGACGCCGCCATGATGCGCGAGCTCCTGCTGGGCCATGATCCGAGCTCCGCGGTTGTGCTCGAGCGGCTGCAACGCGAGCACACAGCCGCGTGACTCGGGTGCCAAACCTCCGCGGCTCGCGCGGCGATCGTCGGGAGCGCTCTCTTACGCTCCCCTAAGCGCTCGATCATGTTGGTCTAAAGCGCCGGCCTTACCGTGCTCTCCCACCATGGCGTCACCTCGGCATCTGTGGTCCGGCGATTGGGCTCGTGAATCCGCCAGCGCGGCGGACGAAATCGCGCGCTTACGCGGGCAGACCCGCCCGGCGCCGGCCGAGCCTGACCGGCGGCCCGCTGCCAACGCCGCTCGCGCGCTCCCGCTCGCCCGGCGCCCACCACCGCCGGCGCACGAGCCGACCGCTCCGCCGCCGGTTGCGGCGCGTGCTCGCGTCCCACCGGCACCGGCACCGACGGCCAGCCGGCCCGACGGCCTGGCCACGGCGCCAAGCGGGGCCGGCCGGGCCCGCCCTCGCTCGGGGCGGCGCCGCGCCCGGGTAGCCGCGACGCTCATTCTGGTCGTGGTGGCCGGCAGCGCGGTCGCCTTTGCGCTGGGCGCCTTCGACAAGGCGAGCCCGGTCACCAGCCCAGCCGCGAGCCAGGCCACCGGGGTATTCCCATTGCCCGAGCCGTGGCTGGGACTGACCACCACGAGCCCACCCGGCGGCGCCGGCGCGCTCGTCACCCAAGTCACGGCCGGCGGGCCGGCAGACCAGGCCGGATTGCAGCGCGGTGATCTGATCACGGCCATCGACGGTCAGGCGATCACCGGTCCGGCCGAGATCACGAGCGTGGTCGGCGCTCAGCCGGTGGGCGCCGAGGTCCTCTTGCAGATCGACCGTGCCGGAACGCTCGAAACGGTCGGCGTCATCGTCGCCGGCCAACCCGGCAGCACCCCGTGAGCTTCGCCGCCCCGCTGCTCCTGCTGGGCCTGCTGGCTCTGCCGGTGCTGGCTGTCTGGTACCTCCGTCACCAGCGGCATCGGTCGGCCGCCGCGGCGGCATTCTCGTCGCCCTGGCTGGCACCGTCGGTGATGCCGAACCGTCCCGGCTGGCGGCGCCACGCCCCCATCGTCGCCTTCGCGCTCGCCCTGATCGCACTGGTGGTCGCGGCGGCCCGGCCCGAGGCCAAGGTGGCGACGTCGGTCAAGCGCAGCTCGGTGATGCTGTTGATCGACACCAGCGGCTCGATGGCGGCGACCGACGTGGCGCCCACGCGGTTGGACGCCGTGCGCCGGGCGGCCGGACGCTTCTTGGACCGCGCACCGAGCCAGGCCAGCATCGGCCTGCTCGCGTTCAACACCGCGCCGACGTTGGTGCAGTCACCCACCACCGACCGCTCGGGCGTGCGATCGGACCTCGCCACCCTCCGCGCCAGTGGCGGCACGGCGATCGGGAGCGCCCTTCAGTCCGCATTGCGCATCCTGGCCGAGGTCCCAGCGACACATGGCCGCCGGCCGCCGGCCGCCATCGTTCTGCTGTCTGACGGCACCTCGACCAGCGGCGTCGATCAGCTGACGGAGGCGCGCGTGGCCGGGCAACAGCACATCCCCGTGTACACGGTCGCGCTCGGTACGCCCACCGGCACGATCACGGTGCCGCGGGGAAAGGGCAAGAGCGGAACGGTGCTCCACAAGGCCCCGCCGGACCCACAGGCGCTCGCCGCGATCGCCCGGGCCTCCGGCGGGCAGGCATATACGGCAGAGGACTCCGGACACTTGAGCGCCATTTACAACCATCTGGGCGCTCAGCTCGGGCGCCACATCGTCAAGCAGGAAATCACCTCGAGCTTTGCGGGCGTGGGGCTCGTGCTGCTGCTGCTCGGCAGCGTTCTCACCCTCCGCTGGCTGCGCCGACTCGTCTGAACGCGAACCAAAGGAGAACCCGACCCCATGAACGACACCGACCCCACGATCCCCGAGGTCGATCCGCCCGGCGAGATCCGCCAAGAGGCTCGGGCCGCGCTGCAGGAAGCGCTGTACGAGATCAAGCGCGTGATCGTCGGCCAGGACGCGATGCTCGAACGCCTGCTGGTCTCGCTGCTCTCCCGCGGCCACGTGCTGCTGGAAGGCGTCCCCGGTCTGGCCAAGACGCTCACGGTCAAGACCCTCGCCGACGTGCTGGGCGGGTCATTCAGACGCGTCCAGTTCACACCCGATCTGGTGCCGGCCGACCTCGTCGGCACGCGCGTCTATCGGCCGGACACGGGCACGTTTGAGACCGAGTTAGGGCCGGTGTTCGGCAACTTCCTGCTCGCCGACGAGATCAACCGCGCGCCCGCCAAGGTGCAGTCAGCGCTGCTCGAAGTGATGCAGGAGCAGCAGGTGACGATCGGCGGGACCTCCTACCCCGTCCCAGAGCCGTTCATCGTCATGGCGACGCAGAATCCGATCGAGTCGGAGGGCACCTATCCCTTGCCCGAGGCTCAGATCGACCGCTTTCTGATGAAGATCGTGGTCGACTACCCGTCGCTGGGCGAAGAGGCGGCGGTAGTCGGACGAAGCCTGCGCGATCCCGTCGCGATCGTGCAATTTCTCCAGCTCGAGGATCTGCGCCGCTACGCCGCCGCGACCCAGACGGTCTTGGTCGATCGCGCGGTGATCGGTTACGCGGTGGCGCTCGCCGATGCCACACGGCGGCCGGCCGAGTACGGCTTGGCGGAGGTGGCCGGGTTGATCGAGTACGGGGCGAGTCCGCGCGGGCCGATCGGACTCGTCCAGGCGGCACGGGCACTCGCACTGCTGCGCGGCCGCGGCCACGTGGCCGGGCAGGACATCCGCGACCTGGCCGCCGACGTCTTGCGTCACCGCATCGTTCTGTCCTACGACGCCCTGAGTGAAGGGGTGAGCGCCGACGATCTGATCGATCAGATCCTGATCGCCGTCGAGGAGCCCCGCGAAGACCACCTGGCGCGCCCTCACGCGGCATGACGCACGCCACACTCGCGCCCCCCGCGGCCCGCCAGGGCCCCGGCCCGATACCCCAGGCGCTGGTCGAGTCAATCGACCTCATGATCACGCGCATGATCGCGCGCACGACGCCGTCGGACCGCCGCGCTGCCGGCGTCGGGGTAGGCATCGAGTTGGCACAGTTGAGGCCCTACGAGGTGGGCGACGACGTGCGCCACATCGACGCGGCCGCCACGGCGCGTACTGGGCAGCCACACGTGCGACTGCACGTCCCCGAACGGGCGCTGACGACGTGGATCGTGCTCGATCTGTCGCCCTCGATGGCCTTCGGGACCGCCGAGCGACTGAAAGCGGACATCGCCGAGGGCGTCGCGCTCGTGCTGACTCGGATCGGCATCCGACGGGCCGGCGCCGTGGGCCTGGTGGCGTTTGGCGCGGGCACGCCGCGGCTGCTGCCGCCCCGCGCTGCCAAGCCGGGGATCGTCGCGGTTCGCCGGTTGCTCGCCGAGGGTGTGACGCCCGACGGCCAGGGAGATCCCCATGCCCTCGCGGACGCCCTGGTCCGCCTGGCCAAGCTCGCCCGGGCACCGGGCCTGGTTGCGCTGGTGTCGGACTTCCGCGAGCAGGAGGGGTGGGTGCGCCCGCTCGGTGCCTTACGGGTTAACCACTCGGTCCTGGCCGTGGAGATCGGCGATCCGCGCGAGCGCGAGCTTCCGGCACTCGGCCGCTTGGCGCTGATCGATCCCGAAAGCGGTCGCCGCATCGAGGTCGACACATCGCGCCGGAAAGTGCGACAGCGCTTCGCCGAGCTCGAGCGTGAACGTCGTACGGCCGTCGCGCGCGAGCTGCGGCGACTGCGCATCGATCACGTCGTGCTCGACACCGATCAGTCATGGTTGCGCGAGCTGGGGCGGCGACTGCGGTGAGCGTCAGTTCCCCGATCTGGCTGTTGGGCTTGCTCCTGGTGCCGGCCGCACTGATCGCGTACCGCATTGCTCGTACCCGCAAGGACCGCTATGCGATCCGCTTCACAGCCGTCTCGACGCTGCGCCTCGCGGCGGCCGACACGCCGGATTGGCGGCGCCGCGTGACGACGGCGCTCGTGCTGGCGGCGATCGCCTCGCTGGTGGTCGCGCTGGCCAGGCCGCACATCACGGACAGGGTGGCCATCCAGCAGGCTTCGATCGTGCTGGTCACCGACCATTCCGGGTCGATGGCCGCCACCGACGTTGCGCCCACGCGGCTGCTCGCGGCCGAGAAAGCCGCGAACACGTTCATCGATCAGCTGCCGTCGTCGGTCCGCGTCGGCGCCGTCGCCTTCTCAGGGGCGCCCGACGGCGTCCAGGCCCCGAGCGCCAATCACCAGGGTGCTCGTGAGATCATCGACGCGCAGGTCGCCAACGGCGCTACCGCGACAGGCGACGCGCTGGCGCTCGCGCTCGGACTCCTGCACCAGGGGACCAAACCGCCCCCGTCGGCGATCGTGCTGCTCTCCGACGGCGATGCCAATGCCGGGCAAAACCCCGTGACCGTGGCGCGCGAGGCCGGAGCCGACAAGATCCCGATCTACACCGTCGCGCTCGGCACTCCCGGCGCGACTCTCCCCAACCCAGATCCATTCGCACCGCCGACGGACGTCTCACCGGACCCCCAGCTGCTGGCCGAGATCTCGCGCGTCTCCGGAGGGCGGGCGTTCACCGCGCAGGACGCCGGTCATCTGAGCACGATCTATAAAAGCCTGGGCTCGCAGCTGGGCAGCCATGCCCGCCAGCACGAGGTGACCGCCTCGTTCGCCATCGCCGCTTTCCTGTTGCTCGGCGCCGCCGGTGTGACATCGGTGCGGTGGGCCGGCCGCCTGCCCTAGCCGTTTCCGGCTTCGGGCCTGCCGCCCGAGGATGACGCCAGCGGGCTCGAGCGCGACAATGATCGGATGACGATCGCCGATAACCCGTCTGCCCGTAAACGCCGGGCCCTGTCGCTGTTTGACGGGCTGCCGCGCGATTACGACCGGATGGGGTCGTGGCTCAGCTTTGGACAGGACCCGCTGTGGCGTCGCGCGCTGGTGAGTGCCGTCGATCCGCGGCCGGGTCAGCGCGTGCTGGATGTCGCGACCGGCACGGGCCTGGTGGCGGCATCGCTGGCGCGCCGGTGCGCGTGCACGGTCGTCGGGCTGGATCAGAGCGAGGCGATGCTCTCCGCTGCGCGGGCGCGGATTGGCCGGGATCCGGCGCTGGCGGCGCAGGTCACGCTCGTGCGGGGCGAGGCCGAGCGGCTTCCGTTCGCCGAGGCCGAGTTTGACGCCCTCACGTTCACCTACCTGCTGCGCTACGTGGACGATCGCGCGGCGACGATGCGCGAGCTGGCGCGGGTGGTCAAGCCGGGCGGCCGCATCGGGATGGTCGAGTTCGGCGTTCCCCGCGCCGCGGTCCTGCGCGCGCTGTGGCGGGCCTACACGCGCGTCGGGTTGCCGCTGCTGGGCCGGGTCGTCTCCCCGGCGTGGTTCGAGGTCGGGCGCTTTCTCGGCCCGAGCATCGAGGAACTCGAGACGGTCGAACCCGACCTCGTCGGGTTGTGGCAGGCCGCCGGTATCCGTGATGTCCACCTGCGCCGCGCGAGCTTCGGGGCGGGCCTGGTGATGCATGGCGTGAGGGATGGCCACCGAGCGTCGTAGGCTCGAGCGCCCGGCTTTCTACGCGCTGCGCAGTGGCGGCTGGCGGGATCTCGTCACGGTCCTCCACCCGCCCTACACGGCCTGGCACTTGAGCTATGTGGTGCTCGGCGCAGCAGCCGCGCCGACCTTTCACGCCAATCGCCTGCTGGCGGCGCTCGCCGCTTTCTTTCTGGCGGTCGGGGTCAGCGCTCACGCTCTCGATGAGCTCAACGGACGCCCGTTACGGACCCGCCTGCGACGCCACACGCTGATCGGCCTGGCCGCGGTGGGGCTGGTGGGCGCGGTCGGAATCGGCGTGGCCGGAGCGTTCGTCGTCTCGCCGCTGCTGGCTCCGCTCGTGCTGGCCGGAGCGCTGCTCGTGCCGGCGTACAACCTCGAGGTCGGCGGTGGACGATTCCACAGTGACCTCTGGTTCGCGGTCGCCTGGGGTGGCTTCCCGGCCTTCACCGGTTACTTCGCCCAGGCGCTGACCATCCGCCCGGCTGGGGTGCTCGTGACGGCCGCGTGCTGCCTGCTCAGTGCCGCTCAGCGCCGGCTCAGCACACCCGTGCGCGAACTCCGCCGGCGCACCACGATGGTGACCGGGGAGCAGCAACTCGCAGACGGAACCGTGGTCGAGTTGACCAAGGCACGCCTGGCCGAACCGTTGGAAGGCGCGCTGTCGGCACTGTGGATCGGCGTGGTCCTGCTCGCCGCCGGATTGCTGGCCGTCAAGCTGTGACGGACTCGTCCCTCCCTACACTGGCCGCAGCACCCAGACCCCGAGACGGAGCGTTGAGATGACTGCAAAGGCCGATTTCACAGCCGCGGAGTGGGAGTTGATTTTGGAGGGACCTCCGAGCGCTGGCCTTATCGTGATCACGGCACAGCGAGGCGGGACGCTGCGCGAGACCTTGTCAATGGCCAAAGCGTATGGCGAGGCGCGCCAGCAGCACGGCCAGAGTGAACTGCTCGACGAGATCGTCTCCGCCAAGCCCGCGATCGATCACACGCGCTATCGCTCATTCGACGAGCTAAAGGAGCACGGCCTGACCCATCTACGCGACGCGGTGGCTCTGCTCGATGCCAAGGCCACACCGCAGGAACTCGACGATTACCAGCATTTCGTCCTTCACCTCGCGGACAAGGTCGCCCACGCACACCGTGAACACGACGGTGACGCCGACGGCGTCGGCGACGCCGAGCGCGCGGCGATCGTCTCGATTACCGAAGCCCTCGGCGCTGGCACCCCCTAGGCTCCGATGGCGGTGCAGGCGTGCCTGAACGGGGGGCGCACGCGCGTGGAGCATCGGGCGCTACCACTGAGCGCAGCCGAGCTCGCGGCTGACGCTGCGGCGGCCCGGAGCCACGGGGCGTTCGCCGTGCACGTGCATCCTCGCGACGCCCGCAGTGGGCAGACCCTGGCGGCGAGGGCCTGCGACGCTGCCGTGGCCGCGATCCGGGCCGCCGTCCCTGGTCTGCCGATCGGCCTATCGACGGCCGCGGCGATCGATCGCGACCCGTTCGCGCGCGCTGCCGCGATCAGCGCCTGGCGCACGCCGCCCGACTTCGTCTCGGTCAACGTCGGCGAGCTCGGCTGGGCCGGGATCATGCGCGCGGCGTTGCACGCCGGGGTCGGCGTCGAGGCGGGGCTCGCGTCCCCCAGCGAGGCCGAGGAACTCGCGAGCAGCCCGTTCGCTCACCGTCTGACCCGCGCCCTCGTGGAGGTCGACGGCGGGGCTGAGGAGGCCCGCGCGGTCTCGGAGTTGATTCCCGACGGAGTCCCCCAGCTCTGGCACGGCTTTGGCCAGCCTACGTGGGAGGTCGTGGCTGCGGGTGCCGCCGCCGGCCACGACGTGCGGATCGGCCTGGAGGACGTTCTCGTGCTCCCGGACGGTCGCGTGGCGCCGGATAACGCCACGCTTGTCGCCTCGGCCGTCGAGCTCGTCGGCCAGCGTCGGTAGGGCTCCCGTCAGGGTGTGACCGGAGCGCCGTTGGCGGAGGCGGGCACGGCTGGTGGCACCGGCAGCTCGCCGAGCGCTCCGGCGACCGGGAGTTCGCCGATCGATTCGGAGACCGGGAGCTCTTCGACGGGTGCAGGCACCGGGAGCTCGCCGGCCGCCTGGGTCTCGCGACTCAGGAACGAGCCGAGCTCCTGGATCGTGCTCATCAACGGGGCCGGGAAGATGACGGTCGAGTTCTTGTCGACTGATATCTCGACCAGCGTCTGCAGGTTGCGCAGCTGCAGCGCGAGCGGGTGAGCCATCATCACATCCGAGGCGTGAGCCAACTCGCCCGCGGCCAGCGCCTCGCCCTCGGCGGCGATGATCTTCGCGCGCTTCTCACGCTCGGCCTCGGCTTGACGGGCCATCGCGCGCTTCATGCTGTCAGGCAGCTGAATGTCGCGCAACTCGACCGTCGTGACCTCGATCCCCCACTCCTCGGTTTGGACGTCGAGAATCTCGCGAATGTTCTGGTTGATCGTGTCCGTCTCGGACAACGTCTCATCGAGCGTGTGACGCCCCACCACCGCACGCAGCGTGGTCTGCGCGATCTGATTGATGGCCGACTGGACGTTTTCGATCGCCACCACCGCAGCGACCGGATCAGCCACCCGGTAGTAGGCCACCGCGGACACGTCGACACTGACGTTGTCCTTGGTGATGATCCCCTGGGACTGGATCGGCATCGTGATGATCCGCAGCGAGACGCGATGAACCCGATCGGCAAACGGGGTGATGAAGATCAGTCCCGGTCCACGCGCACCGCCCTTCACGCGACCCAAGCGAAACTGCACCCCCCGCTCATACTGCTTCAGGATCCTCACCGACGAAGCCGCGCCGACCAGCAGCACCAGCACGAGCGCCACAAGCACAAAAATAATCATGTTGTTGCCTTTCCGCCGGCGATGCCGACGACGCGCGGGGCCCGCATGCGCTACCAGGCCAAGGCGCTTCCTACCGGCCTTGGACGGGAGGTCGGCCTCCCCGTGCCGGTCTGACAAAGCAGACACACCTGCCTGGGTGACCGACCCCTACCACGGTAGCAGGGGTTCTACGGCCCCGACGGGACTGGGGATTGCTTGGGGAGCAGGCGGTGACCATCGACCACCGCCGTGGCCAGGTCGATCAGTTTGCGGTTGTTGATCCGCGAGTGCTCACGCAGCATCGCGTAGGCGCTGGCGTCGTCGATCGAGTGGCGTTCCATCAGGATCCCCTTGGCCCGTTCGATCAGCGCGCGCCGTCCGAACGCCCCCTCGAGGTCGTGGTATTCGGCGAACCGTCGCAGCACGATGTCGATCGAGCTCTGCCAGTCCTCGACATCGGCGTCACTGATATGGGCGAACACGCCCCGCTTGGATGCCTCCTTGACGAACTGCGGATCGCGGGCGTGGATGAGAACGATCACCGGACAGGCCGCTTCACGGACGATCTTGTCGATGAGATCGAGCGCATGCGCTGAACTCTCACCGAGTCCGACGAGGGCAACGTCGGGCCTCTCCCTGGCCGTCACCGCACCCACGTCCTCGACGTCGACCTCGCGCGCGATCACCTGATGGCCGAGCGCGACCACGATTGGCGCGACCAGAGCCAGGCGATCCTCGCGCTCGTTGGCGATCAGGACTCGCAAATGGTCGGTCTCGCGGTAGTTCATCAGCGACCTCGGGCCACCCGGACACTTACTTTGGCACAGACTCGGGCAGACTCGGACGCCGGCACGTTCGAGTTCGGGGCGTTGTGCCTTGCCTGCGGGTGTATGGTTGATTTGGTCCGCTCAAATCCTCGGCGGGCTGGTCTGTCCGGCTCCAACCTTCGGCCGGCGTGTGGCTATTCGCCTCGTCGGCCAAGTCACGACGCACCCGTCAGGAGCCATCATCCGCGAACCGCATACCCCGAACGGCTCGTCTGCGACGTTGACAGACGTGCGATCCCCGTCGAATCCGGCGGCCCGGGGCCTGCTCGAGGTCGCTCGCAGTCTGCTGGGCGACCTGGACGTCGACCGAGTTCTCGACCGCGTGTTGGAGTCCGCGCGCGAGTTGACCGGGGCGCGGTATGCGGCGATGGGCGTGTTGAACGAGTCGCGGACCGCTTTGGCCCGTTTCATCACGGTCGGGGTCGATGAGGCCACCCACCGTCAGATTGGGTCCGAGCCGACCGGAAAGGGCGTGCTGGGTGAGTTGATCCGCAATCCGCGACCGCTGCGCATGGCCGACGTCGGAGCGCACCCGAGGTCGTATGGCTTTCCAATCGCTCATCCCCCGATGAAGAGCTTCCTCGGGGCTCCGGTCATGGTCGGCAGCACGCTGTTCGGGAATCTGTACTTGACCGATAAGCATGGCGGCGGCGAGTTCACGGCCGCCGATCAGGAGTCACTCGTGCTGTTGGCGGAGTTCGCCGGAGTCGCCATCGACCATGCACGCCGCTACACGGGCTCGGAGGCGCGCCGGGACGAGCTGCAACGAACGGTCGATACGCTCGAAGCGACGGTGCAAATCTCGCGCGCGCTCGGCGGCCAGACCGACCTCGGGACCGTGTTGGAGCTGGTGGCCAAACGCGGACGGGCCCTGGTCTGCGCCCGCGCCCTGGTGATCGAACTCGAGCGAGATGGAAACCTCGAGGTGGCCGCCGCCGCCGGCGAGTTGGCCCGAGGTCTCGTCGGCCGCCAGATCCCGCTCAAGGGCTCGGTCGCGGACGCCGCGCTGCGCACCGGGCGCACCCAACGCTTGGAGGACGAGCTCAACCGGGTGCGATTCAACGAGTACGGACTGGGTCGGCTGGGCTTTGACGTCGAAGGCGGACTGATCGTGCCGCTGATCTTCAACGGGCGGTTCTTCGGGGTCCTGATCGCGGTCGATCGCCTCGACGGCGGGCCGCAGTTCAGCGCCGAAGACGAGCGACTGCTGGAGTCCTTCGCGGCCAGCGCGGCGACCGCGGTGGCCACCGCGCAGTCGGTGGCGGTCGAGCGGCGTAGCCAACGCCTGGCCGTCGCCGAGCAGGAACGGGCCCGGTGGGCGCGAGAACTGCACGACGAGACGCTGCAGGGGCTCGCGGCGTTGCGGCTCGGCCTGGCGGCGGCCCGGCGCGCGGGCAGCCGAGAAGCCTTGCACGGGGCCGTCGAGGC
>Ga0302325_10013139_pt1 | contig 17695 bp, 10 predicted proteins | sample Palsa_T0_2_FD_201948 | JGI IMG/M metagenome (GOLD analysis project Ga0302325, IMG submission 201948) | Peat permafrost microbial communities from Stordalen Mire near Abisko, Sweden - Palsa_T0_2 | ecosystem: Environmental > Terrestrial > Soil > Palsa > Peat permafrost | place: Sweden: Abisko...
GCGGCGACGTCCAAACCGGCGGCACCCTGGACCTCACCGGCACCCCCTTCACCGCCGGCACCACCACAATCCCCGCCGACGACGCCGCCCTACTCAGCTAGCCCGAACGCTGGGAGCGTCCGAGGAGCAAGCTCCTCCAGCAGCTCGCCGGCCACCAGCTCCTCCTCAATCTGGCGGCCCTCGCCCCGCATCGCCTCGGTGAGCGTGTTCCTGTTCGGGTCCGCGCTCGAGGTCCTCCATCACCACCTGACGGTCGGCGGCCTCGTCGCTGTCAGCGCACTGGTGCTGCTCGCCAACGCGCCGCTGTTGACACTGCTGGCGGTCTGGGACGAGCTCCAGTGGGTGACAGTGCTGATGGGGCGGCTCGGGGACGTGATCGAGCAGGAGCCCGAGCAGGGCCACGATCACTGCCACCTGCGTCGCCCGGCGCCGCTGGAGGGCCGGATCCGGTTGAGCCGCGTCGGCTTCACCTACCCGTCGGCAGGCGAGCGGCCGGTCCTGCGCGACATCTCGCTCCAGGTACCGGCCGGGTCCACTGTCGCGCTCGTCGGCCGCTCCGGCTCCGGCAAATCGACGCTGGCCAAGTGCCTCGCCGGGCTGCTGCCGCCGACCGAAGGCTCGATCGAGTTCGACGGCATCGACCTGAACACGATGGACCTGACCGAGGTACGCCGGCAGATCGGTTTCGTCCTGCAGGACTCCTACCTGTTCGACGACACGATCGAGGCCAACATCGCCTTCGCCGAACCGGACGTCGATCCGGTCAAGGTTCGCCGCGCCGCAGAGCTGGCGAATGCCGTGGAGTTCATCGAGGCCCTGCCATTCGGCTACCAGACGAAGATCGGCGACTCGGGCTTAAGGTTGTCCGGTGGTCAGGCGCAGCGGATCGCGATCGCCCGCGCCCTGCACCGCGACCCGCCGGTGCTGATCTTCGACGAGGCGACGAGCGCGCTCGACACCGAGGCCGAGCGGCTGATGAAGAGCAACATGGATCGGCTGCTCAGCGGCCGCACCGCGTTCGTGATCGCCCACCGGCTGTCGACGGTCCGCGACGCAGACATGATCTGCGTGCTCGAACAGGGCCGGCTCGTGGAGGTCGGGTCCCACGAGCAGCTGCTCGACCGCCAGGGACTGTACGCATACCTCCACGCCCAGCACATCGAACTGTGAGCGCCCGGTATTTCGACTAACCGGCCAACGTGATCGGTGTTCGTAGTCATTAGAAAGGAAAGGGTTCAGCGCAATGTCACCAAGGGGTAGCACCATCTTGCCGGGTATCCAGCACACCCGGTTCTGGCGTCGGGCGGTATCGGTGATCGTGGTGTCGCTGCTCGCGTCGTCATCGGTCGCGCGGGCGGCGAGCATCCCGATTCCGGTCAGCTACACCACGAACGTGTCGGCGGGGTTCCTCCCTCAGCCCAGCCACCCGACGATCGGATACGTCTACGCGCTGCAGTTCGGGACCACCGCCCTCTCCCCGGACCTGAACGTCTTTGTCAGCCCACCGACCAATCCCCCGAAGACGATCAACGTCGTCGCCTCGATGAGCGACGTGTCGTGGGCGGGTGGGAACGCGGACCCCGTGCACATCGATGCCTACGTCTCGCAGGCGAACTACGCCGAGGTCGCCGGCTACCTCAAGCAGAAGAGTCCGAGCGCGACGCTGCGGTTCAGCTTCGCGGTGCTCGGCTACGACGTGCTGAGCGGGCAGTACGAGCCGATGTTCTCGATCGCGTCCGGGGCGACGATCACCACGTCTGCGGTGCTGAGCGGCGGGATCCCGGAGGTGAGCACGTCGCCTGTTCCGGTGCCGGTCACCGACGGGACCGACGTCAAGGTCTACAAGCTCTCGTTCTACGCGGCCGCTCCTCCGACCTTGCAGACACTCATCTACCGGCCCAGCTTCCTGATCGGCGGGCTCGCCCGACCCTGGGGTACCTGACGGATCAGCTCAGGCGCAACGGCCAGAGCCGTGAGGGGTGACGTTCCCGCTCGCGGACCGGCCGACGAGGACGCGACGCGCGCTGTGGCGAGCGATGGTCGCGGACACGTTTCAACGAAGGTTCTGCGTCGGGGAGCGGGATCCCACCGATCGGGGCCGGTGGCGTGGGCCGATCGTCTCCTGGACCCGGTCCCTCATCATCTTCGTCACCCGGTCCCAGGTCGGGACCCCATCCGTGGAAGAGCACATACCGCGACGGCGCGATGAGCAGAATCCCCCACACAAACCCGAGCCATAACATCATCCCGGCGGCTTGCTCACCAACCCGCGCGAGGATCGCCACGAGATCTGGAAGCAACATCGCGATGACGACCCCGGCGAACCGAACCCAGAACCTGGACCGACGATACAGCGGGCAAGCCCGTACGGAACCGATGAGAACGCCGAGCGGGATGGCCTCGAACGAGAACACGATCACCGCAGCCTTCATGCCGCAAAGCTACCAACCATGCACACGCCACGCCGAGCGTGCGCGGGGATGATCCGCCCTCAGGCGACGAGCTCTACGGCGGCAGGCTCGTCGCCGACCGCCGCCGCTGCCCGCGCGCGACGGGCGCGACGGCCGGGGCGGTCGGGGATCGTGCCGGCGGCCTCGATGTCGCTGATCGTCCGCGCCGGCAGGATTCCCAAGAGCACGATGATGGCAGCGACGATGAAGGCGGCCCGGTAGGCGGCGAGGTTCGCTGCGACGTGGCCGGCGACGATGTGGGTCGGGCCGACGATGACGACGGCGGTCGTGAGGAGCGCGACGCCGACGGCGCCGCCGAGCTGGCGCATCGCGTTGAACATCGTTGAGCCTTTGCCTGTCTCGGCCGGGGAGATCGTCGCGAATGAGGTCGCCTGGACCGGGACGAAGACGTTCGCCATCGCGACGCCCAAGGTGAACATGAGCAGTCGCGCCCACCACAGTGAGGTGTCGGCGCCGAGCAGACTGAGCAGGCCGATAGAGGCGGCGACACCTGCCAGGCCGCCGGTGACGTTGCGGCGGGGGCCGAGGCGCGGGTAGATGACGCGCGTCGCGAGCTGCGAGCCGAACATCACGCCGATCGCCTCAGGGAAGGTGGAGAGCCCGGAGCTGAGGGCGCTCAGCCCGCGGCCGTCCTGGTAGTAGAGGGAGATCGCGTAGAGCACCCCGAGGAAGCCGATCGAGGCGAGCACCATGACCGCGTTCGAGGCGCGGAAGAGACGGTTACTGAGGAGCCGCAGAGCGACGATCGGATGTTTCGCGCGCAGTTCCACGCGGACCATCACCGCGAGTAGGACAAGTCCGGCGGCTAGCGTCGCGAGCACCTGCGTCGAGCCCCAGCCGTCGATCGGGCCCTCAGAGAAGCCGTACATGAACGCCCCGAGCCCGAGGCCGGAGAGGAGGAATCCGGGGAGGTCGAAGCGCGTGCGCTTGACCTCGCTGCGCTGGTGGAGGAAGAGCAGGCCGAACACGAAGGCGGCGATTCCGATCGGCACGTTGACGAAGAACACCCAGCGCCAGGAGAGATCGGTGACGAGCAGCCCGCCGAGGACGGGTCCGAGGGCCGGTGCAAACGCGGTCGGCACGACAAGGATCGAGGAGGCGCGGATCCGCTCCTCGGGCGGGAAGGCCCGGAACAGCATCGCCATGCCAACGGGTGCGAGCATGCCGCCTCCGACGCCCTGCAAGACACGGAAGGCCACGAGCTCGCCGATCGATGAGGCCAGCCCGCATAGCGCGGAGGCGCCGGTGAAGATGACGATCGCGGTCAGCAGCACGCGCCGGCCGCCGAAGCGGTCGCCGAGCCAGCCAGAGGCGGGGATGAAGACGGCGAGCGAGACGAGGAAGGCGATCGAGATGCCGTCGACGGCGGTCGGCCTCGTGTGGAAGTCGTGGCCGATCGTCGGCAAGGCGACGTTCACGATCGTCACGTCCATGATGCTCATGAACATGGCTGCCACGAACACGACGCTTACGGCCACCTTCTCGCTTATTCGTCCCCGCATCAATCTGGTCCAGGCCTTCCTCGTCCACGCCTCTAGGAGAGGCTTCACATAATGAGTACACTCAGTATATCGATATGAAGATCCTCCGCCCTGATACCGGCAGCGCCACCGCCGACGCGATCCTCCACGCGGCGCACCGCGTCCGTCAGGCCGCCGACGCAGAGCTGCGCACGCAGGGCCTCTCGCTCTCGAGCTACAGGGCGCTCCGCGGTCTCGACCTCGAGGCGTGCTCGATGCGCGCGCTGAGCGAGGTACTCGGGGTCGCCCCTCGCACCATCACTGACATTGTCGACGGGCTCGAAAAGCGCGGGCTCGCCGAGCGTTGCGCCCATCCGCACGACCGCAGAGTCACCGTCATCCGGATCACGGATGAGGGGAACGCGCAGCTCCGCCAGGCGCGTCGTGCCGTCGAGCGCCTGCTCACCGCGTCGACCGGCAACCTGACCGGATCCGAGCAGGAGACGCTCGTCGCCCTGCTCGAGCGGGTCGACCCGCGCGGTGGCGTCGCCGCCGCGGCGCCGGGCCCCGCCGCGCCCGCAGCCGTCTGAGCGCTCAGGGTTGGTTGACCTCTCGAGATCCGTTGTAGTGCTGGACGGCCGGCACCGCTAGACATCGCGCTGCTCGCTTGCGAAGCTGCGCGCGTGACGTCGCTCGAGCAGCGCTGCCGCGAGACCCTCGAAGGGAGCTGGATCGTTGGTGAGCGTGATGGTGTGCCGTTCGCGTACACGCGTCCGAGCCCGGGGCGCTATCGCTGGCAGTGGTATTGGGACTCGTGTTTCGCGGCGATCGCGTGGCGGCATTTTGACCCGGCCCGCTCCCGGACCGAGCTCGAGACGCTGCTCGCCGCGGCGCGCCCCGACGGTTTCATCGGTCACACGATCTTCTGGGAGCATCCGGTCAGCGGCCCGCGAAGGCTGTTTTACAACGTGATCCATCACCACGACGTGATGACGGCCACGATTGAGCCGCCGGCGCTGGCGTTCGCATGGCGGGTCGCGGTCGGCGATCCTGCGCTCGAGCCGCGCATCGTCGCCCACCACGCCGCGATCACCAACCAGCGCGACCTCGAGGGCGACGGGCTGGTGTGGATCCTGCAACCGGATGAGTCCGGTCTGGATGCGTCGCCGCAGTTTGACCCGATCTGGCACGACCAGGCGCAGGGCTTGCCCGGCTTCGTCGAGCTGGTGCAGCGTAATCGCGAGCGCGAGTTTCGGATCGAGGCGGTGCGCGCCGACGGTGACCCGGTCGTCTGCGAGGTGATGACGAATGTGATCCATGGGCTCTCGCGACTGGCGCTTGGGCTGCCGTCGATCACGCCGGCGCTGATCGCCCGGTGCTATGACGAACCGAGCGGGCTGTTCCTACCGGCGGTGGAGCCGGAGATCAAGGAGCGGATCCCGCTCACTTGGACGGCGCTCGCCCCACTGGCGCTGCCCGACCTGCCTGAGGAGATCGGTCACCGTCTCGTGGGGTATCTGCTGGACGAGCGTCGTTTTTGGACGGCGGTCGCGCCACCCTCGGTTTCGCTCGATGAGCCGTCGTTCTCGCTGCGCGAGCACTTTGGAGGTCTGCGGCGCTATTGGCGGGGGCCGACATGGGTCAACAGCGCGTGGCTTCTGTGGCGTGGCTTGGTGCGCCTTGGTTACGAGCAGCAGGCGGCCGCGCTCGCCGGTGGGATCACAGAAACGGTGGCGCGGGAGGGGCTGCGCGAGTTCTACGACCCGCACGACGGGCGCGGCATGGGCGCCGAGAACTTCGCCTGGTCCGCGCTGGCGCTCGAACTGCTCGACCCGAGCAACGCGAGCGCCGGCGTACCCATCCACCGGGCGTGATCGTGGAGGGCTCGCTGCCGGTGACGCTGGAGGGGTCCGTGCAGGAGCACCACCTGCGGCGTGCGCTCAGCGACGTCAAGCGTCATCTGCAGAAGTCTGCTCTCAAGCTGGTTGGCTATCTCGTCGCCGCCTACGTGGTGCTGAAGCTGATTCCGACCCTGAAGCTGGCGTTGCGCAGCCTCGAGCACGTGTCCTGGGAATGGGTGCTCGGGGCGATCGCTCTCGAGGTGGTGTCCGAGCTCGGGTTTGTCCTCGCCTGGGGCCTGATCGTCGACCCGCAGAAACTGCTCGATCGTGACGGCCGCGGACGGCGAACCGACGAGGGTGTCGCCTGGACACAGCTCGCAGGCGGACTGCTGCTACCCGGCGGGGCGTGGGGAGGCGTGGGGGTCGGAGCGTTGATCCTGCACCGGTTCGGAGTGCCGACCAAGGTGATCGCCGAGCGCGAGTTCAACCTCAGCTTTCTCAATACAGCCGTCGACGCGCTGGCGCTGATCATCTTCGGTGTCGGGCTCGCGACCGGCATCCTGGCCGGCGAGTCGGGTCTCCTGCTGACGGTGCTGCCGGCAGCTGTCGCAGGGACCGGGATCACGGCCGCGCTGCTGGGCGCGCGCCGCGCCGGCAGCCATGCCGAACGCATACAGGCCAAGCACCCCAGGATCGCGAGCGCGCTGACCGCGCTCGCGAGCGCCGTGGACGACACCAAGCGCCTTCTGGTCCACCGCGGCAGCTGGACGAGCGTGCTCGGGGTGCTGGCCTACCTCGGATTCGACGTGCTCGTCCTGTGGACTGCCTTCCTCGCCATCCACGCCCACCCAGCCCCAGGGTTCGCCATCGTGCTCATGGCGTACATCATCGGTGCCCTTGGCGGATCGATTCCGCTGCCCGCCAGCATCGGGACGGTCGGCGGCATGGCAGGGATGCTGATCCTCTACGGCGTCGGCCACAACGCCGCGATCGCCGCCGTCCTGCTCCACCAGGCGATCGGGCTGCTTGTGCCACTGACCGGCGGCGGGATCGCCTACGCGATTCTCCGCCGGCGTGTCGCGCCGCTCGCCGGCGCAGCCACCGGCGGTACTTGACTACCGCCGCTCCGCAGGTAAGCTACGATGCTGTAGCTTCGGTCGCCCGTGACGGGGCTGCAATGGATGTGCGACGGCGATGAGAGGGAGGTCTTGGCATGCGTAAATACAGCTGCGCGATTATGGTTGCTCTGATCGCGGCTGTGACGATCGTCGTCGTCACCGCCGCCGGAGCCGCGGCCGCGGAGCCGCTGCCGCCGTCCCAGGATCCGTTCTACGCCTACAGCGGCGCCACGCCGCTGGGCCAGATCCCGGCTGGCACCGTGCTCAAGACCCGCACGGTCCAGTACCACGTGCTCGGGGTGCCGACCCCGGTGTCCGTGGTGCAGCTGCTCTACCGGACCGTCAACGCCCAGGGGCAGCCCGCGGTGAACGTCACCTCGGTGATCAAGCCGCCGGTCAGCGCGAGCTCTCCCAAGGTGGTCGCATACGGTTCGTTCTACGACTCGCTGAACCCGTCCGACGAACCGTCATACCAGATCGCCGGCGGGGTAACGCTGGGCGGACTCATCCCCGACGCCGAGACGCTCTTCATCGCGCCGTTCCTGCTCCAGGGCGACACGGTCGTCGTCGACGACACCGAGGGCGAGCACGCCGACTTCGCCGCCGGCATCGAGTACGGGACCAACACGCTCGACGCCGTTCGGGCCACCTTCAACTCGCCGATCACCGGCGTCCCGAGCGACGCCGAGGTGGCGCTGCTGGGCTACTCAGGCGGCGCAATCGCCACCGAGTGGGCCAGCGAGCTGGCCCCCACCTACGCGCCCGATGTCAACCGCCGGCTCGTCGGCGCGGCCATGGGCGGCGTCTTCGTCGACCCACTACACAACCTCTCCTACGTGAGCGGCAGCCTCGCGTGGGCCGGGGTGATGCCCGCCGCACTCGTCGGTATCGCGCGCGCGTATGGGGTCGACCTCAGTCCCTACCTGAGCCCCTACGGACAGCAGATCGCCGCGAAGGTGCAGGACGCGTCGATTGTCAACGTGCTCGGCCAATATCCGGGCCTCACCTTCGCCCAGCTGGTCAAGCCCCAGTACGCCGACCCCGCGAGCATCCCCCCACTGCTGCAGCTCGGCAACGACCTGATCATGGGATCGCACGGCACCCCCACGACTCCGCTGCTCATCGGCCAGGGCGCCGACGGGCTCCTCGAGGGCACGCCCCCGGGCGGTCTCGGCATCGGCCCCGGCGACGGCGTCATGGTCGCGGGCGACGTCCGCAGCCTCGCCCGCGAGTACTGCCAGCGGGGAGTCTCGGTTCAGTACGACGAGTACGACCTGCTCAGTCACGCGACGAGCATGGCGGTGTGGGCACCGCAGGCGGTGGCGTGGGTCGACGGCCGGTTCGCCGGCATCACCGCGCCCCAGGACTGCTCCCAGATCCCGGCGGGCAACTCGCTCGCGCCCGAGACGGCCCCCTAGGATCAGAAGGGGCGCGGTGAGCTGCTCGACGGTGGGGTGGACGTGTGAGTCGTCGTAGGTGCCATCGGCGAAGAAGCTGAAGAACGCGTCGGCGTATTCGGCCGGCAATGCCGGCGCTCATCTGTAGCCCCGCGTTCCGAGACCGCGCGGCGGCCTGGTCGCTCAAACTTGTCTACTTGATGTCTCTCCAGACCGTGACCTGTCCGCAGTGCGGAGCGTCCGTGCCCGATGTTGCGGGCCCCGTACACAAATATGTCCCGAGCGCCCCAGGGTGCTGGCAGCTGTTCGGGCAGATCCAGGCAGACGAGGCCCTCCGGTTCGGATATCCGCGCGTGCATCGCCTCGTCGTCGACGCATACATGGCGCAGCATCCCGGCGACGGCCACGACCGACGCGATCGCCAGTCAGTGTTCGTCCACCTCGCCGGACTCTATGCAGTGCTCGAGCAGCAGATGGACCCCGCTCAGGCCACGAACGTGTTGCGCCGCGTCCTGCGACACCACGACGAGTTCACGGTGCTCGCACGCGATGAAGGCCCGGGCGAGCTGAACGTCACGCACCTCGTCGGTGCTCGCGATTTGGCCGACTACGAGAACCGAGCGGTGGCCTGGGGACGCGGAGTCTGGCAGGCGTGGGCTCAGCATCATGAGCTCATCCGTCGAGCGGTGATCTCCGCCCTCCGCTGACTTGACGCCCGATGCCTCGGCCCTCGCTTGCGCGGATGGTGTCGCACAAAAGCGCTCGAGCGCGTGCGCATGCAGGGGCGAAGGCTCTTCGACCACGGCAGCTACGCCCCCCACAGCCGCTCACGTAACCCCGACGCCCGCGCCACCGGCCGCGCCACCGCCGCGCGCACCATTTCCTCGGTCCCGACGAGAATCAGCCGCTCGCGTGCGCGTGTCACAGCCGTGTAGAGGAGCTCGCGCGTGAGGATCCGAGAGCCGGGATCGGGGAGGAGTACGGCGGCGGTCTCGAACTGAGACCCCTGGCTCTTGTGGATTGTCATGGCGTACACGGTCTCGACTGCATCCAGGCGAGATGGGGTGATCGACACCAGTTCGCCTCGGCGTTCGAAGGTGGCGGTGAGACGCTCTTCGCCCGCGGCGATCACAACGCCGATGTCGCCGTTGTACAGCCCGAGCTCGTAGTCGTTCCGGGTCACGAGCAGAGGGCGTCCGGGGTAGTCGCGCTCGCCCGCGTTGAACCCTTCGATCTCCTCTGCGAGCCATCGTTCGAGCTGCGCGGTCCAGGTTGCGACTCCGTATGGGCCGCGCCTGTGGGCGCATAGCAATCTGAACGCGCCGAGCGCCCCGAGTGCGCCGGCAGCGTCGCCGCCGCGAGCCGCATCGAGGATCGCGCCGCCGGCGGCGACGGCGACGGCGCGCATGCCCACAAGAGCACCCTCGACATCGACCCCCTCGTCACCTGACACGTCGACCGGCACCCAGCTGACCTCCGAGGCGGGAGCCGATCGCAGAGCCGCGACCGTACCTTCGCCGTCGCCCCGCCGGATCGCCTCCGCCACCCTCGCGATCCCCTCGCCGTACCGGTGCACGCGCTCGAGCACCACGATCCCATCACCGATGGTGACTCCCGCCGGAGGCGTCGCGGCGGCGACGTCACTTCCGATCGCCGCCGACAGCAGGCCCTGCATCGAGGACGTCATTCGAAGGCCCTCGGCGCTCGGTCCGACGATGTCGCGCAGCACCGCACCCGCTTCGATCGCCGTGAGCTGTCCGGGGTCACCCACGAGAACGACACGCGCGTCAGGACGCACGGCCTCGAGCAGCCGGGCCATCAGCGACAGCGAGACCATCGACGTCTCGTCGACGATGACCACGTCGTGGGGTAGACAGTTGGAGCGGCTGTGCCGGAACTTGGCGTAGCTTCCCGGCTTGCGCCCGAGCAGGCGGTGGATCGTGCTCGCGGACAGCTCGAGCAACCATGCGCGGAGCGCATCGTCGACCTCGAGCTGCGCGGCTTCGATATGAACGAGCTCCTGGAGCCGGGCCGACGCCTTGCCGGTAAACGCGGTCAGCGCGATCAGCGGCACCGGCCGGCCGGCCGCGGCGGACTGCTCGTAGATCAGCGCCGCCACGCGGGCGACCGTCGTCGTCTTACCCGTGCCCGGGCCGCCGGCGATCACGCTGAGCCGGCGGAGCACCGCGCACGCTGCCGCGCAACGCTGGAGGTGATCGTCGCGCTCGCCGAACAGCCGGTCGGTCCCCGAAGCGAGCAGGGACACGTCGACGCCGGCGGCGAACGCCGCGGACCCGGCCAGCAGATCGGCGGCGACCTGCCGCTCCTCGCGCCAGTAGCGGTCGAGGTACAGCTTCGTGCCAACGAGCCGGAGCGGGAGCGGATCCTGGTACTCGTCTTCGCCGAGCGCGACTAAACGCGGGGTCTTGCCGACCGCGTCCGCCCACGCTGCCGGCGCCGGCCACGGCAACGCTGAGAGATTCACCACCTCTTCGGACTCGACGGCCGCCGTATCCCGCACCGTCGCGAGATCGACGAATACGTGCCCGAGTCTCGGTGCCCGCACGGCGAGCGCGATCGCGAGCTGAACCACCACATCGGTCCCGCCCGCCAAGCCCGCCAGCGTCCTTGCGACGTGGACGTCGGCGGCCGACAACACACCGAGATCGTTGAAGCTCCGGAGCGGCTCGGGCGCATCGAGCGCGCGCGTGGCGGCGAAGCGATCGCCGTCGAAGATCGAACCGGCGTGGGGCGCGACGCTCACGTGGGCTCCAACTGCCCGTCGAGCGAGTCGCTCAGCGCCGCGACGAGCACGCCGGGCGGGCGCCAGGAAAAGACTCCGCAGCGGGCGCCGCAGAGCACCGGCGTCTCGGGACCGACCATCCCCCGGATGAACAGATAGTGGACCCCGGCGAGGTCACGGTCGACGTCGTAACCGGGAACGCGCCAGCGCAGGTAGCGGTGGAGCGCCGCCGCGTAAAGCAGCGCCTGCAGGCCGTAGTGGGCGTGTTCCATCTCTGCGGTGAGCGCCTCACTACGGTAGTTCGAGGTCGTCAGCGGCTCGTCGAGGGCACCGAGCCAGTTCGTCTTGTAGTCGACGATCCCGAAGCGGGGCGGAGCGGCGCCATCCGGATCGGCGACCCGGAACACCAGGTCGATGCTGCCCGTAAGAAAGCCGCGTAAGTCCTGACGCAGCGCCGGATCGCCGAGCCGAGCCGCGTAGCCCGCGAGCGGATCTGCCTCACCGAGATGATCCCGCAGCACCTCAGCGATCCTCGCCACGCTCACACGGCCGGCCGGCGTATCGCCACCCGCCAGCGGCAGTTCGAACTCCAGCTCGTCGAGCCGGTCGGCCCGGCGCAGGTCGCGCAGCCGCAGCGCGGTAGGAGCATCGAAGAACGGCGTCTCGATCGCGGCCGCCAATCCGGCCGTGACGAGCTCTGGCTCGCCGATCTCGACCCCTCCCTGCGCCTGACATTCGCCAACTCGCTCGGTGAGCTCGGCGATCAGGTCTGGAGCTGCGAAGTCGGTAGCCTCGAGGACGCGATGGACGAACGTGCCGACTCGCGCTCCGGCCGGCATCGCCGACAGCAGCGATGGGACGGGTGCGTCGGGCGACGCTCCGGAGCCCGACGCAGCGCCGACCAGCGCCGGGCCAACAACGGACGGCTCGTCCGTCACCAGTTCCGTCTCGGGCTCGCTGACAACGGACGGCTCATACGCTCCAGCGGTGATGTCGCTGTAGGAGGTGCGTCGCCAGTGCACGTCGAGCCGCCGATCGAACCGCGCCACGGCAAGCTCCTCGGCAGGGGCAGCAGCACCGCTCCAGGAGGCCGGGGTGCCCAGCACCGCCGACTCGACACCGATCGCGCCCGCCGCCTCCCATGCAAGTTCGTTGAATCGCGCCGTGACCGCCTCGTCGCTCAGCTTGCCGGCGCCGTTCGGTCGGACGTTCCCGTCCTCGTTTCGCGCAAACAGCAGCCGGCTTAGCGGCGAGTCTCTGCTCTTGAACGAGCCGACCCACCAGATCACCGCCTGATGCCGCGCTCGCGTCAGCGCGACATACATCAGGCGGAGATCCTCGCCGCGCTCCTCGGTCTGGTACTGCCGCTCGTGCGCGCGGAAATCGGGGCCTTCCATACCGACATCGATCGCCCGGGTGTCGCCGGCATCGGCATCGTGGAAGTACACCGGGCGCCCACCGTCAGGGATCCAGCCCGGCTCCCACAGGAACGGGCAGTACACGACGGGGAACTCGAGGCCCTTGCTGCGGTGGATCGTGAGCACCTGCACGGCCTCCGCATCTGACTCGAGCCGTCGGGTCAGTTCATCACGGCCCCCTTCGGCGTCCGCGTCGGCGATCCGCTGGCGCAGCCACGAGGTCGTTGCGGCCGTTCCGAGCTGCTCGGTGGTTGCTGCACCGTGCAACAGCTGCGCCACGTGCACGAGGTCGGTGAGCCGGCGCTCACCGTCGACGAGGGCGAGGACCCGAGGGGCCACCTGCTGCTCGACGGCGATCGCGTCCGCCAATGCCGCCACGCCTCGCACCCGGAGCACCCGGGACCAGGCGTGCAGCCGTTGGTGGAGCTGCTCGAACTCGCCCTCGGTGGCGAGAGCCACCTTCTCGGCCGCCCAGCCGATCAACGGCGTCAACGCCGCCGAGCGCGCGCGGGCGGAGTAGGCCGGGCGCTCGAGCGCCTGCAGGACGCGGAGCCAGTCGCGCGCGGCCTCGGTGCCGAACACACTGCCGGCACCGTTGATGACGGCGGGGATGTCGGCTGCGTCGAGCTCCAACTGCACAAGCTTCGCGTTGCGGTGCGACTGGACGAGCACGGCGACATGGCCAGGCCTCACCGACTCGGTCCCGATGACCGACCCCGCAGCGTCACGGCGCTCGATCGATGCGCCGGAGCTGAGGAGGGACACGATGTCGGCGGCTACGTCCTTGGCCACGGTCTCGCGGGCACCGTCAATCTGGGCGTACCCCCCGGCGGTCAGCTCGATCGACGGCTGGTTGCGGCCGACAATCCGCACCCGCAATGCGGCCGGCGAGGGCGCGCCCAGGAGCCGTGGGGTCTGGTGCGCCGCCGGCGCGCGCACCTTCCGGTAGGCGATCCCCGGGTGACCAAGCTTCGCGTTGGCGAACAGCACGTCGTGGGCATCGATCAGCGCCTGGTCGCTTCGCCGGTTGATCTGCAATGTGGCGCGGCTCGTCGCGGTCTTCTTCGCCTCCAGATACGCGTACACGTCGGCGCCGCGAAACGCGTAGATCGCCTGCTTGGGATCGGCGATCAGGACCAGGGTCACGCCACCCGCTCCGAACGCTCGCGAGACGATCTCCCATTGCACGGGGTCGGTGTCCTGGAACTCGTCGATCAGCACAACTCGGTAGCGCGCCTGCAGGCGCGCAGCCGCCGCCGGGCCGTTGGCACCGGCCAACGCGCTCAGCAGCCGCGTCAGGAGGTCGTCATAGGTCATCACCCCTAGTTGGCGCTTGCGCGCCTCGAGCTCCTGCCTCGCACGGATCGCTAGCCGCCGTCGCATCGCGGGCACGCTCTCCTTCGGCGCAGCCAGCGGATGAACGACCGCCGTCGGGTTCTCGATCGCCATCCTTGCGATCAGTCCTGCCTGCGCCCGATCGAATGGTGGCGCAACTTCGCGGTGGAACCTGCGGATGTACAGGTCGTCGATCACCTCTTCCACGAGGTCGTCGACGTTCTCCGCGAACTCGACGTCGGGCTCGAGGTCGCCGAGCGTCCCGAGCTCGGCCAGCACCTCCTGGCAGAAGCCATGGGTGGTGGCAATCGTCGCCGCGTCGAAGTTGGAGATCGCGTGCTCGAGCCGCTCGCGTCGCAGGCTCACCTCAGCCGGCTCGCCGGCGGCGAGCAGATCCAACACCTCGTCGGCGGACTCGAGCGGTGCGCCGTCCAGGAAGCGCGCCAGCTGCTGCTCACTGCTCACCAGTCGCTCGCGGACGCGCTCGCGGAGCTCTCCGGTTGCCAGCCGGGTGAAGGTGACCAGCAGCAGCTCGTGAAGCGGTCTTCCCTCGGCGATGAACCGGGCCGCGAGCGCGGCGATCGTGTACGTCTTGCCGGTGCCGGCGCTCGCTTCGAGCACCGTCACGCCGGTGGGGAGCGGCCCGCTGAAATCGAACGGTTGATCGCCGGCGTCAGCGCTCATCGGTCACTCAGCGTCTCCGCCTCGAGCAGGCCCTCCCACAGGCGGCGGGCGTAACGACCAAAGCGCGAGGGCTCAGCTCCGTCCCAGCCCTCGCCGTGCTCATCGGCCCGCGGGACCGTCGCCAGCAGCGCTGCCAACGTGCAGCCTCCACCGAACGCCCGCTGGTGGTCAGGGTCGACGTCCTCGCCGTCGAATTTGAAGCCGGAGTCCCACTGCTTCCTGGCCGCGGCCACCGGGTCCGCACCGGCCGCCACGGCCTGCGCATACGCGGCTGCCGTAAGCGACGGGATCGGAAGGATGTCTCGGAGACCGCGGTCGCGCAGGTCGACGAGTTTGCCGAGCTGCTTCAGCGCCAGTTCGCTCCGCGTCGACGCGTCCGCGCCGAGCGGCGCGATGCGTGCGACCCTGAGGCCGGCGTCACTGCCATACGGCGCCTTGCCGACGGTAACGGCCTCGAATGGCTCGCTTGGGTCGGACGCCGTCAGCGCCAGCAGGCGAACCCACGCGGCGAGCCGGTGCCTCGGGCTGACGCGCGAATAGCTGGCGGTCAGCAGGACCCGCCCGCATACGCCCGAGACGGAGCCGGAAACCAGTCTCACTGGGTCGAGCGCGGCGTTGACGGCCACCGATCGCGGCGGTAGGTCTCCGGTCAGGGATCGCGCTTGCGCGACGATCATCTCGACCGTTGGCCAGATCCGCTTGATCACCGGATAGCCGAGCTGGCCAGGGGGGAGGCCGCCGCGAGCGATCTCGGCCTTCAGACAGGCGTTCGGTTCGAACCCCTCGAGTACGCCGTCGAGCACCCGCTGACCGATCTGCCATAGCGCCAGGCCGTCGAGGTCGACGGGAAGCCCGTCCTCGATCTCATCCTCGGAGTCGCTCACGGAGATGCCGAGCCGCTGGCGCATGAACGCCCGCACCGGGCGCTCGACGAAGGACACGAGCTCATCGAGCCCCACCCTCGGTGAGGTGAGGGCCGGCAGCGGCGCGGCGAGGAGCGGGGAGGGCTGTGTGCGCCGCTCGCCTGAGGCGATAGCCCCCGCCAGCGATGTCCGGCTGAAGCTCCATGGCGAGTCCGGCCGCAGCTCGCCGGCGACGAAGTTGCGGCGGTCGAACGGCTGCAGGGGATGGCGGACGATTACTCGCTCGCGAGCTCGTGCACCGTCGGTGTACGCGGTACGGTCGACCACGTCGAGCAGCTCGCCGACCGGCACGGCCGGCGGGCGAGGGGCGTTCGTGCGCTCGTCGTTACCCGAGAACATGATCACGAGCCTGTCTGTTGCGGCCAAGAGCGCGTCGAGGAGCATCTGGCGATCCTCAGCACGCGCGTCCCGGTCGCCGACGTGCTGGCTGTCGAGGAGCAGGTCGTCGCCGTCGCGGCGCGCCTTGCGGGGGAAGGCACCGTCGTCGAGCCCGAGCAGGCAGACGACCCGATGAGGGACCGAGCGCATCGGCACCAGCGTGCAAACGGTCAGGCTGCCGGTGCGAAAGTTCGCGCGCGTCGGGCGTCCGGCGAGCCGATGGCGCAGGAGGGCGCGAATCTCGGACAGCCAGATCTTGGTCGTCGGGTCCCCGCCGTCCGCTTCTGACACGATCTCGGCGAGCATCCTGCGGAGCTCGGATGACTGCCAGGCATCGCGGTTGCTGGTGGCGGTCAGCGCATCGGCCGCGTCGCCGATGGCGTCCGCCCAGCCGACGATGGTGTTCGGTTCCCGCAGTTCGTCCAGTGTCGCTCCCACACGATCGACAAGCTCGGCGAACCGGCCGGCGAGGTCGATGGCGCCGCTCTCGACATCGTCGACCGGCAGGACGCCCTCGTACAGCTCACGCCCGGACTCGGCCATCGCGACGCCGAGGAGAATTCGCTGCACGCCGTTGCGCCAGGTGCCGGCCTGGATCTGCTCGAGCTGATATTCCGCACGGTGAGCGCCGTCGAGGCCCCAGCGGATGCCGCCATCGACGATCCAGTCCTGAATTCGCGCGATCTCATCATCGTCGAAACGGAACCGTCGCCGGACCGGCTCGCTGCCGGCCAGGTCGAGCATCTGCGACGCCGTTAGGCGCTGGTCTGCCAGATCGACCAGCTGCGCCACGACCCCGAGCACGGGATTCGTCTGGCGCAGCGCCCGGTCTGCGAGCCTGACCCTCAGGTCCGCGCGCCTCGCCTCGCCGGCCGGCTGGTCGGAGCCTTCGATTTCGGACAGCTCGACGGGGGCGAACACGGCCTGGATCAGCGGGGCGAACGTCTCGATGTCGGGGCACATCACGATCACGTCGCGAGGCTCGAGCGTGTCGTCATCAGCGAGCAGGTGGAGGATCGTCTCGCGCAACACCTCGACCTGGCGAGCCGGGCCATGGCAGGCGTGAATCTCGACGCTGCGGTCGGCTGGTGAGAGCGCGAGGCGCCGCTCCGAGTCGCCGGGCAGAGGTACGCCGGGTGGCTGGCGGTTGGCGCGGACGTCGGCTTGGAGTCGTCGCAGCAGTGTGTCCTGCCCAGCATCGTCGTCAAGCTCGTGGTGGTGATCGTCGTGCTCGCCGGTCGCTTCGAGTACGAGTTGGAGCTCGCGCGAGTCCATACCCCATGACGCCAGCAGCCGATTGCTCGCGAGCTCCGCCGTGCGGTCCTCGGCGCGGGTGAGGACGACGCCCGGAGCGTTACGAGCGGCGACTGCCTGCCATAGCGCCGCGGAGGGATGGAGCAGGAACAGGTGAACATCGCGCCCGGCGGCGAGTGCGCTCAGTGCCTGGAGGTAGCTGGCGGGCAGCCGTGTCAAGCCAAACAGCGCGAACCGGGACGGAAGCTCGACAAGCTCGGGGCTCTCACGCAGGCGCGCGCAGGCGGCCTCGAGCCGCTCCGCCGGGCTGGGGACCGCCACGGCGGTCCGGAGCCGCCGCCACAGCTCAGCTTGCCAGGTGGCTCCAGTGGGCAGGTAGGCGCCGGAGCCGTTTGCATTCTCGCCGCGGGCCCAAGCCTGGAGCATCGCGGGCCGCCGGGTGCCGTAGTGGTCGAACAGGTCGGCGATCAGGCGCAGCCGGCCGAAGCGCCGTTCGGAGGCGGTCCCCAGGTGCGTCGCGAGTCTGGCGAGCCACGGCTCGCCCAGGCACTGCTCGACCACGTCCAGCAGCGGCCACACCAAGCGCTCGGAAGGCCAGGGGTCTTCGTCGGGCTCGATCCCGGAGGCGAGGGCGATCGACCCGCCGATCAGGCGGCTCGGAAAGGGAAACTCG
>Ga0302325_10013140_pt1 | contig 17693 bp, 12 predicted proteins | sample Palsa_T0_2_FD_201948 | JGI IMG/M metagenome (GOLD analysis project Ga0302325, IMG submission 201948) | Peat permafrost microbial communities from Stordalen Mire near Abisko, Sweden - Palsa_T0_2 | ecosystem: Environmental > Terrestrial > Soil > Palsa > Peat permafrost | place: Sweden: Abisko...
ATCGGCCTCGAGAGCGCCGGGCCCTTCGCTTCGTCGCTCAAGGACAAGGGCTGATCACCGTACCAGGCATACATCCGCCGCCGTCGCCAGGCGGCATCACGTTTCCTGAGTCCTGCCAGCGACTCGGCCGCTGATTTGTCGCCGCGTTCCAAGTGTGCCGCAAGTTCGTTGCCCACGGCGGCGTTTACCGCTTCCATCCTGCGCAGTTGCGAGTTGATTTCCGAAGTCACTTCGAATATGGCGAATTGTCCGGCGAACCCGTAGAGCGTAATCATCGCCATCGCCACCAGCAACACGGTGGGAAGCACACCAATGAACACATAGGTCACGATGAGCCGGTTACGCAGACGCCACAGGATTCGCCGTCTCAGCCAGCGGAACGCGATGATCGAGAACAGCAAGGCGGCGTCGATCAGAAGGAATTTAACCCAACCCTCAACGCTCTGGGCGGCGGCCGGCGCAACCGGCTTCATGAGCATTCGGAGAACGAAGAGCCCGATCGCGAAGCCCAATGAGTACCAGGCTCCGCGCGCGATCCAGCCCTGCGGCCACCATCCGGCGGCCAACATTCGCACGCGCAACTGGGAGTAAACCGACGGCATAAATTATGGCTGGCCGCTTTCCATCCGCTGGCACGGCAGCTGCGAGCGCTTTCACAAGCGCTAGATTTCGGGATACAAATCGAAAAATGCTTCCAGACTCGTGCGCAGCTGTTTTTCGATTTCTTCCTTGCTGCCTTCGAGGATATGCATCGTGACCCGCGTCTCGCGTCCGTTCGTAAGCTGGACTGGAGCTTCGCCCACTTCCGCCACGTCTTCCGAGGGCAGCAGTCTCATTCCATAAACCAACGTCAGATTTGCCATCCCTGGATTCTAACCGTCTTCACGGCCGCGGCGAAATTGTTTGCGCCCGCCGGGTTTAAGGTTTCTTGCGGGCATCATTTAGAATCCTGCCGTGCTCCCAAAACTCATTCTGATCCTGGCTAGCCTTCTCGAAACTCTTCCCGCCCTAGCGCAGCAGGCTCCGGAAGCTCCCTCGACCCAGCCGCAAGTAAAAGTCAACGTGCTGAACGTGTGCACACCCTCCGCGGAGGAGCAGAAGGAAATCGCGGCGGCCCTGGCGCGCATTCCCCGGCAGCCCTTGTTCACACCCGATTTCGAAATCTCCCATGGCCGCTCTACGCTAACCGATGCGCCGAACTTCCTGCAGCCCGGGAGCGCGCAGATGTCGGACGAGCCCTCAGTCGCGCGCTACGTTCGCATCCGCCGCGAGTTTTCCGTGCAGGCCCTGTTCGCCAGCGTGCAATATTCGTTCAGTGACGACGGCCATAACATGGTAGAAACTCTGGTGTTGCACGTGCGCGATCCCAAAGACTTGATCCAGGTTTCGATGGAGGACAGCGCCTCGTCCATCAGCAGCCCCGCCAACATGGTCGCGGCCAACACCCCAGCCAGCCGCATCCGGCTCGAGCGTTTTGGAAAATCATCGGTGGCCCTGGCTCGCTGCACCGGTTCCGACAACGGGCCTCCGCCCGACCAGAGTGCCTACGAACCGCTGTTCCGCAGCGCTTCCGACGTGCTGGCTAACTATCGCTCCCTGCTCGGAGCACGACGCACGGTTCCCGCGGAACTGGCCCAAGTGCCGCCGGCGGGGGCAAAAACGGCCGCCAGACCCAAACCCGCCGACACGGACGGTGAAAAAAATTAGACCGGCCCGTTCGCCTTGGCGACGGTGGCGGTAGAGAGTTGGGTCCCAGTCGATGGCAGGGGCGGGATGCATCGAAAGCTTGCACGCGGCAATCTAACGGCTGACAGCAAAAATCATGAGTGAAATTCGCAACGTGGTCATCATCGGTTCCGGATGCGCCGGACACACCGCCGCGCTTTACACCGCGCGCGCCAACTTCAAACCTCTGGTCGTCGAGGGACACGAGCCCGGCGGCCAGCTTTCGCTCACCACGCTGGTGGAGAATTTCCCCGGCTTTCCCGAGGGAATCATGGGACCACAGCTGGTGGAAAACATGCGCAAACAGGCCGAGCGCTTTGGCGCCGAATACCGCATCGCCCACCTCACCAGTGCCGACCTCAGCCAGCGTCCGTTTCTGCTACATCTGGGCAAGCATCAGGTCCACGCGCAATCATTGATCATCGCCACGGGCGCCTCCGCCCGCTGGCTGGGCCTGCCGAACGAGCAAAAGCTGATTGGTCACGGCGTTTCCTCCTGCGCCACTTGCGATGGGTTCTTTTTTTCGGGAAAGGAAATTGTGGTGGTCGGTGGCGGCGATTCCGCGATGGAGGAGGCCCTGTTCCTTACTCGCTTTGCCACCAAGGTCACGCTGATTCACCGCCGTGACAGCTTTCGTGCGTCCAAGATCATGCTCGACCGCGCTCAACACAACGAAAAGATTCAATTCCTCAACGATACCGTCGTCGAAGATGTGTACGATCCCGGCAAGCACGAAGTCACCGGCCTCAAGCTGCGCAACGTGAAGACCGGGAAGGTGTGGGACTTCCCAACCAGCGCCCTGTTTCTCGGTATCGGCCACGATCCCAATGCAAAAATGTTCGCCGATCAACTCGACACCGATGAGGATGGCTATCTCAAAACGCACAGCTACGTGCAAACCAAGGTCCACGGAGTTTTTGCCTGTGGCGACGTGCAGGATCGCCGCTACCGCCAGGCAATTACCGCCGCCGGAAGCGGCTGCATGGCTGCCATCGAGGTCGAAAAGTTTCTGGAAGAGCATGGAGGCTGAAGCGACCTGCCAGCCGGCAACGCAAGAATCGCGCCCACGCGCGTTCCATTGTCGATGGAGTTTGACCGGCGTGAGCAACGGCGAAGAGCCGATTTTCGGCGCCTAACTCTGGTGTCTGACTCTAAAGATGCGCCGACCCGGTCTTCCGCGGAGGTGTCGTCTATGATCTCTCGCTTTGCCTGTCTTCTTGTTCTCTGTGGCGGTCTTTTCGGACAGCAGTCTTCTCAGCCCTCCCTCACCATTTCCAACCAGGACTTCGCCGTCGTAAGGCAGGACCTGCCTCTCGATCTGAAGTCCGGCGAAAACCAGGTCCATGTAAATGACATCACCATGCACCTCGAACCCGACTCGGTGATCCTGCGCGATCCGAGCGGCAAGCGCGCGGTGCGAGTGGTCGAACATCTCTATCGAGCGCTGCACTGGAACATCACTTCGAACTCAGACGACTACAAGAAAACCACCTACACCGCGCGTTACCCCGGCTAAGAGCGACCCCCGTCCGAGCGGTTCAAACGCCTCAGTACCAACGTAACCTGGAAAGTGGATAAGCCCTCTCTTATCCTGCCTTCAGCGAAGTAAATTAATCCCATGGGACTCCGTGCTGCGGTCTTCGCTCTTGTTCTTGCCCCAGTTCTTACGCTTTCCCCCTGTCGTTCTTTTTCCCAGGAAGCGGCTGGAAATACCCGCAGAGTTTTGACTCGCGTTGCTCCGGAATACCCTCGCTTGGCCCGCACGATGAATATCCAGGGAGTCGTAAAAGCGGTGGTTTGGGTTGCTCCGAACGGCAGCGTCAAGTCCGTCGAGGTAAAGGGCGGCCATCCTGTACTGGCGCAGTCGGCGCAGAACGCGCTGCTCATGTGGAAATTCGAGGCCGGTCCTCACGAAACTCACGAGACGATTGAAATAAGATTCTCGCCTTAATCTGGCGTCGATGCACCGCCAATTCCGCGGCCTAAGCCCCATGCTTCTGTCGGTCCGCCGTGATCGCAGGGCTGGCTCGGGTACGCCCCCGTTGTGATACAAAGTTCTGTGATCTACCTCCGGCAATCGATCCCTGCCGCTTATAGGTTTCCAGGTGCGGAATGTTGAGGGCGTTTTTCGTCGGTCTTTCCGAAAACTCGTCCTTGCGCAGTTTTGCTGAGCGCTCTTCCCTCGGCCGCCGCGTTTCCGGCCGGTTCGTCGCCGGCACCGAGATCGCAGACGCCGTTCGCGCCACTCAGGCGATCAACCGCGCCGGCATGAGCGTCACCATAGACAATCTCGGCGAAAATGTTACGAATCCCGACGAGGCCCGCCACAGCGCCCAGCTTTATCACCAGATTCTGGACGCCATCGTCGAGCACCATCTCAACGCCAACATCAGCCTCAAACTCACTCACATGGGGCTCGATGTCGACGAGAAGTTGGCCCGCTCCATCGTGAGCGGACTAGTCGCCCAAGCCGCAGCGATGAATCCTCCCGGATTTGTGCGTGTCGATATGGAGGGCTCACCTTACACCCAACGCACACTCGATTTCGTCCATGAGCTTCACCGGGTTCCGGGAAATGCGAACACCGTCGGCACCGTGATTCAGGCCTACCTGAAGCGCTCCGAGGCTGATATCGAGAAACTTCTCGCCGAACGCATCCGCATTCGCCTCTGCAAAGGCGCTTACAAGGAGTCTGCTGAGATCGCCTTCGCCGCCAAATCCGATGTCGACGCCAACTACGTCAGTCTGATGAAGATCCTGATGAAGAGCGGCGTTTTTCATGGCTTGGCGACGCACGATGAGAACATCATTCGCCAAGCCGAGGCCTTTGCCACGCACGAAAGAATCTCTCCCGACTCCTTCGAATTCCAGATGCTCTACGGAATCCGCCGCGACCTGCAGCAGAGTCTGGTGCGCCGCGGCTGGCGAGTCCGCGTCTACATTCCTTTTGGCAGCGAGTGGTATCCTTATTTCATGCGGCGGCTGGGGGAGCGTCCCGCCAACGTCCTTTTTATACTGCGCAACCTTCTGCGGTCCTGACAACCCCCTGCGATTCGACTGGCGCGAATGTCGGAGACTTTCCTCTCTAGCCGGCGCTGCTGAACCGCGAAAGCACTACAATTTCCGCACAAATCCAGTAAGATGCTAGGGCCCCCGAACGCTCGAGGCGCGTCATGGAGAATCCCGCTTCACCCAGAAAACTGGCCGGCCGTTACGAGGTTCGGCAGGTCCTCGGACAAGGCGGCATGGGCCTCGTCTACCGAGCCTACGATACCGTCGTGCGCCGCGAAGTCGCGGTCAAGACGATTCTCGATATTCCCGATGCCGCTTCCCTGCAGCTTTTCTACAAAGAGTGCGACGTCCTCGCATCCATGAGCCATCCCAACATCGTCGAGATCTTCGACATAGGAGAGTTCGAGGAGGACGGCAAGAAGAAGCCCTATTTCGTGATGCCGCTGCTTCCCGGCTCGACGCTGGAGTATTTCATCCGTAAAGCCAGGCATCGCCTGACGGTGGAGCGCACCATCGACATCGTGTCGCAGACGTGCCGCGGCCTGCAGGCAGCGCATGAACGCGGGTTGGTGCATCGCGATTTAAAGCCGAGCAACATCTTCGTGATGGAAGACGACTCGGTGAAGATCATCGATTTCGGCGTGGCACACATGGCCGATACGCACACCACTCGCGCGCAGAAAGGGACGCTGCTGTACATGTCCCCCGAGCAAATAGAATTGAAAGCGCTGTCGCCGGTGTCGGATATTTTTTCCCTGGGCGTTGTCTGCTATGAAGCCATGACCGGCCGCAACCCCTTCCAGCGCGCCCGCGCCGATGAGGTTGTGGATGCGATCCTCCATCAGATTCCGCCCCTGGCGACCGAAATGAATTCCGCCGTGAGCCAGCCGGTGAGCCGCGTTCTGCACAAAGCCATGGCCAAGCAATCCTGGCACCGCTTCGCCTCCGCCCGGGATTTTGGCGATACCCTCAGCAAAGCCCTGCGTAATGAACCCATTGAGTTTTTCGATCCCGAGCGCACCCGGCCGCGGTTGCAGCGCGCCACCAAGGCCCTTGAGGAGGGCGATTTCCAGTTTGCGGGAGAGATTCTCGGCGAGCTCGAGGCCGAAGGTCACATGGACGAGTCCATCGGCGCTCTGCGCCGGCGGCTCGATGGCGCGGTGCGCCGCAAGACGCTTTCTCAGTTGCTCGATGCCGCTCGCGCGCGTTTTGAAGAGGAAGAAGATCCGCTCGCTCTGCAAAAATTGCACGAGGCCTTGCAGATCGAGCCGGACAATGCCGCTGCGCTGTCCTTGAAGAGCAAGATCGAAAACCGGCGCAGCGAACGCCAGATCGATAACTGGTATCGCCTCGCCCGGCAGCACATCGACAATCACGCCTACGCCCACGCTCGCGAGGCTTTGCAGAATGTCCTCCAACTTCGGCCCAAAGAAGAGCGCGCGCTGCAACTGCTGGCGGAGGTCGACCGCGACGAACAGGAATACAAGAAACTCCGCCAGGAAAAAGAACAACTTCACCGCGCCGCCATGGACGCCTGGCACAAAGGTGACGTAAGCAGCGCGCTCGCCAAGTTGGGGGTCGTGCTCGACCTGGACCGGCGAGCCCCCGATTCCATCAATCGCGAGAGCGGCCCAAACTATCAGAGTTTCTACAATGAAGTGCGCTCCGAGCACGACGCGATGAATACCGCATACGCGGAATCGCGAAGAAACCTCTCCGAACACAATTTCCGCAAAGCCATGGAGGCATGTCAGGCGTACCTGGCCAAGTACCCGAACCACGCCATCTTTCAGGCTCTCAAATACGATATCGAGGAGCAGCAGCGCCAGGAACTCTCGGCCTTCATCGCATCCGTCGATCGTCAGGTGGAGGCAGAGCCCGACCTCGAAAAGCGGGTGAACATTCTGCGCGAAGCGCTCGATCTCCATCCCGGAGAATCGCATTTCGAAGGCGCGCTGCGCCTGGTGCAGGACAAACGCGATTTGGTCAACTCCATCGTTGCGCGCGCTCATCTGCGCGAAGAACAAGGTTCCTACAGCGATGCGCTGAATGACTGGGAGATCCTGCGCACCATTTACAGCCAGTATCCCGGATTGACCTTCGAAGTCGAACGTTTGCAAAAGAGACGCGACCAGCAAATCCGCATCGAATCGAAAACGCGCCTTGTCGAGCAGGTCGACATCTGCCTGCATTCCGGCGATTACAGCCGCGCTGTCGATCTATTGCAACGCGCGGCCTCGGAGTTTCCGAACGACGCGGAATTGGCGGAACTGGAGAAGCTTGCCCAGGACGGCGTAAAGCGGAAGACCGAAGCCCACGTTCTTATGACCGAGGGTCAGGATCTGTGCGCCCAGCATCATTCTGCCGAAGGCATCCATTTATTGCGCCGGGCCTATGAGCTGGATGAGAACAATTCCCTGGCGCGCGCGGTTCTGGCCAACGCCTTGGTCGAGCACGCCCACTCCACCGTCGAGAACGATTGGCGAGAAGCGGAGAAGCTGGCGCGGGAAGCTCTCGACTTGAACCCCGGCCACCCCATGGCTAAGACCATTCGGACCCTGATCCAGGATCAGAAGCGCGAAACTTTCGTTGAGGAGTGCGTCTCTCAAGCGCGCAAATTGCAGGCCTCCGCCGACCTGACTGGGGCCTCATCTCGAATCGAGGAAGGACTGTCCGTTTATCCCCGCGAGCCCAGGTTGATTCAGATTCAGGAGGCTGTACAGCGCGACCTCCAGTCGCAACGCCGGCAAACCCGCCGCCGCGACCTGGAGGAGCTCCGAAGTATGGAAAGTGAAATCGATTCCGCCATTGATCCCGTTTCGAAGCAAGCTCTCGGCAAACGAATCCGTCTGCTGGCAGAAAAGCATCCGACCGACGGAGAAATCTTAGCCGTGGCCAACGGCTTTCTGCATCGCCTGGGTATGCTGGACGCCACCCGAGTCTTGACTCCGCGGCCCGGCGACGAAAACGACACCCTGACATTTAGCTCACCGCCGACCAGCGGGAGCGAAGCTTTGCCGCCTGGAAACAGCGGTGTTGCCGCCCCGTCTCCGCTGGCGACCGAAGCGCCAACGGTGGAAACAGGGCTTCCGCCGGTTCCGGTGTCCGCGCAATTCACCGCCTCTTCCACGGTTGCGCCTCCTGCAACCGCGACCAGACCCGCGCCTCCACCTTCGGATTTCAAGCATCCCGGCGGGCGTTCGCAGCCATTCTCGAAATCTATCCTGGCAGTTACGGCCGCGGTATTTCTGGTCGCGGCAATTTTCCTTTTCGTCCGAAGACATCACGCGCCGCCAACCACGTCCCTCTCAGAAGCGACGCCTGCCGCGTCCGTTCCCGTAACACCGCCACCCGAGCTTCCCTTACCAGTTGTGAAAATATCTTCCGACACCAGCAGGGGAAGGGTTACTTTCGACGATCAGCCAGCCGCGGAAATTCAGGATGGGCAGTGGACACTCGACAAAGTACCGGCCGGCGAACACAACCTGAGTTTCGAGGGCCCGCGCGATCAAGCATCTTTCAGTTTTTCAAGCCTCGCTGGAGCGGCCCCCGTGGTCCACGGCCTCATCGTCTCAAAAGGAGTGATGACCGTGGTCATAAGCGGCCAGGGGGACCGCCTGCGTGTTTATTCCAGCGATGCCACGGCTAAGGCGGGCTTCGATGGCCAAGCTCCGCTGGTGATCCCGCAAGATGGTCTCGACCTTCCATCCGTTTCCGCTGGCGCTCACGAGCTTGCCGTAACCCGTGGCCATAATCAATACAAGATCGAGGTGGAGGCGGGAGCTGCGCCAACCCTAACCGCGTTCCTCGAATCTGGACAGGATGTGGGGGCGCTGCTCGTGGTCACTGGGCAAGATAAGGCCAGAGTCTTTCTGAACGGCAGATTTCAATCGCAAACCTCTCAGAGCGGCGAGCTGCGCATTCCGAACCTCGAACCCAAAGAGTATGTTGTGCGCGTGTCAAAGAGCGGCTTTCAGGATGCCCAGGAACAGAAAGTTCGGATTCGAAAAGACGATCAGGCGAAACTCAGCTTCAGCTTGCAGCCCATTCCTCACGTGGCTTGGCTTACGATTCAGGGAGGAGTTCCGGGAAGCACTGTTCTCATCGACCAAGTTCCGGTTGGAACAATCCAGTCCGATGGGACGTTCACTCTATCCACCATCGATCCCGGAGATCATATTGTCGAATTGCGCAAAGACCGCTTCCGGCCCAGGCAGATTAAGAAACGCTTTGTGGCGGGAACCGGCGTATCTCTGGCCGCCGCCGATGTTGCGCTCGATGCTGCGCCGGGTGAATTAAAAATCGTCTTCGCGCCTTCGGATGCTCAGGTAACGCTTGCGAAAGCCGGCGAGGCTTCGACTCGCGTGACTAGCGGCGGCACGTTGAGTTTGCCGGCCGGATCCTACACTCTCACGGCAAAGACGGCTGACAATTTTACTCGTTCGTCTCCCGTGGAGGTGGCCGCAGGTCAATCCAGGAGTTTGGATTTGTCTTTAGCCCCCGATGGCATGTCGAAGTGGGCCGATCCCGCGGGCTGGAAGCAGGAGAAAGGTGGGTTCGTTCGCAAAGGCGGCGACTTCGTGATGTACACCGTCACTCCGACGTCGGGGACTTTCATTTTCTCCGCGATGTTGACCAAAGGACATCGCCTGCAGTGGATGCTCCATTGCACCGATGCCAATAACTACGTCCTGTTCCAAATGGACGACAACAATTTCTACCGCACAGTTTTTAAGGATGGTCAGAAGGGGGACGAGACCAAAATCCCTCACCGCAACGACAAGAAAAGTTTCCGCACCTTTCAGATCCACGTCGGGCCAAACGAAATTGTCCACCAGATCAGGCAGGGTGAGAGTTGGGTCGTGCTCGATCGCTTCGCTCAGCCCGGCGCGAACTTAAATGCGGGGCGGTTTGGATTTTACGTCCCCGGCAACGACCAGGTTACGCTTTCCAGTTTCAGCCACTACGTTGACTTGAACACGAAGTGAACCGGAAGCCTCGGCGGAAACAGTGAAAGGAAAAGCGAACCAGACTTACTTCAGCCCTTCGACCAGATAAAGGTCTCCGAGAGTTCGATGGAAGCCGTAAGCGTAGGTCTTTCCGTCCGGCGTCATCAGCACAGGTCCAATGGTGGATACGCCGGTAGGATCGATGGGAACAATCTGTTTCCAGACGGCTTTCTTTCCGCTGGCTAACTCCAGCTTGTAAACCTTCGCGGGCACTTCGCCAGTGCGATAAAGGTATAGAGAACGGCCATCCTGGCTCCAATTGATCGGAAGATCTCCGGCTTCGAGGCCATTCACGCCGCGAGGTTCGCCTCCGTCTGAAGGATAGAAATATCCTTTTTGATCCGGGCCGATTCCCACAACCAATTTTCCATCCGGCGAAACCGCAAACGCGGTGGCATCGACGCCTTCCGGCGAAATCGCTTTCGGTTTTCCCGCCGAAACATCCTGCACATAAAGGCGCACGCCACGTCCCGGTTCGTTTCCTGAAAAAGCAAACCGCTTGCCGTCCGGGAACCAGCGGGCCCACTGGTGGTTAATTGAATCGTTGGTCAGAGGCTGAGTTTCGCCCGCTCCGGTCGGCAACAACCGTAACTGCTCCGGCGAGCCTGGAGTCTGGACGATCACCCACTTCTGATCTGGCGAGAGCGCATCCGCAGCTCCTTCGCCCAGTCGAATCGCCGACGAGCCATCTGTGCTGCGGACGTAAACCGCATAGGTAAGCTCCTGTGCATTGCCGTATTGCACGCCGCCGCCGACTCCCTCCTCGTCGAAAAGGACCGTCTTGCCGTCGGGGGAAATATCCGCGGGATAAGAGTAGTCCAGCCAGGAAAGATCGCGTTCTTTGCTTTCGCCCTGGTAAAGAGACATCATCTCGCGCCGCCGCCCAGCGCGGGCCAAGAGCACCCGCCCGTCCCGCCAGATATCGAATACGAACAACGTGCCCGGCACCCGCGTGACCGAACGTTCTTTCCCCGACAAGCTGACTGCGGAGAGATAGTGATCCAATCCCAATTCGCTGGCGGTAAACCAGATTTCTTTGCCGTCGGCCGACCACGCCAGTCCCTGCGTTCCGTACCAGTCGCGCGTCAGCTTCCGCTTCTTCCCCTGCATATCGACGACGGCAACGGAACCGCCGTCGTCCCCCTGATTCGCATGGTCGATAAATGCGATGTAGTCGCCCTTCGGAGAAACGCGCGGGTAGCTGACCCATCCCCCACTGGTCTCATAGAGCACTTTGCCGATGGGGAATTCCAAACGGTCGCGGCCGCCGACGTTGCGTACAACCGCCAGGCTGTTTCCATCCGGGGACCAATCCGCCCATTCGACATTTTCTAGAATCGGTCGCGGAGCACCGCCCGCCAGTGGCGCCCGAGCCAAAGTCCCTACATTCACCCAGGTTCCCACGGGATGGCTTTCCAACGCCAGGGCCATCTCGCCCGCCGAGGAGACGGCAAGCAGTTCAGCCCGGCCCAAGCCAAGGGAACGAGATTCCACCGTTCCCTGGCGCGCCGAAAATATCTCCACGGGATTGCCCTGCCACGCGGCGCTATAAAGGATCGTTTGTCCGTCTGGGGCGAACCGGGCCGATCGAATCTCGCCGCGGCGAAAAGTAATCTCGTGATAGAGGGGAGCGCTCGCCGCCGCTGATCCCCAAAGACGCTTACCCGCGAGCAACCCAGCCCCAAGCGTAACCAGAAAGCCGCACGCGATCAAAACCGGAAACAGCCGATTGCTCTTGCGACTCTCCGCCTCTTCGCGGGGAGCTTCCTTCGCCTCGCTCCTCGCAGCGATCGGAGTCACTCCACTGACGGCGGAGCGCGAGGAATCGCCATCCCGCTTCAGGCGCTTTAGATCGGCGCGCAGCTCAGCCGCGCTCTGGCAGCGCAAGTCACGGTCTTTTTCCAGCGCTTTGTTCAGGATGATTTCAATTTGCGCCGGCAGCCCCGGATTCAATTGCATCGGTGCGGCGGGAACTCGGTTCAGAATCGCTTCAAACACCACCGCCGAAGTTGCTCCCGAGAACGGCTGCTTGCCGGTCGCCATTTCGTAGAGCACCACGCCAAACGAAAATAGATCGGTCCGCGGGTCCAACGCCTCGCCACGGGCTTGCTCGGGTGACATATAGCCGATGGTTCCCATCGCCGTTCCCGGAGTGGTAAGTTGTTCGGGGCTGACTGCAGCCAGCGTCCCCACCGTGGCGGCCGACCCGGGATCGCCGCCGTGAGCAGTAAGTTTCGCCAACCCAAAATCCAGAATCTTGGCCTGCCCTCTTTGCGTGACAAAGAGATTGGCCGGCTTCATGTCCCGGTGCACAATTCCGCCGGCGTGCGCCGCATCCAGCGCATCCGCAATCTGGATCCCCAGTTCGAGCAGTTGGGCAAGCTTAAGCGGGCGCCCATCGACCAGATGCTTCAGGGTCGTTCCCTCCAGATACTCCATGGCGATGAACGCCTGTCCGCTCTCCTGGCCGATATCGTAGATGGTGCAGATGTTTGGATGGTTCAACGCGGAGGCCGCCTGCGCTTCGCGTTGAAAGCGGCTAAGTGCTTGCGGGTCTTTGGCTACTTCGTCCGGAAGGAATTTCAGAGCGACGAAGCGGTGCAGCCGAATGTCTTCGGCTTTGTAGACCACACCCATACCCCCGCCACCCAGTTTCTCGATGACGCGGTAATGCGATATGGTCTGGCCGATCAAGTGTAGAGAGGACGAGGCCGAGCTACGTGCCCGACCATCTTAGGAGCCGGGCTAAAGTAAGTCAATGCGCGACGATAGCTTGTACCGGAGGCCTACGTGAATTGCAACAGGATGCAACGGGGGTTGGTGGCCGGGAGCGAGGGAAACGTACTTCGATCCGTTCACCAACAGCCGAGCGCGCCCCCATCATGAAGGATTTCCCCTCCAGTCCTGGCCTCATGGTTCTTCTTTCATTTTCTTGCAAACTAGCGTGGTGTGCCCCGTCTTTGAATCGATCACGGTGGTCACGGGCAGACACCTGCAGGTCACCGTGTTGGCATTTTCCTGCTTGACGACTACACAGTGTTCGATGAGCTCGGCAGTGGGCGGCGGCGTCTGACTCTGTATGGGAGGCGGGGTCGCCGCAACCGGCTTCTTCTTCGCCGCACAACCGGCCAGAAGCAGGCAAAACACCAGCCCGGTTTTTCTCATGCCCTCTGTTTTCGCTCTCTCGCGCCCGCTTGTCGATGACAATCTTGATTACACGCCCCAACGCGGGCACCCTTGCGAGCTGACACCAAACAGCAACCAAGGTTTAGTCGAGATTCATCGGACAGGGTTCGTTTTCAGCCGCGATCAAAAGATGAAGCCACGTTATACCATGAGGTGTGGACCTTCTACTAAATCCGCCGATCCTGCCGATGCTCGCGAAACGAGTAGACGAATTGCCCGCCGAGGGCAATTGGATTTTCGAGCCCAAGTGGGATGGTTTTCGCGCGCTGGTGTTTCGCGATGGAGATGAGATTTTCATCCAAAGCCGCGACAAAAAACCATTCAATCGTTACTTTCCTGAGTTGCTGGAACCACTGCGCGCTGCGCTGCCCGCACGTTGTGTGCTCGATGGAGAGATCGTAATCGTCAAAAATGGTGGGCTTGATTTTGATGCGCTGCAATTACGCCTGCATCCCTCTGCATCGCGCGTAAAGCTTTTATCAGGGCAGATTCCCGCATCATTTGTATTCTTCGATCTGCTTTGCCTTGGAGATCGCGATCTCTGCGGCGAGGCATTTCAAAAGCGGCGACGCGAACTGGAGTCGCTGCTTGGCTTAGCTTCCCCGCCGATTCATCTCACACCTGCAACCAGCGATCGGAGTATTGCCGCCGATTGGTTTCGCCGCTTTGAAGGCGCAGGCTTGGATGGTGTGATGGCCAAAGATCCTGCAGGAACTTACGAGCCGAATAAGCGAGTGATGCTTAAAGTGAAACACGAACGCGACTGCGATTGCGTAGTTGCTGGATTCCGCTGGCATAAAAAAGGCGAGCACACAATGGTGGGTTCACTGCTACTCGGTTTGTGCGACGACGCCGGCGCTTTGCAACACGTCGGAGTCTGTGCCAGTTTCAGCACGGCAAAACGAAAAGAGCTGGCGGAGTTTCTCAAGCCGTATCGAAAAGATGCGCTGGTGAACCATCCGTGGAACGCTTGGGCTGAGTACGCGACCGAGAATGATGGAGGTATCAAGCGAATGCCCGGCGGACAGAGCCGCTGGAGCCAAGGCAAAGATTTGTCGTGGGAGCCAGTGCGGCCTGAATTAATTGTAGAAGTTGCTTACGATCACATGCAGGGAGATCGCTTCCGGCACACGGCGCAATTCCGCAGATGGCGAACGGACAAAAAGCCCAGCGATTGTACCTACGCCCAGCTTGAAGTTGTTCCTCCGCAGGAACTGGCGGCAATTTTCCCACAGGGACGATGAGATACATGTCGCGATGCGACGGTATTTATGAGCCCCCGGCGGTGAAAACCCAACAACCGCTAGTCCTTTAGCAACGGCACTATTCCTTGCCCCTTTTCTTCCAACGCTCCCGCCACGCGCGTGTAGGATCATCGTCTGGCTCTGGAGTTTCCTGCGGCGGCCGTTGTTCTTCGGGGATATGACGCAGGTTGATACGGATGCGTGTCCATGTGGATGAGCGGCCTCGCATGGAATCAACCAGCACATCGTCTACGGCAAGCAAACTTGCTATATCCGCATGTTTGGCCTTCCATCGCTCAAGACCTGCCAGCGCGGCCGCTTTATCGGGCGAATTCGCGACCGTAATTAGCGGCATCTTCACGCGCGGCTGCTCTATTGTTGTTTTCTTCGCGGCAGATTTCGCGCGGGAAGGCATCACGCGCGCAGCCTCGCCTTCCATCTTGCGGAAGTGCGGAGGCCAGGGTGCGTCGGCGATACCGACCGCTTCATCTTTATCGGCCAGTTCCAGCAATTTTTCCAGCGAGCCAGGGGATGCATCCATCTCGGCATGCGGATTGCCGATTTTCGCGAAGCGCTCAGGAACTGTGAAGATGGTAAAGTCCGCCGGATCGCAATCGGACACTTCTTCCCAATAAAGAGGAGTCGAAACGCGAGCATCTGGGAGCGGTCGCACTGAATAGACAGAGCATGTCGTGCGATCCTTCGCGTTCTGGTTGTAGTCAAGGAAGACGCCATGACGCTCTTCCTTCCACCATTTCGAACTGGCCAATGTTGGGGCGCGGCGCTCGACCGCTCGCGATAAGGCAACAGCCGCCCGACGAACTTGCGTAAACGTCCAACGCGGTTCGATGCGTACATTAACGTGCATGCCGCGCGAGCCGCTGGTTTTCGGCCAGCCACGAAGGCCGACCCTGTCGAGAAAGCCCTGTACTTCAAGAGCAACGCGGCGAACATCGTCCCAACTGACGCCGGGAATCGGATCCAGATCGATGCGTAACTCATCGGGATGATCGAGATCGCCGGAGCGCACCGGATGCGGGTGCAGTTCGATGCAGCCAAGGTTCACCATCCAGACAAGTCCGGACATGTTGTCGACCACGATTTCTTCGGCAGTTCGACCGGAAGGAAACGACAACGTGACCGTACGCAACCAGGCTGGCCGCTTCTCTGGCGCGCGCTTCTGATAAAACGCCTCCGCCTCGGCGCCGTTGACGAAACGCTTTAGAACGACCGGTCGATCCTGAATTCCCGACAGCGCACCCGGACCGACGGAGAGATAATACTGAACAAGTTCGAGCTTGGTGACTTTTATTTGCGAAGAAAAGTACAATTTCTCAGGGTTCGTGATCTGGATTTCCTGCCCGCCGATCGACAGAACTTTGCTGGCCGATTCCTTTGCCACAAGACAAGGCTACCACCGATAATCATTATCTTAGGCGACGCGAATCTCTGGCCATGAATCAATCATCTTTCGGTCCCACAATCGACGAATATCTTCGCAAGCGCCTGATGCCGGTCGAAGGCGTGATCCCGCAATTGGCGGGCATCGATATGTATGGCAACTCCATTCCCGCGGGGACGGTTGGTGGCGACCTCTTCGAGTACATCAACTTTCAGCAGCGCTACAACATCGACGGCCGCATCGCCCGGGCGCTCAAACTTGCGAAGCTCTATCTCGACCCTTTGCCGGCTGGGCAACCGGCGCGCAATATGGTGGATGACCATGCGTGCTGGCTGGAAAATCGACTGAACCACGAGCCATCAACGCCGCTTGAATACAGAAAAGCAAAGAGCTCCGAGCAGTTGCGTATCGCGGAAGATCTCCCGGAGTTAAAGAGCACGGCAGGCGTGCTGCTGGTGGATGCTCAGGGGCACGGCCTTATCTCGGCCAAAATTGCATCGACCGTCCACGATACATTTCATGCGTTAATGCTGGGGGAGCTTGATCGCTATGGAAAAACTTCGCCGGGATTGTTTGAAAAAATCAATCTGCGGCTGGCGCAATCGGTCACCGCGCGAAACGCGCTCGGACGCGATCCCAAAGACAGTGCGCGCGAAATCGCCACGATGCTCTATGGCGAAATGCGTCCCGAAGGACTTTTTCGTTTCGTTAATTTTGGCCATCCGCCGCCGCTGGTTTTCTCAAACGAGTTCGGCAAGTTTATGGAGATCGGCCAGGCGCGAATGGTGCAGTTTCCTCCACTAGGCCTGGAAATTCCCGAAGATCATCCAGACCGGAGCAAATATTTCTCGATCAGCTTGCGAAAACGGCAGGTGAACTCCTCCGATGTGGCGGAGATTACGCTGATGAGTCCCGGCGACATACTGTTCCTATATACCGACGGAGTCTACGACGGCAATGATGACGAGGAACGATCCCAGCTCGAGCGCGTGATGCGCAATCACAAAGACCAGCCCGCCCGCGAAATCTGTAACGCGTTGCTCGACTATGCCGTCAAGCGCGATGAACACTTACAGCAAATCGGTGAAGCCGATGTCATTGACGACAAAACGGTATTCGTCATCATGCGCACCTCGAAGAAGTCATCACGGCTCGCGTAACCAGCGACCTGAACGCAGCCCTCCTTTGCGAATGTATGACCCCTTCAAGCGCCAAGGGTCAGCTAAGCGTCCCAGTGGCCTATGAAGCCGACGGCCAGCACGCACCATCGTGCCGGATCTTTAAGCTATGGGAAGCTATCCCTAAACGGGCTCCTGAGGAACTAGCTGTCATTCTCCTGTTGCCGGGATGGGCAAGAGTTGGAAGCCGGGTTGGGCTGCTTGTTTGCGGAGGCGAGTTTCAGCTCTCTGCCGTGCCTGTTCGTCACAACGGTGGAAGATGGTTTCTGGGTAGGCTTCCTTGGTCAATAAGACGTGATACAAAATCCGCGCGAATTTACGTGCGGTGGCGGGGATCACCCCTTGCGGGGAGTGCCTATTGCCTCAGTCTCGATGTCCTTCCGTCGGTTTGCGCTGAGGTTCAAAAAGGGAATCGAAATTACGCCTCTTGCAGATTTGGCTTGCCCCTGAGTGGCCGACGGCCAGAAAATTAAGATTCACTGCCCAAGAATCTATCGCCTCAGGAGGGGCCATGTCGTCTTCCGCCGCGCCTCTAGAATCGCCTACATCTACCGCAGAGCCGAGTTCTTCTACGGCGGGTTGACTGGGCCTGTGGTCATGGGGTTCAAGCATATCAACGGGGACAATCAGTGGAAGGCTTTACTCGCTGGGCACTCGCCAACTGGATCGGAGTTAGGCCCGTAAGAAGTGTGAATTTATCGGTCTTATAAGATTCACGGCAAGAAAAACGCGGATCAAGCTGGGCGGGTTCGGCGTTTGGTCGACAGCCTTAAGGCGTACGTGGAAAAGGCGAGCCAAGCTCGTCCTGGTTAACCCAGCTACATCCGCACCCAGCCTGCGGCGCAAGTGGGCGAAAAATCGACCCGTGGGAAGCTGACGGAAAGCCGAGGTTTCAACGCTTTCCAAATACCTAAGGGAATCCGTGTCCCTGCCGATA
>Ga0302325_10013142_pt1 | contig 17692 bp, 22 predicted proteins | sample Palsa_T0_2_FD_201948 | JGI IMG/M metagenome (GOLD analysis project Ga0302325, IMG submission 201948) | Peat permafrost microbial communities from Stordalen Mire near Abisko, Sweden - Palsa_T0_2 | ecosystem: Environmental > Terrestrial > Soil > Palsa > Peat permafrost | place: Sweden: Abisko...
CAGAGGAGAATGGAGAAAAACGACAACACGGAGGTGGGAAGGGTGAAAATGGCCAGAAGCGTGATGTACTATAATGACATGCCAATCTCAGTCAAAACTCCGAATTGACAACTATGGCTTCTCTCTTTATATCACTCGATTGATTATCAAGATTCGTCGGAGTTGACATCAAACACATTTTCATCGTCTAATGCGTCCATAGCATTCTCCGCACCATCTTGAAGTTGTTCCTGCAGACCCTCCTCTGCCTCCTTCGTTACTGGATCCTCACCTCTCTCTTCCCAAGTAATTGGTTCTATTGGTTGATTCTCTTCCTCTTTCTGTCTCTCCCTTTCCTGCTGCTCCTTCATCTCCATCTCCTCCTTTGCCAACCTCCATCTCTCCTCCTGCTCAAACTCAAACAATCTCGCCTCAACCAAGTCCTCCTCGGTAACATACTCATTCGGGTGCTCTAGTTCTTTATCCGGCTCAATATCTTCCGCCATCATGGGATGCAGTATAGGGAACTTGAAGCCATGTTTGATTATAAGTGCTAGTGTGCCAACGAAACCAGTCAGGACTGAGAGGAAAGATACTGTCCGGATGTAATTGTCGTGATATGGTTTCAGAGTATCCCAGTTATCCCGAATCGCGGCGAAGGGTTGCACAGACTTAAAGTTCAGTGGTGTTGGGGGCATTATCAAATGGAGGATGTGTTTCGAAGTTGCAACCAAGGCGAAGTCCTGGTTGTTTGATCGACGTTAGGGTGGGAATTCTCAACCGACGATCCTTCTCGCCAACGTCGACAACCTTTATGTATGTTTATTCTCACCCGCCTCACAGATACTGTCAAGCTCCTCCCATCCACAGAATACACCCATAGCGCCCTGACACTATGGTTAAACACCAAATACTCGAACCGCGTCCTGCACAAAACGGGGCTCTGCATCGCTGTATATGATATCCTCTCTGTCGGCGACGGCGCACTTAAGTACGGCGACGGATGCGTCTACATCAAGAGTACGCACCCGGGGGATTCTGAACAGTGTTAATGGTAGCTGAGTTCCGGATGACGGTGTTCAGGCCTTTTGTGGGAGAGGTTCTTACGGGGAGAATCATGGCTGCAACACATAACGGGATAAGAATATCCCTTGAGTTTTTTGACGACATTTTCATACCCGCGCACCTCATCTTCTCAATCGCAAACTTGTATCCCCCTTTCCACGGACTTGCAGCTTATGAATAGCGACCATACAAGTCAGTCGTGGAGATTACCTGTGTCGGCAACGGAGTATAATTATTTGGAGAAGGATGATATGATTCGGTTTAAAGTTGAGGAGGAAAGTTTCAAGGAGGCTACCCCTGCGCCTCCGCGAGCGTATGGAACTGGGGAGATGGAACATCGGGTTGAGGAACATAAGGAGCCGATTTATTCGTTGATTGTATGAGCTTTATAGTGAAGCTAATGGTAGGGGAGCTGTCAGGAAGATGGGCTTGGTGTGGCGGCATGGTGGGAAGATTAGGATTTGAGATCGACTAAGCAGATCATGAAGGGAGGATACTCTCGGACAGCAGCTTCAGGGGAATGGCCGAGTCGTAACCTGCAGATGAGATCAAGAACCCCTACCAATGTATCAATACTTCAAATACCTGCACACCAAGCTCGCCGGCTGATATACATCCTGAAAACCCAGATGCAAAGAGACAGGATATATCGGAAACAGTAGTCTCGACTAACGATACGCCTCGATCTTGCGAGTTTTCGGGGGATCTTTCGAATACTCATATAGCAAAGAGATCTCACCATCCATGGACTTGAAACGAAATCCCTGCAAAGAACCTCCCCCAAATTCCAATCCAATGAACTCTACACGTCAGCTGCGCAAGCCAAATAACAAGAAAAACCTCGATCATACTCCCTATTCAAAAGCTTTCCTCCAACCTCAATAAATACCTCCTCATTAAACCGACACAATTTACCCAAAGAATAATTAAACCCCCATAACTTTGCGAGCGAAATTTGACAGACAATGGACTCGTCCTGCTCAAAGTAGATAGCATCCACTATCTTCGCGGCTGAACTAGCATGGAATACAGATTGTCTGTTCCTTGCATGATACTCAGGACAAAATTGTCGCCACATTCCGCCGAGTAAATTAGCCATGGTTTCTAGACTCGGGGGATATTCAGTCCATGTATTGCGAGGATAATGTGCGTGAGAAACGACCTCAAGGTTTCCCCAGGACCAGTTTGGACCTAGAGTGGTTGAGCTAGCCGCCCGGGGGGCGACGGCGGTGAAAATCGCCGCCTGAGAGCAATATCCCAATGAATTGAGATGTGGAAACTGTTCCAGAACCTCAAGACATTGCTTGAGCGCGTTGTATGCTGTGCCAACACCCGTGAAAGTGACCGTATATCCAAATTTACTAGCGGCCTCATGACATCTAAGTATTAATTTCCCTTTCTCAAATCGGGAAGGAGAAAGTACACGTCTTCGAATTCCGCACGACTATACTCGAAACGATGATCATCATGGCGCATTCTGTAGTTTACTCCCTCCCTCCAATAGGACTGTCCTGTAGTCTGGGATAATTCCTCTACCTTCTCGAAAAGAGTATTGAAATCTCGATTGGGCGTCGTAACAAGGACTGTTTGGGGTTTCATGACACCGAGATGAATTTCCCAATAGCGAGCAAGATCGGGTGGATCGAGATGTTCAATCACTTCAGATGACACAATGGCATCGAAATCAGGCACCTGTATCCCATCAGATCCCAATTCCGTGAACCTTCCTAAATAACAATTAGTTGTCAAAATCACAAGTGCCTTGGTCGATACCTTGTAGTAAAGTCGCATCCAGAGGACGCCAACGACCATCGGTTTGTTGTGTCTCCGCAGCCCAACGAGTGGCCGACACAGCGGCTCGGATAGAAGGCAGTGATATATCTAGTCCTACTAGGAGCTCTACCGGGAGAGCATCGTCGCAATTGCAGAGACAAGCGAGGAGGTTTCCTTCTCCGCAACCAATATCCAAAACTGATTTGGGCTTGTGAAGACGCAGTGTTTCTAGAAGGAGCTCTTGTCTTTGGAGATATAATGCCGGATTGAAATTGATTGATGGAGGCGAGAACTCGCCGGTCATATCAACTTGGTCTCTAGTGATGGGGGAGGTTTACTGATTGAGCGCCGATCTTTTCGAGACCCCTCACTCAGATGACTCAGGAAATACCTATCCGGCAAAACTTACCATGAGCCATGCTGTTTGCCAGGTTGATGAAAATCGAGGAACTCACGGCAGCTACTATCGTGTATTCATTTGTTTCAAATTTAAATCCACTGCCATAATGCTATAATCACCATTTTCAAAGAGACCCATGTCATGATATCCCAGTATTGCCCAAAAAAGAAATCCTCGAAAACTTTCGCCAGCGATGCCACAGATTCACAATATACAATCACCATCATGGCTTGAACTCGGCCAATTTTCCCTGAGTATAATACTGCGTGACAGCAATCTTCCGCGCAAGAGGACTTTTCCGATCCTTTGAACTGATGTCTTCGAAAGCGAGTTCGAGACGTTGGTCAAGGAGTCCAAGAACACGGGGCCAATACTCTGAATAATTCCCCTATTCATTAGATCCCACTCAAAGGTATGTTTACTTCTAATTTCGCAAGGGAAATGATCTTCTCGAGCCATTGTAATCTTTTCTCGACGTCAGATTTGAGTTCGACGGATATTGCGTTTGCGGCGGACATGAGCGATAATTGCTCTACGCCTCTCAAAATCGAGGGATCATAGTCCAACAAGACCTCGAACAGAGCAGCTTGCTCGCTGTCAACCGAATCAGACCACTACTTGTCAGTCCCTCTTTGATTAGGAAAGCTACCGTCTCAATAGCATCAGAGTAGTTGCCTGCCTTGAATTGGTCTGTCATCTTCTGCTTGAGGCGAGACACAGGAGACGTAGGAGAGGAATGGGGACTGCTAGCCCCAGAAACTGATTTGGCCTCATTGTCTTTCAATTGCTGGGAGATAAGCGCGAGACTTTGGGTCAAGAGATCCATCTTCTTAGCAGTTTCCTGGTGAGATGCGCGATTTTCTTTGTGGACACGTTGAAGAGACTTCTCAATAGAAGTCTGCAACCTCTCCTCCATCTTCCCCACCATCACACCAAGACTTTTCTCCACAGTAGAGCCCAGACGAGCAGAAAGTTCCTTATTCACGAGGGGCTCCAAGTTGGTTACCACCATTTGACTGAGTGTATCCAAAAATTTAAGTTCGCCATCATTGTCCAACAAAGCTTTATTTATAGAATCGCTGACGGAGCTCTTCAATTCTTTCGGAATCGATTTTTGAAGTGGGTCGACAAGCGCTTTGGTGAGATGTTGATCAATCGACTTCTTGACAATTGTGGATATAGCGGGAAGGATGGACTTTTCGATGGAAGTACGCACGGTTTGTTCTAGGAGTTTTCCTACATTGGTGGTGAGTGTAGTCGACACGACTTTAAGGATGGATTCGTGGCGATCGTCGGCAGCGGATGTAAGAAACTTCTGTTCAGCGAGAAGACGTTGGACTACTCTTAGTAAAAGATCCTTGCAGGGCTCTACATTGTAGTTCTACCGCTTGATTCAATATAGTCTCGATTTCCAAATGAGAGGGCCCAGAGTAACCTCCTTGATTGATATTTGTCTCCGCGATAGGTGAGGGAGATCTTCGTGGCTCAATTTCCCTCGCAGCAGGAGAGACTTCTCTCTTAATGTTCTCAGAAGAGTGAATGTCAGTGATTGAACTCCTGTTGAGAACAACTTCGGTATCCTCACTCCGTGCATTCTCCCTCAAGTCTTCGACAGATTCCTTCTTGATGACCGTTCGCTTACCCTCGCGAGCACTGCGAAGGCTTTCTGTAGAAGACGCCCGGGAGGGAGCGCGAGGTGATCTCACATGTCCTTCCGATTTACGTGTTACGTAAACCACTTCACGATGAAGTGTCGGTTTTTGAAGATACTCGACATGGACGGGTTTCGCCTCCAAATAATTCTCCGGAAGAATATCTTCCTTCTCTGGAGAGATCATGGTAAATCCCTCGCTATGGGCAGTAAAAACGTCAAGAGCCGCATCCAATGATGTTGTAACTGTCAATGCTTGCAACCTTCGATTCTTGATGAAGGGAAGTTCCGTGATATAGTTGAAAACTGGCAGACCTTCGGTCGAAAATACAGATTTTGTACAATTCGTTGTTGCGATTTCAGACAAAAAATCTGATTGTGACATCGTCATATCAGAGTACTCAGGTAAATGTAAATGAAGAAAGAAGATCGAATTTGAAAGATTGTCGCCAATAACGAGGAATTGCTTCTCTTTCGTGTAGACCATTGAAAAGTTCTGTGTGGGTAAGGCCTCGTTCGTGAATGATGGGAGGCGCAGTTCTTGCAAGATCTTTCCACCGCTGATATCAATGAGATGTAATTGCCGATTATTGCTCGACCCCACAAGAAGCAAGGGTGTAGATAAAGCTTTCTCATTTTCCGTATCCAAGTTGAGGAATTGGATCGAACAAGGATTCAAGTCCATTGGGAGAGTGAATTTTATGGCCGGGGTAGGAAGAGTCAACTTCGTTCTGAGACGAGACGTATTGAAGAATTCGGAGAACTCCGGATCAGAACAAAGCGGCCATAAAAGGATATCGCCGTGGAAATCCAGGACGGCAAGAGCAGAACCATCTGCGGAGAAACAAAAATCTCGAACACCAGTGGCAACGGGGATTAAGACCGCGTGTTCCTTGTCTCCGCTAATGTTGATGTTCTGCCCAGATTGTGTGTCGCTGAAGACGTAAATGGAAACTGCCAAGCCAGTGCATACAGCAAGACAATTGGCATATCGAGGCCACCATTTGGCGATCGGGGGGAATGACTGATCAGCTTTGCGCCCTGCAGTTCTGATACGGATTAGATAGTCCAGACTACTTCTTAGCCTTCGAGAGAGAGAGTCTTACGGCACATTAGCGCTGTCGACTTTCCAGGGCTTGATCGACCAAATTGTGAGATCGTACGCCGCGTCAAGGACCAGAATATAGGATTCATCTGAATCATTTCCATCTCGGACACTCAAACTAATCACGGGAGCAGTCGATGGGGTCTCCGCGAGAGCCCGCGTTCCTGTATTTTGATCAATTATCCGGATCCGACCATCTATCATTAGAAATCGATAAGGGGATGCTAACCTTTGAGAGCATAAACGATGTACTTTGTTGTTGCCCCAATAATATCGCGGTCGTGAGGACCGAACGTCCTTGAGATATTGGCAATTTGTTCAATTCCCTCGCCCGAAAACGTGCGTCCACTGACATCGGTCGTAGTTTGCAAGCGTGGGATCTGAGCGTTCATCGTTGGTAACGTAACAACTGAAGGACCGTCGCAGCTCACGCGAACTCCTTGAGGTCTATGTAGAGGAGCAGTCTCCGGGACTGCCCGGGAGTCACTGCCGCTTGACACAAGAGATGAGTTGTTGGAACCGCCAGGGGTCGAAGGCATCTCCTCCAAGACGCCGCTGGAGTCTCCATCTGATGTATTGATGACAAGTTTCGGGTCATCTTTCCCTGTAGTTGTAGCAATGGTCTCGTCAGGGTCTCTGGGGACTGACTGAATTGCGCCGCTGGCGCCATTCATTGTAGTTTCTGGAATTGCAAGGCCAGCGTCGTTTTCTGTTGACTCGCGGGATCTATGACGAGCTGAGACCAGGAGGTCCTTAACGGACATTGTCGACTCAGGATTTGCGGCAATTGCGGGGGAAGAGAGTGAGGTTTGATGCGACGCATATGGGACCGGAGAGGCACGCTTACGCTCTTCAGAATCCTTTGACTCAACAGCCGGAGGCGTAATGGTGGATTTCGGTTCAGGGGTTGAGGTTTTCGATACTTTAGGGGAGGTGGAAGTGTTCAATCGCTCAAGAAGAGACCTAGCATGCGCATCCATGCCGGCAGTAGAGAGTGGCTACGTTGTATGAGGGCCGATAAGGAGAAGGCGGTAAAAGAGAAAAGAACCAGAATTGCGACAAGGTGATTGATTCACAAACTTGGCAATTTGCTCATCAGGGAAAGCCGTTGCCCAGGTGATGGCCGACGCATCACGTGAAATGGAGTTCCAAGTTCCCTTTTTCCGGGACGCCTGGCTGTCGAACTCAAGTTTGTATTTCCACATTTGTAGCACGCTAACAATTGTCTATTAATACCTTGTTCTAGCTGAAAAGGTCAATTTCGATGCTCTTTTAAACGTGTCGGAAAGAAAGGCCTTCGACAGAACGGAACGGTTACAGCTACTAGAATTCAGAATAGGCCTCGCCGTTTCCTTCGTAGTGGGATGCTATGTCGTAATTTTCAACTCCAAACGCAGAAAGAAATAAAAGAAATAAAATCCGTCTTCCATTCAAATGCGAGGCCCAATTATTCGGTAACACAAGCCGCCATCGGAAGTTCGCCCACCTCCACATTTCGGCGCACTGTAATAGTTACCCCGGATGTCCACAGTTGCAAGGGTCTAGTTGCCAAAATAGCCACCGGTTAGCTCCCACCTTGTTCAAAAAGACGGATAATTATTGTACATCCCAACACATGGCCCGAACATCAGACGCATGTGCAAACCTATTTCAGATGGGATGGGGAACAGATGTTATTTAGGCTTGAGCCCACCTGGCTTCCCCCCTTCTTCGTTCCCAAACACTCGGCGTACGTATCAATACCAGAACAGTATACCAGCTAAGATGAGGATTGATCAAATTGCCAAGAGATTTGATATAAGCCTTGGTCAAAGAGGTAAGATGGTCAAAGAGGAATTTCTGGTTATGGTAACGCCTACCCTATTTCGCCATCTGACCTCACTTTAAGGCTGCCGAATATATCGGTACCACCATGTTCTTGCTCATAGGTTTTGCAGCAGCCCATACAGCCAATCTTCCTAACGCTGCGACAACTACCTCTACCGGAGCTCCGTTTACCAACACTACCAATTTATTGTACATTGCATTCGCTTTCGGCATATCACTCGTCGTTAACGTCTGGATTTTCTTCCGCGTCTCTGGTGGCATATTTAATCCTGCGGTGGCCCTCGCTCTCACCCTTGTGGGAGCAATAAGCCCACTTCGATGCGTGCTGGTTAGTGTGGCTCAGATCATCGGCGGAATCACGGCTGCGGCATTGATCGATGGACTCATGCCTGGGCCTTTGAACGTTGCGACAACCCTCGGTGAAAACACCTCCGTCTCTCAAGGTCTATTACCATTTCCAGGGGAACAATCTAAGTGAGTAGGCTTGTTCTTGGAGATGTTTCTTACCGCTCAATTGATTATGACTATTTTCATGGTCGCAGTCGAGAAACATAAATCAACCTTCCTTGCACCCTTGACAATCGGCTTTACACTTTTTATCTGTCATCTTGCTGGGATTCATTTTACTGGTGCAAGCCTCAATCCTGCAAGAAGTTTTGGTCCTCAGGTTGTGCTCGCGGAATTTCCAGGATATCACTGGATCTACTGTTTGTAATCCTTCATCTCATGACTGATTGTCTAGGGGTTGGACCTGGGCTTGGTGCTCTTGTGGCAAGTGGGTTGTATACTTTTTTGAGAGTTTTTGGATACCAGGAGATTGGTGGCGCAGGTGATAGGGATGATACGATGATCGTTGCGCTTCTTGTTGAACAAGACGGTCACGAGGGAAACGGAAACAGCAAGAACGTGGTCGCTGAAGTTGTTTCTAAGCCAAATGGAGGAACACAAGATGAAGTGATGGTCTAGAAGTAGGAGATCAAGTATGTTTCGCTCGTTCCTGTGTGTTGGTAGAAGCTCGTATTTTTCTCAATTTCAGAGGTGAAATATATGGATCATATGAAATGGACGTAGAGTTGGGAAGGGCGAGATAGTATGTAACTCGATCGTTTGGAAGAGCTGGGATATGTGTTGTGCCTGATCCGGCTTTTCATACTTCACATCTCGCAGCGATGGGCTCCGTAGTCGTATTGTGAATCCGATATTGTTAAGTGATGAGCCTCGAATTATGTGTGACGGAGTGACAGGTTGAGATGGACAGAGGAAGTGCAACGGTCTCAGCACTATGTATACACAATTAATTCGTATCCTGTAGCTAGTATCCATGCATTCCAGAGCAAGTAACGCCGCAAGTCGAATCCGAGACAACCACCAGTCTTATTCCTTCCCTCCGGCAACCTTCTCGTCCCGTTGCTTGACACTCTCATTCAACACATTGAAAATCCCAGCAACAACCTTGTCGCGTCCCCAGTCCAACAGCGCTCCCTGAGGAATCAAGGCAACAGCAGTTTTCGTTCCATCGAATCTCTTGACAATCTCTTGACGTTCGCTTTCGGGGACGGCCCCACCCACAAGGACAACATCGCTGTTTACGCGTCCAGGAACCAGGTCGTACAAGCTGGATGTGAAAAAGAGCTGGTACTGAGGCGTGATTGGAGGCCGATTGATGAGCTGGAATATGGTAAACGACCGACCGTAGACAAGCACTTTACGTGACATGAAGGACACTCAGGCGACCCTCGCGATTGAGCGGCCAAGATTGCCCTTTGCGGTTTGGTTCCCGTGTTTCCGTGGTTGTAGATAGATGAGTCAGGTGTCACATGAAACCTTGCCCCATGAAGATTCCGTGGTCCCGGCAATAGCCGAATAGCCGAATAGCCGAGTAGCCTATCACCATCTCCATCGTCTTTGCTTGGAAAGTTTTATATTTCATGCATAACGAACCATTTAAACTAAGCCCAACCAGGATAATAATGCTACCTTTGCTACCTACATAAGAATCCTCTAAACACCACCGTTTCGGCCATTTTACCAGAACTATTGTCAGATTACACAGGAATGAAACTTACAGGACACCACCCGACGTATAAAATGCAGAGATTTTCCAAGCTGTGCGCTTGCTCGATCAACTTATCGACTTGAGTGGGCACATTTAACTCCAGTGTTGGCTTAAAGTCGCGGCCTACGGTTAGACTCATTTGCAAAGAAACATTACCGGTCAATTTGCTTTGTACACGATTCAAGACTTGAATAGCCAATTCGTTAATCGCATCAGGCTGGGTATTCTCCCGCTGGATCAATTCGCTTTCATTGGCAAACAAGCGCTTCTGAGGCCGATCCTCTAAATCATCAGTAAAAATGTCGAAGGACACCGTACCTAGGCCATCCGTGACGCTAGCCATGTTCTGCAGACTCGAATCGACAATGACATCATTCGGCGCGGTTGGGGATGGTTGAAGCTGCAGTTTCCAGTTGATCAGAGGATCGTAAACAAATGCCTCGAGGACAGCCATCAAAGATTCTTTATTGTCCCGCAACACCCGCATAGTGTGCTCACATGTAATACGGAACGACCCTTCGATATTTGAGACCTACATGTAAGCACGATCATAGAAAAAGATACCTCCATTGCATTCATCAACATGCGAGTAAGCCGGAAAGGAACGGTCTCAGGATATTTATCACGATGCATCGCAATCTCGAAACAGTCACCAAAATCGATGTGGATGATTTTCCCTGTGTTTCGATCCAACATCAGATTGGATGGATGTCGATCACCAAGACCAAGGATGTAACCAACCATCGACATTACCGCTAGCGAACGGGTATAGTTGGTTCTTCGATCAAGCCAGGCCTCTGAACTCTTGCTTCGAAGCCATAATACTTTCCACAAGTCATGACCGGTCGTGTTATCAAGAGCGTATTCGAAAACTTCAACCTTCTGCATCAGGGTTAGATTGTCGTAATCTGGCGCCATTTGCAGCATGAGCCTTTGTTCGATATTAACAAGAATTTTTCTCGAGTCACGGTATTCTCTGATCAACAGGTTGAGTGTATCCGCTCCAGGTACCCAGCCGAGGAGGGCAGAATTGGGGCTCAAGGGAATGACTGGGTACCGTTCGATATTGAGATGCCTTTTGAAACATTCAGTGTCTGTACTGAGAAGCTTGTTGACGAGACCAAACAACTGCATAACTCGTTCATCTTGTCTAGAGCAGTTAGATAAAGCTGGAAACGGGTCAAACCTTATATCTTCATGGCCTTTCAATACGTAAACATGATCCCGACCATCACTTCCTTTTATTGTCGCCTTTCGCGGCCGTCGTTTAGAAGCGATGACAGTGATAGTAGGAACAAAGCTCTTGATAGTAATGACGGGTTTGCCCGGTTGATAAGTCCCTGGAACCGCAATCTCAAGGTCATGGGCCTCCAACAATTTTGGTGAGACGTATTGCAAATCCAGGGAGGTCAAGCTAGGCAATTGTCGTCTTAAAGTCCTCATCACTTTGTAATAAAGATCCCAAGCCTGATTGATATCTCCAACATCCTTACTCCTCCTGTACTTTCTGCCCCAATTTCTGGCCTCATTCAAGTCTCTGGCATGAGCCTGATGGAAAGAAACTTCGCGCAAAGTCTCTGGGCCTTTCTCCAACATCTCATGCAACGGTTCAAATTGCGCAAACATCCCTTCTTCGTCGTGCTCGACGAAGTACAGACGTGCAGCTTCTTCGATGCCCTCATGCCATTGCTCATTCCACAAAATAGCAACTCGCACAAGTTCTTGACTGACAAGCAAGGCTTGTTCAACGAGAGTCGCACTATGGATCTTCATCTTTTCCATGACTGCCAGCGCCGCTTTGCGGCGGTGTATGCTCTTGGATTTTGATGCGACAGTAAGAGGATAGATAAGAGCTTGTGGATGAGCTTTTCCAACGTCTGCAAGAAGTTGATGTATTGCTCTTCGGACGGTTGTATTTTGTGAGTGGATACGGGCGATAAGCTATAATTGGTACTCGTATCATGGGGGCAAAACCTGAGGAATAACCTCCAACCAAGTATCTATGTTCACTGTGGAAAATCCTTCTGACAGAGTGGCGTTGACTTCAGGATTGCTTCCATACCGGAACATGAGCCTCAACAAACGAAGGGTGTCCTGTAACGAGCTCCGTGCACTTAATGAGATGGACCGGAAAAATCCTTTGATGGCAGGAACAACATGAGACTTGATGAAATGTGGAGGAAGGTCGTCCGCCGTCTTTTCATTCACCGCCCGCTCGGCACGAGCTATGACTTCGAAGTGGGCAATGGCGAATGAATGCCACGCTTTGTGCCAATTAGAATCAAACTGAGTAGCAAGCGAGAAGGATTGTAGAATGTTAGTCGAGTTATGGTCAATCCACTGGTCTTGCATTGCGACTTGCCATTCAGCTTGTTTGTGGAAACACCGCGCCAGTAATCCAGTCGCATCGGTCTTATCAATGCCTGGTCCAGACAAAGTGAGTGACTCGTAATCTCCAATATTGGAAATGGTCTCCGCAACATCGATACCAAGATCCGCAGCAAGATGATACGAGAATTCCTGGAGCTGAGTAAGCGATTCGACCCTTTCTCCTTTGGCCCAAGAGAATTTGAGCCATGCATAGACAACCTGAGGCGATGTGTTGGAGGTGAATCGATTGCCAGATTCGTCCTCAGTGCCAAGCAAAGAGTTCAGAGTTTTCTCGGCCATGCCCATACGATTGGATTTGCGACACAGGTTTGCGAATTTGATCCACATATCCATATTATCTTGGGGGGTAATGACGAGCGCTCGGACCTTGAGAAGTCGTTGCCATACATCAACGTTCCGCTGCACGCCCATTAATCGCTTCATCCAGGTGCGACGCATGACTTGTCGCTTTTCTTGGGGATTCTGCTTGTACTGGATGATCTCTTCTAACTCTGCCAACATTTGCACGCGAACGTTGACACTAACATTAGTAATGCCTTTCGCGAATAATACCTGTAAGCTCGAGCATAACTTTCTCCCACCAAGGCCGTCAGTTCCCTATCCACCAAATCCCTGGCACCTCGAATATGCACGGCAGCTTCAGCGAACTCGTTCCGGTGTAGGCAGATTATTGCCTTGAAAAACGAGTAGTCTGCAGAATCACTTCTCATTACAGAAACGTAATCATCGATTTGCTCCCATTGACCGAGATTCCAGGCTCCAGCGGCAGCATGCGGAGCAATCTTTCGACGTACAGACATGTCTTCATGCTTCCACCGGTCTTGTACTAATTGCGAGAGCGCGTCCCATTCGCCCAACGCATGATAACATCGCATCTTCCCCATCAATACTTCTGCGGAATTTTGTTCGCTTGCCGGTCGACGATTCCATGCTGCCAAAGCATCGCCCCATCGTTGTAGCTTCTCGTACCATGTTTCGAGGAGTTCGAATTCATCATGTCGTTGAGCTTGCGTGAGAATACCGATAGCAGCATCTGGAAGTTGTAATTCTTTATTTATGCTGATGAGGTTTTCAATCGTATCAGGGCCACGATCAGAAATATATTCGGTTTCCTTGTAATGAAGTGCTTTGGCATAGGCATGACATCTGCCGGCATACGCACTCAAAGTCCGAATATCGAAAGGTAGGGGCTTGTCTGCATGTTCCATGTATTCTGCAAGATTGAGCAAAATCTGTACGAGATCGGGCGGGGTATTTGCTGATGTGAGAGCTGTTTCAAGGGCTTTCATCAACTCCTCCTGAGATTGTTCTTCCAGTTCTAACCAACACGACAAAAAGGCGGCATTGAACAGCTCTTTAGCGAGTGGCGCATAAGAACTAGCCAGTGTGGCACAGGATCTCAATGCTGGGGAAGGTGACTCTTTCAATAACTCCAGGTTCAATCGGCGGATCCATTCCTGCCAGTCTTCCCGGGTAGATCGTTGAGAGGCTTCCCACGCATTCTTGAGATGGTCAGGATTGACGGTCAATTTCCCTGATGTGTCGCTGGTGGTAACATCGTCCACCCGGCCGTCACCGAATTTCCTTTCGGGACTTAGGTCTTGTGGCAAACTCTCCCCTTTCAGTAACTTAGCCACGAGCAATTCGTAGTTTGGATGCGAGATCTTGCTTTTGACGAGAAGTTTGTTGATCATAGGAATGAAGATGAGATATTCATAGCCAAGACTGAAAACCAAAGCGCACAGAGTATCCAAAGCAGCAACCCGCAGCTCGAAACTTGACGATACAATGACTCGCGCTAGAGGGTGAATGATACGACTGGCGTGATCTGATAGGTTGGCGACTCTCGATAGGCGGGCAATGGTGACGATGGCTTCCTTTCGTAGAAAGGTGGGGACTTCATTTCTCTCCACTGTGTCGACGATAACTGGCAGTACCAGATGCATGTACTCTTCAATGTTCGGGCCAAAAGTGACCAATGTCTGTAACACTGCTCGTGTGGTTTGTCTTCCCGCAGAGTTATCGGACTCGAATACTTGCAACATTAGAGGTATAAGCGTTGGTAGGAATGGTTTGAACTCGTCCTCAAGAGCACGAGCCATAGCTTCGACGAGACGAAGAATCGTCATCTGGAGACCAGGCTGAGTACGCCAGAAGTCTCGAATGAGATTGAGGATGTCTTGCATGAAGTTGCGAATATGCTGCTTCACGATGCCAACCAAAATCCCAAGTTGTTGAAAGTAGAACTCCAGAATAGTTGGTGGACAGGTTCTCATGACTGAGAGATAGGCGGGAATGACCTATCATCAGACAAAAACATGAAGTTAAGTACCTCGGGAAGGAAGGAAACGCACTTCAGCCCCAGTGCTTTGTACATGGACATGATTGATTGAATGACCGCAGTGTGATGCGTATTCAGCGACGGATCTTTCAAGATCTGCATCAAGGCAGCCATCACTACTGTGGGGTAATACTCTTCGGTATTCCCATGTCCAATCATCATCATAGAGACATCGGCGGACGCATCCTTCTGATCTGCTGTCCCAGGAATCTTGTCTGATTTATCTGCAGTTTGGTATTTATAAGGGTCTAGAGCACCCAAAATGCCCATAACTTTAACTGTCTCACGCCGAGTGGGCGCCGATTGTTCTGATTTGAGGATGCCGATGAACAATTCGAACAAGTTGGGAAAATCCAGGTAGGGTTGGATGACGTATCCTGAATTAGATGCCAGTTCGCCGAGGGTCCGAAGACTCGTATCTCGCTTGACTGAAGATGACTGGTCTTGAAGAGTCTCGATAATAAGAGGCATCAGCTCCTTTACATATGGATATAAGTCCTCGCCGCCAACCTTTGCGAGCTCGCCTATGCAGGCCAATATACTGGAAGCGACACCCGCATTAGGATCGTGTGCTTTCGGAAGTAGAACTTTCAAGACTGGCTCAACATATGGCTTGACCAGGGTCTTGGCATTGGAAATCAACAGGCCGAGCAACCGAGCCGCTTCCTCCTTGTTGCGATTGACATTGGAATATTCGAGCTCGGTCAGTAGTTGGATTAACGTTTTCCTAAGAGACGGCATGACGTGACCGGGATTGTAAGCTGTCAGTCGTCCGATGATAGATATTGCGACCTCGCGAATTTGGAAGACTTCATCGTTCAAGGCAATAAACAAAGTACGTATGTTGCGAGATTGGGCCAAATGTCTATCAAACTTCTCGTCCAATGCGGACAATACAAGCAATCGGATATTCGGATCTAAAAATTAGAGGTTGCAGATTATGGGATACCAGGATCGGTGATTCCGACTGTCAACAGTTTCTCCAGTACTTGCGAGACAACTTGAATGGCGTGATTGCTTGTTTGATAGACGATTGGGTCTTTAATGAACAGCTGACAGCTCGAGAGCGCAGCTGCCTTCCGAACATCTGGGTTGTCATCTTCGACATAATTAATCATGACATCTCTGACGAATTCATTGAGTACATTCCCTTGACGTCAGCACTTGTCACGATTTCATATACCTGTGAAATCAAATCCTCCCAGAGTATTCAACGCCAGAGTAATAAGCTCGCTGTCTTTTCCATCCGCTGGCTGTTGAAAAGCGGGGGGTGGCAGGAGATTACTGTTCATCCTTTCTGGACTACCTGGTGCTCGGAAATTCTGGCCACATAATATGATGCTGAGAAGATTGAGCAGTCGTTCTTGGATCACGGGTAGCAACGGAGGTATATTATGAGCAAGATCCACAAGAGCTTGTCGAAGTGGTTCAGTTAAACCACAAGAAAACATCAACTCTAGCAAATCGTGAAGATGTTTTGTAAGTGCCTGGCCCACCGCCGTTGCAAGCATAGAAATGCACTGAAATACAGCAGCGTCATTCGCGGAAGCTTTTGCTCGACTGTGCTGTCAGCAGAGCAATAAATTAGATAAACCCTTTGGCGGCCATAACAAGGCCTTCCTTGACACTGGCGAGGATATGGTCGAGATACGGAGTGATACTGCTGCCAACGGCTATGGCAACCTGTCCAATAGCGATAAATGCGCCAGATCGGTCCTTCTCTTTCTTAAGCTGGGCAAGTAGATGTCCCATGCACTTGTGAAGATATGTCGCCACAAATTCCTCGGGATTGTATCCAGCTAAGCTGGGGATAAGCGAAACCACGGTCCGTCGTATCAGGCCGTCTTTGTGATCTCTATGCTTCAAGACAACCTCACAGACTTCATTATATCGTTCATGCATAAACATCCCGGCCCGAAGCAGTAACTCTCGGTATGCAAGGAGACTCCCGTGGATCCAGTCAACATTGTTCACCTTCAACCCATACTGTGCCTCCTCCAACATCTTGGTGTACCATTGTATCCGGAGAGACGTCTCCCTTTGGGATATTATTTCGAGACAGGAAGACAAACATTCGGCTGCTGACTCGCGGATCGTGACTTTCGGGTCGCGTAGTGCAGTCCAGATCAATTCGAGGACTTGGGGAACATATGCGTAGAATAAGGTAGGAGAGTTGCGAGCCAGTTCTCTCAATACCAGCACAGCAGCGTGTCTTCGTGATTCGTGTCTATCGCTTGAGAGCCACTCGAGCGCTCTTTTCACTTCAAACTCCATCAAGTCTGATGTCAGAGTCCCACCCGGAGTAGCGAGCCGCCCTATGTCGTCAGTACGTCCATCCGAATTCCTTACCTAGAGCCTTCGCGGCGGCAATCATAGTCGATACATCGTTCGTCGGTAGAACAAGCCGCAGGTAATTTGCAAACCGTGTCAGCTTAGTGTTCTCCTCTGCATTCAGGTCGATCAAGGCCTCAATAGCCATAACTCCCCCAAGTTTATCATCGCTGGAAGAGCACAGTTCGAATATTCGTTTATTGATATCGTTATTCAATCGAGTGAACTGTTCTGTCGACAAGTCCCGTGATGCAGTAGCAACAAGGTCCCTGAGTGCATCCTTCGCCCTCTGCCTGATATCATCGTCCCTGAGGGGTTAGTTATCACGAGACAGACAGTTTGGGGAGAGACCTGCTGGTGAGTTCGCCAAAGATGCGTCCCAGAGACGTCTGGGAGACTCCGCTTGACATTTCCAGGGAGGCTTGTCTCCGTAGATCGACGAAGAGGTCCGTCCCTTGAGGTCTTATCTGTAGCACAAGTCTCTCAGGTGACCATTCAGCGTAATCTAGTCTGTGCACAGATCACCGGCATCAAAATATCTGAGACATCCTCCGACCCTAACCCACTGGGACCCCCCGAAGAGGATAACCCCGGGACGTACTGGCGGGTGTACCTCGAATTTGCGAAGATCGCTGAGAAAATTTGTTTAGAGTTTGTCACCCTCAGCAGGAGCCAGCGCTAGCCTCTTCGTTACCAGACAATGCTCTTGCCTTCAGTAGCCACGAGAAGATGAACATATCGCATCCCATTGGGGCAGAAATCACTTCTGTCAA
>Ga0302325_10013143_pt1 | contig 17692 bp, 5 predicted proteins | sample Palsa_T0_2_FD_201948 | JGI IMG/M metagenome (GOLD analysis project Ga0302325, IMG submission 201948) | Peat permafrost microbial communities from Stordalen Mire near Abisko, Sweden - Palsa_T0_2 | ecosystem: Environmental > Terrestrial > Soil > Palsa > Peat permafrost | place: Sweden: Abisko...
GGCCAAAGGGTACACGCGGCAGCGTGTGGCCATCCACAACCGGGCCATAATAGTCGCTTACGCGCGAAGCGGAGATCAAGTTGTCAATGGAGACAATCCTGATCTGATTGATCTGATCCAGCGGCAGGCCTAGCGCGTTCATCACCGCCTCAGCCCGCCATGTCGCCTGATCCGTGCTCAACGCTGTAACGGCTTCGCCGCTTGAGGTAGCCGCACGTTGAAAAAGACCTACCGCTGAGGGCATTGCCATCAGCGTCGCAACCTTGCCGCCTCCGCCAGATTCGCCAAAGATCAACACCCGCTGCGGGTCACCACCAAATTCAGCGATGTTGTTCCGGATCCACTGCAAAGCCAGAATCAAATCTAGCTGACCCAGGTTGCCTGAGTCTGCGAACTCCGCGCCGCCGAGTTCAGCAAGATACAAATAGCCGAAGGCATTGAGACGATGGTTCAGCGTAACCACCACTACGTTCCCCCGCCGGCACAAATTTACCCCATCGTAGATAGGAAAATTTGCTGCATGAGCGACAAAGCCACCGCCATGGATATAGACCATGACCGGCCGCTTCGCGTGGTCGCGTAAGCCGGGTGACCAAACATTCAAGTAAAGACAGTCTTCGCTGACGGGGCCTCCTGGATCCGCGACTGATCCGGCCGCGGACACCCGCGCCGGCGGCCTGACCTGCGGCGCTCGCGGGCCAAACTGACAGGCTGGCCGTACTCCGGTCCATGGTTCAGGCGGGATCGGAGCCATAAATCGACGTGGTCCTGTATCAGCACCGTAGGGAATCCCTTTGAAAACATGGATGTCGTTGTCAATGAAACCGCGAAGCCGCCCCCCACTGGTTGTAACCAAGGGCCCATTGTCCGAGGTCGACGCGTTAATCCTGTGCTCAAGTGTCGGGGAAAGAAAGGGAAAAGCGGCAGCGAGCGCGAGTCCTTTGATGGCGGAGCGGCGGCTCATCCCAATTGCCCTTGCTTGCTTATCCACTCTCACGCTCCTTCAGCTCACATGGGACGAAGCTCGATGCGTTCTCCGAGGCTGGTCTTCAGCTTTATCAGATCGCCGCCTGCATGTTCGGCTTCATGGCCGTTGCGATATACCTGCAAACCTTTGCCCGGCCAAGGGTTCTGAATGGTCAGGTCGTGCCCCTTTTCGCTTTGGACAAACAGATACTTCACCTGGGATTTACTCATTTCGCTTGAAACCAGGAAAGCTCCGTAAGCACGAAGGTTGCCGAAGGATGCGTCATGATCTTTGGGCCACACGGGAAAAACTCGTAGAACGCCCGAGAAGCTCTGCAGCATCATCTCGTTAATCGTGGCAGGAATTGTGCTCGCGGATTCAACTCCGCCACCGAAGAAGAAGATATACCCGTTTGGATACCCGTTTTCGAGGGCATCTTTTTTCAGGCCGGCCAGCAGTTTGGCGGGATCGTATCCCACCCTGGCCATGGCAGGGGGAACAAGAGGATGGTCGTTGAAACCTCGCTGACTGATAGTATCAAGGGCGATCTTCAATAGTTGCGGATCCTCTCCAATGCCAATTTGGTTCGCCGGCCAGACCCCGAGAGTACCCCAGGATGGGATTGTGCTACTGGGCTTGCCATCGTCGCCGGCATCGGCCGTCAAGAAAACCTTCTTTCCTTGCAGCTCTGCGGTGGGATAGGGCGCCAGACGATCGATGATGTTTTGCCACCTTGGGCGGCGCGATGCGTCCAGCCCGAGTTCCTCACTCATATCAATGAGCCCCTTGAAAGTTGCGCGAATGAAGGCCAACTCGTTCATAGGGTTTCGGCTTTCGGTACACCGGGCCCAGCCGGGTCCCGAACGCCACGGCCCGACTTCATCTGCGCAATCCTCACGAATTACGTATTGACCGTGGTCTTTTGCTAAGTAATCTTCCCAGAAGTTTCCGACTTCTTGAATAAATGGATAAACCTTGATCGCATAACTGTGTTCGTAGGTGCTATAGAAACGCATGAGCATAGGCATAACCAGGAACGCAGCGTTGCTCTTCATTCCCATGAACGGGTCGTAGTCGAATTCGCGCTCAAGACCCCAGGGTCCAATATGGCCCGGGTAGTAAACGCCGCGGACACCTAACATGGTTCTGGCATAGGCTTTACCGCGAGTGATGAATGCCAGAACTGGCGGGTCGTAAGAATCCGCAGTGGCGATATGGTTTGACGAGTACAAGCCCAGGTAAGGGGTCTGATGGTTGTAGTCCAGTGTGTAATCTCCGTTCCACGAGGGGTGATCGGTAGTGACCCAGGGGCCATAGAGCCCTGGAGCGACTTTGCCGGACCTGCTGGCGCATGCGGTAATGTACTGAGATGCATAATAAAATTTCTCCAGCACCGGATCGGCAATCTGAACAACGGACTGTGACCAGTAAATCTGCCACCATTGCCGGTGGAGTGCCAGGACGCGCTCGATTTCGGAAACGGTCATCTCGCTGGCGCGCATCTGAGCTAAGGCTCGATGATTGGGTGCGTCTAAGTCGCTAAGTATCACTCCAACCAGGTAAACAGGCTTGCCGTGTCTGAGCGTGAAGTGAATGCTACCCTGTTGAATGGAGCTCTGCTCACCAACTAGCCGGGCCGCAAACGATAACTCCCGGCCTTTTGTGGTGACCGTAGTCGTGGGGCCGAGTGGGTTTGGCCAAGGGTACTGCTCGTCGAGTGGACCGTCCGCATTCCGAGAAACCCAGATGGTATCCGCAACATTCCCACTCACAAGAAGGCGGGCCCCCGGCATTACCTCCTGACCGTCGACATATCCGCGAAGCATCGATCCATCGAAAGTGCCCGCAACATGGACCCATCGGTTTGTCGGTAGCGCACCTTTCGACCGTAGAAACTGCGTCCCCACGTTAAAGCGCAATCGCCCATTATCCAGAGCGAGGCTGAAACTATCGCTCCAATCGCCTTTGCTGAGGATAAAGTTGGCGTCACCCGCAGAAAAGATATAGATCCATGCCGCCACGCTGACTTGCTTTAGGGGTGGAACCTGTCCAGCATCGATGTAACTCCAGCCATGCATTAGTTTGGCTGCTCTTCCCCTTTTACCCACACCATAAGGCTGATAGTCGAGGTGGTAACCATCGGGCTTGCATCCGGTCTCATCGACCGGACGCTCGTTGGGCCGGTAGACAGAGGGTGGCAGCGGGCAGGCTGGACCGGTAACCAATTTGGCCACCGTGTCCTGGGGAGTTGTTCCTTCTTGTGCGTCAAATCCCCAACGCCCAATCAGTCCCTTCGCGGGTTCTTCCAGATTTACTAGTTGGGAGACCTCGGCCGCATCGAGTGCCCGATCGTACAAGTGAACCTCATCGATCAAGCCGTTAAAGTACCACCGTCCCTGGCCATGTTGTTCGCGACCGATATTGATCGGCTTGTCGTTGTTGTTGATGGCCGCTCCGGCCGGGAACAGTGAGGCGCTTATCTCTAAATCAGAACCGCCGTCCGCCTCGAGCTTTGTTACAAATAGATTCTCCGTGGCCGCCACCCATGAGGTTGTGTGAACGGTTGTATTTGCGTCCTTGAAGGTTCCGCGCACCTCAGACTGGAAAAGATCCTCTTCTTCCCGGTAGCTTGCGCCGCGAAGACTGGGGATGGTCAACTCAATACCGCCCACCGTCAACGGAGATGCTTGCTGGTTCCAAAAATCGTTCTTTCCTATGTAGAAACTTTGCTGTTCGGGAGGACCGCCAATCGCGACACCTACATCACCGTTGCCCATGATCGGCCCGTCGACCACGGTACCGCTCGGAACATGTTCCGGAGGCTTGGTCATAACCAGCGTCTGCCGGGTTACGACGGCCGCGCTGAGCCCTTCTGCTTGCTGAGCGGCAGATGGGAAAGAAACAAGAGGCGCGAAGAGCAAGAGCCCGCATATCGGATAGAAACGCACGATCCCTCCCAGCACAGTCACGAGCGGATTCAAGCCCAGGGTCATTCCGTGGCCATCGTCATCTCCCAGCATCATTATCAGATTACCCAGAGAAGCTTACCTGGTAACGTTGTCCGGTCTTCACCATAACGGAGACGGTACCACCGTCCACGGGAGAAAATTGTACGGCTTTGCCGGCCGCCCGAATGGCAGAGATCTCTTGCCTGCGAGGGGCTTGCAGATGTAGCTCAACCTCGGTGTGAGGTAGCAGAGTCGCAGAGATCGCTTTTCCTGCCTTCCATTCCAGATGTACTTCGACTCCTCCACGAGCACGAAAACCTGTCAGGGCCCCTTGTGACCAGGCCGCAGGCAGCGCCGGGAGAAACCTTATAATGCCGCCATGACTTTGCAGGAGCATTTCGGCGATACCCGCGGCGACCCCAAGATTACCGTCGATCTGAAATAGTTTGTAATCGCCATTGAAGAGATTTGGAGTAGCGCTCTTTCTCAGCATGCTCAAGACCCTTTGGTGTGCCTTTTCGCCCTCTCCGAGTCTCGCCCATAGGCACACGTACCAGGCGCAAGGCCAAGCTGCATCGCCGGCGCCATGCTGTATGCGGCGATCCAGCGAAACGCCCGCGGCCCGAGCAAGTGCAGGTGATTCTTGTGGCGTGATTTGTTGGCCAGGGTAAACAGGAAAGAGGTGGGAAACATGACCCAAGCCAGGAGTGGCTTCGGTGAAGTCCTCTGACCATTCTTGGAGTTGACCGTATTTCCCAGTCTGGAATGAAAGGAGGCGGCTGCGAGCCTCTTCCAATTTCTTGCGAAATTCCAGATCCTCATTCAGGATTGTCGCCGCTGCGATACAGTTTGTAAGTAGGTCCCGAATGATCGCCATATCCATCGTGGAGGCGATGCTGACTGCGATCGGTTTGCCGTTAAAGCCGATGAAGTGATTCTCGGGCGAGACAGATGGAGCCGTAACTAGTTTGTCCCCGGCCGGTATCAGCCATCCCAGCATGAACTGGGCGCATCCCTTCATGAGGGGATAGGCAGTGTGACGCAGCCATGCGTTGTCCTGAGAGAATTCGTGATGCTGCCAGAGGTGTTGACACAACCAGGCGCCGCCCATCGGCCAATTCGCCCAGGTAGGGTCTCCGAAACCCTCGCCTACCGGAGGAGCCTGCGCCCATAAGTCGGTATTGTGGTGGGCCGTCCATCCATTCAATCCGTAGTAGACCTGCGCGGTCGGAACCCCGGTAACTGAGAGATGGCTTATAAGGTCGAAGAGGGGGGCATGACAATCGCCCAGGCCCGCGGGCTCCGCCAGCCAATAATTCATCTGCGCATTGATGTTCAATGTCCAGTTTGCGCTCCAGGGGGGGCGTACATCCTGATTCCAAATTCCTTGCAGGTTCGCCGGCTGTGTGCCTGGCCGCGAACTGGCGATCAGGAGATAGCGCGCGAACTGAAAGTATAGTGCTGCCAGTTCAGGCTCTTCCTGCTCTCGAACCATGAGCAATCTTTCGTCTGTGGGCCGCAGAGACGCTTCGGCAGTTTCAAGGTTAAGCGAGACACGGCCAAACAGCTGCTGATGATCTGCGACATGACTCTGAAGCAGGCTAGCGAATGGCGTGCTTGCAGCGGCATTGATTTGCTGCCGGCAAAGAGCTGAAATCTCCTCCGCTGTAGCATCGGGTGCTTTCCCAAATCCTTTGTAGCCAGTACCCGTGGCCAACAGCAGTGTTACGGCGTTCGCCCCTTTCACGCTAAGGCTATCGGCGTTTGTCGTCGTGGCCCCACCCGTGGCGATCACCTTGACCAAAGCTTCAAAGTGCATACCCTTGCCCAGGGCATTGTCGTACACCACTGGATCGACGGCATGGACTTGGTAGCTTGGTTCCACATGGACCGGCGCCTTACCGCGGAGCACGATTTCATCAGTTCCAGATGCTGTTGAATTGACGCGAAGGCGGCTATCCAGCATGGCTGTAAATGTAAGCCCCGCGGGCCGGTCACATGTCAGCCTTATCACCAGAACCCCTGCCGGAGCGCTGGAAAAGATCGTACGCACAAATGCCACGCCGTTGGCTTTGTAGGTGATGGTCACCACCCCCGTCGCTAGGTTGAGTTCGCGGCGATACAAGTCGGCGCCTGCTGGTTCTGCAAAATTCAGATACAGGTTCCCCAACGGTTGATATGACTCGTTGTAGGGCCCCTGCATTTGCCTGGTCAATTCATCTGCTGCGGGGTAATTGTGCTCCTTTAGCAAAAGGCGGCGAATCTCCGGCAGATGCTGGCGGGCTTCAGGATTGTTCCAGTCCCGCTGCGGTGGACCGCTCCACAAGGTATCGTCGTTCAGCTGCAGGCGTTCAGTCTCAACGCCGCCAAACACCATCGCACCCAGCCTGCCGTTGCCGACGGGAAGAGCTTCCATCCAGTGGGCCGCCGGCTTCTGGTAAAACATCAGAGTGCTGGCCGTTGCCGAAGTGGTTGGGTGTTCCGCACCAGAGCGGGATGCCACTGCCGCAACCGCTGCCGCTGCGACTGTCGATACTAAGAATTCCCGTCTGTTGGTGTCCATGGGCCAAAATAGTCTTGGAACCCCTTCAGCGATCTCTGTCCCATAGCCATCCGAGGAACGCAGCCATGGCCTCCCGATCAGCAGTCCTTAAGTTGAAGGATCGCCGCGGCACAGAATTTGATATTTCGGTTAGAAAAGCAGCTTAAGACCCATCCTGAAATACCGCTGGTCGATCAACCGGCTTCCAGCATTGGTGGAACTGATCAAACCGAACTGTGCATCAGTGTCTCCGTTGTCGGGGTTGGAAAAATGCGGCGTATTGGTGAGGTTAAACGCCTCGGCGCGGAACTGCATGTTCAGCCACTCGGTGAGCTTGAATGTACGAAAAATACCGAAATCCATGTTTGAGAATCCTGGTCCACGAAGAGAATCGAAGCTGGCTGTCCCAAACGTCGCGGTAGTCACCGGTGAAAAGGCAGAGATGTCAAAGTAAGGTGAGGCTAAACCATGTGCTCCGTAGACGGCCACCTGGCCCTTGACTTGGTTAGCTCGTTGGGTGCTCCCCGGCGCGTTCAGAGAGGTGCCAGGATCGGTGATTGAGAACGGCGTGCCAGAGTAGAAGGAAAGAACCGCATTCGCCTGCCAGCCGCCGGCGATAGCGGCTCCCACGCCGCCGGTCAGATATTCCTTATCTTTTCCGAATGGCAGTTGATAGACCGAGCTCAATTGAACGACGTTGGTTCGGTCGTTGGGCATCACCGCATAATTAAGGTAGGCGTACTGCGGAATCGGAATCTCAGGCGCCCCGTCTCCGCGATCATCACAACAGGTCCCCATGAACTTTGACCAGGTATACGCTGCATGCAGTTGTAATCCGTTGCTCATCCGCTTTTCGAGCTGGGCCTGCAGAGAGTTGTAGTTCTGGTGCTCAAAGGGTTCAATGATCGTTTCATTGGCAGTAATTCCAAACGGCTGATAAAGCTGTTGACTCGCCTGGCCGCCTCCAGGCAACCCATAATTGATGTTGTAGCGGGTATGTTGATGGATGGTAAGCGTACCGACATATCCAATTTGGGCGAGCACGTTCCAGCCGAGCTCCTGCTGCACTGATAGGTTATAAGACTCGGTATATCCCCGGATGAAGTGCTTGGGAGATGAATTAATGGTGACCGTTTTCGGCAGCGGAACGGTACCCGCGCTGATATCCGGAATAGCCAGCGTGGGGAAACCCTGATCTAGCGTGGCCGGAGAAGTATAGCTATTCGTTCCCTGCAGACTCTGCGCCAACGTCAAAGGATAATTATAGAGACCGTCGCGGTACATGTTGATCTGTTCCGGGGCCAGCGAATAACCAGCTCTTATAACGGTTTTGGCCTGGATTCTGTAGGCCACACCGCCCCGTGGAGCAAAGAGAATCTTCTGCACTGTAATCCCGCAGTTTTTGGAGTTCCCCCCCTCGCCGCAGATATCGTAAACGTTGGTCGCAGGGTTGTAGTATTCAATTCCATGATTCTCACGATACGGAATCGGGAAGTAGTCCCAGCCAGTACCGGCGTAAAACGTCAGCTTAGGGGTTGCTTGCCAGGTGTCGGAGATGTAGGGAGCAAACTGCCAGGTACGCAGAGTAACCCAATTGACCGTGAGTTCGTTGTTTTGCGAATTCTGCGGCGTTCCCAGCAAAAAGTCAGCGAAAGAGTTGAACTCGCTTGTGTTTGGGCTTCCATTTGCACAATTGGGGTCGACCGAACCCGAGGGGCAATATAGTCCCGTCAGACCACCGGTGAAGTTGAAGGCCGTCGGACCAACTTCCTTGTGATTCATGTGCTGTTGACTGACGTCAATCCCGAAGCGGATGTTGTGATTTCCTTTAATCCACGTCACATTGCCCGTGTACTCGAAGACTGGATCGGCGTATACCAGCGATGGATAGCCATATCCCCATCCCGAGAGTCCACCCGAAAAGTTGAACTGGGGCACTCCGCCTGCAGTGGGAAGCGGCCCGAGGTTGGTATTAGGGATGCCGAGAGTATCGGCTGCATAACGGCTGTTGTACAGCGGAGCGTACAGGTATTGAGTGGTATGGGTAAGTCCAAACGTAGCGTCAATGACCAGCTTGGGAGTCGCTACGTAGGTTCCCGAACCTGAGAATGCGTAGATATTGCCATTTTGGTTCGTGTTGTAGCCGCCCCCGCCCAAGACATTGCCGAACGCCGGCGCCTGCAGCTGGCTGTATGGATAATCGCTGAAACGGCCGGTGATCCTTAGTTTGGAGGTCGTATCCCAGTCCACTTTGGAGTCGATTTTCTGCAGATTATACGAGTACGGTGTGTTGATGTAGATGTTGTTGGCATACACTCCGTTCGGAACACCGCTGGGGACTTGCGCCAGAAGCTTTTGTGAAATTGCATCGAAGCGGCCAGCAGGGATGATGTAGTTGCCCGCCGCATCCTGTGCAAACGTGGTTCTGCCGCTACCGTCCGCGTTGCCGGTGGCTGGATCGAAGATCGGAGTGGTCGAGGGCAAGATCCCTTGAACCATCTGGGGAGTGGGCAATGTATAGAATGCTCCAGCGGCTTGCCGCAGTCGATCGGCCTCATAGCTGGCAAAGAAGAACAGCCTGTCCTTTATGATCGGGCCACCCACCGTGCCACCGAAATCATTGTCTATATATTTGGGGTTCCGGGTTCCAGCCGGCTGAAAAAAGGGTTTCGCCTCCAGTGAATTGTTTTCGAAGTACTCGTAACCCTCACCATGAAACGAATTGGTTCCGCTCTTTATCTGTACGTGGATTCCGGCGCCATTCACCGCCCCCTGGTCGGCGCCCGAACTCGCGGTGACTACGTTGACTGTCTCAACCGCTTCAGTTGACGGAACCGCGGTCGAAAAAAACTGAACCCAGGGGTTGGTGGCGCTCACACCATCAATGCTCACATTCGTTCCACTCGAGCTGGTGCCATTCGCCTGAATGACCATCGAACGTATGGGGTTGTTGGTACCGCCCGAACTGGCGCTCGGCGGCAACACACCAGGCAGCAGCGCAACCAATCCCTGGTACGTTCTGGTCGGCTGCGGCAGTTGCTCCAAGTCTTGTGAAGTCACTTCACCGTGAACATCCGGGCGGTCGGTCTGCAGCGCGGCAGCCTCCGCCGACACTTTAATTGTCTGCGATTCCGCCCCCACCGTGAGACTTGCATCTACGCGAACGGTGGTGTTGATCAGAACAATGACGTTTGCCGCGTCGAAGAGTTGGAAGCCTGCCTTTGAAACAGAGATTTCGTACGTCCCCGCCGGAACCGTCGAAACGATATAACCACCACTGTCGTTGGTAACGGCAGACCGCGTTTCGCTCGTCTGCATCTGTTGCACTTTGACTGTCGCTCCAGAGACCAAAGCCCCCGTGTTGTCCGTGACCGTACCAACAATGGACCCATAAAGAACCTGGGAGTTCCCTTGGCGCACCGTGATCAGGATAAGGAAACTGAAAAGAACCGAAAATGCGAAGCGTCTTTTAAAAGCTTGCGCTCTGCGGCTTCCTTTGTATTCACCTTCCGTACAAATCTGCATTTAGCCTCCAGATGATTAAAGCTGCGGGGAGTAGCCGGCTCCGATGGGATTGCCTGACGGGAGTGTAACGGCTATTCTGGTTGCGCCCGCGCGTTGTTCTTATTCGCTGCATTGTTGAAACGCAAACCGTCTTGAATTACACGTAAGCATTGTCGCGGTTTGTGCCGCACCTCTCGCGCAGGTGTAAGGTTTTGCCCGTAATTGCGCTTCCTTTATGGTTAAAGTAAAGGATAAATTTGCCCTCCGGCCAAAAACATACTCTCGCTGTTCGCTAGTGTCAAGGAGAAGCGTCGATCTGATTGCCGACCCGAGGAGTCATCCCAATTGGGAAAAAGACGCGTGAGCGTGTTCTGAACGCGTAAAGAACTTCGCGATCAGACTGCACTATGATGACGCTCTTCACGTACCACTCTCAAGTGTCGATAACAAAACATAACTCGGCGAGAGGGCAGGCCAACTACTGTTGGCGATGCTTGGCTCTAAGAACGGCCAACCGCGTCCGAGGAGGATAGTGCTGGAGCATCATCTGGTCCTTGGCGCATCGATTGCACGACCTGCTGCTGCGTTCCTGGGTGCACTGATTGGGAGAGCACTTAAATCGAAGCGCAAGGTAAAGTAAGGAAACTGTTGTAGGCGGGCGGTGGATGCGTTCATTCTGTTTGTAGTAGTTCTTGAAAGGTCTACTCTTCCCGGCGCACAAGGCGATGCCGTTGGTTGTTAAGTTCCACTGGTTCCTAAACGATTCTGCCATTGAAGCAAGGACTTCCCTGCAATTGAGCGAGGATGAAGGCTGGATCGAAGCAGGGTTTGTCTATGAGAAACCCTACTCTGCAGCCGTATCAATTTGGGCAGCCAGAGCTCGGGACCTTGCATCTTCCCCGGAATAGACGATAACCGGTTGGTGCGCCATTACCTCAACTACGATTTTGCCCTCCACGCATTCCACTTCGTGGACGTCGTCGCCCTGAATAGTCAAAGCGCGCGCTTTGACGCTTGCGGCGGTCCAGCCGGCAGGCAGAGGATAGGTTAGCTTCTGAGCTGTCTTCGCGTAGAAGGCTATGCGATGCTCATCAATGGGGCAAGTGGTCGCATTATCCCTCGAGATGGTCAGTCCATCAAGCTCGGCGGTATAGGAACCAGTTTTAGTATCCAGAGAAACAGAGGAATGCCGCTCGAGAAGAACACGACGGACGGCACCTTCACTCTCATAGCGTTCGACTGAAAACGCATGCAATTTGCTATATGGAAGAACTACCAGATAATAGAAATCGGCTATGCGGGTGCGGTCAGTATCGGCCTGGAACCAGAGAGCCGAGCGAGTATTCCAGAAAAGCTGCTGCCCCGGGTCGCGAAATGTTTCCCCATTTGTGCCCCAGATAGCTGCTCCGCGAAAGACCGATGCGACTAACGGGACAGCTTCTCCACCAAAAGGGCACTCGCTGACGCCCGGGCCGTCCATGGATTCCGCCAGCTTGCCGACAAAGGGATAACGAAACTGCTCCGAAGTTACAGCAATGCCGCCTTCTTTGAATTTCTCAACAACCCTGTACTTACCGTCTACCAGGTTCTTATAGCCACTCGCCGGATGTTGTAGATCCCAGTCGTTACGAACCGCGAACCACGACATCGCGTCAATCAAAATGGAATCCTTGATCTTGTATCGGTTCATCGTATAGCTGATTCGCCGGTCAGCCCATCCACCCTCGACAAACTTTGCCATACCTACGATGTAGGAGTCTTCGCCATCCCATACGCGGCTTTTCCAAACGGCTCCATCCGGGCGCCGGGCGATAAAGGCTTCGTTGAAGATTGGACTGCTCTTATAAGCATCATCGTAGTTAACGTTGAGTGTGACGTTGGCGTTGAGCCGCTTGCCGGCATCAATCAATTCGCGAAGCTCCTCATAGTTCCCCAGGCTTTCGTTGATCTTGTCCTCAGAAGGATAGCCTGTATCCTGCCCGTCATAAACCCAGCCGCTGATAAACACGGTTTGTGGCGCATAATCCGTAAGCAGGGCAACGTCGCGGATCAATTGCCTGCTTTGCGCAAAAGTGGTCTTTGGTTTGTCTTCTGTTTTATTTTTGCCCGCCACAATGTAGAGGAAACGGTCGGAAAAGAAATGCGTCGGGCTGGCCGGCACGCGCGAACGCACGATTTTAGAACCGATGAGCCATGGCTGTGCTTCGCCCGCATAGGAGAAGAAGTCAAAGCGTACCCGCGACGACTGCTCTACCAGCAGGTTCGGCGTATTTGAGTTACCGCAGATCGGATTCCCGCCATCGTTCATGTGGTAGCAACGGCCGCCGTGGACCCGGTGCACCTGCACGGTGCCCAATATGGCTCGCCGATTACCCACGCCGCCCTTGATCTCTGTTTCTGTGCCATCCATAAAGGCGGTCACTTCCATGACACAGGCAATGCCATGTTGACCGACCATACCGATTGGCAATTCCGTGCTGATGCGTCCGAAATAATCACTGTCCTCAAACCGATAGGCTTTCGCCGCTTCCAGCCGGACGAAGGAGCCACCGTTCCGACCCTCCGCCATCCACGCTGATCCATCTGCCTCGTGCACACTCACTAGGTGGGGCAATGCCATCTCGATTAACTCAAAGCCGGCTTGCTCTTCGATGGATTCCATGGTCAGTACAAGGGAACTGTTTTCGATCGTATAGTGCAAGTGGAAGGCTGCTGCTTGATGTCCCGCGGAGTCTACTCTCACGGCGAATGAAATGCTATCACTTGACTGCTGCGCATCAAGCACCTGAATGGGCACCGTTCTATAGGCGCGGGGATGCAATTGGCAGATAATGGCCCGCGGCGTCTCGCCCTGACTATCGCCGGTGAGCAGCTGGTTCTTGTAACGGTAACTGTATGGCACGGCATGGTGTAGATCGAAGACTACCTGCAACTCGGCACTGCGCAGCACAAGCGGAGTGGACGGGCCGCTGCGTTTTGGTGCGAACCCGGCCGCCTGAACCTCCGCTCCCCTGGTCTCGGCGTGCAGGGCTCGGATGGCGGCAGCGGCCATACTTGCGGCACCGGCGATCAGTTGTCTTCGGTTCACACGCTTAGTCCTTGTTCGTTCGAAACGAAAGAATGGGGGAAAGAACGGCTGCTTCCCGATGGCCGCAAGTGAAAGAACGGATCCACTTATTGAACCTTGAAAGCTATTGCTATGGTCGAGGGGAGCCGTGGTGGACAAATAATCACCAGGCCCTGAGGTTGCTGGTTCCAGGTCAGCTTTGCGCTACTCCCCAGCATAGAAACCGAGCGGACCGGTCGAGCCAGCAATTTGGTCTTGCTGCCGAACGCGGCGATCGTAACGCGGCTTCCCGGACGAGGGACCGCCAACGCGAAAGCATACACGGATCCGTCTTTGCCGGCAGTAAAGCGGAAGTCCTTCGGTCCGAACTGAAAAGCTGCTTGCGCCTTGCCTAGCTGGCCCGATGGTAGAGTTTTGAGTTTCTTGCCGGCTGCTGAAGTCCCTTCGCCTAGCTTCACCCATGCCTTGCTCCCATAGATGCCTTCGCCGTTGATCCTCATCCAGGCGCCTACCTGCCGCAGCAATTCCCGACTACCCTCGTCCAGCGACCCATCAGGTCTGAGCGAGACGTTCACTGCGTAATTGCCGTCGCGTGAAACCACCTCCAGCATGTAGAGGATGAGAGCACGGGCGCTATAGGTGAAGTGCGGTGCATAGAACCAGTCGCCGACGGCATTTTCCCCAAACCACACCTGGTCCGTCTTGATACCGTCAGGGAATTGGCCCTCAAATGTCGTCCCGACTCCGCGGTTCGGCGGATGAAACTTTACAATGCTGATGGTGTCGACCTTCCCCCTTCGTTCCAGAGTGCGGTTGTAATAATCAGCGATGACGCGCTGCATGGCGTCGCATTTGTACCCCGTGCCGGTCGCATACCCGCTGAATGGTTGAGTCGAATCACCGTCTGTAAAAATGAAATCCGGATCGTATTTGTTAATCACATCCATGATACGCAGGGCCCAACGGTCCGCATACCAATGCGCGTACGCGAGATGCTGTGAGAAGATGCCATTTACCGGGCTCCAGACTACCTTGTCAATGCCTTGATATTCCCGAAGGTTTATCCCATACAGCAGCCGCGGATCATAACCTTCCCACCACGTACCTTTTCCATCGGCAAGGGTGAGATTGGCATCGTAAGGAACGCCCATCCGGGGCCCCGAGGTATCGCTGCCGAAAGCCGGCTGAAACCACCACCATGTGTACTCGTGATGGAAGGCTACACCATAGTGCATACCAGCCGAACGGGCGGCGTGGGCCCACTCGCCCACTAAATCCCGCTTAGGTCCTACATTTACAGAATTCCACGGCTGGTAGGTTGAATTCCAGTTATCGAAGTTATCGTGATGGACTCCTTGAATAATGAGGAAACGTGCCCCGGCATCGCGATAGATCTCGACCAGCTTTGCCGGGTCGAGCGCTTTCGGATTCCAGGTATGCAATAAGTCTTTGTAACCGGACACGGAAGGTGGGCCAAAATCGCGCAGGTGGTTCTTATAAGCCAGGCTGCCGGGCTGGTACATCCTTCGTGCATACCAGTCGCCGCTTTCACCGGCCGCCTGTGGCCCAAAGTGGACCCAGATGCCGAATTTGGCTGCTCTCAACCATGCTGGATCGCCAGGATAATGATCGTCGATAGACCTCCAGGTTGGCTGGAAAGGCCCCTGGGCTATAGGGAAATCCATCTTCACTTCAGGAAAATCTGCCGGATCACCCATGGGGACAGAGTCAGGAGCTGCGATGGTTGGCTCCGGGGGAATATCCGCAGGGCTCGGCATTTGCTGTGCCCACGCGGGCATAACGATGGCCGCCGCAGCCATAACAAGGCTTCGAAGAAACGAGCACATAGCGTGTTCAATCTCCCGCTATCTTCAGTATGGACCGCAAATCCGGCACGCGAATCGAAGTCAGAAGGCCTGGGTCTCGATGAGAACCAGGCCTCCCTGTATTGAGCTTATGTGATTAGAAGGTGATCTTCAGTGCGGCCTGCATAACCCGTGGCGGCACAGGACCTATGCCGGTGATCTGACCGAAACCGCCAACGTCGTTCGGGTTATTCGGGTCATATGCCTGGCCTGCGACTTGAGTCGGGTTATTGTTTGGCTGACCATAGCTGGGCTGATTGAGGGCATTGAACATCTCCCAACGGAACTGCACATGGAAACGTTCTCCATAGTTGAAGTTCTTGATCATTGCCGCGTCTATGGAGTGGACTGGGGGTTCATGGATCTGGTATTTCCCCATATTTCCCGGGGTACCGATTTCGTTTTGCTCGAACGCGGCGGGATTGAAGTAATTGTTGAGCCAGTGAGATTTGCCCCCTTGCCGGATCTGCCAATTCTGCCCTGGAACTACGTCGGCACGGTCCTGCCCTTCGTCGTATCCCGAGTTGTTATTACCATTTCCTCCATTGATGGTGAATGGTTCACCCGACTCAGCGGTGTTAATGGCACTCACCTCCCAGCCGCCCAGAATGTTCTTGATCAAGCGATTGCTATTTTGGAAAGTCGGAGCATGGTAGAGGCCGTAAGTCACCCAAACAATAGGAACGTTCAAGCTGGATAGGCCCTTATCGTGGCCAACGTCAAAAGGATCGCTCACGCTGGATTCGAAGTCCGGATCGCCTGAGCCGCCCACGTCTGTCGTTCTCGACCAGGTGAAGTTGGATTGAAGCTGAAAGCTGTGGGAGAATTTGTGCTCGATGCCTGCCTGCAGTGCGCTGTAGCTCGCTGTCCCGCCGTCCTGAACCTGGATGATGCTTCCAAATGCCTGGTTGTAGCGAAGCCCACGGTTGGGATCCACCTGACCGGCGACTCCAGGGTTTCCTGGGTTGCGGTCAACTGTGGTTGCCTGATGAAAGGATTGGCTGCCTACGTAGGCGAGGTGAAGGGCCGACGCCTGTGAGAGCTGCTGTTCGATAGAGAGGTTCCAGCTTTGGGTGACCCCCAGCTTCAGGTTGGGAATAAATGTCGCGGGAACTCCTGTGCCGGAGCCAAAGGTAGAGCTGCTGGGAGGATTCTGTTGAGGTCCGGCAAACGGGGGAAAAGGACTCTTTCCCGGAGTGAGGCCCGGGCCGCCGGCAAAATTGGTCCAGGGATTATCGAAAGGGATGTACTCGGTTGTGCTTGAAGACGGGCTGTACTGGGGGGCAAATGGGGCAACATCCCAGACCCTCTGGTAGAAAGCGTCTTCCATCGGGGTGGTGAAGAGCCCGAAGGCAGAGCGCACGGTCGTTCTGGGATTCGGCGACCATGCGATCCCCACTCTGGGCTCAAAGTAAGAGTAGCTGCTGTTGTACAAGGTGTCGGAGATTCCGCGATCACCGGGAAAGACCAGGCCGAGAGGAGCGTTAGGAAAACGCGTACTCTCTTGGCCAGGAATAAACGCCGCTCCTCTTCCGCCGGCGACATGGGCCGGCGTATTCGGGTCCCAGCGCAATCCCAGGGTAGCAGTCAGGTTCGGTTTCAACTTGTATTGATCCTGGGCATAGACGCCGAACAGCCACTGCGAGGTGGCACCGGCTTCGCCCGCTCCCTGGGTGAGGCCCGCTGCATAACCCAGCAGGAAATCTGCGAAGGGTACGCCGGTATATTGGCCGTTGAATCCAATCACCGGGCTCTCCACGAAGGCCGAGCGCTCGGTGTGATGGCGATGGAAAAGGTCGGCGCCGGCGGAAATAGTGTGGCGGCCGAGAGTCTTGGTAAAGGTCTCGGTCAAGCTGTAGTCGCGGCGCTTGGTGTCATCCGGGTTGCTCGAGAATGAAACAAAACCGATGGGCGGGGCATATTGGCTGGCTGTGCCGCTGGCAATTACATTGAAGTCTTCCAGATAGCATGCGTTCGGCGGGTCAGCCACGTTGATGAAGCGGGAGAGACAAATAGGTTTGCCGCTGGAATCTTTTACGGGAGTGCCAGTGTGAAAGTCGTAACTGACATAACCCACCGCGAGCGTGTTCAGGGTGCTGGCGTTGATAGTCCATGTATGGTTGATAACCTCGTTGAGGTACACGCCGTTCGATCCTAGAACGCCGGCGAGGATGTTATTGGGTATGGTCTCGCCCTGCTGGTTGTAGTTGTTCTGGAAGCTGCGAACGAACAGACGCTGCTTGTCATTCAGTGTGTAATCAAGACGCGCCGTGACCTCATTGAAGATCGTCGGTTGGTTAGGCAGGACGTAGTTGCTCTGACCGGTCGCCGGGTTCTGCCCTACGGGGATGTATTGCAGCATGGCCACGGCGCCGGGAGAGTACAAGGCAGGATCAATCTTGTTGTTGACGAACGGAGGGGGCAGGACGAGCTGCGAGGGCAAAGCTGAAAAGTCTCCGTTTCGCTCGGCCTGCGTCGGAGTGTAAGTAGTGTTGGTGGTGGAGGTCAAGCTTTGCCGGGTGCCTTGATAATTGGCAAAGAAGAATAGTTTGTCGCGCAGGACCGGTCCGCCTACGTAGGCGCCGAACTGGTTGCGCTTCAGCAGATCCAGGTTGCCGCTAAACGGATTCCTCGCGTTGAAATAATCGTTGCGGATGAACTCGAATACCCCGCCATGGAAGGCGTTGCTCCCCGACTTGGTCTGGATGGTGACGACAGCGGCGGGAGCAAATCCGTTGCGCGCGTCGAAGTTGTTGGAAATAACGCGAAACTCCTGCGTAGCATCCGGATTTGGAAAAG
>Ga0302325_10013144_pt1 | contig 17692 bp, 15 predicted proteins | sample Palsa_T0_2_FD_201948 | JGI IMG/M metagenome (GOLD analysis project Ga0302325, IMG submission 201948) | Peat permafrost microbial communities from Stordalen Mire near Abisko, Sweden - Palsa_T0_2 | ecosystem: Environmental > Terrestrial > Soil > Palsa > Peat permafrost | place: Sweden: Abisko...
CCGCCGGTGGGGCGCCTCCGGCCGATCCAAGGCGACCGCACATTTCGACACGTCGGTGCGCGCCGCCAGGATGAAGGCGCTCTACGAGGAGCTCATTGGGGAGAAGAATGCACTACGTCATACTTAGGGACGACGACACATGCGCCTTCACGCCTCCGGAGTGCCTGGAACGCATCTACAGGCCTTTCCTCGACCGCGGCATGCCCGTGACCCTGGCGGTGATCCCGCAGGTCCGGACCGACGTGAGGACGGCGGACGGGCGCCTTGAGGGATTCCTCACGTCCGGACGGGGTCCGGACGTGCCCCATGCGGCGATCGGCGCCAGCGGCGAGCTCGTCCGCTACATCAAGTCCGAGCCGCTCTATCGCGTCGCCCAGCACGGGTGCCACCACGACATCTTTGAGTTCGGGATCTCCGACGGCCGCGAGCTGGCGCGGCGCCTGGACCTGGGAGCCTCGGCCCTCGCCGAGGCGGGCTTCGGCCCGCTGGACGCCTTCGTCGCCCCGTATGACCGGATATCCCGGGCCGCCTTCCTCGGGATTTCCGCGCGATTCGACGCGATCTCGACCGGCTGGTTCGAGGCGGGCCGCGTGCCGCTGCGCTGGTACCCGCAATACCTGATCAAGAAGATCCGCAAACGGGCGCACTGGCGGGCCGCAGGGACCTCGCTCCTGAGCCACCCCGGTTGCCTGTTCTCATTCCAGCGCCCGCGTGAGGGCGTGATGCCGTCGCTCCGCCGCGCCGTCGAGGGCTCATCGCTCACGGTGCTCGTGTCGCACTGGTGGGAATTCTACCGGGACGGCGTCGTCGACGAGCCGCTGATGGAGGTCATGCACGAGGCGGCCTCCTGGCTTGGCGGCCGCCCCGACGTGCGCGTGGTGACGTTTGCCGACGTCGCCAGCGGCGCCATCCCCCTCAGCTGAGTACGGCGACGCCTGCGCGATTCGCGACCGCCGCACCCTCGGCCTGCTCCACCATGAGCCCGTAGACGTGCGGGATCGCTGTGACGTCTTCCGGGATGGCGGAATAGTTCGTCAGCAGGCTCGCGTAGCTGTGGGGCGCGTCGGGATGGTAGCCGTGCATCGCCCTGATGGGGCGCTCTCCCATGTGGCTGGGGACGATCAGGACGCCCTCTCCGACGAGGAAGATCATCTCGCCGAAGTGGCGGTCCGGAAACAGCGTCCCCAGCTCCTCAAGCTCCGTGTCCCGCATGATCCGTCCCTCGGGCACGCCGTCCAGGCAGCGGGCGACGAGGTCCCGGGCCCGCTCGTTGAAAAACCAGAACCGGGCCATCGTGGAGTCGTACACCACGGCAAAGTCGACGCCCATCTTGAGTCCCAGTTCCTCGATGCGGGAGCGCAGGTCGAGAAGTTGGTCGCAGTTGGCCATGCCGTGGTCGCTGAAGATCGTCAGCTGGACGTCCGCATAATGCTTGCGCGCGGTCGCCATGAGCTCGTCGAGCCAGGGCTCATAGGCCTGGAGCTTGGCGGGGACCTCGGGCGACGCGTTTCCGACGCGGTGGAGGATCCCGTCGAGGTCCGGCCAGTAGAGGAACCCGAAGTCGATGCTCTCGGCGCCTATGTCGGCGAGGAGGCCGTCCAGGTTGGCGCGCTCCGCGAGCTTCGGGTCGCTGACGTGCCAGGAGACGCCCGTCTCCCTCATGTGGTCGAAGATGTTCGGGCCACGGTTGAGGCCGCCCGGCTGGAGCGGGTTCTTCTTCTCCGAGAAATCGAAGAGCGAGATGTACTTGAACGGGATGTTGTAGAGGTCGAAATACCCCCGGAACTTCAGGTGGACCTTCAGCAGGCGGGACAGCCGATGCCTGAAGATGCGCCGGCTCGTGAGGGCCCGCGGCAGCCACCGCAGGTGGCGCAGGATCCGGAAGGGCGAGTGGACCGGATCGTAGACAAAGTAGCACCAGTTCCGGTGCTCGACCGGCCACCGGCCCGAGAGGATCGAGGGGATGCAGGCGGAGCTGTAGCCGAAGACCGACCTCAGCTTGCGCCTGACGGGCGCGTGCCCCCGGGCAAACTGGCTGTCCTTGATGATCTCCCAGCCGCAGGCGTCGACGAAAACAAAAAGTGCGAGCTTGGGCTTCAAGTCCGGCGCGGGTATCAGGCGATTGCGGGAAAGAGGAAGGAGCCGCGCTGGCGGATCCGCCTGGCCGTCGTGGGCGCCTGCCGCGTCGCCTCCAGGCCCTCCTCGGTCAGGAGGAGAAAAGCCTGGTCGTCGTCCATGGCGGCGTCGCCGCGGTGCTCGTTGAGCTCCATGGCAAGGAGGTCGGCGAGCGCGGTCGCGCTCAGCCCGGGCGTGGCGCGCGCCTTGAGCCACGCCTTCAGCCGGCGGGCCCCGTACTGGCGGCCGCCCGGGTTCCGGGTGTCGGTGAGGCCGTCGGTGTAGAGGAGGAGCGCAAAATTCGGCCCCATGGCCTCCGTCAGCTGCGCGTACTCCGAGTCCGCGATCAGCCCAAGGGGGAAGCCCTTGACCGGCATCGTCGCCAGCGTGCGCCGGCCGACCGGGACAAAGAGGAGCGGGCAATGCCCCGCGCTCGCCGCCGTCAGCGTCCTGGCCTTGAGGTCGACGAGGACGATCTGGGCCGTGATGAACATGCCCACCGAGGACAGCTCGTTGTAAAGGAGGCGGTTCAGCGCCCCGAGGAGCTGCGAGGGGTTGGAGCTGCGCGACGCCAGCCCGCGAAGCAGGCCCCTCATCGTCGTCGCGAAGAGCGCCGCAGGCACGCCCTTTCCCATGACGTCGGCGATCAGGAGCAGGAGCCGGTGGCCGTCGATGGCTATGGCATCGTAGAAGTCGCCGCCCACCTCGCGCGCGCTCTGCCATGCCCCGGCCAGGCTGAATCCCGGGAGCTGCGGGAGCGTGCGCGGCAGCAGGAGGTGCTGGATGTCCTGGGCGATCTCCAGCTCGCGGGCCACGACCCGGTGGCGCACCTCGTCCCTCTGGCGGGCGCGGTTCAGCGTCTGGATGGCCAGGAACTCCGCGAAGGCGCGGATCACCTCGTCCTGGAGCTTCCCGAGGGGAAAGTCGCCGTTTCGGCGGCCCACCGAGATCGTCCCGACAACGGTGGTGCCGAAGCAAAGGGGCCGGACGATGCCCGCGCCGGCGGGCCCGACCGCGCGGAGGGGCTCGGCAGGGTCCGAGCATTCGCGGATGTCAAACCGGACGGGAGACCGTGTCGCGGCGACGCCTGCCTCTATGCCGGCGCGCATGCCGCTCGAGGGCGGCAGCTCGATCGGCGCCGAGGCGAGCTCCGTCCCAAGGGTCGCGGAAACGAGCAGCTTGCGGTGGTCAGGGGACAGCATCCGCAGGATGTACCAGTCCGCGGACGTGAGGCGCAGGAGGTCGACGAGGAGGCGCCCCTCGAAGCTCTCCGAGACCTTGTCCACGCTGCCGAGCTCGGCGCTGTAGTGGAACACGGAGGCCAGCGTCTCGGAGCGCAGAACGAGCTCGGCCGCCGTCTCGGCCGCCTGGAGCGTCAGCTCCGCGATGCGTCGCTGGTATTTCTCGACCGTGGCCGTGTCGCTCCCGGGGTCCACGCACCCGGCGTCCAGCGGGACCACGGGCCGGCGCTTCTTGCGCATGACCAGGATGTTTTCCCGCGCGCCGCGCAGGTAGCGGACCTCGTCCATCACCGACTGGATGATGAAGAGCCCCCTGCCCCGGTCGACCATCGGCCCCGGCTGGGGCACCCTGTCGACGAGCACGAAGCCCGCCGTGTGGTCGGTCACCCGGAGCTCGATCTGCGACGGGGTAAAGAGCACCTCCGCGACCGGCCTCAGGTTCCTCGACGGACCCTCGGCGTGTTCCACGGCGTTGTTGCTGGCCTCGGCAATGCAGAGTTCATAGGAAAAGAGCTCCTTCTCCGGGACGCCCTGCTCCGCCAGGAACTTCCGGATCGCCATCGACACCTCGCGTGCTGAGGCGTGGTCCGGCGCAAAGGCGAGCCGGAGCGTCGCCGGCCCCAGGGGATCGATGGAGTTTGGCTCCATCGGGTCAGCGCCGGACGATCTCGAAGAGCTGCTGCATTTGGGTCAGCTCAAGCAGCTGCTGGATCTCCGGCTTTGGGTTCACGAGGCGGAGAACGACGCCGTTGCGCTGCGCCGTTGAGCGGTAGAGCGCGAACAGGGCGCCGAGGCCGCTGCTGTCCATGAACCGCGTCTGGGAGAGGTTGACCTCGACCACCGCGGGCGACCCGCCGAGGGCGGTCTGCACGTTGTCCCGGAAGCTCGCCGAGTTGACGGCCGTCAGCTCCTGTATCTCGGAGATGCTGAGGCATTCCCCCATTTTTTCAATTTTCACGTGATGTGACGGCTCCTCAGCCCGGTTGCTTCACGCAGGAGGCACTCGCCAGGGGGGCGCGAAGCGGGTTCGCCAGGCGGCCCTGCGGGGCAGGGACCGGCCGCGCGAGGGGCCTGCCGAACCTGTCCGTCAGCGGCGGCGAGGCCGGATTCGCGAGCGAGCTGAGCAGGAACGGGTCCGGCACGTGGAGCGCCGAGTCCGTCCGCCAGTCGATGAGCGTGCTGCCCCAGGCCAGTGAGTGGGTCACCGACGTCATCGGGCCAACGAAGGTGTCGGAGCCGACCCAGCTCTGCGCGACCCTCGCCTTCTCGCCGACGACGGCGCGGTCCTCGACAATGGCAGCAGGGCCGACGCAGGCGCCGGCCTCGACATAGACCTGGTCGCCAATCCAGCACGGCGCGACGAGCGTCGCCGCCGGGGAAATCCTGGCGCGGCTGCCGACCCATATGCCCGGGCGCACCTCGGTAACACGGACCCGCGATGGCGTCATCGCCCTTGGCATCCAGTCAAGGAGCGCCGCAAACCACCCGCCGTAGCTCTCGAACAGGGGCCTCCCGGGGCGTCCTGGCAAATGGCTCATGGGAACGACGTCGTCGGGGGCCGGGAGCCACCCCGCTCCGCCGTCGGCATGGTACCGGCCGGCGACCTCCTCGACCGTCGGCTCGATGCCGCGCGAGATGACGTCCACGTGAACCCCCCACTGGGATCCGTTTCCGACCGCCGCGCGCACGAGCTCCTCGTCGTCGGAGCAAATCACCTGGATCTTGCCGGCGCCAAGGCCCGCAAGGTGCTCGATCCAGTGGATCGCCAGGCAGCCGCCGAGGATGGGAACGGTCGAAAGGCAACCGGAGGCGGCGAGACGCGGGACCGCGGGCCGCACCGAGGGGCAGATGACGAGGGCCTTCATCAGTAGGCTCCCGGCCCAAAGACCACCGCGCGCGGCGTCTTGGCCATGATCTTGATGTCCTTGCCGAGGCTCTGGCTCTCGATGTAGTTCACGTCGAGCTGGACCTGGCCAGGAAAGTCTATCTCCGCCCTGCCGCTGATCTGCCAGACGCACGTGATGCCGGGCTTGACCTCGAGGCGACGGCGGTCCGCCAGCGAATAGAGGGCCACCTCGCGCGGCACAGGAGGCCTCGGCCCCACGAGCGACATGTCGCCCCTGAGGACGTTGTAGAACTGCGGCAGCTCGTCCAGGGAGTAGCGGCGCAGCCAGTAGCCAATCTTCGTGACCCGGGGATCATTCTTGATCTTGAACGTCACGCCCGTCCCGTGCTGGTTCGCCGCGAGCAGGGCGGCAAGGTGCTTTTCAGCGTCCACCCTCATGGACCGGAACTTGAACATCTTGAACTCCCTGCCGTGGCGGCCGACACGGGTCTGCGCGAAGATGGCCGGGCCGCCGTCAAGGCGTACGAGCCCGCTGATGAACATGAGCGGGGCGCCGACAACCGCCAGCGCGCAGGAACTCCCGATTATGTCCACGATCCGCTTCGAGATCGCGGAGCTGCGGATGAGCGCCCTCCACCCGAAGCGTCCGGCGGAGAAATTCATTTTCAGCCGGAGCTGGCCGCGGTGGGTGCCGAAGGCGCCGAATCGCCCGAGTAGGTCCTTTGAGACCGGCATCCTGTCCTTAGGACTCATGGGCGAGGGTCCCTATGTTGTCGGTCGCGCCCGCGGCGGACCGGGCGAACACGCTCTCGAGATTCCCAATGTACCTGTCGAAGTTGAACCTCTGGTCCGCCAGCCGGCGGCCGTTCTGCCCGAGTCGCCGCGCGAGCTGCTTGTCGAGGAGCAGGGCGTCGATCCTTGAGGCAAACGCGTCGCGGTCCATCCAGGGGACGAGGAATCCGTTCTCCCCGTCGAGGAGCCACTCGCTGATTCCGCCCGCGTCGAACGCGACCACCGGCAACCCGCAGCGCATCGCCTCGAGGCCGACGCTTCCAAAGGGCTCGGGCCACAACGAGCTCATCACCGCGACGGTCGCCTCCCTGTAGTAGGCCGCGATCTGCGACTGAGGCACAAAGCCCGTGAACCGGACCCGGTCTCCCAGCCCAAGGCTGGCGCAGAGGCGCTCACAGTCGGACCTTTGGCGCCCGTCCCCGATGATGACGCACTCAAAGGGAGCCTTAAGCCTCGCGAGGGACTCCAGCAGCACGTCGACGCCCTTGCCCCGGATAATCTGGCCCGCGTAGACGATCAGGTTCCGGCTTCCGAAGGAGGGCGCGTCCGGGGAAAGGCTTGAGCGCGGGACGGGGGCGAGAATCTCGATCCTGCCTCCATCGAAGCCGTTCCGTAGAAGCTCATCCCGCATGTAGCCGGTGGCGACGACCATGCGGTAAAACCTCTTGTTGACCTCGATCTCGCGGCGCTTCGCAAGGTAGCTGACCCAGCGGAGCGGAAATCCCTTTCCGGATGCGCGTCCGATCGATGCCCCGCAGGGGAACATGCAATAGGGCGACGCCGGACGCGTGCAGATCCGCCGGCTGAAGTAGTGGTATTTGTAGCTGCGCATGCAGTAGAGGTCATGGTCGTGCACCATGCGGATGACCGGCGTTCCGCCGTCGGCCAGCGCCTCAAGGACCCTCGGGTTGGAAAACTTGTTCAGCACCACGGCGTCGGGCCTGAACTGCTCGAGGGCGCCGGCGATCTCGGGGGCGCCGGCGGAGTCGGAGTCGCCGAGGGAAATGCGGGAAGGGAAGGTCTCGAGCCATTCGGCGTCGATCTTCTCCGGGCTCCCGTGGTCGCCATACGCGATCCCCAGGGTGTGCCCCAGCCGCAGCATCGCCCCCGCAGTCAGCAGGATGTTCACCTCCGCGCCGCCAAGGGCCCCGATCCTTTCGTGAATGTAGAGCAGCCGCATCGCCTGAGAGTTTTTAGGGTCTGGTATTCGGTGGGGATGGCGCGAGTACGCCGCATTAGACCACCGACGAGGCACCGGGTCACGGGGGTGAACACCCACCCATCGGTGAGGCGCTAACACTTGCGCTGTGCGAGGCACCGGCGTTATCCGCTTGGGGCCACGTTCAGGCCACCATGCTCTTCTCCATCACCTCATGAAGGCGCACTCCGAATGGCTCAAGAGGGCCCGTGCGGATGCCCCCGGCGCCCCCCAGGGGTCCCGCGCCAGCCTTGGCGCCGCATCGTGAAGAAGATCTCCGTGCTCCTTGTCGACGACCACGTCGTCGTGCGCCAGGGCCTCCGGTCCCTCGTGTCGACGGAGTCGGACATGGTCGTGGTCGGCGAGGCCGGGGATGGGCGCCAGGGCGTGAGGCTGGCAATGGAGCTGCAGCCCGATGTTGTCGTCATGGACGTGGCGATGCCCCTGTTGAACGGTCTCGATGCGACGCTGCAGATCGTCAGCGAAGGCACGTCCACGAAGGTCCTGATCCTGTCGTCGTACTCCGACGACGAGTATGTCCACCGCCTCACCGAGGCGGGCGCATCGGGATATTTGATCAAGCAGACGGCGGCCAGCGAGCTCATCAAGGCCGTGCGCGAGGTCGCCTGCGGAAACGCCTATTTCACCCCGTCGCTGCTCAAGCGCCTGCTCGGCCGCTACCGGGAATCCAGCCTGAGAAGCCAGGCAGCCGGCGGCCAGGCCGCGCACCTGACGGGCCGCGAGAGGGAGGTCCTCCAGATGGTGGCCGAGGGCCACGTGAACAAGGAGATCGCGTCGACGCTCTGCCTGAGCATCAAGACGGTGGAGAAGCACAGGCAGCAGCTGATGGACAAGCTCAGCATCCATGACATTGCCAGCCTCACACGGTACGCGATAGCCAACGGCCTGGTGGAATGCTCGGTGCCCGCGCGGGTCGTTCCGCCGCTCCGGCGCGCGACGGAGCCCGCGCCGCGAAGGCCGCGGAACTCCACGGCGCGCGCTAGGGAGTCACGCTGACGCCGACGGTGATCGGGCTGGACTTGCGGGAGATGGCATACGCCCCCTCGTTCACGCCCACCGTGCGTGCGAACGTGTCGAGGATGAGGTTCGCATACCGGTCCAGGACGCGCTGCGGTGTGAAGGGGACGTAGACGATGTCGCCTGCCTCGAGGCGCATGTCGGCTGCCTTGCCCTGAAGGACCTGGTCAACCGCCACAATTGCAATCCGGGGATGGGAGAGCGAGCCGCGAAGGATCGCGACATTGGGAAGGCAGGCCTCCGGGATCGTGCCTCCGGCCAGGGCGATGGCCTGGACCAGGGTCAGCTGGCCGCCAAATCTCTCCGTCCGCGGCTGAAGGACCGCCCCAAGGACATGAATGCGCGAGCTGCGCAGCGAGGGGATGAAGACGAAATCGTCGGCCTCCAGGTACACGTTCTGGGACTGGTCGCCGTCTCGCAGAAGCCTCTCGAAGTCGACCGGGACAACGTGGCCGTTGCGGATGAGAAAGCTTCCGGACAGGTCGGCCGACTCGGAGCGCGCCCCTCCCCCGGACGTGTCCACCTCGAGGCCTCCGGCCCCGGCGACGGCGCCAAGCAGCGTCGTCGGCCGGTCCAACGCGTAGACGCCCGGGCTCGCGAGGCGCCCGAGCATCCAGACCTGCTGGCTTACGGCCCTCCTCAGGAAGAGCGCCACATGCGGCTTCTCCCGCTCGAACTTCCCAAGGTCAGCCGCGACGCGCCCGCCCGCCTCAGGCAAGGTCATGCCGCTGACGTCGATTCCCGCCAGATATTCGAAGTATATCTTTCCGTCGGGCCCGACCGTGACGTCCGCCTCGGCGGGAAGATGGCCGGTCGCCTGGACGCGAAGCTGGTCCCCCGGCCCGATCCGATACGCGGCCTCCGTCGGACTCAGCAATGCGGGGTCGAGGGGCTGCGCGGGAACGGCGCTCAGAGGGGCAGGCCCCGGATCGGGGATCCCCTGTCGCGCCGTGGGAAGCGGATTGCTGGCGCAACCCGACGCCAGGAGGAGCAGCGGAGCAAGGGCTGCGAGGGCCGCGCCTGGGCGGAAGGGTTTCATTGCCGCGGCCGGGAGAATAGGTCGGGGCCCACGTTCAGCCCGGTCCATGTAACGACGGCCGACTCCGCGAAGGCCGAGGCGGCGTTGTCGAGAAGGTCCTCCGCCCTGTACCACGGCCGATCAGCCACATAGACGAGGTCACCCGGCTGGAGGGCCAGGTTGGGCGCGTCCCCCGTGAGCGCGCGCCCGATATCCACGGTAAAGGTCGTCGGGTGGTCGAGTGATCCCCGGACAACCAAGACGTGCGCCTTCCAGGCGCGATCCGTGAAACCGCCGCGCGACACGATGACCGAAAGGGCGCTCACGCCCGGGTCGAAAGCCACCGGTCCCGGGAGCCCCACCTGGCCAAGGACATATATCAGGCCGCCCGACGTGGCCGAGAAGTAGAGGTAGTCACCCGGCTCGATGGCCGCGTTCTGGGAAAGGTCGCCCCTCGTGAAGAGTCCCCCGAAATCCACCGGGACCCGGTGGCCGCCCCGGGAAAGGAAGCTCCGGGAGAAATCGGCGACGTCGGCGGTGTCCCCGCGCGAGGCGTCCGTCTCGAAACCCCGGGCCCGGGCGACGGCCTCGACGATGGTGACAGGATGGTCGAGCTCGAACACACCCTTGTTCACGACCGCGCCGAGCACGTAGTACCTCTTGCTGTGGTAGGCGACAGGCGTGACGTAGGCGTGGGGGGAAAGCCTGAACCTGCCCAGCTCCGCGTTGAGGCTGGACCTGAACTCGTCGATCGTGAGCCCCCCGGCCATGATGTTCTCGGCCTCGAGGTAGGAGATCCTTCCGTCCGGCCCCACCTGCACGTCCTCGCTGGCGAGGGCGGGATCGCCGACCATGTGGAAGCTCAGCTCGTCGCCGGGCCCGAGCGTCAGGCGCCGCTGCCATGCGGCGCGAGGGGCGTGGCCGGAGGCCGAGAACGCCTCCTGCGGGGCGTCGGGCGGCGGCGCGTCGGCCGCACGGGCGGCGCACGGCCCGGCAAGCCCGGCCACGAGGACAAACCCGAGTGCGGCGCTTCCGAGCCATCGGCTGAACCGGCCGCTGAGCGGGGTGGCCCGCTCGCGGTTGAACACGGTGCCGACGAGGCTGCAGCCCGCCTGGCGCAGCGTTTCCAGGTGCGTGAGGGTCTCCGACGCGTCGGACCTGCAGCCGTCGACAAGCCAGACCAGGTTGGGAATGCCCGCCGCGAGGAGCACGGACTCCGACACGAACGCGGGGGGCAGCTCGATCAGGATGAAAACGTGGTCGACCTTCCTCCACGCCTCGAGGGCGGAACGCCATTGCCTGCGGTGCTCCAGGTCCCAGATCCACGAGGGAAGCGGTATGTTCACCACGGGAGGGCAATCCGCGTTCGTCAGGCGCTCGATGACCTGTCCCGGGGCCGCGACGTTGTCTGGCGCGAGCGGGAGGCCGGGCTTCGCCGGATCCGCCGCGACCTGGGCCAGCGGGCGACTGTCGCGCCTGGGCCCATCCCCGGAAAGCTCCAGGGAGGGCTGCGAGGTGACCGTGAGCACGCGGAATCCGCAGCTGCTCGCGGCGCGGGAGAGAAGGCCCACCCAGGTCGACCTGCCGTCGCCGCTGTTCGCGGACACGAGGCCGCAGACCAGGCCGTTGCCCGGCAGCATCGTCATCCTGCTCCGGACCGCCGTCCAAGCCTTGAACGCCCATCGCTCCCGGCTCGCGGGTGACATCCGGCCCAGGTCCCCGAGGGTCGCAAGCAGGGGCAGTCCCGTTATCCGCCGCACATCGGTGCGGGTGCTGATGCGATTGTCCAGGAATTCCGCCAGCAGGACCTGCGCGGCGGCGCCGAGGAAGCCGACGAGGGCCCCCAGGCAGGTGAAGAGGATGATCTGAAGGCGGTACCTCACCAGCTGTGTCGGGCTCTCGGCCGCCGACAGGAGCACCCGGAAGTAGCCGGGGGGATTGTCGCGAAAGGGCTCTATCGAGCGCTGGCGCTCGATCAGGAGCGCCCGGGTCGTCTCCAGGGCGCGGACCCGCTCGCTCATGGCGACCTCCTCGGGCGTCACCCGCCCGTAGAGAAGCGGGAGCATCGACGAGGCGGACGCCGGCCGGGGCCGCGGGGCTGCAATGCCGCCCGCGGTCATCCCGGAGCGGCGGCCCTCGTCCTCGAGGGCCGCGAGCTGGGCGCGCTGCTCGATGACCAGCGGATGGGCGTCGGTATAGCGGGTGAGGAGGTCGTCGAGCTGTCCGCGCGCCGCCTGGATCCTCAGCGCAAGGCCGCCCGTGGCGTCGGGCGCCTCGGGACCCGTTCCCAGGTCCGCCAGGGAAGCCGCGCTCATGGAAGGCATCGACCCGCGATTCGAGGCTATCTCGGCCTCGACCTGCACGAGGTTCCGGTTGAGGTTGTCGCCCACCTCGGTGGCCTCCTGACGCTGCATGTCCTGCGTGTAGGCGATGGCCGCGGCGCAGTACCGGTTAACGATGTCGATCGACTCGTCGCGGGATTTTCCCGTCGCCGTGACCGTCACCACGTCGTTGTTGCGGTCGAGCGTTATCTCAAGGCGGCCCGCGAGCGCTTTGCCCGTCATGGGGGGGACCATGTGGGTTCCAACCTCCTCGAGCAGTCCCGGCGCCTGCAGGATCACGACGAGGCTGGGCGCGGCAAGCGCCCTCGGGTGATACGTGTCGTCGATCGAGGACGGCTCATAGCGGATGAGCTGGGCAGTCGAGGAAAACGACAGGCTCCACACCGCGCGGGCCACAAGGCCGCCCGCCACCGCCACCAGGACGGTCCACATGGCCACCCAGCGCCAGCGGCGCAGCCAAATGTCCAGGACCGACCACACGTCGAAGGGCGCCGGTGGCGGATGTTTGCCGTTCAGTTCATTCATAAGGTCTCCCGGCATATCAAGGCTTCGCCCTGGCCGGCCCGCTCGCCTGCACCAACGCGGCGCGCTCCACGAGCTGGTATTGGAACGCGTATTGGACCAGCTCCGCGTTGTTGGACATGCACATCTTCTCGAGCATGCGCATCCGGTAGGTGCTCACGGTCTTCACGCTCAGCGACAGGTCGGCCGCGATGGCGCTGACCGTCTTGCCGGAGGCGATCAGCCTCAGGATGAGGAACTCCCGGTCCGACAGGCTCTCGTGCGGCGCCGCGTCGACGTCGCGCACGATCAGCAGGGCCAGCTTCTCGGCGAGCGTGGCGCTGACGTAGCGGCCCCCCGCGACGGCCTTGTTGATCGCGCCGACCAGCTCCTCGGGCGCGCTTTCCTTCGTGAGGTAGCCCGAGGCGCCGGCCTTGAGGAGCCTCACGGCGAATTGGTCCTCGGGGTGCATGCTCAGGATGAGCACCGGCAGCTTGGGCCGCGCACGCTTGATCTCCTTCAGCACCTCGAGGCCGCTGCGCCCCGGCATCGTGAGGTCCAGGACGACAATGTCCCACACCTGCTTCCAGACCAGCTCCAGGGCCTCCTGCGAGTTGGCCGCCTCGCCGAATGTCGACCGCTTGAATGCGCCGGCAAGGATCTGCTTCATGCCCTGGCGCACCACCGCGTGGTCGTCCGCGATCAGGATCCTCATGACGGGCCGAATTCATGGACCGGCGCGTCCGGCATCGGGACGCGCATCGTCACCGTCGTTCCCCGGTTGGGCAGGCCGAAGAAGAACACCTGGCCGCCGAGCTGCGCCACCCGCTCCCTCATCCCGATGAGGCCGAGGGACTTCGCGTGAACCACCTGCTCCTCGGTGATACCGCGGCCGTTGTCCCTGACGGTGAGGACCAGCTCCGTCTCGACCCGCGCAAGGCTGACCTCCACAAGCGTGGCCTTTGCGTGCCGCATGATGTTCGTGAGCGTTTCCTGGAAGATCCGGAAGCACATGGTGCTCAGCTCCCGGTCCATGATGGTTTCCTTCAGGTCGATCTTCACCTCGCACGTGATTCCCGTGCGCATCTGGAAGTCGGCTGTCTGCCACTCGATCGCCGCGGCGAGGCCCAGCGTGTCCAGGACGCCCGGCCTGAGGTCGGTCGCGATGCGCCGCACGGTGTGGATCGTCGCGTCGACATGATCCGACATGGCCTTGATCTTGCGCCTCAGCGCGCGCTCGCCGGAAATCTTGCCGTACACCCAGGACAGATCGAGCTTGAGGCTGGTGAGCGCCTGCCCCAGCTCATCGTGGACCTCCCGGGCGATGCGCGTGCGCTCCTCCTCCCTGACGAATCTCAGGTGCCCCGTGAGGGCCCGCAGCTGGTCGAGGGAGCGGCGAAGCTTCACCTGGCCATTCAGGTTCTCCCGCCTCTGTTCGGCCTCGCGCAAGGCGCGCGTCACGGCGGGACCGAGGCGGCTGAGCCGGGACTTCAGCACATAGTCCGTGGCACCCTCCGTCAGCATCGCGATCACGACCTCCTCGCCGAGGATCCCGGTGACAAAGATGAAGGGGACATCCGGCGCCATCTGCTTTGCGATCTGGAGCGCGGCATCCCCCTCGAAGTTCGGAAGGTAGTAGTCGGAAAGGATGATGTTCGGCAGGCGGTGGCTGAGGGCCGCCTCGAATCCCTCGCGGCTGTCGACCGTGACCGCCGTGAAGTCGAGGCCGGTGCCCAGGAGCGTCTCCAGGATCAGCTCGGCGTCGGCCTCCATGTCCTCGAGGAGGACGATGCGGACGGACGGGCTCGACACCGGAGCGCCGCCCTCCGGCGGGCTGGCGCGCCTCCTCGCGCGGGGGGCGGCGACTGCCGACAACACCGCGCCGCCTTTCGTTGACTTCCGCATCTTCAACGCGGCTCTCGGGGATTCGCGGTCTCGGGCGGGTCTTTTGGAATGGTGAAGTAGAAGGTGACGCCGTCCCCTGCGACCGACTCGGCCCACAGGCGCCCTCCGTGCCGCCTGATGATGCGCTGGACGTAGGCCAGCCTGACGGGGCCCATGTTCTGCGCGGACGATGGCCGCTGGCCCGGGGACTCGCCGAATCCCCGCTCGCGCTGCCTTACGTTGGCGTTGGTTCCATGGTCGCGGACGAAGATCGTCGACTCGCCCTCGCTTGAGGTCGCTCCGACCTGGACGCGTGCCACCTCGCGGGGATCCGCGAACTTCAGCGCATTGGACAGCAGGCTCGCCATCACCTCGCGGATAAGGGTCGCGTCGGCAAGGACCCTGGGCATACGGCCGACCTGCCAGCTGATGCGCCGGTCGCCCTTCGTCATGTCGAGGTCGTGCACCAGCCTGTTCACGATTGGCCCGAGGTCCACCGGCCCCAGGGACATCCTGATCCGCCCGACGCGCGAGAGCGTGAGGACCTCGTCCATCATCTGCGCGAGCTGCCCGGTCGCGATCGTGATCCTCTCGAGGTAGTGCCTGCCCTTCTCGTCGAGGACATGCCCGTTCGACCTTGAGAGCAGGTCGGCGAACCCGGTCACGATGTGGAGCGGCGAGCGCAGGTCGTGCGAGATGGAATGGGCAAGGCTGTCCATTTCCGCGCGCTCGATGTCAACTTGCTCGGCCTGGTGGGCCAGGCGCCGCTCAAGCAGGTCGGCGTATTTGCTCAGTTCCAGGTCCTCGGCCGTCGCATGGGAGCCCTTTTCAACGTGTTTGATCATATTTGGAGGGAGTCGTGCCTGGGGATCCGGCAGGGATGAGTCTAGCCCCGGGGTCCGCCTCGGACGTATGGGTTGATACCCGGTCTTCACCCCGGGACTGACCCCACGGGGCCAGGGCGCGTGAATAAACGTCGATCACGGCCTGGGCCGTCGCGTTCCAGTCGAAGGCGCGCGCACGGGCGGTGCCCGCGACGCCCAGCTCGGTCCTCCAGGCCTCGTCGGTCGCGGCGCGGCCAAGCTGGGCCTGCATCTGGGGAATGTCATGGGGATCGAGTTGGCCCGCGGCGTCCCCAACCGTCTCGACGAGGGCTCCCGTCACCGAGGACAGCACGGGGCACCCGCATGCCATCGCCTCCACGGGCGGCATTCCGAACCCCTCATACAGCGACGGGAAGACGAAGACATCCGCCGCGCGGTACCAGTCCGCCAGCTGCTCCGAGGGGACAAATCCGAGGAGCGAGATGTCGTGCACGAAGGGGGAGGCGTGCACGAGCGCCCTGATCGTCTGCGACCCGTGCCAGTCGCCGCCCGCGAGGACGAGCCTCCAGGCCGAGCCCGTCGTGGCCTTGAAACGATTGAAGGCGTTGATCAGGCCGCAGTGGTTCTTGGCCGGGTGCTCAAGCCGCGCCACGTACAGGAAAAAGGGGCCCGCAATGCCCGCGGGGGTGCAGACCGCCTCCCGGGCCGCCGGCTTCGAGCCGGGACGGAACTGGCTGTGGTCGAGCCCGTTCGGGATGACCGTCAGGCGACTTGCCGGGATCCTGAAGAATTTCTCCACGTCCCTGGCCGTCGCCTGGCTCACGGTGATGATCTTGTCCTGGCGCGTGGCCAGCACGCGGGCCACGACGCGGCCATAGAACATCCTCGCGGGGTCGTATTTTCCCTTCAGGTGGAAAGGGGCCAGATCGTGGATGGTCGAGACGAGGGCGCACGGGCGGCGCCACAGCATGCGGCGGTAGCTCGGCACGTGCAGGACGTCGACGCCATGGTCCTTAAGCAGGCCCGGCAGGACCGCCTGGTGCCACAGGATGTCGTTGATCGGCGGCCTGAAGAACTCGGACACGGTCACGATTCGCATGTGCCCGGCGGCAAAGCCGAACAGCGGCACGTCCTTCTCGAGGACAAACAGGACAAACTCGTGCTTCGCCGCGGCGGTGAGAAGCGCGCGCACAAGCGCGATGACGTACTGCCCCACCCCGGTACGCCCGCGTTGGATGGTGGATGTGGAGAGAGCGATCCTCATGACGCACCCCCTCGGCCGCCCCTGCCGCGGGCGGCGCGCTGGCGCCAGCGCTGCCAGAGTATCGCCGGGACGAAGTGTATCAGGTCGTCGGCGTAGCGGACGGCCAGGCGCCGCGGCTCCTGGACCAGCCTGAAAAGCCATTCGACGCCGGACTGCCGCATCCACCGCGGCGCCCGGGCCATCCTGTCCGCGAGAAAGTCGATGGTCGCGCCCGCGCCGATCATCACCGGGATCCCCATGGCCTCATAGTTCTGCGCGATCCATTTCTCCTGCTTGGGACAGCCCAGGCACACGAGGACGATGTCCGGCTTCGCGGCATGAAGCCGGGCGGCGATCTGCGCGTTGTCCATCGCGTGCAGCGGCCCGTGCGGCGGGGAATAGTGGCCGACACCGGGCAGCGAGGGGTGGCTCGCGGCAATGCGCCGTGCCGCCTCGGAGGCCACCTCGGCGCTGCCGCCCAGGAGGAATACCCTCCATCCGCGCTCGGCGGCACGCTCAAGGACGCGCGGGATCAGGTCGGACCCGGCCACGCGGCCCGGCAGCGCCTCGCCAAGCCAGCGCGACGCCCACACGATGGGCTTGCCGTCGCAGAGGACAAGGTCCGCGCACACGAGGACCCGGCGCAACTTGGGGTCCCTCTGCGTCTTCACCAGGAAGTCGACGTTCGGCGTGACGACATAGTGGCTGCCCCCGGCTGCAATCATGCGCCCTATCCGGTCGACCGCCTCGCCGATCGACAGGGAATGGAACGGCACGCCAAGGATCGCGACGAGTCGCTCCATCTCCGGGACACGATCAAAGGACCTGATGGCGCTGGGCATAACTCTCCGACCACAAAAAAGGAAAGTGGTGGTGGCGCGCAGGAGCCGCGGGGTTGGGGTGGACACCTACTATCGTGGTCTGGGCCGCGCCCTTATCGTGCCCGGCGTCCATGAAGCTGTTGCGATTTCTCGTCCGTTATTCGCCCGCAATGGTCCTCTGGACTTCGTTGGCGGCCCTTGTCAGCGGCGCCTGCAGCGCAGGCCTCATCGCCCTCATAAACGGCGCGCTCAACCGCCGCGGCGGCCCGGGCGCCACGATGATCATCGCCTTCGCGGCCCTGGGCCTCGGCCGGATCCTCAGCAACGTCGCCGCGCAGCTGACGCTGTCCCATTTCTCGCAGGAGACCACGGCACGCCTCCGGCTGGACTTGGTGGGGAGGATACTCTCGGTGCCGCTGCGCCAGCTGGAGGACCTCGGATCCTCAAAGCTCATGGTGGCGCTCACCGAGGACATCTCCGAGATAACCCAGGCGACGCTCAGCGTCCCGGTCTTCGCCGTGAACCTGGCCGTCCTGCTTGGCGGCGCGGTGTACCTCGCCTGCCTCTCCTTTCCCGTCTTCCTGTCCATGTTCGCCCTCGGCCTGGTGGGCGCCGTCACGTACCGGCTGCTGATTCGCAACGGTTTCTCGCACCTGCGCGCGGCCCGCGAGGGCCAGGACCGCCTCTATCATCACTTTCGCACGCTCACCGAGGGGATCAAGGAGCTGAAGCTCCACCGCTCGCGCCGGCAGGCCTTCATGCGCGAGGACGTGGTGAACGCCGCGGCCGCGTGCAAGAGGCACAACGTCGCGGCCGAGGTACGGTTCAT
>Ga0302325_10013145_pt1 | contig 17691 bp, 12 predicted proteins | sample Palsa_T0_2_FD_201948 | JGI IMG/M metagenome (GOLD analysis project Ga0302325, IMG submission 201948) | Peat permafrost microbial communities from Stordalen Mire near Abisko, Sweden - Palsa_T0_2 | ecosystem: Environmental > Terrestrial > Soil > Palsa > Peat permafrost | place: Sweden: Abisko...
GAACGCGAACCCCGACTTAGGTGCAGTGTTAGGCGCAGGGTAATGAATGCGAGGCGCACAATAAACCATCCAGTCGCGCGCACTTACCTCAGCACCGAAACGCCGGTTTTCGGATGGATTTCTAGGGGAGGGTTGGGTGAGTGACAGAGTGATCTTGGCCGCATCGCTCGAGCGATGAGATTTCAATCGACTTCTGCCTGAAAAGCCTTGCCCCACGAGGTTGTCTCACCCTACGATCTCTGGTAGTAGCTCGCCCCGCAGTCTAGTCTCGTTTGTCCCGAAGCATGAAAACAAATCCGCGCCAGACTGCATTCCCGCTCCTATTCGTTCTGTTGCTCACGGCAACTCTCCACGCCCAGAACCCGCGCGGATCGCTGCGTGGCACAGTGCAGGACGCGAGCGGCGCCCGCATCTCTGCCAAAATCGTGGCGCAATTGTCGGGCTCCTCCGTGAAACGGGAGGCCGCTAGCCAAGACCAGGGCGAGTTTCGTCTCGATGACCTGCTGCCCGGCAACTACCGCATCACCATCAGCGCCGCAGGGTTCGCCCCGGCGCAAGCCGACGTCGTAATCGCCGTCGCCACCGTCCGCGATATCGCGGTTACCATGAAGCCGGCGGCGACCTCGGAAACCGTCAACGTGCAGGGGAGTTCTTCCTCGATTACAACGGAAACCATCGACACGTCGAGCGCGGTGCGCGGAGGTGTAGTTGGCAGCCAAGACTTGGAAACTCTGCCGCTCCCGGCGCGAAGCTTCGCCAATATCGCCTATCTCGTGCCTGGAACCGAGCCCGTCGAGCCTTCCGACCCCACCAAGGCTCGCATCACCGCAGTCTCGACCGGTGGAAGCTCCGGCTTGAACAACGAGCTATCGGTCGATGGCGCCGAAAACTCCGACGACTGGATCGGCGGTTTTCTCGAAAACTTCTCGCCGGATGGCATTCAGGAATTTGCCGTGCGCACCTCGAACGAAGACGCTGATACGGGTTGGACCACGGCCGGATCGGTGGTGATTACCACCAAGCGCGGGAGCAACGAATGGCACAGCGACGCCGCTTTCTACGAGCGCGCTGCCGCGTTGAATGCGCGCTTTCCCATCGAGAATCCGCCAGAGACGTGTACGAACGGTGTTTGCGTCAACAACCCGAAACAGCCGTTCTCCCGCCAGAATTATATTGGAACTTTCGGTGGCCCGATCGCAAAAGACAAAGTCTGGTTCTTCACCTCATTCGAAAATGTCCACGAAAACGCGAGCATTGCCTACAGCCCCGCAAGCATTACGCAATTTGAGGCGCTGGCGCAATTAGCCTCCGAGGGATTGATTGCCGGCGTGCCATCGATCGCCGTTCCGGAATTTGTTCCGATTCCTTTTCGCGACTACCTCAGTTCGCTGCGCTTTGACTGGGCACAATCTGCGAAATCGAATTGGTTCCTGCGCGCCTCCTCCGACAGCTACCTTACGCACAACGCCCTGGTACAGCAGGGCACACTGCCATCGACTGGTCTGGTCACGCACAACAATTACTGGAATGTGGCGCTCGCGAATTCCTATACTTTCAATTCGACCTGGCTGGGCAATCTGGTCCTCGATGCCAGCCTATTGCATCTCACGCAGACCCGGAACTCAGATCTGGGCTTCGCGCTGGCCTTCCCCTTCAGCTCCACTGCGCTGACCATTTCCGGCTTCGAAACCTTCGGCGACAACCAATTCGCCACTCCTATTACGCTTTTCCCCGACCTGCGCAATCAGGACAAATACCAGTTTCGCTACGACCTGAGCCACGTTGCCGGAAGTCATGCGCTCAAGTTCGGCATCGACTTCATCCACGAACCCGTGCTCAGCGGCGCATTTCCAGGGAACCAGGAGACAATTTACAAGTTTCCGCAGAACCCGACATACTATGTTGCGAACCCCTCCCAATTTCCGATTGACCTCGCGAGCGGTGCTTCCACCACTCCCGCCCACGACGGCAACTTTTCGCAAGATGTTCAGCGTCTCGCGTTCTACGCCGAAGACTCCTGGCGGGTCTCGCACCAGCTCACGGTCAACTACGGCTTGCGTTACCAGACAACCTGGGGACTATTCTTAGGTTCAGGTCGGAGCGAAGCCGAGAACGCGGCGTACCTCACGCTCGAAGCGTTGGATATTACGGCCGTGCCGAGCGTACCGCAAGATTATCGCAAGCAAATCGCGCCTCGCCTTGGGATCGCTTACTCCCCCGGCAGCAGCGGGAAGACCGTAATTCGCGCCGGTTTCGGCCTCTATTACGACGACCTGGCACAGAACGGATGGGCCACGGCATTCCAGGGGGTTAACAATTCGAACTTCACAACCGGAACCTGCACTCTCGAAGGAGGTCCTGGCACTTATTCGCTTATCGGCTCGGGCTGCCTGGCGGGTGGCCTCGGGCCTTTAGCGCCTGTTCCAACTCCCGCGAACAGGGTCACCGGTAATCTGGTCGGCTCCCCTTACAAAACGCCCTACGCCATTCACACCACGGGCGGCGTGCAGCATGCCTTCAACCAACATTGGCTGATGAGCGCCGATTACGTACACGAACAGGGCAATCACGGCTACCGCGGCTTCCCCTATACCAGCGACTCCAGCCTGTTCACTGCGCTCATTTCCACATCGGAGCCTCCCAACGAATATGCAACGGATCAGATGAATGTGGTGCCTAACGTCAACGTGTTCGAGTCCGACAACCGTTCCAGCTACAACGGCCTCTTGCTGCATTTGCAAGGCAATATGCGCCGCTTCAATCTGGTCGCGAACTACCAGCTCTCCAAGGCGCAGACCTGGGGATGCCTGCTGGGCGAACTCTTTGACTACGTGGATGGCGTCTGTCCCCAAGAACCTGGCCAACCAAATGCCGGACTCCTGAACGCTTTCGGACAAGGCGACTACGGCCCGTCGGGCGAAGACGTTCGCCATCGCTTCGTGCTGGCCGGCCTCGTGCACCTCCCCGGTGGATTCGAATTGAGCACCATCAACCAGGTGGAGAGCGCCCGCCCCATTACAATCACGAACGCCAACAACACTGACCGCATTTACATTCAGTTCAGCGGTGCGTCGCAGCCCTCCTATACCAGCCTCGATGAGTTCCGCGGCACGCCTTACATCCAGTCAGACCTGCGCGTCACGCGTCCTTTCAAAATCAAAGAGCGCTGGCAGGTCGACCCGTTCATCGAGTTCTTCAATCTCTTCGACCGCAACAATCCCGGTGCGAACTATGCGGTCAATGTCGTCCAGCTCCCAGTCCCTTCGCTCCAGATGATGCCAAATTCGCTCGGGCAAACCGTCGTCAGCGATATTTGCACGAATCCAGGCTGCTCCCAAACCGTGCCCATCACCAGCCGGAAGCAGCTTGAGATACCCGAGGGCGCACTGGGAGACTTCTTCGGCCCCGGCACAACCGTAGGCATCCCATTCGCGGCGCAGTTGGGCATGCGAGTGACGTTCTAGCCGAGGATGAGTGCCTTAGAGGGGTCTGGTTGGCGAGGAAAGAATTCTTCTGGTTGGGCTACGAGGGAATTGGTTTACCGCTTTCAGGCCGTAAAGCCTCGACCTTCAAGGTCGGGGACATAAGGCCCTGTTGATACTGTTGATATAAGACCCTTGTTTTTTCCTTCCGTCCGTTCTAGATTTGCGCTGTCCAAACGACCTATGGCCGGGCAAGAACAAAAGTGAAGCCTCTTCGTTGTCCTCCGGTGAAGTAAGCCGGTTGTGGGAGGAACCCACCGAAGCAATCTCGCGCAAGCGAGTTGCCGTAGGCATCGCCGCCATTCATGGCGGCGAGGATGTCAATCTCTGGTCCCACTCCCCCCAGGGCTCGTATGGACTCGTATGGAAGAGGCAGGGCTCTTGATACTCCCACGCCTGAAGGCGGGGGATTCTAGTCGCCTTACGGCGACCTTAACTGGTTCAACCAAGATTGCTGGCTATCGCCAGACTTACATCTTGTCCGCAGTCGTTTAGCGTCTCCGCGTATCCCGAGGCGACGAGTTGTCTTATGCATCTAGCATCGACTTGGGCTAGCTTGGTTATCGCTAGCCCAACGATGCTAGTAAGTGGATCGCGAGTCGACGACGCGGCTTTCAAGGCACCTTCTACCGCACCAGCCACTCCGTCGCCGCGTGTACCCGCACCAGCAGCGCGCTGTAAGTCACGGCTAGAGCAGCCACCACGGCAACCGCAGCGCACAGCGCATATCCCAACGAATACCTTGGGCCGGCATTCTGCCGCCGTTCCGTCCACGCAATCAACCGCTCGACGCGCGCATTCACGGACTGCGCCGGGCTGTAAACCAAAGCCGTAGTCAGTTCCGCGGGCGGCTCCAGAGGAGTAAGCCGCGATAATTTGATCACAGCCGCAGCCAGATCCAGAGCTTCGGAGGCGCTTGAAACTGCGGCATCGTCGGCGGCCATTTCGCTCGCTTCGCGCCACGCACTCTCCAACTCCGCCATGCCCGGAAATGCCACGAGACGCAGAATCAGCTTTCTCAGATTGTCCCGGCGGCGCACATGCACCACCTCATGCCGGAGAGCCGTCTCCAACTCCCGCTCGGTCAGCACAAGTTCCACCGCCCGCGACAACCACAGGCTGGGTCGCAGAATACCTGCTGCGGTGAGAGGCGGCGCAGCCGCCGAGATGCGCCGCACCGCGACCGAATTCATGAAATCTATCGGCCTGGTGCCGATCACGCGCGCCTCGCTCGACCACCGCGCAACCGTTCGCCACGCCCGCGACAACCCCGTCACCGCTTTCCACAATCCCGCCAGCAGCATAACCAACCCGCACAGGCCCAGCACCACGGGCATAGCGCCCATGGGTTCATCCACCGCGCGCGGCTCGAGCAGCAGGAACGAAGGCACGGCCAGGGTGAGGGTAACTCCAGTTGCCACGGCGAATGGGATCATACGCAAGGCAAAAAGCAAATCCGCGTAGCGTCGCGCCGAGTACCGCGGACCGCCAAGCCACACACGCCGCCAAACGCCGCAAACCGCCAACGACAGGGCGCTGTAGAACACGACGAAGATCGAGAGAGAAACGGCGATCCCGCGCAGCGCGAACATTTATGATTGTTCCTCCTTCCGGCTCATTTCCCGCTGCTCAGTTCGCGGCGCTTACGTTCCACCAGCTTTCGCAAATCGTCGAGCAACTGCTCGTCCCGTTCGCCCAGGATTTCCACCAGGAAGGAAAGCGGCAATGACGAAGCCGGACTCGCATCCAACAGTTGACGAAAGGCGTGGCCCGCCACTTCCCGATGCATCTCCTCACGGCTGAATCGCGGGGCGTAGCGGAACGCCCTGCCGTGCTCGCGTCGCGTCAGCAGTCCCTTTTTGAACAGCCGATCCAGCGTAGTCATCACCGTGGTATAGGCCAGATCCCGGTAACCGCCTTCGACCAGTTCGCGGACGGTGGCGCTGCCTCTTGCCCACAACCCGTCGAGCATGCGCTGCTCCAGCGGTCCAAGCTGCCGCGAAGAACTTCGGAATGGATGGAAAATCCGTTTCATCCTCGTTCCCACTGAATCCCGCATTCTACCGTGAGTCACCTCCCGTACGCGAACGTCTTCGAATGGTGCGAACCCGGGATATGGAGTGACCTGGGTACGATTTCCGCGGGGCGGTTGGTCGTTTCGCGGCCGCTTGCGTTTGCGGCTGTCAGCAGGCAGGGCCTCTACGGATCCGTAGAGGTCATGCTACCGACCAAAAGTATGGCTTAAGTTACTTGGAATTGGGGTGGGAAACGGGAATCGAACCCGCAACCGTCGGAGCCACAGTCCGGTGCTCTGCCAGTTGAGCTATTCCCACCGCCGCTTCGATTATAGCAACTGCGCGTCGCACATGTCAGAAACGGTAGCCGCAGTCGAGCCTTCCATTGCGAACCGGGTGGCCACAGTTGGCTCGTCAATCGACCGCGCCCCCCGTGCAACACTTTCGATTCTCGTGTGGTGATGACCCGGGCTTCGACTTTTCTTTTTCCTAATCTGGGAATCGTTGGCAGGGCATCTGATGCGGGCGTTCTAGTGGCTTTTCCTGGTAGGCCGGAGGGCTGGCGCCGGTTGTGGGAGTGATCACTTCTCAGCTATAAACGGCTCCACCAGGAACTGAACAGGTAAGTCAGGCTGGAAAAGGATAAGTGGAAGAAAGAATACGAGAAACCCTCGAGAATTCCTGACAGAAAAGTCGATAATCGGGATAGCAGCGCCGGGTGCTCAGGCTGTGCTGCGGGCTCTAGTGCGGGATTGAGAAATTCTTCGCTGACGGATCCCGGGGAGGAGTTCGTTTGCCTGCTGCGAGCGGTCGCCGTCCCACCACCTTCTGCCGCCAAGTTCATCCCCTGCCTACCCCAACGTATTCGAACCCCATGGCGCGCAGCCGCACGGAATCCAGCAGGTTCTTCGTATCCACGATGATGGGTTTCTTAAGTAGGTGCTTGATGCGCTCAAAGTCGAGCGCGCGGAACTCAGGCCAGCCCGTGCCCACCACCAGTGCGTCCATGCCTTCCGCCGCGGCATAAGCGGACTCGCAGTAGCGTACCGAACCATTCAGTAGCAGCTTGGCTTCGGAAAGAGCAACGGGGTCATAAGCCCGCACCCTCGCGCCTTTGGCGACCAGCCTTTCGGCCAACCGCATTGCCGACGAACCGGCCACCGAATTCGTATTCGGCTTGAAGGCCAGACCGAGAATTCCCACATCCTTGTTCTCCACCGAGTTCAAAGCCAGGGCGATCTTATCGACCAGGCGCTCGGCCAGAGTATGGTTGACGTCGCGCGCCGCGCCCAGCACTTTCAGCGGCACGCCGTTGGCCTCAGCCAACTGCGCCAGCGCATCCATGTCCGACTCGGCGAACACGCCGCCCATGCCCGCCCCCGGCTGCAGGCAGCGCGGAGCGATCTTCTTGTCGAGACCGAGCGCCAGAGCCAGACTGACTGCGTCCGCACCCACGCGCTCGCACAGCGCCGCAACTTCGTTGATGAATGAAATCTTCGTCGCCACAAAGGCCGTCGCCGATTCGCGCACCAGTTCCGCCGTCGCCTGGTTGGTCACAATCACCGGCACACCGCGCATCACCAGCGGATGAAAAATCTGTTTGAGAATTTGCACTGCTTCGTTGGAGGTCGAGCCTAGAATCAGCCGGTCGGGCCAATTGAAGTCTTCCACCGCGCAACCGTCGGTGAAGAACATGGGCTGGCAGACGATCGTGCCACGCACGCCCGCATCCTTCAGGGATTTCTCGAGCGCCGCGGCCGTGCCCACCCCGACCGGAGTGACGATCGTCAAAATCGGAGGCTTGGGCGCCAGGCGCGCGATCCGCATCACCACGTCGGCCAGGTTTTCGGCTCCGTCTTCCGCCAGAAAAATCACTTGCGTCTTGCGCGCAAAGGATTCGAGATCGGTGGAATATGCCAGGCGCCCCGCTCGCACGTTTCGCCGGATGATCTCTTTCAGATTCTTCTCAAAGAATGGGATGTTGCCCCGGGCCATCTCGACCATACGCGACCGGTCGGGATGACAGCAGGAAACTGGAGTGCCAAAATCTGCCAGACAGGCCGAAATCACCGTTCCCAGGAAACCCGACCCGTAGACACCGATCTGCATGCTTGCCCTCCGGCTGTGCTGGGACCCACGCCCAAGACCGCTCCCGGCGCGGGATTCGCCCCATTCCCTCTCTTCATGTTTACAGTGCCGCCAGAGGCTTCGCAACGCACGGGAGGGAAATGTACCAGGGCCATGCACTCTGGCCGGAGAGTAATGTCCTACCGGGTAACCCGAGAGCAGGCCAAACGAGGACGATTTACGGTGAAACCAGGCAGCCGCCGGGCGGGACCGGAGTCGCCTTCGTTCTTATCGAGGGCCAATCCCCTATCTCGAGTAGGGGTTCACACGCTTCGGGTCGTACTCGAAATCAACAAGACCGTCGCGGTAGTCCAGCTTCACCTCAAGTACCCGCAGCATTTCAAACCCCAACAAACCGGAAACCTCGGTCCCGGTGTGGCGGCTTAAGGTGGAAAGGTCCAGCGTGAGGATGCCCAGATTCGGCTGCTGCAAATGCCCGAAACGCAATGTGGCCTTGTCGGAACTGTAGACCTTGTTCACTTCTCCGTTCAGACCGAGGACCCGGATGGTGTCGTCGGAACTTACCTTGCTGACCTGCCGCCCGGCCCGCGCCGAGAGAATATTGCTGGATGAACCCGTGTCGAGTCCGAAGAGCATGAATTTTGAATCGTTCACGCTGGTCGGCACGAGCATGCTGTGGCCAAAGCGGAATACTTTCGTCCAATTCGCCATCTCCGGCGAAATGTAACGGTCTCTCGGCAGGAGGGCTGGCTTTGATGTCAGAGCGGGAGATTTCTGCTCCTTCGAAAACCGCTCGTTCGTGCTGTCTTCTTTCCGCTCAGCATTCGCTTGTTCCTCTCCCTCGCTGTTCAGCGACTTTGGGGCAACTTCGTCTTCGGGTCGCTTGGGCAGCGGAGACAGTTTGAGCCGCATTCCCGGAAGGTCGATGTCAATCAGATAAGCTCCAAACACATCAGCCCCGATCAGCCCGTCTTCATCTGTGATTGAACCCTTGTCGGTTACGGCGACCACGCAGTCTTGGAACTCCAGTTCGCCGATCCGTATGTGGTCTGCTACCGCCGTGTGGCCGCCTTGCAAGCCTTTGTCACCGATTCCTCCGTAATGCACTGCGGAGAGGAGGGTCAGTCCCGCCTTCTCCGCAACCTTGCGGCTTACCATGATCCCGCCGGCTCCGGTGTCAAGCAGGAGGTGGGCATTCCGATCGTTCAGCTTGACCGACAGGCCTAGACCCCGCGTGCGGCGTGATTCCCCCGCATACGCGGTCTCCAACCGGGTCTCGGTCTGCTCCACTTTGCTGACCAGCCTGCAGGCATGAACGGGTTTATCTGCGGTCGCTTTCAGAAACTCCAAATAGTCGATCATCCACTTGGTTTCTTCGTCATCATCGGGATGTGGCCCGTCGAGGTAGGCCTCCAATGCCGCCAACCTTTGTTTGCGTGGCAGCATGGGCAGCCACGCCCTCTGTACCTCGATATTGTCGGGAGCAACCTCATGAGCTCTCTCCAGCTGGTCATAGGCTCTGCGATATAAGGAGTACGAGCGGTACAACTGCGCCAGTCCGAGATAGGCGCGTACTTCTTTTGCATCGAGCTTCTTTGCTGTGAGGTAGGACAACTCGGCGTCGGGCATTTCAGCGCGACGAAACTGGACATCGCCCTTTGCCGCCATCAAAGCCGCCGAATCAGGCTGCGCGGTCAATGCGGCGCTTGCGACGTCCAAGGCCTCATCAATTTTTTGCTGTCGTAACATTGCCCGGACAAGCCCAACCTGCGCGGGTACGAGCTTCGAATCGGACTTCAATAGTGTCTGATAGCCGGCCTCGGCCTCGGAGAACTTGCCCGCTCGATAAAGTTGGTCAGCAGCCGCCAGGCCCGAAGCAATCGCGGGGGCTTTCGGGTCGTCGCCCAGCACAAGTTGCAGAGAGATCAGCAGAAAAACGGGAGCGAGGGTTGAGCGCAGGAAAAACATCTACGGTGAAACTAGGCTGCCGCCGAGCGGAACCGGGGCCAAATCAACCCACTGATTCTGTGCGTCTTCCCGCACAAACGTGAGCCGGTCGAGCAGGATGCGGCGGCTGCCCGAATACTGTTGCCAGCGTTCGCGGGCCATGCCCATCGCCTGGTTCGCTGCTTCTTCGGTCGGCATTTTCACAATCGTGAGGTGAGGGATGTAAGGCCACTCTTCGGCGAAGGCCAGAGCCTGCGCATTGAGCTGGTCGTGCAACTCCAGCAGCCGCCACGCGGCATGAGCCACGCGGATGTAGACCGTGGGGGTCGTTGGAACAAAGCTTTCCACGTCTCCCAGGCTCACTTCAAAAGGCTCAACCTGGCCGCAGATTCCCCCCAGCACTTGCAGGGCCGCGCCTTCCGTGTCCCGCAGAGGCCGCGGCGGCAGAAAGGTGATGTGCGCCGCGAGATGAGGGTAGGTGGGATGCAGCTCCCGCCGGAGGTTCTCCACGAACTCTCCCACTGGACTCCTTACATACGCAACCAACGCATACCGCGGGCTCGGCATATCCAGTAAAGGATTATAGCGTGCTTCGACGTCAATAATCGAAAGCGTTGTTGATTCAGCCGAGTCAGGGTGTTACAGAATCGGGCGTAGCTCGCCTGCCTTGGGCGCGGAAAAGTCTTTCCAGCGAGTCCATCTCGCATCTTTAGGTTCTATGTTTCTATGTTTCTATTGTTTACACCAATGCGGGAAATCTGCTCTTCGTTCTGGGTTCAGCCAAACGTAACGAATTTCATCGTGAGTTCACGGTCTCTCGACGGGATGGAGCAACCGCTTCCTCGCAATGAGAAGTGGTTAGAACGGGTTTGGCATGGACGCACATCCTTCGCTGTGGAAGTTGCGCCAAAGCGGAGGCTTTCTGGTTTGGCCCATCCGCCGATGAGACCCCTTCATGGCGCATGGATTGAGCCCGATTCGATCGTCGATCCATTGATGCTGAGGATGTACCAGTGATTTTCAGATTTGCGACAGAGCATCATACCCCGGCCTGTAGTGCGAAGGGGTGGGGATTCAATGGTGTAGTCATACAAGCTCCAAACCACGTCGCCCACGGCGCGTTGATCTTTCATGCTCACGGAAAGATGGGCGTGAGCCGACCTGCCAAAATACTGTTGTCGGAGATGATCGATGGCCTGGTCGCGTCCATGTAGTTCGCCACCGGGAGAATTCAGCACAAAATCCGGATCGAAACAGACGGCCAGCCTGTCGGCATCTGCCCTGTTGAAGTCTTCCAAGCAGGAAAGCATTGCTTTCTCCATATCCGCAATTAGTGACGCCTCCGAGGCAGTTGGCGGCGGGTCGCCGAGCCGCGCCACGCCACGCTTCAGGTCGATGGTTACGCCGAGTTGTTCCAGCAGATCCACGCCGAGAATTCCGTCGAGTGCGCCGCCGCACGCTTTGGCGATTGCGGTCAAGTCAATCGCCGGCAGTCTGACATCTCGCAGACTGTGGCTGCCCAACCGGACCTCGCCGATCGAAACCTCGCGGGCATTCAGTACGGTTGTTTCCTTCCAGGACTGGACGTGGACCAGCTTCGTATGCTCGCTGGTGAACGACTTCTCATTGAGTATGGATGTGGCGGCCGTGTCAATCAGGAAGTGCTTGTCGCTCTTATCTGCCTGGAGAATTACAACCGGGAGGCGATCGCAGCGCTCGAGAGGGATCTCGGCTCCATGGGTGGAGGTCTGCGCTCGAGAGCTGCCGGCAGCTAGCAAGACGATCCAACTCGCGAAGAAGCAAGCAAGCAACTCCGCACCAATTCGCATCATTCCCTCGATCGCACGGGTTCTGTGGCTTGATCGATTCGTTCGAGTATCGCGCGGCTAGCCGAACGAAAAGCACCATCATCGCGGAACAAGCGCGAGCTCCAGTTGGCCCCCATGGCGAGCGCCTGAATTTCAAAGGCCAGCTGACGTACATCCACGTCCTTGCGGATCTCACCGTCGGACTGCGCCTCGCGAGCCGCCTGTTCCAGAGTTCCCAGCCACTTCTTCATCAGTTCCACAATGCGATCGCGAACGGGTCCGGGCCGATCGTCGAATTCAAGCGATGCGGCGGAAAAGAAGCAGCCCCCGGGGAAAACCTTCTCCTTGCCATACGACAGCCAGTTCTCGCAAAGCGCCCGCAGACGCTCCTGGCCACGGAACTTAAATGCGGGCCGGATTACTTTTTCGACGAAGATGTCGCGAGCGTCGTCAACTACAGCGCATTGCAAATCTTCTTTGGAACCGAAGTGGGCGAACAGACCGCTCTTGCTGATTCGAAGCGCGGAAGCCAGCCTTCCAATCGTCAGTCCTTCGAGCCCTTCAAGCGAGGCGAGGTTGACGGCCTTCCGCAGGATCGCACGGCGCGTTTTCAGCCCCCGTGGCCGTCGAAGCGCATCTTTCTGCACGCCAACCGCGGGTCGGGAAGCCTCGGTTGGTTGACGTGTCTTCATTTTCACCCGTCATAATAGCACGATCGTTCGTTCTATTACAACGGGCTTCTCGAAAGAGGTGAAGCGGACACACGGCGATAAGATCGCGGTACATGCGACTAGCGGCTGAACCGTGCAGGTAAAACGTGAGCGAGAAAACCCGCGTCTAAAATTTGGTGAACCGTTCCCCCGTCGTGCGAACCTCTATTGGGTATGCGGCGCGGTTCCGTTCGCTTTGTCAGATTCATCGGCGATCCGGGTCTGATCCGTAATCCAATTCACTTCCCAAGTCTTGCCTCCATCCTCTGAAAAAGACTGTTCAAAATGGGGCGAACTGGTAGCGGTGTCCGACCAAACGAATCGAATAAAGATGGGTTTGTCATTCCATGTGTCCTGGCCGAAAAACTCGCCGCGCCCGTTCTTGAACTGGCCAATCTGGGGTGCGACCACGGTTCCGTCTTTGCTGTTGGCCCAGTAAAGGCCCCACTGGTGAGTTTGGGGGTTGTACAGACGGAGGGTCAGACCTTCGAGGTGGCCGGCGCCCGGGCTATCGGTTTCGAACTCCTCGATCTGAGCCCGGCCACCCCAGACCTTTCGGGTAACGGACGTGCCGTCAAATTCGATCCAGGTAGTGGACCCGGTTAAGGGATGCAGGAGGCGCTTCAGGTGAATGTTCCAACCGCCGAACTCAAAATCAAAATCGCGTTGTCCATCCGGCTCCGCGGGGGTGGGTGGAAGGGTCGTTTTCTCCGCCGCTGATTCCCTTATCACGCGCGTGTCAGTCGCGCTCCAGTTCACCTCCCAGGTCTTGCCGCCATCGTCGGAGAATGCCTGTTCAAAGTGACAGGAATCCGGACTGATGTCCACCCAGACATTGCGCACCAAAATGCTTCGGCCATTCAAGGGTTCCGTGTCGAAGAATTCGCCCCGCCCATTCTTGAATTCGCCGACCGTCGGCACGCCGGTCAGGGTGCCCCCTTTGCCGTTGGCATACGTGAGGCTCCACTGGTGGGCTCCGGGATTGTATAGACGCAGAGATAAGGCTTCGAGGTGACCCTCGGGACCATCGGCCTCGGTCTCGCCCAGACCGCCGCGGCCATCCCAAATCTTGCGGACGATGGACGTTCCCTCATATTCGACCCAGGTATCGGACCCAGTGAGAGGATGCAGGCGGCGCGATATGTGGGTTTTCCAAATGCCGAACGAGAAATCAAAATCGTGTTGACCATCGCGCTCCGCAGGAGTGTGTCCGAGGCTCGTTTTCGACGCGTCCGAACCCTGCTGCGCGAGTCCCCCAATGGGCTCGAAGACGACGACCAGGATCGACACCAGGAGATAAGCTTGAGTTTGTTTGAACGCATTCATTACCAGCTCCTTCAATTGATCTATCCTTCTTGCGTCGGTTGGTTGGTCAAGATCCTGAGGGCCTTGTCCCGGACATGGATCGAACTGCTGCTCTCTCGGAGAAATCCGCAAGTTGGTTCGCAGTCTTCCGGGTAAAATCAATCACCCAATGTTTGCTCCAGGTCTTGCCACCATCGAGAGAGCGGTGACTCTCCCAGTGCGCAGACGTTTCGGTGATCCGGGACCAGGTAAGTCGCGAGAGAACGAGGCGCCCGGTCTCATCCTCCCATTGGCCGTGAAGATCGATGGCACCGCCTTCGAATCGTCCGCGCCAGACCAGGAATCCTCCCGGCGCAGAGGTATCGGTCCAGGTGTGTTCCCACTGCGAACTTTGAGGATTGAAGGCGCGGAGACCGAGCCCTTGGATGATGGTTCCTTGATACGGTCCCTCGAAGAATTCGAGTGAAACGCAGCCATTCAGGACCTTGCTCGCCCTCAGACTGCCGGGGCCCTCACCCCAGGATCCATCAGGGAGAGGAAAGAGGCAGGTGGCGTGCCACTCGCCTTCGAGAAAATCAAACCGCTTTGCCTCCGCGTTTGCGGCTTCGACAATTCCATGGCTCATACCGACCTCCGGATCGGACTGCCTCGGAATCGTGTGCAGTCCCACGTCATACAAGGAACCTTAACCCTGAGAGTGGTCTGTAACAATAGCCACTTTGATGTGTTACGATATAACCACTTCAGTGGTCCGGGATGAAACGCCTCTCTCCCAGCTTCCTCCCCCCGGTCGCGCTCGACGACCGCAGCCAGACTCCGATCTATCGCCAGCTGTATGACTGGTTCCGGAGAGCCATCCTCGACCGTCAAATGCGGCCCGGACATCGTGTACCGTCCACCAGAGCCCTGGCCGCTGAACTGAAGATTTCACGCATCACGGTCTTGAACGCATACGAGCAACTGCTCGCCGAAGGCTACTTCGAAACCTTCGTGGGAGCAGGCACCTGTGTGGCTGGATCCATTCCAGACGACACGCTTAGTCCGCCGGCCGTGAAAGCGAGGAAAGAGAGGCAAGAAACAGTCGGGAAGCCCAGTCGCAGGCTGTCGCGACGCGGAGCGGCGTTGATGCGTATGCCGGCGCAGCCGTGGTTGAAGATCTCCGGTGCGTTTCGAGTAAGCCTGCCCGCCCTCGACCACTTTCCGACCGGCATCTGGTCGAAGCTGGTGGCTCGGCATTCTCGCAAGCCCCCAAGCGGCAACATGGCCTATGGCGATGCCAGAGGATATCTGCCATTCCGCGAGGCGATTGCGGAATATCTAGGCGCAGTTCGCGGGGTCCGGTGCCAGCCGTCGCAGATTCTGGTGACGACCGGGTCACAACAGGGCTTGCAGCTTTCCGCACACGTTCTGTTGAATCCCAAAGATCGGGTTTGGATGGAAGAGCCGGGCTACCCCGGCGCCCGCCAGGCTTTCATGACGGCCGGCGCTCAGCTGATACCGGTTCCAGTTGACGACGAGGGTATCGACATAGCCGAGATCGTCCGTAGAGGGCGCGACGGGCGTGCAGTCTATGTCACGCCTTCGCACCAATATCCTTTGGGCGCCACCATGGGCGCCGCGCGTCGTATGCTGCTCCTCGATTGGGCAGCGCGCTGCGGGGTTTGGATCGTTGAGGACGACTACGACAGCGAGTATCGGTTTGCAAGCCGGCCCGTCGCCTCGCTGCAAGGTCTGGACACGGATGCGAGGGTCATTTATATCGGGACCTTCAGCAAAGTCATGTTTCCCGCTTTACGCTTGGGCTACGTGGTTGTCCCCCCGGACGTGGTGCCCGCTTTCGCGTCCGCTCGAGATGCCGCCGACATCTTTTCATCGACGCTCTACCAGACGGTCATGACCGATTTTATCCGCGAGGGACACTTCGCCCGCCATATACGTCGCATGCGCGTGCTGTATATGGAAAGGCGAACGGCGCTCGTAAAGGCGATTCAGATTCAGATGGGAAATATGCTGGAGGTAATTGGCGCCGAAGCGGGGATGCATCTGGTGGCGCTGCTGCCCCCAGGCATCGACGACGTCGCGGTTTCTAAAAGGGCTGCCCAGAACGGCATTTCTGCAATGCCGTTGTCTACATGCTACTTGAAATCACCGGCGAGGCCCGGCCTGATTCTCGGCTATGGAGGCGCGAACGCACGCCAGATTCACGATGGCATACGCAAACTCAGGATGAGCCTAAAAGCCACATAGCCCAAACACGGCTTTCGAGAAGTTCCGGAACGAGTGCGAACCGAGTTCCCTTGTGCGGCTTTGCCGACCAGTCCACAGTTGTCATGGCTGTCGAATCGGCAAGATAGCCGGGGGCGCGAAGTCCCTCACCAACTTGTCCGGGCGATGAAAACACTTGTGACTCCCAGGCCATAACAGTTCTTCCGTCTGAGCAACACTGCTCAACCGCCGTGCCAACAAGGGTGCCTGCTGAAAAAGCAGGGGCGCATTCTGACTCGGTCGCCGTGCAGTGAGCATGATAATGCTCGGTTTTGACACGGTTGAGAAAAAAATGATGGTTCGCGGTAGTAACGGCGTTCGAAAGTACTTTAGAATCAATTCTGCTAGTCATGTCGGGGCGTAGCGCAGCCTGGTAGCGCACCTGCCTTGGGCGCAGGGGGTCCGCGGTTCAAATCCGCGCGCCCCGACCAATCCCATCTTGTCCGTTCCGCTACATTCTGGAAGTGCCAATTCGATTGACCGCAGGCGCGGTCATGGGGCAACGCTAGTTTCAGGGAGTCGGCCGACTCCCCACTTTTCGGGAATGCTGCGATGGGAGATCCCACCGTCCTCAGCTCCACTGGTGCGCATTCCGTGCTTTGGATATACTTTTCGAACGTTGCGCGGGCTCGCCCGCGCCGCCTTTCGCAAGGAAAATCGATAAAAGAAACGCGGAGGACTTCTGTCGCGTCAGTGTCGGTTCGTGCCATGTCTGCTGATTTTCGTGGCGCTTGGTTTCAGCGGCAGAGCGCAAACGTCGCCGGCGTCTGCTGCCGAACATCCCACGCAGGATTATCTCCTGTATGTGGTTTGCGAATCCGCAGACAGGATTGTGCTCATTCGTTTTGGCCCGGGCGGCGCGCGTATTGAGAACCAGACTCGCACTGGGCTCATGCCCATGGATATCAACGGGCCGCACGGCATCGCGGTCTCTCCGGACAAACAATATTTCTACGTTTCCGAAGGCCACGGCCGGCCGGAAGGTTCCGTCTGGAAATATCGGGCAGGCGCCGATACGGTCATTAAATACACGAGCCTTGGCCTGTTCCCGGCCACTACCGACATCACTCCTGACGGCAACTTCATTTACGTGGCCAACGCCAATTTCCATGGCGACATGGTTCCCTCGTCAATCTCGGTTGTGGCCACGGACCAGATGATCGAGGTCAAACGCATTCCCACCTGCACCATGCCTCACGGGTCGCGCCTTAACCGCGAAGGCACGAAACATTACTCGGTTTGCATGATGGACGACATGCTGGTGGAGATCGATACGGCAAAATTCGCCGTAGACCGTTATTTCGTGTTGGGGCAGGGCAAAGAGATGGGCATGACCGGCGTCCCAGGCGCGCATTCAATGACGGACCACAAGCCCTCGTGTACGCCCACATGGGCACAGCCATCGAACGACGGATCCATCATCTACGTGGCCTGCAATCAATCGAACGAGATCGTTGCCATCAAGACCGACACCTGGACGCTGGCACGCCGTTTTCCCGCCGGAAGCGGGGTTTACAATCTCGCGATGACCAGAGATGGACGGCTGATCGCAACCAATAAGCGTGGACAGTCGGTGTCCGTCTTCGATCCTGTCACAGGGCGCGAGCTAGCCAAAATTCCCACACAGAGGAAGATTGTGCACGGAGCGGTGGTTTCGCCCGACGACCGTTACGCTTTTATTTCGGTCGAAGGGGTTGGCTCCGAACCGGGCACGGTCGAAGTGATTGATCTGAGCAGCTTGAAAACCGTTGCCACCGTCGATGTTGGGCCACAAGCGGCAGGCATTGATTTCTGGAAAATCGAACCGAGCAAGCAGTAATCCACAACATAACAGCCGACTCAGCGGGGGAGGGCGAATGTTCAAGCACCGTGCACTGGTATGGGCAGTTGCGGTTATGACTCTTTCAGCGGGAACCATCGGGTGGTCTCAGGACGCAGCTCCTGCCAAACCAGATGCGGCTTCCGCCAAGCAGGACAAGCCGTCGGACGACACGAAGCAGGAGCCTCCCAGCACCTCCGTGGCTCCCGCGAGCGTGGAGATCAGCCCCAACACCCTCGACGCTCACGTCGG
>Ga0302325_10013148_pt1 | contig 17690 bp, 9 predicted proteins | sample Palsa_T0_2_FD_201948 | JGI IMG/M metagenome (GOLD analysis project Ga0302325, IMG submission 201948) | Peat permafrost microbial communities from Stordalen Mire near Abisko, Sweden - Palsa_T0_2 | ecosystem: Environmental > Terrestrial > Soil > Palsa > Peat permafrost | place: Sweden: Abisko...
TTAGCCCGTCATGGAGGCCCATTAGCCCGTCATGGAGGCCCATTAGCCCGTCATGGAGGCCCATTAGCCCGTCATGGAGGCCCATTAGCCCGTCATGGAAGCCCGCTAGCCCGTCGACAAGACCCGTTGGGGGCTCGCGAGGGCGCTCGTGCGACGCTGGACCGCGGTTCCTCGGGTCGCTGAAGGCGACCATCGGCCCGATCCAGGGCGCCGCGTGCGCGAGGGAGCACGTTCGCGACACGATCACGCCCTTCCGTGGCGGCACGATCGCCGTTGTCGCCGGGATAACGGCCACTCGTGACGGGAGAACCGCCATTGTCGACGGGCAAACGGCGCTTGTCTCGGGGATAACGGGCTTCGTCGACGGGACAAAGGGCTTCGCGGGCTCGCTCAGGCGCTCGGCTCGCTCCACGATTCGCTTCATGTCGCCGACGGAGCGCTGACGCGGGTCCCTTGAGGCCCCTATCGGGTCGCCGATGGGCTCTGTGGCGTCACTGAAGGACGTGGTCTCGGACCCCGTTGAGGGGATCCGAGGTACCAACCGCGTGTGCGCCCCGCGCCCGCGCTCGCGCCCGCGCCCGCGCCCGCGCCCGCGCCCGCGCCCGCGCCCGCGCCCGCGCTCGCGCTCGCGCCCGCGCTTCCGTGTGCGCCCGCGCTCGCGCTTGCGTGATGCCCCTGCGCTGAGAAGCGCCCACTGACGGGTGGGTCCTCTCCTCGGGTGAGGCGATCGTGGCACCGTGCTCGGGCGTGTCCAGGCCGAGCCGCCGGCGGGAGCCGGCGGTGCTTCGCCTTCGGCTCGCAGCCTGGACACGCCCTGCGCGCGGCGCGGTGGGGCGGTCGCCCTCGGAGAGAAGAGGGTGAAGGAGAAAGACGATGTTGAGAATTTATACGACGGTGATCGAGATGATCGGGATGCTGGGGCCGGCGTTGGCGCAGATCGAGACGCATGATCGGGATCTGGCTCGGCAGCTACGGCGTGCTTCGGGGAGCATCGCTCTGAACGTGTCGGAGGGGAGCGGGTCTCGGGGCGGGACTCGCCGGGAGCGGTATCAGAACGCGTTGGGGTCGGCTCGGGAGACCGGAGCTTGTCTCGATGTGGCGATGGCGCTCGGGTACGTGCGGGGGCTCGACGCCGGGGTCCGAGGGCGTCTCGACTTCATCTGCGGGACGCTGGTGAAGAACGTGCGGTGAAGGATGACGGGGAGACGAGGGCGGTCCTCGTCTCCCCGCCGTTCTCAGAGGGCGACCCGAACGAGGGTGCCGATGACTCGGTCGATGCGCCCTTCGAGTTCCTGGCTCATGGGCCCGATGTACCCGAAGGCCTCGGCGACCTGCAGGCAGGCGCGAGTCTCACGGGCCGACCCGATGGCCGTCCGATACCGCGCAATCCGCAACCGCCCGACCGAGCCGCATCCCTCGCCGACGTTGAGCACGACGCTGCTAGCGGCTCTCCGTATCTGCCGCGCCAGATCACCATCGCGCCGGTCGATCGCCTCGACCGCGCCGCGCATCATCAGCACGGCATCGAGCATGACATCGTAGATCTTGAGCATGTTGTCTTCTAGTGCTTCTAGCCGCCCGCGAGTGCGAGTGCGCCCGCGTGTGCGCCCGCGCCCGCGTGTGCGCTCGCGCTCGCGCTCGCGCTCGCGCCCGCGTGTGCGCTCGCGCCCGCGTGTGCGCTCGCGCCCGCGCTCGCGCTCGCGCCCGCTCGTCTACGGGTCTCCGGTCGCCGACGCGTCGTCTCCGGTTGGCCCGGCGTCGGCGACGCTTCCGGGAGGCAAGTCGTGCTCTCCGTAGGCGTAGGTGGACACGTCGCCATCGCACAGTCCGCAGTTCGCTCCGACGAACTCGCTCGTCGCTGTCGCGCTGCTCTGGAAGACCATCTGCCACCACGCCACGGCGGGCCCGGTCACGCGATTCGGCTGGGTCATGAGGACGAGGTGTCCGTCGAGATTTCCACTGCCGTTGGGGCCCGTCCCGATCGGGTCGTAGTAGTAGATCCATGCGCCTGGCGCCGGGGCGCTGTCCGCGGCGGAGGCCATCGTCGACGGGGTAAAGCCCGTGATGTCCTTGTCGCCCGAGATCGCGAGGAACGGCTTCGTGCAGCTGTCCGCGGCGTTGAAGATGATGACGTCCTGCACTCGGCTGTCCGTCGCCGCGCTGACCGTGGCCATGCCGCCCTGGGAGTGGCCCATGGCGCCGACCTTCGTGAGATCGAGCTTCTGGTAGTACGGGCTCGTGGAGTCGGCGTTGGCGGCCTTGGCGTAGTCGAGCGCGTGGAGCATCGGGGTGCCCGCGGACACTTCTCGCGAGTTGGCGGCGACGATGAAGAAGCCGTAGGACGCGACGTAGCGGAGCAGCGCGCCGTAGCCCTCGGGCTGAGCACAGGTGCCGTTGCCCCAGGTGATGACGGGGATCGGGCCCGCCGGCCAGGTCGCCGGGCGATAGACCGTGTAGAGAGCGAAATTGAGGGCGAGGCCGTCCTGGTTCGTATTGAGCAAATCCGCAGTCAGGGCCGCGCTCTGATCGAAGATCCTCGCGAAGTTCACGCAAGCCGAAGCGGCGTCCGGCTCGTCTTGCGCGGCGACGGGGTTCTCGAAGCCGGTGCCGACGTTCGGATCCATCGCGGCGCCATAGGGGCCGAGGACGAGCGTGATGCCGGTCGGCGTCGTGAACGTCGTGCACGCCTTGGTATCGCCCGACTGACAGCCGCCGTCTGCGGCCCGCGCGTCTGGGACCACCACACCGCCGGCGCTGCCATCGGAGCCGCTCGAACTGACGGCGCCGCCGCCGGAACCGGGAGAGTTGGAGTTGCTCGAGCCGCATCCCGCGAGCCCGATGGCGAGCGCCGAGACGGCGAGCCAGGACGTCTTCTTCGAATCCATTCCAAACCTCCGGAGCGGGGCATGCCGATCGCCTCGCGGGGGCGCAGCATGTGCGGCTCGCGACGACCGCGTCAGGCACATGCAGGGACAAAAGATTTGCACCTAGGGCCAGCGGGTGTTCGTTTGCAGCCCTACTGTCCGCGGCGCTGCGCACCTTGCACGCCACCGTCTCCGCGCCGTACGACTCAGTCATGGCGCTGATCGAGGAGTCAGTCCGAGGCCCATCACTCCGCAGCGCGGCTGCGCACACGGTGCCGGTGACCCTCGTCGCACAGCTCGTCGAGCTGGTCGCGCGCTGGCACGTGACGCCCACCGACCTACTCTCGGGCTCGGGGCTCAACGCTGATTCGCTCGAGAGTCCGCTCGTTCGCCTCGACGTCGAGGTGATGTCGTCGCTGCTCGAGCGCGCAAGGCAGCTCACCGGGGAGCCGGGTCTCGGCTACTACCTCGGTCTGCAGAAGCGCGTGTCGGTCTACGGTTATCTCGGGTTCGCGGCCGGGAGCGCGGCCTCGATTCGCCAGGCGCTCGAGATCGCCATCCGGTTTGCGCCGACGTTCTCTACGGCGATCGGGGTGGAGTTGCGCGAGGAGGGCGGGGCCGCGTCCCTGTGCCTCGTCGAGCACGCCGACCTCGGTGCCGCGCGAGACATCGTCCTCATCAGCCTGATCTTCGGGCTGGAGACGATGGGGCGCGCGCTGACGGGGAGCGAACCGACGGGACCGGCCAACCTCGCGACGGACTTCGCCTTCCCGGAGCCGTCGTATCAACCGCGCTTCGCGCACTTCGCGCCCCGCGCCCGCTTCGGGCAGCCGTTCAACCGCGTCGTCTTCGAGCGCGCCTCGCTGGAGCGTCCCATCGTGACCGCGGATCGCACGGCGCTCTTGCTGGCGCGGTCGCTCTGCGAGCGGGCGCTCGACGAAATCGACCCCGATGCGGGCCTCGTGGATCGCGTGCGGGGTGAGGTCTGGAGCGATGAAGGAGGGTTTCGGTCGTTGCAGCGCGTCGCGGAGCGGCTCGGCATGTCGCCGAGGACGCTCAAGAGGCGCCTCGCCACCAGGGACCTCTCGTTCTCCGGGCTCGTCGAGCGCGAACGACGCGAGCGCGCGCTGATGCTCCTGCGCTCGCAGATGTCGATCGATCAGGTCGCCGAGCGCCTGGAGTACTCCACGGCGTCGACCTTCGTGCGCGCCTTCCACCGCTGGACGGGGACGACCCCCGCGGTCTACCGCCGAAGCAGCCGCCGGGGGTGAACGCCGTGCAATCGCGCGCCTACCAGCCCCGGCGAATCGGGTAGCCGTCCGCCTCGAGGACGGCGCGTGCGATGCGGCGCTTTGCAGCGATCACCTTGCTTGGCCAGTCGATGCGCAGCTTGCCGATGGCCTCGAGGTGCCCAGGCAGCGAAGCGGGGTCGCACACGTCCATCAGGATGTGGCGGGCCGTGTGCACGCAGAAGCTGTACGCCGGCGGGGCGAACGCCGCGAAGAGATCGCGCGCGATCGCCTTGTTCGCCTCGTCGTTGCCGTCGAGGATCTGCCGCAGCCGCGCGACGGCGGTGTCGAGCGCGTACACCTGGCTGATGATGTCCGAGAGCTCTCCCAGGATCTCCTGCTCGTCGGCGATGTTCACGTGGTAGGTCTCGGCCGCGACGGCCAGGACGTAGGTCGCGATCCACTTGCAGAAGTCGACGACCTGGGTCGCCGTCCCCAGCTCGCCTTCACCCGGCGGGGGGGCCTGACCTTTCGCCAGCTTGTCGCGGATGACTGCGGCGTGCGCGATGAGCGGCACCTGGCCCTTCATGGCGCGCTTGAGGATCGTGGCCGGCACGATGAGGCGGTTGATCTCGTTGGTGCCCTCGAAGATCCGGTTGATGCGCGAGTCGCGGAACATGCGCTCCGGCTGGTACTCCTCGATGAAGCCGTAACCACCGTGGATCTGGACGCACTCGTCGGCGCACCGGTCGAGCACCTCGGAGCCAAACACCTTGATGATCGAGGCCTCGACGGCGAACTCCTCGATGGCGTCGACGTGGGCGCCTTCGTCCGCGCTCGCCGCGAAGCGCGCGTCGATGAGCCCCGTCGTGCGGTAGCCCATGCTCTCGCCGACGAAGATGCCGATCGCCATCTCGGCGAGCTTCGCGGCGACGAGCCCGAACGCGCCGATCGGCTTGTGAAACTGCTGCCTCTCCTTGGCGTAGCGCGCCGCAACCTCGAGCGCGCACTTGGCAGCGCCGATCGTCCCGAGGCCCAGCTTGATGCGGCCGACATTGAGGATGTTGAACGCGATGCGGTGGCCCTTGCCGATCTCGCCGAGCAGGTTCGCGCTCGGAACCTTCACGTCCTCGAACGACAGCGGGCAGGTCGACGACCCCCGGATGCCGAGCTTGTGCTCCTCCGCTCCCACAGTGAGGCCAGGGGAGGTCCGCTCGACGACGAAGGCGGAGAACTTGTCCCCGCCGACCTGCGCGAAGACGGTGAACACGTCGGCGAACCCGGCGTTCGTGATGAACTGCTTGGTCCCATTGAGGACGTAGTGGCTGCCGTCGCTGGATCGGTCGGCGCGCGTCTTGGCGGCCAGGGCGTCGGACCCCGACGACGACTCGGTGAGAGCGTAGGCCGCGAGGCGTTTGCCGGTGGCCAGGTCGGGCAGGTAGTTCGCCTTCTGCGCGGGCGTGCCGAAGTACAAGATCGGCATCGTGCCGATCCCCGTATGCGCGCCGAGCGACACGGCGAACGACCCCACCACCGAGAACTGCTCGGCGATGAGCATGCTCGTCGTCTTGTCGAGTCCGAGGCCGCCGTATTCTGCGGGGATGTCGACCATCAGCAGCCCGATCTCGCCTGCCTTGCGCAGAAGCTCGGGCACCAGGCCGGATTTCTTGGATTCGATCTGCGCGATTCGGGGCACGATCTCGTCGTCCGAGAACCGCCGTGCCTGACGCGCAATCTCGCGCTGCTCTTCGCTGAAGAGCTCCGGCGTCATGATCGGGCGCGAGGGCGCCGCGGCGGAATCCCAGAGGAAGCTCGCTCCAGAGGGCGTGGAGTCGGACATGGCCTCGGTTCTACCCCGAGAGTGCGGCACGGCCAGGTTGCGCGAGCGTTTCCGTTGCGGTCTCGCGTGCTTGCGGAACGATCGTCGGGTCGATATGCTAAACGAGGGATCAGGGATGCGGCATTCGACCGGCGATTCACCTTCGCCGCCGGGCCCTGACGAGGCGAAAGAAGAGGGATTGCCTCTCGCGTCCGTCCGGCGTTCGGCGACGACGGTGCCGGAGCCCGCGACGCGGGCCTCGGACGGATCAAGCTCGCGGCGGGCAACGAGCCTGCCCGCGGCGAAGTTCGCCGAGCGTGGCGTGATCGGTAAAGGCGGCTCCGGCGAAGTGATGCGGGTGTTCGACAAGAACATCTTGAGGAACGTGGCCATCAAGGTTCTGGCTCCCGAGTTCGCGGAAGGCGGGCGCGAGGTGGACCGGTTCATCGCCGAGGGGCGCATCACCGGGCAGCTCGAGCACCCGAACATCGTTCCTGTTTACGAGTTCGGGGCGCAGGACAACGGACGACCGTACCTGTGCATGAAGCTCGTGGACGGCGAGACGCTGGAGGACGTCCTTGGCCGCGTCGGAGAAGGGCGCCTCGAGGCCGACGCCCTCGCGGATCTCCTACACATCTTCGTGAAGGTGTGCGAGGCCGTCGCGTTCGCGCACAGCCGCGGCGTCATTCATCGCGATCTCAAGCCGCGCAACATCATGATCAGCGACTTCGGGCAGGTCTACGTGCTGGACTGGGGCATCGCGCGCCTCGTCGACGCGCCCGGAGGGGGGCCGCGCGTGCGGCTCGGCTCGGACGGCCCCTCCGTCAGCGGGACGGATCCCTCGGGCGCCCTCATCGGCACTCCTTGCTACATGGCGCCCGAGCAGCTGCAGGGCCGTGACGACGCGCTCGATACCCGGACCGACGTGTTCGCGCTCGGCGGCACGCTCTACCAGATCCTGACGGGTCAGCCTCCGCTGACTCCGGAGACGATGCGAGCGATCTGGATGCGGCGCGACCCGCTCCCCATCGAGGCCCCGGAGCGCGTCGTGTCCGGTGGACGGGTCCCGCGCGAACTCGCGCGCATCGCGATGCGAGCCCTCTCCTACGACCCGGAGGAGCGGCACCCGAGCGTCCTCGAGCTCAAACGCGACATCGAGAACTTCCAGAGGGGAGCCTGGCACCTCCCGAGGCTCTCCATGCCCGCGGGGGCCATCATCGTCGAGGAAGGGGCGCCCGGAGAAGTGGCTTACGTGATCCAAGAAGGTCGATGCGCAGCGTACCGGGTGGAAGCAAACTCGGAGATCGTGCTCCGCGTCATGGGCCCGGGCGAAGTGTTCGGCGAAACCGCGGTGTTCTCGGACAAGCCGAGGACGGCCAGCGTGAAGGCCCTGACCGACGCGGTGCTCGTCGTCGTGACCCGCGACGTCCTGTCGCGGGCCGTGGGGCTCAACTCGTGGATGGGGGCATTCGTGAAGGCTCTTGCCGATCGATTTCGCGAGGTCGACGAGCGAGTGCGGGTGCTCGACCGGCAAGGAACGCCGGGCAAGCGCGGCAACGGTTAGACGGCAGCGACCTCGCGAACCCCAATCGAAGCCGGTTCCTCGATGCGACAAAGCTCCGCCTCGGCCCCGAGCTCTCGAAGGAGCGCCACGGCGGCGCGGTGGTGCTCGGAGCGTTCGAGGGCGTGGGGCGCCAGACGGCGCCAAAGCTCGGCGTGCAGCAAGGCCTCGTCGAAGGCCATCTCGAGGCGCGCGGCGAGGCGCAGGCCCTCGCGGAGGATCCGTGCGGCATCCGTGGGGCGGCCGGCAAGCGCCGCGAACCGCCCGTCGCACAGCGCCGCGCGGGCTCGCGCGATCGGCATCGTCCGCCCGAAGGCGCGGAGGAGGCGGCAGGCTTGCGCCGCGCGTCGCCGGGCCGTTCGCCGGTCGAACGCGGCCAGGGCGCCCTCCCAGATCGAGAGCCACGTCTCGGCCAGCGCCGCGATGCCCCAGAACGCGTAGTAGACGGCCCCGGGCTTCTTCTCGAGCAAGAGGCGCAGCCCCAGCTCGGCGGCGTCGACGGCGGAGCCCATCCGCCCTGCGCGTAGGTGTGCCTGCGCGATGAGACCGTGCGCCGTGATGGCCTCGGCGGTGTCCGGCAGCTCGAGCGCCAAGCTCGGCAGATCCCTGACGAGGTGGTCGAGGGTGTCGATGTCGACCTGTCCGCTCGGCAGCTGCGCGGCGATGCGCCCGTTCCACGCCCATACGCGAGACTGCGCGCGACCGTCGCGCGCCGACGCATGCACGTCGTTGAAGCAGGTCGTCGCGCTCGCAAATTGACCGCGCGCGAGATGCAGGTACCCGTTGAGGGCGCGGCTCCCCTCCCAGTGTTGTCGATCCCCCAGGCGCAGATGCAGGTCGAGCGACTCGGCCACGTAGGTCTCGGCCTGACGCCACAAGCCGCTGCCGATCGCATAGACGGCCGCATTGACGCGCGCGCGCGCCGCGTTGGATGGGTTCTTGCTGTCGTCGGCGAGATGGATGGCGCGCTGGCAATAGAACTCCGCGGCCCGCTCCAGGCCCACCAGGCTGCACAGCACGGCCATCGCGGCCGATCCGTGCACCATGTCGCCCACGTCAGCGGCTTCCTCGGCCAGGTTGATGACCTTGAAGATGCTGTGAACGAGCGCAAGCTGATCGCCTCGAAACCAGGCGAGGGAGCTGAACCGATTGAAGACGAGCGCGGCGTGGGCAAGGGTCTCCCGTCGTTGGTCGTCGCGATTCTCGAAGAGCCAGAGCGGCGCCGCGCGGTGCGAGAGCTGCTTCGCGATCTCCGCCGCGAGGTCCAGCGCGAGCGCGCCGCGAGACGTCGGGACCCGCACCTTCCGGAGGCTCAGCGACAGAGAAAAATGCTTCTGCGCTCGGTCGTAAGCGCCCTGCTGATACGCGGCCTCTCCGCGAAGCCGCTCGCGGATGGCCGCGCGCAGCGGTGAGCCGAGCTCCGGGTCGGAGCGCGCCAGGTCGTCGGCGCGGTCGAGGAACGATTCGGCCTCCCGGCTCGAGAACAACCGCACGGCGTCGGTCGCGGATCGTTCGAGATAGAAGACGGCCTTGTTGGCGTCGCCGGCTTTCTCCCAGTGGTGCGAGAGGACGGGATACACGTCGCCGCGCGCGTCATCGGATCGCTTCTCGTAAAGTGCGGCGACGGTCGCGTGAATGCGGCGCCTTTGCGACACCGGAAGCAAATCGTAGAGCGCCTCCTGAATGAGAGCGTGCCGGAACGTGTAGGAGGGGGCACCATCGCCCGGCTGCCGCGCCACGAACTCCAGGCGTTCCAGGTTCTCCAAGCCGCCTTGGATCGAAGCGCGATCCTCCTCGACGGGATACACCGAGCGGAGCTGCTCGGACGAGAACGTCGGCCCGATCACGCTGGCGATCTTCAGCGCCAGGAGGTCGTGGGGCGAGAGCCGATCGACCTGGCTGACGATCGCCGCCTGGATGCTGTCGGGGAACGCGACGTTGCGAACGTCGGTTTCGACGAGCGACGCGCGACCATCGGCCAGCCGCAGCAGGTTGGATTGGCGCAGGGCGCGCGCGAGCTCCTCGATGAAGAACGGATGGCCGCCCGCGCGACCGATGACGAAGGCCAGCGCCACGTCGTCGACCCGCTCGACGCCCAGGAAGCGGCACACGAGTGTCCGAGTTTCTTCCGACGAGAGCGGCCCCAGGGTGATGCGCTCGGCGCCCGAATATTCCGCGAGGGGCGCCGCGGCCGCCGACCCGGTCTCGCCAAGTAGGCGGCTGGCGGCGACGACGAGGATCTTCTCCAGGCGCTCGGCGACCGCGCGCGCGAGCAGCGCGGAGGCAGAATCCATCCATTGGATGTCGTCGAAGAAGAGCGCGACGGGGCGTTCTCGCGACTCCTGCTCGAGGAGGCGGACGACGATCTGCTGGACGGCTCCGGCCCGAGCCTCGCTCGACATGTTGGCCGTGATGTCGTTGTCGCCGAGACCCATGGGCAAGAGCACATTGAGCACGGGACACCATCCGAGCAGGTGCTCGTCGGCCGGGTCCCCGAGGCGCGCCTGCAGCCGCTCGGCCAGCGCCGATCCCGTCTCCGTCGGATCCGCCCGGAGCAGGCCCCGGGCGATGTCCCTCCACGCGAAGTAAGGGGTCGAGCGCTCGATCGCCTCGCCGCCGCCGCGCAGCGCGAGGGCAGGAATGGCCGTCACAGCGGCGAGGGTGGCGTCGAGGAGCGACGACTTGCCGATGCCCGCGGCGCCGCTCACGACGACGACGCCGCCGCGCCCGTTGCCGAGGCGCTCCACGAACGCGTCGAGGCGCTCGAACTCCGTCGTCCGCCCGACGAGCGGATGGCGGACCTTCACGACGGGCTGCCGTCCCCTGGGTACGAAGACGCGGACGGGGCCCGGAAGCCCTTTGGGCAAGACCGCGGGCCTTTCGTCGAACGCGACGCCTCGCGCGCGCCCCTCGGTGGCGATGTCGCAGAGCACGTCGCCGGCGGCGGCGACCATGAGACGCGCCGCCCGGTTCATCACGGAGCCGACCACGGTGTATTGCCGCCGCGAGCTCGATCCGCACGTCCCACAAAAGGCCTGTCCCGTGGCGATTCCAATGGAGCTTTGCAACGTCACGCTGGAGAGCGCGGCGCGCAAGGCCAGAGCGGCTTCGACCGCCCGCGACGCGTCGTCGCCCTGCGACAAGGGGGGCAGCCCGAACACGCCGATGAGCACGGGCCCCTTGTCGTCCATGGCCGCCTGGTACGCGGTGCCGCCGTGTTGTCGCAGGGCGTCCTGGAACGCAGCGGCCGCGAGCTGCATGCGATCGAGAGCGGCGGCGGAGGCTTCGCCAAGCTCGGGCAGCCCGACGAAGACGGCGGTGACTCTCCGAAACTCGGCGATCCAGTCGGCGTGCCCGGCGGCGACCCGACTCGCCAGGACCTCGGGGAGGTATGCAGCCAGAACGGAGTCGGGCGCTCCGGCCATCGCTTCGCGAGACGCGAGCGCGGGGCGAACGCGAGCCACATCGGCGAGTCGGACGAGGGACCTGCCAAGCGGGACCCCGCGGCCTCGCGTCTGGACTTGCTCCCAGGCGTCGCGTGTCATGAGGACGTCCCCCTCGTCGGCCGCGCGCATCGCGTCCGACAGACCGGCGAGCGCGGGCCCCGCCACGAGCCAGAGCCAGCGACCGCCGACGCCGCCCAGATCGCAGAGCGAGACGGGGCCGGCTCCGACGACCGCCCGCTGGCGGACGACGGTCGCGGGCGCAAGCTGGTGGCCGGCGAAGCGCACGCGGATGTCGAGGGCGCAGGCCGCGGCGAGCGTCGTCGCCGTCGCCAAAGACGTGGACGGCGTGACGGGCCAGACGGCCAGCACTGCGTCGCCCGCGAAGAGCGCCACGTCGCCCCCGTGGGCTTCGATGACGCCGGTCATGCGCCCGAAGTAGTCGTTCAGGATCTCCGACACGCGCTCGGCGCCCGCGGGACCTTCGCCGGCGAGGCGCTCGGTGAGCTGCGTGAATCCAGCCAGGTCGACGAACAGCGTGGCGGCGAGGATCGGCTCCTGGGTCGCGGCGATGGGCACCCCGTCGCGCCGCGCGATTCGTCGGAGCAAGAACGAAGGCAGATACGGCGTCAGCGCTCGCTGACCGACCTCAGTCTTCGCCAATGACACCTCCGCCCCTCGCCGATGGTACCGCGCGCAGGACACGAGGCCAATGACCCCGCGGAGGCAATCAGGGGGCGCGCCAGAGTTCCTTGCCGACGTCCATCTCGAAGTCGATGTCCACGAAGAACGAGAAGTCCACCAGCGTGGATCCGCCGATGAGCCCCAGGTCGTCGGCGATCGGGTGGCTGCTGAAGTTCTCGGCAAGGAGCCCGAACTCGCCGGCCAGGTGACGTCCGGAGCGGAACGCCGTCACCTTGCAACTTGCCTCGATGATGGCCTGGTAACAAGCCGACACGCTGTCTCGGACATCCCGAACCTGTTTCAAGAAGATGATCGGAACGGTCTCGGGGCCTTCGCCGGCCAGGAGGTCGAGCGCGAGCTGACTTGCCGCTACCGTTGCGATGGGGCTGTCCCTCAAGAGAAGGCCAGCGAGGTCACGCCGCGCGTCGCCGAGGCTGGGCCAGTTGGCTCCGCCTCCCCTCGATCCCGCGCGCGCGACGCGCAATACGCGCGCTTCTTGCGTCTCCTCGCTCGGCGCGAACCTCTTCAAGACCAACGTCGTCGCGCTCAGATCCTCGCTCGGGTCGTCGGAGCCCGACGGCATGTCGATGCGCCCGAGGCTCTTCGGCAGGCCTTCGACCTCGCGGCCTGTCGCCATCGACCAGGGGTTGTCGACCCAGATGTAAGGGGAGTGCCAGTAGAAGCGGGGGATGCCCACCGTCGAGACGACAGGCGTCCAGACGGTGCACGATCGCTCCGGGGTGACCCCGACGTTGCTTTCCGGCACGCTGACGATCCGCGCCGTATTGGCGAAGGTCACCATGACGACGTCCGACAGCGCCCGAAATCCGAAGCGACCACCAGAGCAGGCGTTCAGATTGCGATCGACGACGTTCTTCTGGATCGCCGCCTGCTGGCCGCGCACGAAGAAGCCGAACATCGTGGTCCCGTTGCAGAGGTAGGGGGGTGGATGGCAGATTTCGCCGCTGCGCTCGACGTACCGCGGTGCTCCGGTCACCGGCGTGATGGGCGCGGTGGTCGTAGCAGACGGGATCGCGGCGCTGGCCCCGGGGACGGGGAACCCCCAGGGGAGACCGGCCTTGAACTTGAGCTTGTCGACGGCGCGCAGGGGGGCGAGGGCGTCGGGTTCGTGAAGCGGCCACACGCCGCAGCGCCCCGCCTTGGATCCCGTGCGGTCGAGGATGGCGTTGACGGCCCGGCGTGCGGCTTCGTTCGCCGCCTCCATGCACGCGATATCCGTGAACGTACGGACGTAGTCCGAGGCGAGCACCATGTTGGCGATCTTCGTGGTCGCCTCCGGCCGGAACTGCCACGTGTTCACGCGGTTGACGAAGAGCGGCTCGGTATCGACGTAAAGGCCAGCCTTGCGTCTCTTGGCATCGACGATGTCGGGGTCGAGAAACCAACTGTGCAGGTCCTCGTCGCGCAGCAGCACGGAGCCGCCGCGGTTCACGCTCGCCTTGAGCTGAGCCCACACCTCCGCCGCGATCTGGACCCTGGAGAGGTCGCTCGCAGGTCGGCGATAGACGATGCCGGGGGTGTCCCAGTTGGAGATGCAGACCGAGAGCACGTCGCGAACCGTGCCGTCGCCTCGTTCGGCGAGGTTCACGTTCGGCCAGAACTGACCCTCGGCGATGCCCGTGAGCGCCCACGGCGAGTCCACGAACAGATAGTGGCCCTTCACCAACGAGAGCGGACGATAGAGAAAGAACTGGATGCCGTTCATCTGCGCGACGTCGCCCTTCAGATGAAGGACCCCCTCGAGCGACGGGTCGAGTTCGAGCAGCTTGCCGCTGCCCGTCTTCTCGCTGGTCTCGATGAGCTCCGCCATTCGCTCCACCGGGACCGCGAAGACGAAGTAGTCCGCCCTCTCGAGGCTCGGCCTCGCGGCTTCTCCGGCGCGCGACCGCGCGTCTTGCTCGACGAAGACCCCTTCGATCTCGGAGCCCTTCGTCTTGATCGCGGTGACGCGCGCGTCGCAACGCACCTCGAACCGGCTCCCGTACTTCGACTGGAGGTACGCGCGCCACGGGTCGAGCCACGCCTCCGAGGTGGGCGCGTCGAGGACGTGGTCGGCCGCTTGCTGCGGCGTGATCAGCCCGAGCAGCAGCTGCACGTTGGTGTTACCGACCGTGCGCGTGCTCGCTCGGCGTGGATCGTTGGCCAGGAGCGACCGCGAGGGACCTTCGGCGAGGAGATCCTGATATGGCTTCGAGCGCTGGGACGCCTGGACGTAGTCCCACCAGGTGATCTGTTCGTATTCGGCGAGGCGCCGCTCCTGGCAACTCGTCATAATCTGCCATATTCGCCTCGCGAAGAAGAGGAGATCTTCTTTGGATAATTCTGTGTTGGAAAATAACGCCTGAATTGGCAAGAGCACATCTTGCCAAGTCGTGGGCAGCTTGGCGTCGAGGATGATGGTGGGGGCGTTCAACCGCGCGAGCGCGAGCCTAGGCACCGTCTCGAGGCGGTCGAAGACCGTGGCCGCGCCGGCCGCGCCCTTCGCCCCCCGGACGGGGATCTCCTTGAACGTCTCCGTGATGTGCTTGTAAAAGCCAGGGAAGAAGCGAAAGCCGTGCTCGCCGGGCAGCGGGAGGCGCGGGGGTGCGTCGAAAGCCTGGTTCACGGCCCCGCGGCGCGGGTCGTCGGCGGGGACGGGGATCGACCGCGCTTTGCCGCCGATCGTGCCCCGGCGCTCGTACATCACCACGTTGAAGGAAACACCGCCGGTGCTGCGGTGCAGCAATTCATGCGCCGCACTCATGCCACCGACGCCACCCCCCACGATGATGACGGTCTTCTGGCTCATTGTTCCTCGACGTTCGCGACAGCGATCGGATCGGGATGGTTTTCACGGCCTCACATGGTTGTCGTCAATAGTTATTTATTTCAAACGGGAAAGGCTCTCGTGTGGGTAAGGCGGATGTCCTCGTGCGGCCGAGCGAGAAATGCGACCGTGGTTTCAGTCAGGTCGCGGAAGGGCCGGAAACGATGGCGGACAGGATCAAGGTGGCAATTCTCGGCGGGGGCTGCGGGGCGATGGCGGCGGCGTTCGAGCTCACCAAGTCGGACCGCTTCGAGGTCACGGTCTACCAGCAAGGCTGGCGGCTCGGCGGCAAGTGCGCGAGCGGGCGCGGGTCGTCACCGGAGAAGCCTGTCGAGGAGCATGGGCTCCACATGCTCCTCGGCTTCTACGACGAGGCGTTCAAGTTGATGGCTGCCTGCTACGAGGCAGATCACGAGGTCCGCGCCGGCCAAACGGTCTTTCCGACATTTCGGGACGCGCTCATCGAGCAGAATCAGGTCACGTTCCAGGAACCCGTGGGCTCCGCGTGGCGCTCGTGGAACGTGACCTTCCAGCCCCCGCGCGGGTTCCCCGGTCAGCAGGCGGCGCCGCGGCTCGACGACCTCGTGGTCGCATTCGCCGAGGCGCTCTTCAAGAAACACCGACAAGTCAAGGAGAAGGCCTTGCAGGTGGGCCTCTTGCAGCGACTCTACCTGCGGCTCCTCCGGTCCGATCGGCGCCTCGCGCGCGCGTGGCGCAAGGTCGCGCCGTCAGCGCCGTCGGAACGGGCATACTGGTTGGCCCGCCGCCTCAAAGACCCGGTGAGGCCCGCGGCGGCGCTCCTCCGCGTGCTGGCTCTGCTGCTCGAAGGTTGCATGGCGGAGGTCGAGGCCATCACGAACGTGGTCGAGCGCGCGAGGGACCAGGCCGAGGTCGCGTTGAAGCATGATCTGCTTCTCTTGCGCCTCGGGTTTGCCGGCTTCAAAGGGCTGGTCAAGGACGTGCTCTTGCACGATGGCGACTTCTCGCGCATCGATCACCTCGAGTTTCGCGCGTGGCTGATGCAGCACGGCGCACGGGAGCAGGACGTCTGGAGCGCGCCCGTCAAAGGCCTCTACGACCTCGGGTTCGCCTACGTCGACGGCGAGGCGACGGATCGGACGAAGGCGCAAGCCGCGGCCGGCGTCGCGATGTATGTCTCGCTGCAGCTCCTCTTCGGATGCAGGGGCGCGCTTCTGTGGAAGATGCGGGCCGGCGCGGGTGACATCCTGTTCTCGCCGCTCTACGAGGTCTTGCGGAGTCGGGGGGTGACGTTCAAGTTTTTCCACCGCGTCGACGAGCTCGCGCTGTCCAAGGACGGCACCAAGGTCGACGTGATCCGGATCACACGTCAGGCGAACGTCAGGCACCAAGGCCGCGCCGGCACCTACGAACCCCTCATCGAAGTCCCCTACGGCGAGGCCACGACGAAGCTCCAGAGCTGGCCGTCCGAGCCGCTCTGGGACCAGCTCCCGGACATCACCGACGCCCAGCGCCAGAGCCTCAGGGAAGTGTCGTTCGAGTCCGACCAATGCAAGTTCGAGGCGGGGAAGGTCGTCTTACGGAGGCGAGGCAGCGACGCGAAGGTGGAGGGGAGTGGAGAGCGCGGCGAGTTCGACCACGTGATCCTCGGAATCGCGGTCGGCGGCTTGTCGACGATCTGCAAGGAGCTCGTCGAACGGCGTCCCGCGTGGAGGAGCATGGTCTCGGGCATTCGCACCGTCCAGACGCAAGCGCTGCAGCTCTGGATGGCCCCGACGCTCGAGCAGCTCGGCTGGTCGGCCGGCGCGACCGTCTCCATCAGCTACGTCGAACCGCACGACGCCTGGGGGGAGATGTCGCATCTGCTCGCGGCGGAATGCTGGCAGGCGACACCAAGGCCGGCCCATAGCGTCCAGTACTTCTGCAGCGTGCTGCCGGAGTTCCCACCCGGGACGACGCTCCCGCAGCAGCGGGCGACGGCGAGGGTGAACGCCGACGCCTTCCTCGATACGGCGATCGCGCATCTCTGGCCGACGGCCGTCGACGCCGCCGGCAAGCTCGATCGGAGGCTTGTCGTCCACCAGTACCTGCGGGTCAACGTGGACGCGTCCGAGCGCTACGTCCTTTCGGTGCCCGGCTCCATCGCGCTGCGCCTGCATCCGGAGTGCTCCACGTTCTCGAACCTTTACCTGGCGGGCGACTGGGTCATGGGCCGCGTCAACTCGGGCAGCGTCGAGGCCGCGATGTCCGGCGGCATCCGCGCAGCCAAGGCTCTCAGCAATAATGCGGGCCCGATCGGCTCCCAATCCTGGTCGGCGGCCGCTTGAGCCGCGGATAGGGCGTGCGGCGTCACGGTGGCGGCTGGGCAAACCGGGTCCCCGGGAAGGGCTGCGCCTGGTCGCGCGCCTCATTCTCGGCGGCGCGCGGATCGCGGGGGAGATCGACCGGAATGCTACGGGCCAGGAGCCCGGCGCGGTCGTCGTAGCGGAGCTCGGAGCCCCAGGCGGGGGTGGTCGTCGCGCGGACGAATGTCGTTTCGACGACCCGCGAGTCGTCGGCCTCGCCGAACTGCGTTCCAAGCCCCGGGCGCTCGGCGGCGCGGGACGGTCCCTGGGCCTTGGGTGCCGGCATGGGGGCTGCTCTCCTGAGACCCGTGCCGGCGCCTGCAGCGGGGACGGGCGCCGCGGCGCCGAGCGACGAACTTGGCGCCGAGTCGTCGTCGTCCTGCATCCGGTGCCACGGAGCGGGGGAGGGCCGCCGAACGACCGGCGGCGGACGCTCCTGGAAGAACGCGATGCCAATGACTCCCACGTTGCGGTCGCGGCCCTTTCGTCCAGCGTAAGAAGCCGCCACCGAAGAGAACCGAAACGCGGCCACCGTGGACAGCGAGGTGCGCCAACCGTCGACCAGCGTCTCGCCGTATGCGGGCACGATGTAGCCCCGCTTCGAGAGGTCGCCTGGACGACCGTCGATGGCGTCCAGGCCGTCCACCGAGACGACCGCTTCGACGCGCGCGGCGGTCGGGTTGACGATCTTGACGCGATAGCGCTCGCCGACCTGCCCGAGGACGAAGCGGCGTGCCCCGTCGGTGAAGGTCGGGAGCATCTGCGAGAAGTCCGACACGAGCTCGACATAAGGCTGGCTCGGATCCGGCGTTTCGACCTCCGGCACGCATGTGGGACACATCGCCGTGCGGGGGGGGAGGGGATCGGCGTGGGCGCACTGAACGCCCAGGGCGGTTATCCCGGCGAGGGCGCCGATCAAGGCGAGGGAGGTGATCGACC